>Ga0163144_10000279_pt1 | contig 117250 bp, 87 predicted proteins | sample OliLak19BULKMAT1_FD_123175 | JGI IMG/M metagenome (GOLD analysis project Ga0163144, IMG submission 123175) | Freshwater microbial mat bacterial communities from Lake Vanda, McMurdo Dry Valleys, Antarctica - Oligotrophic Lake LV.19.BULKMAT1 | ecosystem: Environmental > Aquatic > Freshwater >...
GAGGGCGTAAATGCAGTTGCCTACATTAAGGGTTGCTATTTGCTAAAAAGAATTGAAGATCACGTTGGAAGAATCAAATGGGACGCTTATTTGAATAAATATTTTCAAGATTTTGCCTTCAAAAGCATAGATACAGAGCAATGGATAAGCTACATTCACGAAAATCTATTTGCCAATGATGAAGAGACTTGGACAAAAATAAATGTACAAGATTGGATATACAAACCCGGAATACCTGTAAATATAAACGTGCAGAAAGCTGAACGATTTGAACACGTAAACAAGTGGATAGTTGATTTTGACCCGAATAACTTACCGAGCATTGAACTAACTAAAGCTTGGAGTACACACGAATGGTTGCACTATTTAAGGGGGATTAAAACTATTACTGCATCTGATATGGCGCAATTAAATTCACATTTGCACCTAAATGATAATAAGAATAGGGAGATACAATTTGAATGGTATAAAATGGGCATTAATAACGACTATAAACCAGCGATAAACTTAGTTAATCCATTTTTATTAGAAGTAGGTAGGGGAAAATTTGTAACCCCACTATATTTGGCATTAATTGCAACAGGCAAGAAAGAGTTGGCAATAGAAATTTATCAAGCAGCAAATGCACATTATCACCCAGTGGTACAGGCTAGATTAAAAACAATATTTCAAAATATATGAATAGGGAGATTAGATACACACCATCAGAATTGGTAGAAATATTAGAATACTACGCTGATGCATCAAACAGAATAACTTATGCCCTACAAGATACTGATAAGGCAATGTGGCAATGGAAACCTAGTGAAAAAGCTTGGAGCATACACCAAGTACTAGTTCACCTAGCTGATAGTGAGGTAAATAGCTACCTAAGGTGCAGAAAAGCAGTGGCAGAACCAGGTGCTATCATATTCTCTTATGATCAGGATTCTTGGGCTACTAATTTGCTATACGAAAAACAAAATGCAGATGATGCTCTTTTGCTATTTACATTGTTAAGAAAATTTACATATAATCTATTAAAGTTGTTGCCAGCACAGATTTGGGCAAACTTCTATATCCATAGTGATGACGGTAATAGAAGTATGGAAGATTGGCTAGATGTATATAAAGAGCACGACCACGTGAATCAAATAAATAGAATTAAGTTGGCTTGGCAATTAAGCCAAAAGTAGTAAGGTAGATGTATTCACTTATTAAAAAAGTACTGTTTAAATTCTCGCCTGAGTCTGTTCATTATATGACTATGGATGGCTTGCGGCTTGCAAATGCCCTAAAGCTTATTCCTAGTTTTGGCAAAAAGTATCAAGTGCCCGTTCAGTTATCGGGCATTGAATTTCCGAATGTGGTGGGATTGGCAGCAGGTTTTGATAAAAATGCAAAGTATATTGAGGAGTTGCGCGCTCTAGGCTTTGGTTCTATAGAAATTGGAACATTAACTCCTTTGCCGCAATCTGGTAATGACAAACCAAGATTATTTAGGCTAACTACAGACGAAGCCTTGATAAATAGAATGGGGTTTAATAACGACGGGGCTGGTGTAATTAGTCAGCGGTTACTTGGATTGAGAAAGCAAGGTTATAAAGGTATAATTGGAGGTAACATTGGTAAGAATAAACAAACGGATAACAAAGATGCTCACACCGATTACATCAAATGCTTTGATGCTATTCAAGATTATGTTGACTACATTGCTATTAATGTAAGTTCTCCCAATACGCCTAGACTTAGAGCCCTACAAGACCTCGATAGTCTGACTAAAATAGTAGATGAGGTAGGCCACAGAAATGCAAAAAGAAGTAAGAAACTTCCTGTATTTGTGAAAATAGCCCCAGACTTAGAAAATGAAGCGCTAAACGATATCGTAAAATTAACTGAAGTTAGCTCTGTACAAGGCATTATTACAACAAATACGACCATAAGCAGGGAACACCTAAAGACGAATCCTGAAATGATTAATACAATTGGTAATGGAGGACTTAGTGGTCTTCCCCTAAAAATATTAAGCAGAGAAAAGCTTAGCTATTTACGCAAAGCATTACCAAATCAAGTCAATATAATTAGCAGCGGTGGCATAATGGATGCAGAAGAGGCAAAAGTGAGATTAAGACTAGGAGCAGACATTATTCAGCTATATACAGGCTTTATATACTCTGGCCCACAGTTGATAGCAGATATATGTAAAGAATATAAAAATATGAATGGATAAGCCGAAAATCATCCATATTAGCACGGCGCATAGGGCGAATGATACACGCATTTACTATAAAATGTGCGCCAGCTTGTGTAAAGATTATCAAGTAGAGTTAGTAGCTAGAACCACGCCAATACAACTGCAAAATACTGAAATAAAGGTACAGTTTCTACCAGAGTTTACATCAAAATTTAAAAGAGTTTATTACGCATATACCAAACTATTTATAAAATTAATTAGAAATAAGTATAGAGTTTATCATTTTCACGATCCTGAACTGGTACTATTGGCTGTCGTAATAGCCATAATGGGTAGAAAAGTAATAATAGATGTACACGAAGACGTGGTACTTGATTGGCGCGATAGATTTAAGACTAAGTTAGATATTTTCATAAATATATATAATTTTATAATAAGAATTGCCAATTCCAATGTCTTTTTTGTAATGGCAGAGTATAGTTACTTATTTAATTATAAAGATTTAAAAAATAGTCCTGTCGTGATACATAATTTTGTGAAAATAGACTTAATACAGGAAAATATTCAACCTAAAGATTCGAATAGGGACGCATTGTTATTGGTTGGTTACCTAGCTGGTGGTCGTGGATTAGAACAATGTCTGGAAATTATTCGTCATTTTCTTACAAAAGGAATAGATTTAAACCTAATCGTAGTAGGTGAAATTACAGATGAAGTAGAACGAATAAAATCTGAATGCTCATTTTACAATAAAATCAGTTCACGTATCATTTGGCGTGGGCTATTGCCTGTCAATCTAGCCTATGTAGATGCTAATAGATGCATAGCTGGTATGGCCCTATTAAGTGATTTGCCAAACCATAAGGCGTCATATCCAACTAAGATATTTGAGTATATGGCTGCTGGCTTACCAGTTATTTCCAGTAATTTCGCCCTGTATAAAAAAGTAGTAGAAGATAATAAGGTAGGTTTCTGCCATAATCCTAACGATATTCAAGCAATTGTAGTTAGTATTAGCTCTTTATTGCAAAGTCAAAATTTCGTTAAAGAATTGGGCGACAACGGTAAAGAACTTATTAATAGTAAATATAATTGGAATACAGAATCAACAAAACTGCTGAACCTATATCAATTAATTTTAAGTAAGTAATGAAAGTATTCATATTTACTGCCTTTGACCCATTGCCAATAGATACTGGTTATGAGCCAATTAGATATTGGTATCTAGCCAATGCATTGGTGGCATCAGGCCACTCAGTTAGGCTAATTGCACCTAGCTTTTTTCACCAAACTAAGGCACAAAGACAACCATTATTTTCAGTTGTAAATGGAATTGAGGTGCAATTACTTCCCATTCAGGGATATAAATACGGACTATCAAGACTAAAATTTAATAAACAAATTGGCAAAGCATTAGGTAGCTATTTTATAAATATTACTGACTACCCAGAACTTTTTATAATAGCTAATCCACCAGTTTATTCTGCCTCAGTCTGCTTGACTTGGTGTTCACAAAATTCCATTATTTCTGTGTTAGATACACAAGATTTATGGCCGGAGGCTTTTTTGAGGAAATTACCCAAGCTGAGCCATTTTTTATTTAATACTTGGCAAAAACAGGCACAAGAGAATTTAGAAATGGCAAGTTATCTATCAGGGGTTAGTCTAGGTTACAAGCGAGCCAAGGAACGTCCATTTAGGGTATTCCCGATAGGTATAAATGCCGCTATGTTTAAAAATGAACTGATACCAGTTTCTGATAGAATTATAATATTGGGGCAGAATGCATTAGATAATAATGATGGCTTAATGCAAATTATTATAAACAAGGTAGATGTAGATATTAAATTCGAATTTATTGGGGTTAAAATGTCAAAATTCTTTAAGAAATCAATCCAAAAAGATGTAGCTGACGGCCGAATATCTGTAATAGACTGGTTATCAGAGCGACAATTAGTAGCAAGAATACAGCATTATGCTAGACTAGCAATTATACTTGTCCCTTCTGGTTCTCATATTATGTTACCGCGTAGGTTGCAAATGGCATTAGGTTGTGGCATTGCAACAATAACTAATGTAAACTCTCCTGAAGTACACCAAATAGTAGGTCAAGACGGTGCCTTGAAATATTTAGATGCGGTTCAAATGGCTGAATGGGTGGCGGAAGTAGAGCAGAACTGGTATTATTTTAACGATGCCAATCGTCAAGATAAGGCAAAAATATATCAAGCGTTATACTCAGCAGATTCTATTTATGCAAACTTTGCTAAATGGTTAGAGACAATAGTTAGTAGCTAATAGTTATTAAGTTGATATATTTGGATTCAAGTATTTCAATACAATCTAATGATTACAGAAACTAAAGATATTTACATAGTCGGTGCGGGTCTAGTCGGCTCATTACTAAGCATTTTATTGGCGAAGCGGAGTCTTAATGTACACGTATATGAGCGAAGAGCAGACATTAGATTGCAAACCCTCTCTGCGGGCAGAAGTATAAATCTTGCATTAAGTGATCGTGGTTTAAAGGCATTACGTCTTATAGATTTAGACGAAGAAGTATATGCCCAATGCATACCAATGTACGGTAGAATGATTCACGACCTAAAGGGTAACCAGACATTTACTCCCTATGGCAAACCTGGCCAAGCGATTAACTCTGTATCAAGAGGGGGTTTAAATCAAATGCTGGTGCATAAAGCTGGGGAATTAGAAAATATAAACCTCCACTTTGACGAACGCTGTGTAGATGTGAATTTTAGAAACAATTCCGTAGAATTTGAAAATCTAATTTCGCTTCAGAAACACAATCATTCGTTTAGTACTTTATTCGCTACTGACGGTGCATTCTCTGCAGTGCGTATGGCTATGATGAAGGCTGATAGGCACGACATTAAGATAAATCAAGAATATATAGAGCATAGTTATAAAGAATTAAGTATAAAAGCAGGACCAGATGATGGTTTCCAATTAGATAGCTCTGCACTGCACATTTGGCCTAGAAAGAGTTTTATGATGATTGCCCTACCAAATCTTGATGGCTCATTTACGTGTACACTATTTTTAGATACTAAGGGTCAAGTCAGTTTTGAACGCTTAAAGTCAGACAAACAAATTTTAGATTTCTTTGAGTTGCATTTCCCTGATGTAATGGATTTAATGCCAAATTTAATTGAGGAATTTCAAGCGAACCCAGTTAGTAGCTTAGTTACCATCAGGTGTAACCCTTGGAATGTTGGTGGGCAAGCACTCTTATTAGGCGACAGCGCACATCCCATTGTACCATTTTATGGGCAAGGTATGAATGCCGGATTTGAGGATTGTTCTGTGCTGATGCGTACTATAGATAAGCTAGGTCTAGATTGGAGCAATGTGTTTAACGAGTTTAATGCTGAACGCGTGAAAGACGGTGATGCTGTAGCTGACCTAGCCCTAAGAAACTTTATAGAAATGAGAGATTTGGTTGCAGATCCTCACTTTGTTGCTAAGAACAAAATAGATAAAAAACTAGCTGTACTACCAGATTCTAAGTGGAACACTCTGTATAGTATGGTTACATTTGGCGATATGCCTTATCACGAGGCTATAAGTAAGGGCAAGAAAAATGACTTAGTTTTAGAGCAAATAGTAAGGGAGCATCCTGGAATAGATGTGGACCTAGAGTCTGAGAATAGTAAAGAGATATTGATTAGGTATATTGGTTAAATCCAGCGTTTCTTTCTAAAGTATCTTATCATCAACATCATCACCATTAGCATCAATCCCATTACAACGAAGTAGCCATACTTGGTGTGAATCTCAGGTAAATTCACGAAATTCATACCATATATACTGGTTATAAAGGTAAGAGGAATGAAAATGGTGGTAATTACCGTAAGAGTTTTCATTATGTCATTCATCTTATAGCTTAGGTTACTTAAGTATAAGTCTAGCATATTAGATAAATTTTCCCTATATAGCTCTAAATTATCAATTAGTTGAGCCAGTGTATTATACAGTTCACGTAAATTTTTACTAGTTTCTTTACTTATTAAGTCTTCATCTTCCCTAGTTAGCTGATTTACAATGTCACGCACGGGCCAAATGAAACGCCTTAGTTTTGATAAATCGTGTTTTAAATCGTTAATTTCTTGAACTGTTTGTTTATGATTTGTTGTGGTGGACATTATGCTATTTTCAAGTGCTTCTAGCCAATCACTTACAATATCCATACTTCGGAAATAAGTATCAGTGATCATATCCATTAATGCGTAAGCCAAATAGTCAATTTTATTTAGCCGAATTCGGGACTTTAAACTCATTCTGTGCCTAATACTATCAAAAACATCACCTGGTTCTTCTTGAAAAGTAATTAGCCAATTATCTGAAAATATGATACTTAATTGCTCGTGTTGAAAAGTCTCTTGTTTGACATCGAAGTTTAACATTTTCATTATTATGTGGCACTGTGTGCCATAAATTTCTGCTGTAGGTCGTTGATGCACATTTGCTAGATTTTCAATAATCATTGGGTGCAACTTAAATTTTTCAGCAGTATTCTGTATCAATTCAGAATCGTGCAATCCATCTATATTTATCCAAAGCTTTTTCCCCCTGAAATCTCTCGGGTTAAATTCTTGCATATTAGAAATTTTGTAGTTTTCTATTACTTCATTATTAAATGCTATTAGCGTGACATTTGGCTCGTGAATTTTGCGCTCACCATTATAAATCAGCTTCGTGGTGTCAATCACGCAATGGGTAAGTCTTTTCATTTTATAAATTTGTTACGGGGTATGTTTACTATTTTTTTAATTACTATGGATAACAACTACTAATTCTATTATTACGTTTGTGATTGATATGGGTATCTTCAAAATATTAGCCACTCTAGTTTTAGTACTTTCTTGCTTTTACTCTTGTGTTATAAAGAATAAGAATTTAAGTAGTACGAATGTAAACAGTAAAATAGTTATAAATAAGACTGTAAAATTTGATTTAAATAACGATGGTGCTATTGATTCTATATTTTGGGTTCATTTAAATGAAGTGAAGAATAAAGCAAAAAACAATGCTGTGATTGTGCACCTAGCTAACTTAAGTTCAGATACTTTTATAAATCTAGACCGCGGCTATACTAACTATTCGGTTACAGATTACTATCCTAATAGCAGTTCCATAGCTTCTAATCCAAAATATAAGGACGACCACACCTTTATTTTAAGAACTAACGAAAATGAATCTGTGGTGTCGTTGTTTCTTGAATCTGATGACATAGCCACCAAATATAACTACGTGCAATTGCTGCGTGTGACTAAGAAGCGGGTGATAGAATTACGATATGAGCAAATGTTGCTTCACAGCATTACACCGACGACCATACCTAATCAACATTTTTTTGCTATTAAATATTGTAGAAATTTGGTTGTAAACAACTCAAAATATGTAAGCACCTATGCACCATACAATGTGTATAGATATGACAAAGCCCTAAGTATGGACGAGTTGGCAACTAAGGAATATAATGAGACTCATTTGGGATATTACTCAACTTCAGACTGTAATCCAAATTATGTAGTAGTAAAAGCAGATGGTCAGAAACCATTCATAATGCGATACACAGACGCCGCAAGTATCTATTTCAAATAGAAGTGTTTACTTTATATTTATACAATTATTTAAAAGACTAATTTGGATTTCAGTTTACTTGCACCACGGCACTTGTCGCTGCAATATTTAACCTCGTTCCATACTTTTTCCCATTTTTTACGCCAAGTAAACGGTCTATTACATACAATGCAAATTTTCTGGGGAAGGTCTGCCTTAGCTACATTTTTCACAAATTATTGCCTAATAGGTTTAATACTCGGCAGCCTTATCGTTTGCTTATTTTGTTGAAGCTAATTTGCCTTTGCAGGCTGCATTTGAATCTATTTATCTCAGAATTACGCTTATGTAAATGCTTTTGACTATCACCGCTATTTACCCTTTTCCGCCAACGATTAAAACTTTGCCTCTTCAATTCTCTGCGCATTAGGGCAATCACATTCGGCTCTGACTGCCCGAATTGCATTTTTATGGCTTCAAACGGCGTCCTATCTTCCCAAGCCATTTCTATGATTCTATCTATATCTTCTTCGCTTAGCTCGTCATAAGTTATTATATTCAATTTATCGGTCACAGGTATTTTATTAAACTTAAGTCTTGTTTTGCAATATTCCATCAGACTGTATCTTTAAATAAAAAGTAAGGACTTGAATTGTTCTGGTGTGGGGAGTGAAAGATAAAATTTTTAAGAGAAAGTTGCAGGGGGCATTGGGTTGATGCTTATTTTTTTCTATGTTAATTTTTTTGAATTTCTTTTTCAAACTCCACATTTTATTGTTAGTAAATAGCGTTGTTGTGGGTAGTTTGGGTTATGCGGATATTTCATTTTAATTACCCCTGCAATAGATGGATTTATATAATTTGCTCTAAATATTATCACTTTTTAAATCCAGTTTTAACAGAACATAAATTCTCTTTTCCCCAACTTTTATTACCAGTTAACTCGTTTTATTTCCTCGGTATTTTGCCAAATGCTTACCCTAAAGCCGTCATCTAATGTAAATACTGTGTCTTTAAGTTTTGCGGCTATACATAAATTAACCAAATCAGGTAAACTTGTAACTAGGCGTTCAATGTAATTTGCCAAATACATAAGCTATGCAAGTAATGGATTTGCAGGAAATGAACCTTGTTTTATCTTCCAATTTTGGATATTGGTCTCGATATAATAACTCACCATCATTGGCATAATCCCACCAATGTGCCCAAACTGATTTGCTGCTAATTGATTCTGGAATTTCTCATTTTTACGCCAACCATTTAAATTAAATATTTAAGATGTAATTGAAATTTCAAATTGCTAGTATGATATTTACTTTTTAGATTCTGGAACATCGAAGAAATTCAAATCAGGTTTTAACTTTTTTATCAAGGATAACCAAAGGGCTGAATGATTCATCAATTTTTGGTAAAGTATCAGCAATTGATTTCAATGGAGCACAAGATAAGGTGACGTCAAATGAAATTATTTTCTTTATAGAAAGAAAGATTAGTCTTTTATGCTTCGTATTAAAAATACGTTTTACTAATGGTAAATTAGAAAATTGAATTAGAATGAGTAATTTACTCGTCAAATTTGGTTCAATTTTTTTTGAGAGTAATCACCTAAGAGTCTTACAAGGAAATATAAATTATAATGATCGTTTAAAATTAAAGCTACCATAGGTCATTAGAAAATAGACTTTTTAATGTCGCAAAAAGCCCTTCAAAAGGGCATACAATAATCATTGCAGACAAAAATGTTTTAATGCGTTCACAAGCCGACAATTAAGTGAGAAATTCCCTTCAACGACTAGATAAAGACTTTTCATTTTACATTCCATTAGAAAACTTAGCTATTGCCAATATTAATGACACAACCCTACAATCAATTATTTATAAAGAAGATTCGTTTATCAAAGAAGACAAACAAGAGCAAAATGAATCAGAATCACAAAATAAGTAGGTTTAAAAATTGTAGGCAATATAGACATCTCAAAATTTGAAAAAATTAAAAAAGAAATAAACAAACATAAAATAAATTACTACATCATTGACACAAATATATTCGTTGATTTTCCAGAGATTATTTCAAATATTAGAAAAGAGTATCAAATAATTCTTTCTGCTAAAGTTATTGATGAATTAGACTATCTAAAAGTTTCTTTGGCAGAAGAAAAAAAGATAAATGTTCTAAAGCCTTGAAAATAATTAATGAAAAATTTAGAAAAACGGAATATCAAAATGGACACAGCTGATTTGTCTTTGCTGCCGGCTGATTTTAACAAGAGATTTCCTGAAGGGTACTGAGCATTGGCATAAAAATCAAAATGCTCACTTTTGTAACTATCCATATTCTGTGTTGCAAGGATAATTGAAAGCCCTTTATTTCGTCCCGTGGCAATGAATTCACGCAATGGTCTATTATCGAAATCGAGCAACAAATAAGCAACTGCCCAATTAGCGCCTCGAACCTTGAATATTACATAAATCGCTCTATAGAAATCTCCACGAAACTCAATGTACTATGGAGTCCAGGTAATTTTCAAACAAAGCAAAAAATTTAGAAATTGCTCTTTAAGGATGGCATCTATTATAATAAGCAAAAAGACCAAACTCGAACCACACATTTAACTGCCGTATTTCTTCTAAACGCCCGTCTGAAGGGCATTACAGAGGGAGGAAAAGACGGACTTTAAAGTGATTTTTCTTTGAAGTCCGTTTCGGTGAGCCCGCCAAGAATCGAACTTGGATCTAGAGTTTAGGAAACTCCTATTCTATCCGTTGAACTACGGGCCCAAATAGCCTGCAAAGGTACTATCTGTTAGGCAAATCTAATTTTATTAAAAACGCAGTTTTAGCTTTAGTATGTTTAAAATACCTGCTATTATTTCATTAGGGATTCTTGATACGGAGTCTGCAGAAGTATCGTGAAAATGAAATAATCCAATTTCTTTCAAAAAATTATATACCTTCTCTAACCTGTAGTCATTAGTATTTTGACTATTTTTTCTAATTGAACTAGATTTTGGTGAAATATGATAATTTCTTTTATGCCAGCTTTGATAATCACTAATTTCATTTATAAGATTGTTAACCCAAATAAAATAGTCTCCATCTGAATTGATGATTCCAATATTGCCATCAGCATATTCAATCTAAAAAAAATATGCATTTGTTGAGCTCATTTCAATTAAATCAGATATTAGTTCACTCCTTGCACCTTTTCATAGTATTTCTGAATAGCCACCACGTCTCTTAAAATAGTTTTTTAAATCTTGTTCTAAAATGGCATTTACAATTTTTTAAAAGCTCAAAAATTAGTTTTTCCTGACCCATTCGAACTAATAATAATATTTACGCTATATAGTTTGACGTGTGTTATTTAATAAATTTAAAATTATTTATAAAAACATTTCCAATCATAATTTTTTTTGAAATTTTGCACTTAAATATTATTAAAAAAATAACTTATAGATGACTTATATAGAAAGTTTGTAGCCGGACGACATATTTACGTCATTTCTTTAAAATTATTATCTAGAAATCTTACTTAGAATATGTCAATTTATTTTTACTATTTCTAACGAACTTTACATAAATACATAATCAACTATCCAAATTCACAATACCTAACTTCGTGCTATGGCTCAGATATTAATAGAAGGTGATAAGGTTGCATTTTTAAATGAAAACTTAAAAGGGGTGGTAGTCCGCAGAATAGCAGATGATAGAGTTATGGTAGAGACAGAAGATGGGTTTGAAATACCAATGATGATTAGTGAGTTAGTACTGATAGAGAGAGATAAAAATGAGGCCTTGCCTAACTCAGCTACACCGCAATCATCGGCTAAAAATGAAGTTAGAATTACAGATTGTGCAGAACTATTGATTGGTGTAAAACCCAACAAAATGATGGAAGATGTGGTGAATAGAGCAATTGCAAATCATTCTCCCAATCCCATATTATTCACCGTTAACATTTGCGTAAATGCTAAATGGAATACTCTAAGTCAAGGTAGTATAATGCCCAATGAATGGGTTAAGATAGATGAATTTCTTGTGTCTAAGCTAGATGAATTCAAGCAGTTGAATATATCTTATTTGAAAATACAAAAGGCAGAGGATGAGTTGCAAATACCTACCCAATCTAATGTGGTGCTAAAACCTGTTAAACTATTGGCTAGTACAGAAATACTATCTGAACTGGGAATGCCGGGAATAAGAATTGCCATAAGAAACCCAAGTAAGACTGAAACTAGCCCAGTAATAGGCAAAGTTGAGGTAGAAAAAGACGAAAAAGTAACTGACGTGATTGATTTACACGCAGAGGCACTAGACATAGAAACTAGGGGGTTAAGTAATCATACTATTTTAACCAAACAGCTACACCACGCTGAATTATGTATATTCAAGGCAGTAAAGGAAAAGAAGCAAAAACTGGTGTTAATACACGGCATCGGAACAGGGAAACTAAAAGCCTCACTATACGAATTATTAGCTGAACAGCCTGATGTACACCAATATGATGAGGCAGATGTGAGTAAATATGGCTATGGTGCTGTTGCCTTATACTTTAAATATCATTAATTTGCCAAGCTAAAGACTAATTTCATATAGATAATGGGTAACACACTGCATTAGAGATTTTAGATTTTTTAAGACAATTATGGCATCAATAGGTATTATACTGAAAAATGGGCTTGAAGCCAGTAGAAGAATAAAGTTACCAAGACAAAGAGACCCTTGGTTAAATCAACAGAAGGTTTTATTTAAACTATTGCAACGTGCAGAGCTAACTACTTTTGGTACTGAGTATGGTTTTGAGGAAATATTGAGGAGTCATAATCGGGTAGAGGAGTTCAGGGCTAGAGTGCCTATTCATACCTATGAAACTATGATGCGCTGGTGGCAAATGACTGTACAAGGTGAAGATGGCGTATGTTGGCCTGGTAAGGTTGAGTATTTTGCATTGAGTTCTGGTACCAGCAGTGGCAGCAGCAAATACATACCAGTAACAAGGGCTATGTTAAGAGCTATGCAACGTAGCAGTATGAAGCAGATATATAGTTTGGCATATTGCAATTTGCCCGATGAATTCTACGAGAAAAACATTCTGATGCTGGGGGGAAGTACCAATTTAGAATACAATGGAATATTTTATGCTGGCGATTTAAGTGGTATAACCACAGGTAGATTGCCGTTTTGGTTTCAGCCATTTTATAAACCCGGCAAGGGCATTTCAGCCACTAAAAATTGGCAAGAGAAATTAGAAATCATAACTAGAGAAGCACACAATTGGGATGTTGGTGCCATAGTAGGTGTGCCCAGCTGGTTTCAAATACTTATGGAGCGTATTATTGCCCACCACGGTGTGAATAATATACACGATATATGGCCTAATTTACAAGTATTTGTACACGGAGGCGTAGCATTTGAACCTTATAAAAAGGGATTTGAACCACTATTGGGCAAGCCATTAATATATTTAGAAACTTATCTGGCTAGTGAGGGTTTTATTGCGTATCAAAGTAATCCTGAGGCTGAGGGAATGAGACTGTTGGTTAAAAACGGAATATTCTTTGAGTTTATTCCCTTTAACAATAAAAACATAGATGCAGATGGTAATGCTGTAGCTGGTTGTGATATTTTAACTTTAAATAAAGTAGTGCTGGGAACAGAGTATGTATTGGTAATGAGTACTGTAAGTGGTGCTTGGCGTTACATTATCGGCGATGTGATTCAGTTTACTGACGTCCTAAAATATGAAATGATAATTAAGGGCAGAACCAAGCATTTTCTAAGTTTAGTTGGGGAGCATCTTAGCGTAGATAATATGAATAAGGCTATTGAATTAGCCAGTAAAGAGCTCAACATCGGTATTAGAGAATTTGCCGTAGCAGGTGTAAATAGCGGGACACTATTTGCGCACCATTGGTACGTAAGTGTATCTGAATTAATAGATGCAGAGCAATTAGCTAAAGTATTAGATGCAAAAATATCTCAATTAAATGATGACTATGCAGTAGAGCGCCAACACGCTTTGCATAAGATTGTTGTTGACATAGTACCCAACGAGCACTTTATGGGTTGGTTGAAAAATGAAGGTAAAGAAGGTGCACAAATTAAGTTTCCTAGAGTGCTAAAAGATAAACAAATTGATAGCTTTGAGAACTTTTTGGTAGGTAAAGGGGTCAAGATAACTCCCTCTTCTTTCTTGTAGTATGAATGAAATTTGGCAAGCTTTATTATTTGGTGCTGGTTATGGATTAGCAATGAGCATTCTTATTGGTCCGGTCTTTTTTTTGTTAATTCAAATTAGTATAGAAAAAGGATTTTTTCCTGCTATGAGTTTTGCATTTGGTATAGTTAGCAGCGACATTATAATATTTACGCTAGCCTGGGCAGGTATAGCTGCCTTAGGCAGTGGAGAACTACTTACAGAAATATTTGAATTAGCTGGTGGTGCCTTGCTATTTTTCTTTGGTATTATTCTGGTGATAAAAAAGGCTGAAGAACCACCCACACCTGCTAGTATTCACGATAAAATTGAGCACGATCACAGAAAACTATGGATAAGAGGCCTAGCCGTAAATAGTTTGAATCCCGGCGCTTACATTTACTGGATTAGTGTAAATACTGCTAGTACTAAAATAATAGGCGATAGCCGATTGATGTTTGGCGTAATGTTGGTGGCTTGTATGGGAATGATATTTGGTACAGATTTACTTAAAGCCATTGCAGCCAACTCTCTTCAACACCTGATGACTAAAAAATTTATGGTATGGTTTAATCGTGTTTCTGGAATCATATTGATAGTTTTTGGTATAATTCATTTTTACAAAGGATTAACTATGTTTTTAGCAAATTATCGTCAATTTTAATGTCTTATTTAGTTAAACTCCTAATTATCCTAATTATCTCATTTGCTGTAACAGCTTGCGATGATGCTAGCTATAACCCTAGACGGCATTCTTATCCTGAGATTCCTTTACCAAAACATAGTTATAGTGAATTCAAGCCGAACTGCCCTTTTCAGTTTGAAGTTCCAAAATATGCTAAGGTCGCAGCCGACACCCAGCCAGGCAGTGAACCCTGTTGGTATAATATAGAATTTACAGACTATAAAGCTACTCTGTATCTAAGTTATAAGCCTGCAAGTAGTTTTAAATCATTGCGAGAAATGACAGATGATGCACACATATTTGCCAGCAAACACTATGTAAAGGCAGATGACATAGTAGATAGTCCCTACAGAATTCGAAGAGACCTAATGGGCGTTTACTTTAACATAGAGGGTAGTACAGCATCTGGGCTACAATTTTTTGCTACGGATAGTAACAAACATTACCTACGTGGTGCCTTATACTTTAACAATAAACCAAATCCTGATAGTGTTGCACCAGTATTTCAATTTCTAAAAGAAGACATAAATCATATGTTATCCACGATAGTGTGGAAAAATTAATTTAATGATATATTAAACTTTTCTTCATCTCGAATCGTCCTTACATTATCAATATCGACCGATTGATGCTTTGGTTAAATTAATAGCCTTAGAAAATGAAACGCTATATATGTTTAATTTATTTACAATAATGCTGGCCACAATATTTAACTGGGTAGTAAGTTTTTTGTATTTTTTTACAAAGGCTTCATCGAGAGAGCAATTGGTAGGTAGATGGAAATCATTTAGCAAGTCTAAAACACAAGAAATAATTGAGTTTAATGAGAATGGTATAGCTTGGTTGAACGGGAAAACATACAAATATGTCATAGAAAATGACTGGGTTAGTTTATATGATTCTTCACAAAAAAAAGTTATGAACTTTCAATTCGCACTAAATAGAAACAGATTGAATCTATTTGACACTGACAGTCAAAGATTTAATTTTAAGAAATCTATCAGCAGACCCCTAAATATAGGTTCAGACTTCTATGTAGGTGATAAGGCTAAATATTTTGCCTTTCTAAATGCTAAAACACCTAATCCAGCCTAAATCTTAGAAATTCCTAAATACCAATTGAAAAAAATCGTTTTTATTTTAACTCACATTTTATTTTCATTTTAGTATTCTGGTAGCTTTTTTATTTTAGTACTTTGCTGTCAGATATCAATCTAGTGAGTACCGATTCTAACTCTTTTATATTACTTAGTCAACCTTTGCATCAATTAAGAGGAATTTCTCTGGATAAAGCTGCCTTATTGCAGACTGAATTGGGAATATATACTATAGAGAACCTCATTTTTCATTTTCCACACAGATACGTAGATAAGTCTGAAATATATACCATTTCTCAACTGCAAGATGATATGCCTAGTTGTCAAATAAAGGGTAAACTAGGAGTATTTCAAACTGTAAATTCTAAAAGTAGAATTAGCCGAATGACGGCAAAATTTACTGACGTAACGGGTGTGATGGACTTGGTTTGGTTTAAAAATATTCGAGGAGTAGAGCGTGCCTATACCGTTGGTGCAGAATATATTGCATTTGGTAATGTAAAAAAGTTCGGCAGATATTTTAGTATTGTTCATCCGGAAATGGAGCAGGTAAAAAGTGAAACTTTTGCTGCGCAATCTGGACAAATGAGCAGTGTCTATAGTCTTACCGAGAAAATGCGAAAACGATATGTAGATAGTAAAGCAATAGGCCGAATGGTAAATGAAGCGCTATATGCTGTTGCTAATCAAATAAAAGAAATATTGCCAGATGCCTTAATTCATAAGTATAGACTTATGGACAGGCAATCTGCCATACTACAAATTCATCAGCCTAAGGATATTAGCTATGCTAATGATGCCAAAAGGAGACTAAAGTTTGAAGAATTATTTATTATACAGCTGTCACTGTTAGTAAGTAAACAACTTAGGCAACAATCCTATGCTGGACATATATTCGATAAGGTCGGTCCTCATTTTGTTGATTTCTACGAGAATCACCTTCCTTTTAAGTTGACCAATGCTCAAAAGCGTGTGTTAAAGGAAATTAGAATAGATATGCGCACTGGAAAGCAAATGAACCGCTTGCTGCAAGGTGATGTAGGTAGTGGTAAAACGATTGTCGCCATATTAAGTATGCTATTAGCTGTAGATAATGGAAAACAAGCAATAATGATGGCACCCACTGAAATACTGGCTACACAGCACTTTAACAGCATATTCAAATACTTACAGCCTCTTGGTCTAAATGTACGAAAGCTGACTGGTAGTACTAAAAAATCAGAGCGCAATAAACTAAACGAAGACTTAACTATGGGTACGCTACACATAATGGTAGGTACGCACGCATTATTAGAAGATTGGGTTGCCTTCCCAGACTTAGGGATTGCCATTATAGATGAGCAACATAGGTTTGGCGTGGCACAACGTGCAAGGCTTTGGGCTAAGAATGTTACACCGCCCCATATGTTGGTGATGACAGCAACACCAATTCCCCGTACATTAGCTATGACTTTATATGGCGACCTAGATACCAGTGTATTAGACGAATTGCCACCTGGCAGAAAACCCATTCAGACTATGCATTACTTTGAGAACTTTAGGCTAAAGACACTTCAGTTTATGAGAGATCAGATAGCTGAGGGTAGGCAGGTATATGTGGTTTATCCGCTAATAGAGGAAAGTGAGGCTATGGATTATATGAATCTAAATGAAGGATATGATGCCATATTGAGTGAATTTCCCAGGCCAAAGTACCAAATTAGCATTGTACACGGTAAACAAGATGCCACTGCTAAAGAGGCAGAAATGCAGCGATTTAAAAAAGGTGAAACTCAAATAATGGTGAGTACTACTGTGATAGAAGTAGGGGTAGATGTACCAAATGCTAGTGTAATGATTATAGAAAGTGCTGAGCGATTTGGATTAAGTCAACTACACCAATTGCGTGGTAGAGTAGGGCGAGGTGCTAGTCAAAGCTTTTGCATATTGATGACGGGATATAAACTAAGCGCCGATGCCAAAATAAGGCTAGAAACTATGTGTAGAACAAATGATGGATTTGAGCTAAGCGAAGTTGACTTACAATTGCGAGGACCAGGAGATTTAGCCGGTACTAAACAAAGCGGAATATTAGAATTAAAACTAGCTAATTTGTCTCAAGATCAAGCCATTTTGACTGCTGCAAGAGAATCAGCATTAGAAATTTTAAATATTGATCCCGAACTACAATTACCTGAACACAAACAATTAAATAAGTTGGTAGAAAAGGGAAAATTAAATAAAGATGGTCTCCACTGGAGTATAATTAGCTAACCTATAAAGTTTTTGGTGCTTTTTTTGATATTATATAATTTATATTTTACTTGTAATGAAATCTCTTAGATCCATATTACTACTAATAATTTTCTCATTTATCTCTGTAGCTTCTTTTGCCCAATATGATGGTGAAGTTGACGAGCAAGGCAAAACATATTACGATAAAGCGAAAACTAAGGTAAAGGAAATATTTGAGACTAAAAATGTCATCAGCATTGACCCAATGAATAAAGACGCTGGCGATAAAGCAGTCAAAAGTGGCTTGTATTTTATGTATTATGAGAATGGCAAGCTAAAAATTGAAGGCCACTATAAAAACAATAAGAAAGATGGCGAGTGGAAATACTTCGATATAAATAAAAAAGTAACAAAAACAGAGAAGTATGCAAACGGCCAATTGGTCGAGTAATTGTTATTAGTTTTTTTTACTAAACTACTGAAATATGAAAATGCCCTTAAAAGGGCATTTTTTAGTTAAAGCTAAGTTTGTTTCTTTGCAAATAATACTTCCATATGAACATTACCAATAAATATATAGCTAAACTATTGATGCAAATGTCAGCATTAATGGAAGTGGCAAATCAAAATCCGTTTGCGATAAGGAGTTATGAAAATGCAGCAAGTGCTATTAGAAATTCTCAGGTACAGTTAAGCACACTTCAGGCAACGGAATTAGCAGAAATGCGTGGTATTGGGAAAAGTATGGTGGGTCATATAACTGAAATATTAGAAACTGGAAGTTTTACTAATTTTGAAAACTTAAAAGCATTAGTGCCCATATCATTACTTGAGTTAAGCAAAATAAAAGGATTGACAGGCAAAAGAATACAAGCGCTGAGATCTGAATTGCAAATTGAATCAATAGAGCAGTTTCAGGCTAAATTATTGGCTGGAGAGATAGCAACTGTTAAAGGATTCGGAGTTAAAACATCACAGCAGTTATCTACAGCACTTAATTTCTACAAAGAAAATTTGGGTTATATTAGAATTGATCAAGGACAAATCTTAGCCAGTCAAATAGTTAATATACTGCAGGCAGAATTTAAAAATATTGACGTAATTCCAGTAGGGGCAATAGCTAGAAAAGATGCTACTTTAAATAAACTTGAGTTTTTAATTTCTAACTCGGAACTAAACATTTTAGAATCTATATGTTCGTGTTTAGAGTCAATATTAGACCAAGCTGAAAATGGCGAATTTTACCACGCTGAATATGAGATCCTAGTCAAGTTTCATACCTGCACCAAATCAAATAAAGGTACAAGTTTAGTTCAATTAATCAGTACCCAAGCTCATCTTGAACTATTGGGAGAACTACCGCAACAGCTGACAGATGATAGACAACTGTATAAAGTTTTGAATAGACCATTTATTATTCCTGAAATGAGACTTGGTACCTACGAGTTTGAACGAATGCTTGAAATTGGAAATGATGACGCTAATATAATTACTAATCAAGATTTATTAGGTTGCTTGCATAATCACAGTACCTATAGTGATGGACTTGATTCATTGCCATCTATGGCACAAGCTTGTATAGATCGAAATTTGCAATATTTTGGCATTAGTGACCATAGTAAAACAGCTGCTTATGCTGGTGGACTAAAGCCAGAAAAAATATATGAGCAGTGGGAGCAAATAGCCGAATTAAATAGACAATACCAAGGCAGTTTTCACATATTAGCTGGCATAGAAAGCGACATATTAGCTAATGGAAGTCTGGACTATGATGACGATATTTTGGCTGGTTTTGATTTTATAGTTGCTTCAGTACATAGTAAATTAGATATGAGTGAAGCAGAAGCGACTAAACGATTACTAAAGGCTATAGAGAATCCATATACTACAATGATGGGTCACATATCCACAAGACTTTTACTGCAGCGTCCGGGTTTCCCCTTTCAAGTTGAAACCATATTAGATGCTTGTGCAGCCAATGGTGTTATGATAGAAATAAATGCCGATCCAGAGCGTTTAGATATCGATAGTTCGTTACTATATAAAGTGTTAGAACGTGGCATAATGCTAAGTATAAACCCAGACGCGCATAGCACTAAAAGTATAGATAAAATGCATTGGGGAGTATCTATGGCTATGCGGGCAGGTGTAACAGTAGAGAACGTACTTAATGCTCAACCCTATCAGGTAGTTAAAGACACATTAAAGAAGAAGAACCCAGCCAAACGATAACCTTTGAAAATTCTAATAATAAGGCTTAGTTCTATTGGGGATATAATATTGACAACACCTGTCATTCGTTGGGTGAAAAATGCTTATCCAACATCTGAAATCGATTTTATAACGAAATCTCAATTTGTAGAATTATTAAATCATCATCCCAGTTTATCGCACGTGTTTGCTTATTCAGATCAAGTTTTGCAAGAACTTAAGGCAAGTTGTTATGACTTAATAATTGACTTACATAAAAATATTAGGACAAATAAAATAATTAGTGCAATTAAGTCAACCAATACTAAGCTTGTTAGTTTTGATAAATTGAATTGGGAAAAATGGCTTTTAGTTAACTTTAAAATCAACAAACTGCCCAATATCCACATAGTAAATAGATATGCTGAGGCTTTAAATAAGATAGAAATTCCTTCAGATAATATTGGTTTGGAACTGTTTACCGATGACAAGCCTCTAAATTTTAGGTTACCCTATGCTTTTCAAGTAATAGTACTTGGTGCTAATCATTATACCAAAAGAATTCCACTTAGCTTAATCTCATTTTTGATTGAAAATAGCCCAATTCGTAGTGTTTTGATTGGGGGTAAGGCTGAAATGGAAGACGCAAAATTTCTATTAAAGCATAATACACACGATGCAATTTCACTTTGCGGCTGCACCTGCCTTATGGAATCTATTAAAGTAATCGGTCAAGCTAAAGTAGTTATTACACCAGATACTGGTATGATGCACGTAGCAGCAGCCTTAAATGTGCCCATAGTCAGCATATGGGGAAATACAGACCCTGTTTTAGGAATGTTCCCATACATTGTAACTAACTCTAGTATTGTAAATAAGAAAATTTGGTGTAAACCTTGCAGTAAATTAGGGTTTCATAGTTGTCCATTGGTACATTTCGAATGTATGAATCACGATTCTGAGGTAGTATTAGAACTAATTAAACAAGCCATCTAACTCATCCGAGAGTTCTTCTTTAGCTCTAGGACCTAGTTCAACCACTGCTATATCTAGTACCTTACCTTCTTCTATTTTCAGTTTAATAAGTGTTCTTACTTTGTGAAACCCGTGTAATCCCGCTGCGCCAGGATTAATGTACAAAAACTTATACTTAGGGTCTCGCTGCACTTTTAGTATATGGCTATGGCCACAAATGAATAAGTCTGGTCTTTTACCTTTCAGCACTTCCTTAACTCTGGGTGCATAACTGCCAAATGGACCAGATATATGAATCATAAATACTTGCAGCCCTTGATAGTTAAAATAAACATATTCAGGAAAATCAAGCCTAAGTCTATGGTCATCAATATTCCCATATACCCCGCGTACGGGTTTATATTCGTTTAATTTGGTCTCCACGGGTTCTGGCCCCCAATCGCCAGTGTGCCATATTTCATCGCAGTCTGCTAAATGATGTATTATTCTATCATCAATATAACCGTGTGTATCACCTATTAATCCGATAAGCCCCATTTACTGCATTTAATGTGGCAAATTTGCAGTTGAATTAATAGATTTGATTACTATTCTATGGCTGAAAGAAAAATAATAGGTATAAATGCATTGTCTGAAGCTTTAAAAGCAGGACAACTGATAGATAAGGTGTTTATAATGAGAGACGTACCTAACCCAAGAATACAAGAATTGGTTGCAGAATTAAAGCTAAGACAAGTTCCAGTTCAGGTTGTGCCTAAGGAAAAAATGAATAGGCTATCACCAAAGGCTCACCAAGGGGTAATTGCCTTTCTTAGTCTTATAGAATACTATGACGTTCAACAACTTATTCCAAGTTTGTTTGAACAAGGGCTTAATCCTTTATTGATAATAATGGATGGCGTAACTGATGTGAGAAATGCAGGAGCGATAGCTAGAAGTGCAGAATGTTTTGGTGCTCACGCACTAATAATGCCTGCTAGAGGTAGTGCAGATTTAAACGAAGATGCTGTAAAAAGTTCTGCAGGTGCATTGGAGCGAATTCCTGTTTGTAGAGAGCTTCATTTTAGCTTTTCTATGGATTATCTCCTACAGTCTGGCATTCAGCTTATAGCTTGCTCAGAAAAGGCCACAGACGCGCCGAATGTAGTTGACTATACCAAACCTACCGGTATAGTTATGGGGTCAGAGGATACAGGCATTCACCCTAATCTACTAAGTAAATGTCAACATCACATCAGAATTCCAATGATAGGTAAGGTGCAAAGTTTGAATGTATCAGTCGCAGCAGGAATTGTTTTGTATGAAGCTTGTAAAGGAAGGCTGAAATAGAGCTATTCCATTAAATCAACAATGTGATTAAATTTAAAAATAGTAAGAAGTAATATAAAAAGGAGGGAAGCTTTAACTATTGTTTGCTGCAACGTTTGGTTATATTTTTACCATTAAGGGTAAATTGCACGAAGTAAATTCCATTAGGCTGGTCTCCTATATTTAGTTTTACTTCATTTTCTTCCTGTACGGTTTTAGTTGCTACTTGCTTACCTATTATGTTGTAAATAGTAACAGTGTGTGTCCCTTTGGTGGGAAATTTTACAGTTAAAAAATCTTTTACTGGATTAGGATAAACACTTATCTCTTCTGGGTATTGTGTACTACTACCCCCAACGCCTAAAAAAATAGGGCTGTTTGCCTTGGCATTAATGTGCATACTTACAGCCGTAAAGCACAATAATAAAGTTAAGATAAGTAGTAAATTCTTCACACGTTCTGTTGACTAGTAAGTATGTAACACAGCTATTAGCAAATGTACATCATATAATACAATTACAGTACCGTAATGTTAATTAAAGTAAATGGTCTATTTCTACAATTTATACCTGCATATATTTGATAATAGCATCACCAAATTCAGAAGTTTTTAACAATGTTGCACCTTCCATTTGACGTTCAAAATCGTAGGTTACTAGCTTTGCAGATATGGCTGCCTCTAGCCCCTTATGTATCAAATTAGCAACCTCAAACCAACCCATATATTCAAACATCATAGCCCCACTTAGTATCAATGATCCTGGGTTTACTTTGTCTTGGTTAGCATATTTAGGTGCTGTTCCGTGTGTTGCTTCAAAAATGGCGTGACCAGTCTCATAGTTAATATTTGCTCCAGGTGCAATCCCGATTCCACCTACCATTGCAGCTAGGGCATCACTTATGTAGTCTCCGTTTAAGTTTAGGGTGGCTATCACACTGTAATCTGCTGGTCTTAGTAATATTTGCTGCAGAAATGCGTCAGCTATGCTGTCTTTTACTATAAGTTTTCCTGCATTTGTTGCAGCTTCTAGTTCAATATTTGCTATTTCTTCGCCTTTTTCTGAATTAGTTTTTTCAAATTGTTGCCAAGTATATACTTTATCTCCAAACTCTCTTTCTGCTAATTCATAACTCCATTTTTTAAATCCACCTTCCGTAAATTTCATAATGTTACCCTTATGAACTATGGTAACACTCAGCAAGTTTTTACTTAAGGCAAACTTTATAGCTGCCCTTACCAGTCGCTCGGTACCCTCCTTAGATACCGGCTTAATGCCGATACTTGAACTTTCTGGAAATCTAATTTTATTGATTCCCATTTCATCAGATATGAATTTTATTACCTTTTTTACATCATCAGTTCCGGCCATCCATTCTATTCCTGCATATATGTCTTCAGTATTTTCCCTAAATATTGTCATATTTACCTGCTCAGGATGCTTTATAGGTGAGGGTACACCAGTGAAATATTCTACCGGTCTAAGGCAGGTATATAAGTCTAATTCTTGACGAAGCGCAACATTTAAGGAGCGAATACCTCCACCAACAGGAGTAGTTAGTGGACCCTTTATTCCAATTATATATTCTCTAAATGCTGTTAAAGTTTCATCTGGCAGCCAATTTCCTGTTTGATTAAATGCCTTTTCACCAGCCAACACTTCTAGCCATTCTATCTGTTTCAACCCTTGGTAGGAGATTTTTACGGCCTCATCAAACACCTTAACTGCAGCGTGCCAAATGTCTGGACCGGTTCCATCTCCAATTATGAATGGAATAATGGGATTATTTGGTACTTTAAGTATGGAATTTTGTATAGTAATTTTATCAGACATTTTGAAAGGATTTTATAGCGGAAGTAAATAATTAAAGACTCTAAATGGTTGCTCAAATTTAATAAAGTTTTAATACTATGCACTTAAATATTAAAACAGATATCCGATATTAAAACAAGTACTTGTCAACTACAGAGTTAAGTATTTGACTTTGCCTATTGTATTCGTGTTCAATTTGTCCAATTGATATGTTGATTTTTTGCAAGGTCTTCACCAAGCTATCAGACTTATACACGTTTCTCATTAGTTCTTCAGGAGAGATTTTATTTTCTTCTTCTAGCATCAGCATTTTATCATAGTCAGACCGCAAAAGGGGATAAATTTTGATGTTGGTATTATAAATGGAATATATGGCAACTAGGCGAGTCTCTGCACTAACTAAAGCATCTGTTGGTTTTGCTGCAGGGTTTGCTTTTAAGTAATTAAGTCTTTTATTTAGGCTGTCTGTACGTTTGCTTAAATATTCAATATCTAGATACATTAGATTATCTATCTCTATTAACTTATCAGTCCATTTCTCTTTCAAATTTCTGCTTTCACTTTGCTGCCTACAAGCTATTGTAGAAACTGAAATCACCAAGATTAATAAATTGAAATTATATTTTGATTTTATTTTATTCAGTGGAAACATAGAGTGCATCAATTTACCTTATTTTATTTGAGGTTTTTTATTCTAAATTATATACAAATTAAATGCAAAACTGTATGACATTTGCCCTACATCAAATGTATAATAGGTACTTAGTTAATTAAAATTAACTCTACTTATGTTAATTTGCCAAGAATGAGAATATTTTTATACATTACTTTCATAGTTTTATCTAGCCTTAAAATTCAGGCTCAAAACAATATAGCTAAAGATAAGTTAGTTCAGATATCTGGGTTGATTACATCTAAGGTTACTGATAAACCAGTCCCTTTTGCGACCATCCACATTAAGGGAACATTTAGAGGAACTATAGCTGCTGTAGATGGATTTTACACTATGGTAGCTGCGGAAAGAGACACATTGGAATATGTTGCTTACGGGTATAAGACTTTTAGGTACATAGTACCTGCTAATGTAAAAGATCATAAAGCCAACAGCCACGTTAAATTATTAAGTGATACATTCACTTACAGACCTCTGGACAGTTTTCCCTATGCCAGCAAGGAGGAGTTTAAACAGGCCTTTATAAGTGCTAAACTCGACAAAACCTATGAAGATTTAGCAAAGAAAAACCTAGACCCACAAAAGATGGCAGAATTGTATGAAACCCTAGCTAGAGATGGTAATGAAATGCAAATGTACACCTTGCAACAAATAGCAGCAAGTTACTACTATGCAGGTGGACAACGTAACTATTTATTGTTAGGTAGCGGTAGTACACCTATTCCTACCTCTTTATTGAACCCGTTTGCTTGGGGTGAATTCATAAAGTCAATAAAACAAGGCAAATACAAGAAAAAGAAAGTTAAAGACTTTGATGATTATTAATATTTCAAGAAATTATTTCTAAACAATTAAAATCTTGTATTACCTTTGCACCTGTATTGCCCGATCGTCTAATGGCAGGACGACAGTTTTTGGTTCTGTTTGTAGAGGTTCGACTCCTCTTCGGGCAACTAAATTTCAAATAAAACATTATGCCCGCCAGGTTTAACCCCGTCAAGATATTCTCTTGTACTCAATCGACTTATCTGGCGGAGAAAATCGCCGCCGGTTTTGGTCAAGATTTAGGATCATTATCCACTACATACTTCAGCGATGGAGAGTTCCAACCAAGCTTTAATGAATCTGTTAGGGGTTGCGATGTGTTTATTGTGCAAAGCACATTTGCACCTAGCGATAACCTAATGGAATTGCTACTCTGTATTGATGCTGCTAAACGAGCCTCTGCACATTATATTACAGCTGTAGTTCCTTATTTTGGTTTTGCTAGGCAAGACAGAAAAGATAAGCCTAGGGTGGCTATTGGTAGCAAACTAGTTGCAAACCTATTAGCAAGTGCAGGCATCAGTCGAATAATGACTATGGATTTACACGCTCCGCAAATTCAAGGCTTTTTTGAAGTACCAGTAGATCACTTAGATTCTTCTGTTATTTTCATTCCTTACATTAGAAATTTAGGAATGGAAAACTTAGTTATAGCTGCGCCTGATATGGGTGGATCGCAAAGAGCTAGGTACTTTGCCCAGCATCTATTGGCTGATATCGTTATTTGCGATAAGCATCGTAAACGTGCCAACCAGATAGATAGTATGAGGATAATTGGTGACGTAGTAGATAAAGACATTGTAATAGTTGACGATATAGTTGACACAGGTGGCACTTTAAGCAGAGCAGCCCAACTGATGGTAGATAATGGTGCGAAAAGTGTTAGGGCGCTATGTACTCACCCAGTATTAAGTGGTAAAGCAATAGAAACTATTGAGAACAGCATATTAACAGAATTGGTAGTATGTGATACTATTCCACTTAAGGTTACTTGTAGTAAGATTAAAGTATTGTCTGCTGCAGATTTATTTGCAAATGCAATTAGAAACGTATATGAGTATGGTTCAATTAGTTCGCTATTTACAATGCCAAACTCAATGCAGGTGCCATTAGGAATTTAATAACTGCTTATCTATTGTTATACTTTTCTAAAGTTATTTTATTTAGTTAAGCGGAAATACCTAACATAATTTAAACTACCACCTCAATATATTCACTCAGTTGATGTCAATTTGGTTAAAATATGTACTACTTATTTGCATACTGTCGCCGGGCGTAAGTTTCGCTAAAAAAGTTACATCCAAGTATGTACTAAAAAATGACACGATAATTGATAATCAGTCTATTACTATCAAGGATAGCAATCAAATATTTATTCAAAATTCAATCCTTAAACAAAGGCTGTTACCTACTAAAAGGGACTATGAAATATTGATAAAAAGGTATAACTCTATTAATTTTTTCAACAACATTAAGGAGACTCCGAACTTAACTACCATTTCACCCTTTTTAAACTATTATCACAATATTGACCCAATCTATCAGAAGAAGCCTTTCCCATTAGATGTTGATATTCAGCCTCATTTTTTTATTGGCGGTAAGCCCAGTTGGCGAGGTATAGTGGTCGATTTTGAAACGCGGGTTAAAATTAGATTATTCCTAAATGACATTAGTACTTTAGATAATTCTAGGCCAGTACGTACCCCAAGTTATATACCTGCTGTTAAAATATACAAGTCTTTACATTTCGATACATCGTGCATTAATGGTGACTTTTTATATTTAAAAGGATACCATCATAGCAACGGACAAGATCAGAAACCATACTTTGATGGTGATATTGTGCAAACTATTTTAACCAGATTTCCACTTGGATTTGTTTTCCCATTTCCGCCTGGTTCTCCAAATATTTACAACGGAGACTTTGCAGATAATTTCGTTACAAGGTTTGGTTATGGTTTCATTACCAATATTCACGATTGGGATAGTTTAGTTTATGTCAAGAAACGCTCATTCAAATACTACGGAAACATAGATTTTGAATACCATTGGTGGTTGTCTGAACAGCTAAATAAATACAATCTGTATTCTAAAAACAGGATAAATCTAAGTTTGGGTTGTATTAAGCGTCAAATATTAAGAGAAAACATAGTTGACGTAGAGCAGAGAGATACCTTGTACTTAACTAGACCCTATTTATTTGAACGCTGGCGTATATACTTACAGGCTACTATAATGGCAGACAGATACTTAAAGGAGGGTACTAAAATAAGCCACACCGAAGTGCAAGGAATAGCCAAACGTATAAATATATCTGTAACCTATGCTTGGCACCTAAAGGGTGGAGCTACCTACTTATTTAGCGAGGGAGGTTACTATGGCTCAGATCCTTACAACATTTACTATCAACAGTCTAAATTTTTTATTAGGGCTGGATTAGGACTTGGTATTCAACGTTATGAAGCTCCTAGCAATTTTATTTCAGGTAAATCCCTTTAAATAACTAGGATTATAAACAATAATGCTATATTTTACTAAATTTTAAAGCTTTACATTACAATATTTAATGAGTTTAAATGTATTTTTGCACCTCATTTCTTTAATTTTCAAGTGCAATAATGAAAACATTAAGCCTATCAGGCAGTAAAAGAGAGCTATTGGGCAGATCAGCCTTAAATAGCTTACGCGGTGAGGGGTATATACCCTGTGAACTGTATGGAAAAAGTGGTAACTTACACTTCTCAATCTTCGTAAGTGATTTAAAACCACTAGTTTATTCACCAGATACTTTTAAAGTAAATTTGTCAATACACGGAGAAGCTTATGAAGCTGTGGTTAAACAAATTCAATTCCACCCATTAAGCGAGGAAATTCTTCACATAGATTTCTTTGAAGTATCAGATGATCAAGTTATCAAAATTGAATTGCCAATTAACTTTATCGGTACCGCTGCTGGTGCACGTGAGGGTGGTAAATTCGTAAAGAAAATACGTAAACTTAAGGTAAAAGGTACACCTGCTAATATGCCTGAAACTATAGACGTTGACATTAGCCATTTAGCTTTAGGTAAATCTATAAAAGTAAAAGAGGTTATCGTATCAAACATCGAGATATTAAATGCTATGGCTACTCCAATTGCCAGTGTTGAAATACCTCGTGGTCTTCGTGGTAAAACTGAAGAAGCTGACGGTAAAAAGAAATAATTAGTATAACAAAGCGAGTAGGTGTCGCTTAGCACTTGGCACCCAATGCGCTCAATATTAATAGTTTAATTTTGCATCTTTTTTAAACATTACTTCCAAATGAAATACTTAATAGTAGGGCTGGGTAATCCTGGTGATGAATACACCCTAACTAGGCACAACATTGGATTTTTAATATTGGAGAGTTTGTCTGACAAGCTCTCCATTTCTTTTTCTGGCAAACGCTACGGTAACGTAGCACAAGGCAGAATAAAAAACAAACAATTAATACTACTTAAACCAGATACCTATATGAACCTGAGCGGTAAAGCTGTAAGGTACTATATGCAAGAGGAGAATATAAGTAAGGAAAACATACTGATAGTTACAGATGATTTGGCCTTGCCTACTGGCAGATTAAGGATTAAAACCAAGGGCAGCGACGGGGGACATAACGGTCTGAAAAGCATACAAGAACTCGTAGCAGGACAAGATTATTCTAGACTGAGATTTGGCATCAGCAATGAATTTAGTAAAGGAAAACAGGTTGATTACGTGCTTGGCAAATGGTCAGGTGAAGAGTGGCCGATAGTTCAAAAGTCTATTATCAAGTCTGTAGAGGCTATAGAGAGTTTTGTATTGGCAGGCCCAGCCATAACTATGAATAAGTTTAATACAGCTGGATAGCAAAAGTCAGTATTTGCACCCAGTAACAATATCAAGTACTGATAATTTCAAAACTATATTGTTTAGATTTGCCCTACAGAATATTTAGGCATTTTTAATTAAGATAATCAAGATATGACATTCGATTTAATAGTAATGGGGACTGGTCCTGGCGGTTATGTTGCTGCTATCAGAGCTTCCCAGTTGGGAATGAAAGTCGCCGTAGTTGAGCGTGAAAGTTTGGGTGGTATTTGCTTAAACTGGGGGTGCATACCTACTAAGGCTTTGCTTAAGTCTGCTAATGTATTTGAATACATAAAGCACTCTGAAGAGTATGGAATATCTGTAGCAGAGGCAAACGCAGATTTTCCAGCCATTATTAAACGAAGTAGAGGTGTAGCGCAAGGAATGAGTAATGGAGTTACTTTTCTAATGAAGAAGAATAAGATAGAAGTAGTAATGGGTAACGCCCAGCTGACTAGAGATAAAAAAGTAGAGGTAACAGATAAAGATGGCGCAAAAAAACTACTAGAGTCGAAAAACATAATCATTGCTACAGGTGCTAGAAGTAGAGACTTGCCAAATGTAAAAATAGACAATAAGAAAATTATTGGTTATCGTGATGCAATGGTATTGCCAGAAATGCCTAAAAAGATGGTGATAATAGGTAGTGGAGCAATTGGAATCGAGTTTGGCTATTTCTATCAAACTATGGGGACAGAGGTGACTATTGTAGAGTTTATGCCGAACATATTGCCACGTGAAGACGAAGAAGTGAGCAAAGCAGCTGAAAAGTCATTTAAAAAGGCAGGTATGACCATAATGACGGGTAGCAGTGTGGAAAGCGTAGATACTAGTGGTGTAGGTTGTAAGGTAAAAGTTAAAACAAAAGATGGTGAAATAATCATAGAGTGTGATGTGGTTCTATCTGCAACTGGAACAACGCCAAATACAGAAAATATAGGATTAGAAAGCCTGAACATAATAGTAGAGAAAGGAATAATACAAGTTGACGAAAACTATAAAACCAATGTTGAAGGCATATATGCCATCGGAGACATAGTACCAGGACAAGCATTGGCTCACGTAGCTAGTGCAGAGGGAATAACCTGTGTAGAGTATATAGCTGGATTAAAACCAGAATCTATCGATTATAATAACATACCTGGGTGTACCTATTGTAACCCTGAAATAGCCAGTGTAGGTATGACAGAAAAAGAAGCTAAAGAAGCTGGATATGAAGTAAAGGTGGGTAAATTTCCATTTAGTGCGAGTGGCAAGGCTAGTGCAGCAGGTGCAAAAGAAGGATTTGTTAAGGTAATATTTGATGCGAAGTATGGCGAATGGTTAGGTTGCCATATGATTGGTGCTAATGTAACTGAAATGATAGCCGAGGTAGTATCTGCTAGAAAACTAGAGACTACTGGGCACGAAGTTATTAAAACCATACATCCACACCCTACTATGAGTGAGGCAATAATGGAAGCAACTGCAGCTGCATATGGTGAGGTTATACACTTATAGCATACCCAATATATATAAAATAATAGCCCCCTTCAGATATTCTAAAGGGGGCTATTTCAATCAAAGATTATGTTAAAATGCTTAGAACTTTGCCCTAAGCGTAAGACTCACAAATCGACCTGGTGATGAAATACCTGATGAAAAAAATCGATAGTTTTGGTCGGTAATGTTTTCCACACCTAATTGAACACTCGTATTTTTATTCATAAAGTAGGTTGCCCTAACATTAAGCGTATACCAAGCTGGCATACCTAGTGGGGTAGCGTATCGCTGATTGTCTTCTCCATTTGGATTGAAGTCCTCAATTCGCTTCCAACCATTGTACAGAGCATAGAAATCTACACGAACTTTAGCGGCAGTATAGGTAAACATAGATTTGCCAAATGTGGGGGGAATGTGGTCCAGTGGAACTTCAGTATTATCTGCCTCTACTTTAATAATTCCCTTAGTAAATGTAAGCGTTTGGCTAAATGATAATTGATTGTTTAGTTGTGCATCAATACCAAAATAAGCCCCATACACATTAGCTCGGTTATAGTTTTGGTTAGAAACCACTTTACTCAATTTGCCATCATATAGAATACTGTCTTGACCGTTAAACTTATCTGATCCTGCTTGAATTATATCAGTAAAGTTCATATAGTAGACATTGGCAGTAAATCTGTACTGTTTGTTGAACGTTTTCTGTATAGTTACCTCGTAATTACTAACATATTCGGGCTTCAAATTTGCATTTGGCACCATTACCGTTGCCCCAGATTGACTATCAAAGAACTTCCCTGAGTCGTCAATATTTGGAGCTCTGAACCCAGTGCTTACCAGTCCAGATATTTTCCAATCACCTTGTGGTGTATATACCATACCGAAACTACCGTTTGTAGCAGAGAAAGTATTGTCTATTACTAACGAATTAAGTTTGTAAAATGAGTTCTGACCAAAAGTTGATTTAGTCTGAATCACGCTGTATCTACCACCTAGCTGCGCAGTTAATGCAGGCAATATCTTGTACTCAAAGTTAATATACGCTGCACCACTTGTATAGGAATTACTGCCATCAGGATATCTGGTGCTGATGGCGGTTTTAGCATCTGTTTTTATGCTTGTTCCATCGGCCCTACTGTTTACATCGTTATACCATACTTCTATTCCATATCGCATACCAAGCCTTCGGTTTAATCTTTTGGCCATATCTATGTTGATTGTTACCATATTTACAGTTTCAGTTCTGTCATTTCTTATGTCCTTACCAAAATCTCTGTTATGACGACTTTCAACAATGTTTTGGTAGGCAACTGTTATGCTGGCCTTATCATATATGCTCGCACTGTCTAATTCTAATTGATAACTAGCCATTAGTCGTTGTTGAGGTCCATAGTACCACTCTGCAAAGCGTAAACTGCCTGCCCTAATGTCTGTAAGTCTATCGTACCTATTTACATTACTGCTGTTGCTATATTGAAAGTTAAGGGTGTGTTTAACTTTTTTAGTCGGGGCAAATAGTACTTTCAATATACCATCGTATTGACTATATCCGCTGCCTACTTGCAGGTTGGGGTCAGAATTTGAAACTATTTTATCTACACCGTTTTCAGTTACTACATATTGATTACGCTTCCACACTTTGTCATAATATGGATTTCCAATATCACCTTGCCTAGAGTCATTAAATTTTGAATACGTAAACCCACCAAATACAGCAACACGCCTAGTTCCATAGTTTAACTCTAAATGCCCAGATGATTCGCCCAACTGATCAACTAAATTGCTGTTAGCACGGCTAAGACTTGCTGTATTTCCCCTAACAAATGCAGCTCCAGATAATTTTGGAGTTTCACTAATTTTAGGTTTCTTGGTATAGAAACTAAGTACCCCACCTATCGCATCACTTCCGTATTGCACAGATCCAGGTCCGTAGAATACTTCTAAGTGATCTAAAGAGTTTTGATCCATAGTTATAATGTTCTGCAAGTGGCCAGACCTGTATATGGCATTATTCATTCTAACACCATCTACCACCATCAGCACTCTATTTGCTTCAAAGCCTCTTATGACCACAGATCCACCACCTAATTGGCTTTTTTGCACAAATACTTTTCCAGATTGTGCCATTAGGTCGGCAGTTGAGCCTTGGTTTAGAACTTCTATATCACGCTGGTCAATCTTCTGAATGTTTTGTGGTGATTGAAGCGATGAATCTTCAAATCGAGATGCAGACACAGTAACTTCTTGTATGGTGATGATAGATGGATACAAAGACACATTTACATCATTAGTTAACTTTTTTTGCAAAAGTTGCGACTGATAACTGCTGGCATATATATGTAGATCAACCAATTGATTTGCATATATAGACATTCCTTCTGGCAAAGTTAGTTTACCTTTTTCGTTGGTTTTGCCTATTAGTACCTCATTTATATAAATGCTAGCTTCCGCTATGGGATTTCTAGTAGATTTATCTACTACTGTTATGCTTTGTCCAAGAGTTGTATGCGTGACAGCAAACAATAAGGACAATATGAAGCCTGTAAGCTTAAGTTTTAAGCTCATATAAAAATTAAAATTTAAGGGTTAATAAATAAAGCCCGGATTTATTGTAAGAAATAAGAAGATTGGAATGGTTTACACCAAATACTTCGGGGGCTTATTTATTTCAAATTGTACCTCATCTTGATCGGGTTTGCCATACCAAATTGTTGTTTGTACTAAATTGAAGTGATTTTTAGGTAACTGTGCAATCGTAATAATAGCTACGCTCTCTAACAAATTGAAAGACTTAATTTTTTTGGCTTGTCCTTCCTTATTAGCATAGTCAGTTAATAGCTTGTTTTCGTTAGCATCTTTAATACAACTAATACGAAGCTGGCCATTAGGGGTATTGTTAATGCTGATGGCATCATACATTTCTCCTTTATATTGAAACTCGTGCTCCTCAATATATTCAATATCATTGGGGGAAACATTCAATGTTTCTACAGCTATCGACTTATAGGTACCTGCCTGAATGTCACGCATCATCTCAGCTTTAAATTGTTGTTGCGCTACAATATAAAGCAGGTAAATCAATACGAAATTACCTGCATACAGTGTTACTAAACCTAAGGCTATAAATGATTTCTTATTCAAGTATAATATTTAATTATTGAGCAATTTTATGCCCAACCCAAGCAAATCTTCTAGCAATGTAGTTTACATCAGTAAATGTAGCATTACCAGCTGGATTACCCCCGGTCACGTGAAAATCGCTAAATGCGGCGTTTTGATTCATCCATATAGGGCCAGTCAGGTTGAATGCTACAGGTGTGTAACACTTATCCATACTGTCAGCTATGTGGTAAGTCATTTCATCGTTATCAGTGTAGGCGCCACAACTTATAGCACCCTTTTCTCTTGCTAACTTTTGTGCCAATTCAATGCTGTGATCAGTATTTTTAGTTTTGACAATTAATATAATGGGACCAAACCATTCGTGGCTATACACATCGTAATTATCTACATCTACTTCTACCACCAGTGGACTAACTACTCTGGCATTTGGAAACTCTTCGTTGGTTAGGGTTTCACTAGCTAGTAATACCGTGCCTTTCATTTCAGCTGCAACACTAACTCTGTATAGAGTATCGAGTGATTGAATTGCCCCCATTAATCCAGATACCATTTTTGGCTCAGCTGTTATTCCTTTTATATTATTTATCAGCATTAATACTACATCGTCATAACTGGCAATGCCGCCAGCGTGTCGAACACCATTTTCAGGTATGAAAAAGTTTTGAGGTGCTGTACACATTTGCCCACTATACAGGCAGGCTGCTGTGGCTATATTTTTTATTGAACCCTCTAGGTTGCTAGTGCTGTCTAAGATAACGCAGTTAACACCTGCTTTCTCTGTGAAGGCCTCCTTATTTGGTAGGCTTTCTATGTAATTGCCAAAGCCAGAATTACCCGTATAATCGATAATTCTCACATTGTTATTTTCTGCTAATTCTTTAGTAATAGGGTTGCTTTTAGTATCAGCAGCTAATTGAACTAGGTCTTGGCTAAAACCAGCCTCAACCAATACTTTTTGTAGCTCTGCTACTACAATTGCGATTGGCAAAATGGCGCCGGGGTGCGGCTTAACTATCACGGGGCTACCTGTAACAAGGGTAGCAAATATGCCTGGAACTGAATTCCAAACTGGGAAAGTAGAGCAACCAATTACAACGCCAATGCCCTTACCAACAGCTTTCCATATTTTTTTTACATTCAGTTCAAACTTACCCATTGGTTTAATCCAATTTGCCTCGGCAGGGTATCTGGTTAACTCGCTTAAACCTAGTGAAATGGCCTCAAGTGCACGGTCATTTGCGTGTGGACCACTAGCCTGAAACGACATCATAAAACTTTGCCCTGTGGTATGCATTGTAGCATAGGCTATATCAAAAAATCTCTCTTTAATTCTATCTAATGCGTGTACCAGTATTCTACCACGCTCACTAGCAGGTACATAATGCCAATCATCCCAAGCAGAATTTGCTCTTTGGATTAACTCATCTACCTGATAGAATGGATAAGTAATACCCAATAGCTCATTGTAATATGGACTAGCTTCATCGCCAACAGTTTCTGCACTTGCTACTTGCAATAGTTCGTTAAACGGGCTATTCATTTGTGTAGCTAACCAATCAATTGCCTTTTCATTTGCACCCTCAGCATAAGCCTTAGGTAATTCTGGGTAGGCTGCAAAAAAAGTTCTATTGGCTAATGCTTGTTGTGCGTTTTCTATTAATTCTATCATAATAATATATGGAAACTGTAAATGCATACAGTTATAGCAAAGGTAAGTTTGAGTATTTGGATTAATTATTATAATTAGGCTTTTTATCGCAAAAAAAACCCGAACCTAAGCTCGGGTTAAATATTAAAATTGATAATTGTCCTAAATAACTATCTTAAGCCACCCATCATTTTTACCAATCTACCTACTATTAGGAATAGTAGTATAGCGGCACTACCTGCTAGGCCAACAAATATCATAAAGAAACTATATAAGTCCTTGATTTGAAAGCCCAAGAAATAGGGTTTAGTTGGCTTTAAATTCCAAGTTTCAATATTGCTTTTCAGCTCTTGGTTTGGCTTGCCTTTATTTTCCCATTCAGTTTTCAATACATACATATTGTTCTTTTCCTCATTGAAGAAATATTGGAACTTGTATTTGGCATTCTTATTTAATATTTGTTTGAACTTAAAGCTATCTATGGTAGTAACTGGCGTAGCTGCTAATACATTAATAGTTGTAAGTGAGTCACTTTCAGGTGCAGGTGCGCCAAATAAGTTTTGTTGAAAAGTTTCTATCGCACTAAGTTCTTTAGGTTTAGGCGCGTTGTCCAGTTTCTTGTCAATTTTTATAATGCTGCCATTTACGGCTCCTATTAGTAGGGTATCGCCTGCTGGCTTATACACATTTGCATTACCTGTGTTTTTAACTGTAAATGCTTTTGCATTTACAACAGATTCTGTCTTAACCTCCTCTGGGTAAAGTGAACTAAGTACACCTGCAAATTTATTTGCTGTGGCAGTACTTAAGAACCAAACACCCATTAGCAAACTAGCAAAACGTAGTGGTGCTAATTTATTTACCATAGCCAAACCAATAGGTGATAAACAAAGCTCGCCAAATGTATGAATTAGGTATAATATGATTAACCAAATCATACTCACTTTCATATTAGGGTCTAAACCTTTTACTCTTAATGCAATAACCAAATAACCTAGTGCCAATAATAGAAGACCAATTGCTTGCTTCATAGGGGAAGCAGGTTCCATACGTTTATTACCTAAGAATGTCCACAATACTGCAAAAATTGGTGCAAATATGACAATGGCTACGGCATTAATAGACTGGAAGAAACTAGCAGGAATTTGTTTGCCAAATAGGTTTCTATCAGTTTGTTCTTGGGCAAAAAATGTAAGTGAAGCGCCTGCTTGTTCAAAGGCAGACCAGAAAAATATTACAAAGAAGGCCAATATATAAATAACCCAAATTCTAGTACGTTCTACTTTACTTAAACTTTTATCGCTGATGACGATGGCGGGAGCAACAATACAAGCTGTAAATATAAAACTAGCAACTAAATCAAAACCTGCAACACCTTTAAATATCACAAATAGCAATGCGCCTAAGCCTAACCAACCCAATACACTTTGTAGGGTTATTTTGGTGTCGGGGGCTGCATCTGGCGTTGGTAGTGTTGGTTTTGGTCTGTTGCCAATAGGTAAGCCATCTGGAGAAATTAAGTATTTGTCTTTTAATAACTCAAAACTAATGGTGCTTAATACCATACCCATACCAGCGGCTAAGAATCCCCATTTAAAGAATTCTGGTCTTATTATTCCATTTGCATCATATACCTCACCTAAACCACCGCACACTAATGGCGCAATGAATGCACCTAAGTTGATACCCATATAGAATATTGAGAATGCAGGGTCTATTCTTCTATCGCCAGCAGGATATAACTGACCAACCATAGTAGAGATATTTGGCTTGAAAAAACCGTTACCAAAAATTAAAAAGCCTAAGCCTGTAAACATTAGCATTGTCGCCAATTCTTTATTTTCGATACTATATCCGCTGGCAAACATAAATAGTTGACCAATAGCCATTAAGATTCCACCTACTAGAATAGATCTTCTATTACCCCAATATTTGTCTGCTACATATCCACCAATTAGCGGGGTTAAATATACCAACCCGGTATAGCTACCATATATAGACGAAGCAGTTGCTTTGTCAAATACCAAGGCATTAACCATAAATAGGGTAAATATGGCACGCATACCATAGTAGCTGAATCGCTCCCACATTTCTGTAAAAAATAGGAGGTATAGGCCAGCTGGGTGACCTTTTTGTGTAACTTCAGGCAAGGCAATGCCTGAAGACTCTACAGTGTTATCTTCCATTTACGGACTGTAAGTGTTTAATTTAGTGTTATTTAAAAAGTATAAGTTGATGAGCAACTAATTTAATTAGCAGTTTCATTAATTGGCAAACTACAAATTGTTTAGGAAATACTCTGTAATTCTCTCAAAAAGTTGTGTACGAGTATTGCCACCATAGATACTATGATTTTTATTTGGATATAATTCAGAGTCGAATTTTTTACCGTTTTTTATTAATTCAGATATTAGCACCATACTATTCTGTGGGTGTACATTATCGTCTAGTGTACCGTGAATAAGCAACAAATTGCCCGTCATTTTAGGTACGTGCTGATACACGTTTGTTAGTTTATAGCCGTCAGGATTCTCAGATGGTTTCTGCATATAACGTTCAGTATATATGTTGTCATAGTAGCGCCAATCTGTAACTGGTGCAACCGCCACAGCCGACTTAAACGTAGTGCCACCCTTAGTTATACAGGTGCTAGCCATAGTTCCACCGAAGCTCCATCCAAATATTCCAATTCTATCTTTATCTGCCCATTTGTTGTTATCAACTAGGTATTTTGCACAGGCAATAAATTCATCACTCTCTAGACTACCCAGTCTTTTGTAGGTAGCACGCTTAAAGTCAGCACCCCTGCCTGCTGTACCGTGAGGATCTACTGATATAATTACATAACCCTGCTGAGCTAGGTATTGATACCAAAAATCTTGTGGGTCGTAGTTATTTACAACAGTATTTCTACCTGGACCACCATATACCGTAAATATAACAGGGTAGTCTTTACTTTCTTTGAAGTTAGCAGGCTTAATTACCCATCCATTTAGCTCAACGTCAGCATTTAGTTTAAATTTTATTTCCTGTTTTGGGGCTATCTCATAGGTTTTGATTAAATCTCTTAGTTCAGTATTTAGTATTACTTCTCTAATCTTGAAGCCGTCATTTTTAAATGCTGTAACTACTGTCGGCGACATAATGGCCGAGGTAGTAAGCAGATAGTACTTAAAGTCTGGTGAAAATTGAATAGTATTGGTGCCACGCTGCCAGTCTTGGCTAACGAATCTTCTACCGGTGCCGTCTAGTCCTATTTCAAATACTGAATTATATAGAGGTGTAGGTTCATAACTGTTATAATATAAGCGTTGTGCTGTTTCATCTACAGCTACCAGTTTTACTACATCGTGCTGGTAATTGGTTAAGTTTCTTAATACAGTACCTTGCTGATCTACCAGAAACAAATTGTTCCAACCTGTTCTTTCAGAACTAATTATGAAGTCATTATTTTTTAAAATGTGAAAACTCTCTGGCAAGTCGATGTATGTATTGTTTTCGTCTTCAAATACTACTTCTATTGATTTTTTAGTTAGGTCAGCGTACAGCACTTCTAGGCTATTTTGCCTTCTGTTCATTCTAAATATAGACAGTACTGTATTGCTGTTCGTCCATTTTATTCTAGGTATATACTGGTCATTTTCTTCACCAACACGCAGTTTTGTAGTTTTAGCGTTGGCAAATTCATACACATAGACACCTACTTTACTGTTTTCGTCACCAGCTTTAGGGTATTTATATTTTAATTGACGAGGGTAGCTGCTATCTGCATCATATACAGTTAGGCTATATTCCTTTACTTTACTTTCGTCAAATCTTTGCCAAGCTAATTTATCACTATTTGGCGACCAATCATAGGCGTGTGTTAGGCTAAATTCCTCCTCATACACCCAGTCTGCCATACCATTTATAATAGCGTTTTTCTTACCATCTTTAGTTACTTGAACTATTTCCCCAGTTTTAAAATTTTGATAGTATAGGTTGTTTTCATATATAAATGCAACCAATTCATTGTTCGGGCTAAAGGTGCAATCACTTATCTTTTTACCATTCATTATGGTTTTCACCTTATTCTTACGCAGGCTATATATTATGTATTCAGCCTTGCTACTATGTCTGTACATACTTTCACTATTAGCGGCTAGCAATAGATAGTTACCGTCTGTGCTAAGGGCATAGTCTTCGGCTATGTATTGTGGTGTAAAGCCTTGTGCATAGAAGCTATTGAATAAGGTGTCTGGCAAATCTCTTTCAAAGTCATATCTAAGTATGACAGTTGAATAATGCGTTAAGTCATAATCTAGGGCAGTGAATTTATTATCACTAAGCATTTGAACATTATTCAAATTTTTACCATAAAACTTTCCGTTTGTCACGTCAGATAAAAATATCTTACCTTTTCCACCTTTATTTTTTGGTTCTGCATTTATAGTAACACTATTGGTACATACTGCAAAAGCTAAACTACACAATATTAAAGCCTTTAGCTTCATAAGAAAATATTAAGTTAATTAATTTTTAATGTTTCGCAACAAATATGCACATAATATTACTAAATTTCTTATCTGTCTATTAACTATATTATGTTTTTCATAACATTGCTTTAATCTTTTAAAACCAATTACCAGCTCATTTCTAATTACTAATTATTAATTTGGTGTCATTTGCACTCAGGATGATGATATAGTTTGCATTATTTGGGCAAATGATTGGCTTTATTCAAATTAGCCATCATTTTTTAGTATTAGGTTTATTAGTTTTTTCTAATAATTATATATATTTTATGTAATTATTTAATGAAAATTGCCGCACTTGGAACAACCAATGTTTTTTTTATTAAATTATCTTGGTATTATTAAATGTGGGTAAGTTGTTAGTAAAAAACCTTTATAATATTTGGATAATTCATTTGGGGGGGTAATAGTGTAAGCCACTAAAGGCAAAAATTTTACTTTTATGATAAATAATTTCTTTAAACCTTGGACTATTTTAGTCCTTATTGTTAGTCTTGCATTTGTAGGGATGACTACAAGCTTATGTACTAAAGAGCAAAATTTAAAAATCACCAATCAAGCAAAACCTCATTTAGATGAGTCAATTGAATTTTTGCATTATGATGAAGTTGTCGCAGATTTGATTGAACATAGAGCTGTAGTTACAACTCAACCAAGTAATTGGGCACCTGGTATTTCAGGCTATCAATCAGTTCACTTTTATGTAGAACCAAATGGTCATATTAATGAAGTTTATAAGTTTACAAATCCTGAATCGACTGAATTTGGAATTGCCAAAGGTGGTTGCAATAAAGCTTGGAATAACCATAAAAGTGGAAACTCTTGCGCGAATCCTGGAGTAGAATGTACTGTTAGATTAGATAACGGTGGAAACTGGGTTATTATCTGCTGTTAGGCTTCAATTTCTTTTATTTGTAAAAAATAGGGGAATAATGTTCCCCTATTTTGATTAGATTTGACTTAAATTATGTTTTATAGACCAATAGTTTTTTTAATTTCAATCTCTTTTTTATCCTGCTCTAGACAAGAAGTACATAAGTTTAGAAATGTAAACTATCAATTTTCAATTGAAAATGAATTATATCTAGGTTATAATGTAGGTCCTTGGGCAATTGGAACTTCAAATGATTCTGTATTAAGTTTACCATATGGTCCGAATGAAATATATAAGTTCAATTTAAATGGTGTGAAATATAAAAGTAACAATACCCCTGATTTGGGTGTTGGTACTTCTTTAACTGCAATACTTGAAATATCATTAGATTCAATTTTATATCAATTCTTTCCACCTACCAGAAATGGAAATTACGATTCAACGTTTATTTTAGCTGATAGAAAAGGTAAAATTTTTTCTGAGATTTCACTAAAAGATTTGCCTGTAGGTAGCATTCAATTTAACAGGAAACTTGAGTTAGTATTTCCAAAATTTAGATATGGGGCATTTCTTTCACAAATTAATTATGATAAGAAAACTCAAACAGTATTTATTCCTTTAAAAAAGTATTTTTTAAGAGGTACTGAAAATATTTTATACCAAGATTCTTCTTTATTGTATTCTGTAAAACTAAAAGGAGATACTAAAAGGTATAATGTAAAATTTCTTATTGATTCTAACGAAATGATGATAAATCCTTGGTTAGAACACCACGGTTGTTATTCAGATAACGATCAAATTTTTTACAGTGGATTTGGTAAAAGTGTAAATATAACTCGAGTTAATACCAAGAATGAATCGTATTCTTCTTTCAATTTAAGTTCAATTTTATTAAACCTTGAGAAATTACCCATATTAGAAGATAACTATTACAAGGACGATACTTTTTCTACCTATCTGAAAATGTCTTATGATAAACATTCAAATTGTATTTATCGATTATTTAAATATGTTCCAGATAATTATTTTTTTATTATCACTATTAAAAAAAAAGTATCCTCAATATGGCTTACTGATTTATGACATAAAGTCAAAATTAAAAACTGAAATATTATTACCTACTGGTTGTGGAGAGAATTTCGTTGTCTTAAAAGATAAAATAATAGTATTTAACAGGTTAAAGTCGGATAATATTAGAAAGATTATTTTTGATGTGTTTGAGTTAGGACAAGATATATCAAAAACCAATTATTTAAGCCAATTAGATAGCAATCAAAAGAAAATAGATTCTACACATAAGAATGAGCTAAATAGTTATATGAAAAGGTTTTTTGGCGCAAATGTGACCAATTTTGCAGTTGTAGATTTAGACGAGTCTTGCGAAGATTGTTTGGGAAAATTAAAAGAAAACTTGAAAACTAAAAGAATAAAATCAAATTGCGGCATTCTAGTGATTTCAGATAAATACGAACGTAGACTTGAATTTATGAAATACATAAATTCTAATAAGAAAAGTAATTTTATTTTTTCAGATACAAGAATGAATTATCATAGAGAGAGCGATCCTTTTGTTAACGTGATAAGTTTTGAATTAAAAGGAAATGAAAAAATAAATTTAAAGCAATATAACCCTAGAAATTTTGGGGATTTTGAGAAAGAATTTTTATTATATTAAAATAAATTCATTTACGTATCTATATCTCAGTTATACAATTAAATATTATACACTTTTTAATGTACACAAGCTATCATAAAATAAACGAATTTGATATTGCTTTTTTCAAATCAATTCTGGCGGAATCTTCCATTTTAATTGCTGAAAATGAGTTGCTTGAATTTGCCTCTGATTATACAGAAGATTTGGTATTTCTACCTGATCTGGTATTAAAACCACAAACTGTACAGCAAGTAAGCGAAATATTGGGCTATTGCAATACACATCATATATCAGTTACGCCCAGAGGGGCAGGTACGGGTCTAAGTGGTGGTTCGCTACCCATTCACGGGGGCATTAGCTTGTGTATGACTTTAATGGATGCTATACTAGACCTAGATGTAAATAATATGATGGCAACAGTACAGCCAGGCATTATAAATGAAGCATTTCAACAGCATATAGCCGCCCACGGTTTATTTTATCCGCCAGACCCTGCCAGTAAAGGTTCTTGTCAATTAGGTGGTAATGTAGCACATAGCGGCGGTGGACCTAGGGCATTGAAATATGGTACGACTAAGGATTACATTCTAAACCTGCAAATTGTATTGCCAGAAGGTACCATAATGTGGACAGGGGCTAATACTCTAAAAAACAGTACGGGCTATAACCTAACCCAACTAATGATAGGGAGCGAGGGTACACTTGCCGTAGTCACTGCAATAGTGGTGAAGCTAATACCGTTACCCAAATATGACCTAAGCCTAATGGCAGGTTTCAGCAGTGCCATAGATGCCTGTGCCTGTGTATCTCATATATTTCTGGCTGGGGTGTCGCCCAGTGCATTAGAGTTTATGGAAGTAGACGCCTTGCGCCTTTCTATACTGCATACAGGTAGCAGTTACAGTCCCATAGCTGGGGCAGAGGCCTTTTTATTGATAGAACTGAATGCACATAAGCACGCTGAACTAGAAGATCAAGCTGCACTAGTATATGAAGTATTAGAGCAATATAATGTGATAGATGTAGAGGTAGCCGATACCGAAAATCAAAAAGGGATACTTTGGGGTTTGCGGAGGAAAATAGGTGAAGCTGTAAAACTAAGCAGTATATACAAAGAGGAAGATACAGTTGTGCCTAGACATAGTTTGCCGATTCTGTTGCAGAGGGTAAAGGAAATAGGGTCGCGATATTACTTTTCTTCAATTTGTTATGGACACGCAGGGGACGGTAATCTGCACGTAAATATTATGAAGGGCAATATGAACGATGAAGATTGGGATACCAAATTGATATTTGGCATTCGAGAAATATTCGGCGTGTGTAAACAACTAAAGGGTACAATAAGTGGAGAGCACGGCATCGGATTGGTACAAAAGTCCTATTTGGATATCGTATTTGACCCAATTCATTTTAAACTAATGCGTGGAATTAAACGGGTGTTCGACCCAAATAATATCTTAAATCCAAGTAAAATATTCGATTTAGAATAACAAAACATTTTTCCTTTCCTCTAGGTCAGGGTAGTACCACATACTAAATTTATGGGATATAGCGACAAATGATATTAGAACTGCCAAGTTGAGAAATGACTCAATTAGTCCAAATAGGTAGTTTTTAGAGTATATATAGTTAGCATCATAACTAGAATAATTCAAACTTCTAATGGTATTCAACAACAAAAATTTCAGAACCAATATAATAATGAAACTAAAGAATATACTCGTTGCTATCTTTTTCAAGACTGACCCCTTTCCAAATATGATATAGAGCCAATAAAATAGAGGTAATCTATAGGCAGAAAACTTTCCCCCAACAGGCCAAGCTAGTGCAATAAGAACAAAGCTTACACCAGAAGCTACAATTTTTAGCTTTTCAAATAATTCTACACTAGAAGTAGAATTAAGACTTATGTAAATTCCATTTAAATGAGTTAAAGTAATAGAAAAGCTGCTGAATAAGAAATGGATGGAATCACTAATTAGTTTGGTATTTTCATTTCTAAAAGAAATTATAAACAATAGTCCAGCTACTGTAATAAGTAGTAATTGAAATAAGGTAATTCTAGTATTTAAACTGTAGTTTCCTCCATATTGCAATCTGTTCCTTAATCTTTTGATTGAAATGAGATCATACCAAGTAGAGTAGCCAGGCAAACCAATGGCTATTAAGCCAGTAAGTAAAAGAAATGCAAAAGGTAAATTCAGAATAAAGCTTCTACCTATAATGTTAAATCCGGACCCTGTAATGGAACTATTAACTTGAGATAAAGCCTCAATACTAAGGGGAATTCCCTTTACATTGCCTGATTTAGTGAAAGTAGAATATACATAACTGGCTATTAGACACAGAATAGTTAAAGCCAGCAAACTGCTAAAGTATATTCGGACAAATTGCTTAATATGATCAGAATAGCTGGAAAATTTAGAGTTAGAAACTGTTTTAATACCACGTAATTCTGCTAAATATACAGGGTAAGACAACACCAGCGAATAAGTAAATAGCTGAAATATACTGACTATAAACCAACTATAGCTACCAGCAGGACTCATATCATTATCTAATATGGTGTGTAAGCCAATACTTTGCATAGATAAGTACGTACAGCTTAGTATATTGTTATGGTGCTTCAGTATATGATAATCACGAGTTGAAATTAGATAATCAAAACTGTAATAGTCGCCACAAGAAAGTAGAAGGCATTGTACTATAAATAGAAAACCCAATAGCAGAATAAATCCTGAGATTGGGTTAAAATATAGTTTACGTTGAAACTGAATGAGAATGTTTGATAGTTTCAAGTTTGTTAAATTTGATTTACAGCGATTCAGCTACCACTTCTTTTACTTCTGGTACCAATCTCTGCATCAGATTTTGAATACCACTTTTTAAAGTAACGGTACTGCTGGGGCAACCAGAACAACTACCTTTAAGTGCTACAGTTAATTGTCCAGTTTCGACATCAAACTTTAAAAAATCTATGTTTCCACCGTCCATTTCAACTACTGGTTTTATGTTTTTACTTAGAATCTCCTTTATTTTTTTTATAATGTCTGTATCAGAATCTTCAAATACATTATCATCTGCACCCGTATCATCATCTAATACTATGGGATCGTTTGCATTTTTGTATTCTTTTAAAAATGTTCTGATAATAGGAATTAATTCTGCCCACATTGCAGCCTCTACTTTGGTAATGCTTACAAAGTTTTGACTAATAAATACACCTTGAATAAAGTTAAATTTAAACAAGGCAGTCGCTAGCGGACTAATAGAAGTATCTGAACCATAAGGAAAGTCGTAAGATCTGCTTCCTTTTATAAGTGGAACATTATATACAAACTTGATGCTCTCAGGGTTGGGGGTTTGTTCAGCATAAACGGTTATGAATTGCTCGCTCATTATTTTATTTATATAGTATTACCAATTGATAACAATTACTTTCATAACAAAATTACAGTATGTAGGTTCTCATTTGCCCATTACCAATATAAATAGTAGGAATTGTAACTAGCTGATTTATGGAATTTCCAGATACTTATGCGTTTGTAGTGAGATTCTCCATCTAGGATTTTCTTTCACAAACTCAATAATCAATGGTGTCATTTTATCTCGTCTATCCCACTCTGGTTGCAAGTAGAGAAGACATTCATTTGATACCAAACTGGCTTGCTCAACTGCCCAAGCAAAATCATATTTATTAAAAATAATGACCTTTAATTCATTAGCCCGCTTATATACATTTTGCAGAGGCATCTTAAATTTTTTCGGAGAAAGGCATATCCAATCTATTTCACCAGAATATTCGCTTGAACCAGAAGTTTCTATATTTATGTGAAAGCCTTTTAGCTTTAATGCTTGTGTAAGGGGGAACAAATTATGAATTAATGGTTCACCACCAGTTATTACAGCCAGTCTTGCAGGGTGTTTGGCAGCTTCTTTAGCAATATGTTGTACAGTGGTAATGGGGTGTGCATCAATAGGCCAAGATTCCTTTACGTCGCACCAATGACAACCCACATCACATCCACCTAATCTAATAAAATAAGCAGCTTGACCTTGAAAATAACCCTCACCCTGAATGGTGTAGAATTGTTCCATTACAGGCAATTCTTCTCCTGTTTCAACAGAAATGCTCTTTCCCGCTTGATTTAGTTGGGTAGTATGTTCTAAGACCTTTATCAATGATTTTTATTTTTAAATTTTTGAAGGCAAGCTTAGACCTAGTCTTTTATTTGCTAGTAACAATGTATTGTTTAACAAACTAGCTATGGTCATAGGACCGACACCCTTAGGTACGGGAGTTATGTATTGGCATTTTGGTGCAACATTTATAAAATCCACATCACCACTTAAACTAAATCCTGATTTTTTAGTTTCATCTTTCACTCTGGTAGTGCCCACGTCAATTATTACGACACCTTCTTTTACCATATCAGCTGTTATCAATTTAGGTCGACCAACAGCTGAAATTATAATGTCTGCTTGAAGCGTAAGCTCCTTAAGGTTTTTAGTTTTACTATGGCAATGAACAACAGTAGCGTTGCCAAGTTTATGATTTAAACTCATTAGAATTGCCATAGGTCCACCAACTATTTGACTGCGACCTATTACCACACAGTTTTTGCCTTCTGTTTTTATATCATAATGTTCTAATAACAATAATATACCGGCTGGTGTAGCAGGCAAAACGGCATCAATTCCTTTTACCATTCTACCTATGTTTATGGGGTGAAACCCATCAACATCTTTGTTAGGGTCAGTATGTTCAATTATTTTATTTACACTAATGCGTTTGGGTAGAGGCAGTTGAACAATTAGTCCGTCAATTTGGCCGTCACTGTTTATCTCAGATATTTTATCGAGAATAAATTCTTCGGACACTTGATTGTCAAATTTTAAAAGACTTGACTTAAAGCCAACCTCGGCACAAGCCATTATTTTATAGTTAATGTAGGCGTGGCTAGCTGGGTCTTCTCCAATAAGTATGGCACATAAATGTGGGGGTCTATGACCAAGTTGGACTCTGTATTCTACTTTTTCTTTTAGAGATTTTTTTAATATACTTGCAACCAGTTGCCCGTCAATAATTTGCATTTAGAATTATGTACTTTTTATTCTTAGGAAGACTAGAAATTATATCCTATTTTAAACCCTAAGGAATAAATCGGAAGAGTCCTCGAAATTTCACTACTTCTGTATATAAATCCATTACCTGTAGGTGATAATGTTCTTTCTGGTATTGTAGAAGTCCTAGTTCTAATACCTATACCTGTGTAACTATCCATATAAATATTATTACCTATTTCATATTGTCGCCCTAAAACACCAACGAAATCAAATATATTATCATACAGACTAAGGCTTTGTGGCCCTACAAATTGGTTAGAATTGTCCATAAAGTTAAAATTAAATCGTTTATACCTAGCTTCAATTTGCAAATAAGATCCTTCTGGAAAATCATCGCCACCGTCTAAATAATATCTGATACCTAGTCTTGATGTAAAGCCAATTTTATAATTACCACTGTCTCTCATTCTTAGACTTCTATCATTGTCTCCATCAATATTAAATTCACCTAATAAACCAGCAAAGTCTCTAAATGTAACACCCAAACCTAGTTCTGCTGCAAAACCTTTACCTAAGTTGTGCTCTAGGATTATTGGAAGTTCACCTCCAATTATTAATAATGGTGAAATTTTAATCAAATTTTTATATTCTGGAGCTGATTTTCTAGACTTATCGTTCTCATCTTCGCTATATATTCTTAATTTCTCTGTTTTTTTTTGAGCACTTAACTGAACAAAAGACATTAAACTTAAGAAAGTTAAGAGAATTAGTTTATTTTTCATTTGTTTTACTATTTGTTGTTAAGACAAAAAAAGCATTGATAAAGTTGCTTTCTAGTAGGTAATTACGGCGTCAAAGTTAAAATATTTTGTGGATAATTCTAAATTTAAATGAGTAAACACGTGCTAATTTGATGTTGATGAATGAATGTTATGTTTTAATACAAATAAAATAATTTTATTTAAAAGACTATTTTCGTCGTCAAATTTTACTCTAATAAAAATATCAATACATTTATTATGAATAAACATTCACTCCTACTCATTATTTTACTATCTACAGTCGGTTTTGCCCAAGATATTAGAATCAAAAATGGTCGAATATATAAGAAAAAGGGATTTCTGGTATCAAGTATAGCAGGATATTCTGAAGATGGAGGTTTTTTAGCCATATTGAACGAAGGCTTTAATACTAATAATAAGGAGATTACGCTAGAAAAATATGATGAGAACCTAGATGTAATATTAAGTAGAGAGATTAAAACAGAATCAGTAAAGGGTGAAAAAATAAAAGGTGTGAGTTACCAATTATTTCAAAAGCGCCTCTTGGCTATTATTTCAAGTAAGGTGCGAAAAGGTGGTGTATATGAAAAAATTACTGCAGTCAAAATTACTAATAGAGGTGCAGTGGACGGTACACCTGTTGAGTTACATACTACCAAAGACTATGAGGAAATGGAAGATATTTTCTATTTTGTATCATCAGACAGCTCTAAACTTATTTTAGTAATTCAATTAAAACCTGAAAAAGATAAAGTTAAGAGAGTTTTTGTGAAAGTATTTGACAAGGATCTTAAGCCAATTTGGCAAAAAACAGTCAAATTAAACTATGATAAGAAATATCTTTCACTTGGAGGTTTTGCATACACAACAAATAAGCTATATATAGCAGCACGACTGGATGAAAAAGTACATCTATTAACTAAATCAAAGCCAGGTGAACACAGACTACTATGTATTAGCGATAATCTTGATACCGATAAACCAGACAAAGACTACATTATACAATTAGATGGCAAATTCATATCATCCATTTCATTTGCTATATCTTTCAAAAATAATGTAAGTAAGGTTCAGTGTGTTGGTCTATATGGTTTAGAGAAAGAGGAAAAAGCTTCTGGTGTATTCTCATTTACAGTTGATGAAAAAACTGATGACATCATTGATAGGTACTACAAAACCTTTGATAAAAAAGTGTTAGATAAAGTGTTAAGCAAACGAGAAAAGAAAAGGGAAGAGGACGAATTGCAGTATTTTAAAATGAGACGAGTATATATAAAAGAAGATGGAGGCATAGTTGCGATATTAGAGCAAGAAAATCACTATCCAGTAACAAATACTTACAGTACTGGAAACGGAATGACTCGTACTATAAGTACAAACCACTACGAGGATAATAATATATTGGTTTTAGATATATCTCAAAATTCTGGAATAAACTGGATGACAATCGTCCCTAAAATTCAGCATACTATAAACGACTACGCTTATTTTAATAGTTTCTGTGTAGCATATATAAATAAAGAACTTTTTATATTTTACAGTGAAGATTTAAGATTTTCTAAGTTGTTACCAAAGGATGAGGTAAAGGGTATAAAAAGAAAGATGGGAATGATAGTAGCTCATATTGATCAAAATGGAGTGTTAGAACAAGCAGTGGCATATAAAGATATAGAACATAACAATATCCAGTTAATACCTAAAGTCTGTTTTGTAAGAGATAATGCTATAATAATAGCAGGGAAAAGTGATAAAGGCAAATCAGACTATAGCTTTAGCAAAATAACGCTAGGGAAATAAATATTTCTTAAAGTAGACAAAAAATACCTTTTAGAATACCATAATTCTTTCAGATTAGAATTATCTAAAGTGTTCTAATCCTTAAGAATGTTTAATGAATTTTGACTTTTTTCTATTTCAATAATAAATCATTTTTCATTTTAGGTTTATTTTAGTGGTCTAATCTATAACTTACAAAAAGTTCAACTGCTACAATATGAATAAAAATAAACTCCTGCTCTTATTTCTTTTAGTATCTATAGTAGGGTCAGCTCAAGATATTAATATTAAAAATGGACCTTTACTTAAGAAAAGGGGCTTCCACGTATCAGAAATAGCAGGATATTCTGAAGATGGTGGATTTATGGCCATATTAAATGAAAGCTTTAATAGTAATAATAAAGAAGTTACCCTAGAGAAATATGACGAAAACCTAAATGTGATACTTAGTCGCGTCATAGAAACTGAGTCTGTAAAGGGCGAAAAGATAAAAGGGGTAAGTTATCAAATGTTTCAAAAGAGACTATTGGCTATCATCACCAGCAAAGTAAGAAAAGGAGATATAGATGGAAAAATTACTGCCGTAAAAATCACTTCGAGAGGTACCGTAGATGGCTCACCAATAGAGTTACATACTACTAATGATTTTGAAAATATGGAAGATATTGTCTATTCTATATCAGCAGATAGTTCTAAACTAATATTGATTATTGAGTTGAGACCAGAAAAGGATAAATTAAAGAGAATTTTTGTCAAGGTTTTTGATAAAAATCTTAAACCAATATGGTCAAAAACAGTAAAAATAAATTACGAGAAGAAAAATCTTACTTTACTCGAATTTGCCTATACAACTAGCAAATTATATATAGCTGCTAGACTTAATGATAAGGTACGTGTTCTATCTCAAACGAAACCAGGTGAACATAGACTAATTGCAATAAGCGATGATACAGATACTGACAAGCCAGATAAAGACTACATAATAAAACTAGATGGGAAATTCATATCTTCTATATCATTTGCAGTTAGTTATAAGAATAATGTGTCTAGAATTCAATGTGTGGGCCTGTATGGTTTAGATAAGGAGGATAAAGCTTCTGGTGTATTTTCATTCACAGTTGATGAAAAAACTGATGACATCATTGATAAATATTACAAGACTTTTGATAGAAAGGTGCTAGATGAAGTTTTAACCAAGCGAGAAATAAAAAGACAAGAAGATGAACTGCTTTATTTTAAAATGAAAGAGGTGTTTATAAAAGATAATGGTGGCATAGTGGCAATATTAGAACAAGAGAATCACTATGTGGTAGAAACTAACTTTGGTGCAAACAGCGGCGCACCTGGTAGAACCACTTATACATACCACTATGAGGATAATAATTTATTGGTTATAGATATATCTAAAAATTCAGGAATAAATTGGATGACAGTTGTACCTAAAAATCAGCACACTATAAACGATTATGCCTATTTTAATAGTTTTTGTGCTGTTTACCTAAATAATGAGGTTTTTATGTTCTACAGTGAAGACCTAAGACTATCTAAGATACTAAAAAAGGAAGAATTAAAAAGCTTGGGTAGAAATAAGCAGGGATTAATGATAGCTCATATTGACAAAAATGGAGAATTAGAGCAGGCAGTAGTCTATAAAGATGCTGAACACGAAAACATTCAGTTAATACCTAAAGTTAATTTTATAAGGTATAATACTATTATTTTAGCTGGGCATAGCGATAGAAATAGCTCTAACTATAGTTATAGTAAAATAACAATAGGGAAATAAACTGACTTATAAAGCTGCATCGTAATCGTAACCCTTATTATACCAAAAATCTTTGGGTTTAGAATCACTAAAGAAAATAGTACCAATCCTTTTAATACTTTTTATTCCGTATTTAGTCGGCACTATTAATCTTAATGGGTAACCTTGGTCAAAGGGTAATTTCTTGCCATTCAAGTTGTAGCACAGCAGGGTCTGTTCTTGTAAACAGCTTGGCATATCTATACCAACATAGTATTGTTCATCTACAGTAGTTAAACCACAATATTTGAACAGGTTGGTTTGTTGGTCTTTACTAAAACTTTCACCCAGTCTGCTGCCAGCATTATAATGTGCTAAAAATGTACCCAGCGATACACCTCCCCAATTGGTTATTTGGCTCCAACCCTCAATGCACTTAAAGTTAAAAGTTACTTCCTTATATGGTAGGGCTTTTATGTCTTCCATATCTAAATACACGGTATCAGATTTACCTTGTGTGTCTCTACGTATCAATATCAAAACATAGTCTGTAGTGTCGTCAGGGTCTTCTACTCCGTAACCACCGTTTACTTTTGCTATTTTTACAGCCTCAGACTTTTGATATTCTGGAGCCAACTTGTTTACACTAAATAATTTATTGTTAATTAGTTCATTGAAATTTAAAACCTTTCTAAGCGGAACTTTCGCTCCACTATCCGTAAATGAATTATCAATAGAGTAAACAATAATAGAAATGCCCCCTAGTATTATAAATAGTGCAGCAAAACTCAGCCATTTAGTTATAAGCCAATTTCTTTTTTTTATAACTTTCTGTTCTTCACTATTGCTCATATTGTTGGATTTATATTTTTAGGTAATTCTACTACTATAGTTTCTTGTGTTTCAGTATCTGCAATATCTACCCCTGTCACCATAGACTGAAAGTTTCGCCAACCAGCCTTTACTACTTGGGCTATGTGCACCACAAAGAATGCAACAAATATTATAGTTATAATGAAATGCTCAAGTCTAGCTGCCACATAACCCCCAAGACTAGTGGTTAACCAACTTTGTTGAATTGGTTTGTAAATAGCTAAACCTGTTAGTAACATTAAGCCACCTAGCAGTATAATTACAGTATATATCACACGTTGGGCATCGTTATATTTACCCTGAATTGGTTTAGTTTTTTTAAGTCCGAAATCATACAAAGTCACCTGAAGCGAACCAATCAAACTATTCCTTTTAGGAAATAGTGATTTATACTCTCGTGATAAAATTAGATAAATGAAATACCCAACACCATTGATGGCAAAAAACCACATAAATGTAAAGTGCCAAGCCATACCGACTGAAAGTCTAAATGGTATGTTCAAAGCTTTATAAAACCATTGTGGAAAGAATTTTAACGTAAGACTACCTAATTGAATATAATATTCGTCGTTAGCCCAATAAATTAACATTCCACTCCAAATCATCACAGTTAATAAGGGAAAGTTTACCCAATGAAACCAACGAACAGCTAAGCTGTGTTTTTTAGTAATTAAAACTGTTTCTTCTTGACTACTAATCATAATGATAGAGTTACAGCAAATAAACAATATTTTGAACTTGCTTAAATCTTAGTACCAATTGTTATTAGAAAATTAACTCTATTGGTTGTTAGTGTAGCAGATGGAGCAAAGTTGGCACCTGTTAATGTATATGGTGTGTAAATAGACTGGCTATTGGCTATTTGTAGCCCAAGGTCTAGAAAGAACCCATCAGTCTCTTTATATCCACCACCGAAACTTATTATTTGTGTACCTGTGTTGATGTTGTTAACAAATTCCTTTTTATATGGGCTGCTGTAACTAGCAAATCCACCACGTAAATAAAATTGTTCTATTCTGTATTCTCCACCAAATCGTACATTGTACCCAGGTTGTAAAACAGTTTGAATTTCATTATTTCTAAATCTACTGCCATCAAATGATCTAGAAAATCTGCCAGTAGTGTAGTCAATATACTCTAGGTCTGCACTAATCAGTCCGTTTTTACCTGCTAATATTGCAATGCTTCCTGTTGCTTTGATAGGAGTTGAAATGTTATAGCTAAATTCATAATCTGGGAAAGAATCCTGCCTATAAACATTGCCATAGGCAAAACCTACTACGCCGACATTATATACATCGTTAAGTCTATAAAAAGTAGGTAGGCTTACACTTGCTCCAACTCTTAACCATTCAGTTGGTTTGCCCAATACGCCAAGAGTAACGCCAAAGCCTAAACCAGTAGTATTTACATTTTCAGTTAAGGTACTTTTTTGATAAATTGCTTGACTGGCGAGTGTATTATTCACCTCTGTAAAAGTTCGTTCGCTGTGGAAACCTACTGTACTTAGATTGATGGTAGCACCTAGATAAAGTTTGTTGCTGTAGTTAGCACCAAGAGAAGTAGAAATATCATTTGCTGCTCCTCTTGTAGTAATTAAATCTTGTTGAAACAACGCATATGGTGCGTTATTTAAATATTTAGAAGCTATAGATATATATTTACCAGGCATTGAGCTAATACTGTCAGTTAAATATGCATAATAACCAAGGTATCCATAAGATGAAACAGGAAGTTGATTAGGTAGAACTTGCCCATCTTGGGCGTAGCTATCTGTTATTGAGTTCTTTGTATTTACTCCCTGTACTGCAATATTCTGATGAAACGTGTTTGATCTATTAAACAGAAGTGAAAAGTTTACAGAAACCCATCCATTTGTTTTAGCGACCCCATTTTGCTTTCTTACTTTACCTATTACAAAGCCCAAATTACTGATATTGAGATTTGCCTTCATATCTTTCTGATTGTTAGATAAGAAGTTACCTGTTGTAGCAGTACTGTTAAAGCTAAAGGTTCCCATTAATTCTGAAGTACGATACACGCCTAGACCAGCTGGATTTATGGCAATTGCGCCAGCATCTCCTCCTAGGGCACCCATTGCATTACCTAGCGCGGCACTTCTAGCAGTAGATTGAGGGAATTTCTGAGAATATCTAAGTACCTCAACATAACTCTGCCCAACCATAGAATTGCTAAATAACAGCACACCTATGGTGGCCAAAATATATGTACTTGCCTTTATCATTTTAGTTTTGTTGTGTCGCTTATTAGAATTATCTGCCTCTTGGTTGTGGGCTGTTACCACCTCTGTTCCCGCCATCATTATTTCTTGGTTGTGGGCTAGGGTTGCTCCTTACTGGTTGATTATTTCTAGGTTGCTGATTGTAATTATCATTTCTAGGCTGTTGTCTTACAGGTTCATTATTTCTAGGCTTTTGCCTAACAGGTTCTTGATTATCCCTTGGTTGAGATCTAATTGGCTGTTGTTGATTTGGCTTTTGCCTAACAGGTTCTTGATTTTCCTTAGGTTGCACTCTATTATTATCATCTACAGGCTGTTGTTGATTCGGATTCTGCCTGACTGGTTCTTGATTGTCCCTAGGTTGCGCTATATTATTATCATCTATCGGCTGTTGTTGATTTGGATTCTGCCTAACTGGTTCTTGATTGTCCCTAGGTTGCGCTCTATTATTGTCATCTACAGGCTGTTGCTGATTTGGTCTTTGCCTTACGGGAGTCTGATCATCTTTAGGAACTACTGGGGTTTGATCAATTACTCCAGGCTGTGTTCTATCACCTTGGTTAGGTTGATCTCTAGTGGGATTGCCAGGTACATTGCTACCGTATCTACCAGGTACGTAATTAGTTCCTTGGTTTGTTATACCTTGACTACCTCTACCATTTCTAGGGCCGATGTTTTGTCTATCATTTGATACTCCAGTACCACCGCCCCAATTATTTCCATTATTGTATTGCTGACCGTAATTGTAGGGGGAATATCCAAAATTGTTATATGGATTATATCCATATGGTCCATAACCAAATGAATTATAGCCATAGGGGCTGAATCCAAACGGTGAATATGCAAAAGGTGACCCGCCCCAAATTGGATAAGGTGAATAGCCCCAATAAGGATTAACAAAAGGACTGTAGCCAAACCCTGGTTGAAAAGGTGTATAGAAATTAGAGTAACCCATATATATGTTCACGCCTCCATTAAAGGGATTAGACCAAGATGGTCCAAAGAATGGATCGTAGTAACCCCAATTGGAAGCAGGGCGTCTGAATCTGCCTATTCTTCTACTAAAGTAGTAGTCGTCGTCATCGTAATAATTATTTATATTAGTTGTGTTACCACTTCTATTATTTAAATTTTCATCTCCGAACACATCTACTTGGTTATCATCTAATTGACGTGTAGGAGGATTGTTTTGAATTCTAGCTGCATTTTGACTTGCAACCTGCTTTGCATTTCGCTCTCGTACTACCACAGCTCGTTTCTTAGATAATTCTGACTCATCAGCTGACTGATAATAAATGTCATCATAAGGTAATCTACTTGTAGATTGCTTGCTGGTGGTACAAGAACCAAGAAAACTACCTATAGCCGTGATGGCTAAAATGATGTGAAGTTTATACGCGATACTCATAGTTAATTAAAATAGTAAAACAATGTTTTCAATAACTTTGCTCCTTAATTCACTAATAAGTCAAATACTGTTCCATTTTGATTAAGTGATGTAAAATGGAGAAATAATTGAAATGGCAAAAAAAATAACACCTCGAGATAAAGACTATTCTAACTGGTATTTAGACATAATAAGAGAAGCTGGACTGGCAGAGCATAGTGCTGTAAAAGGCTGTATGGTAATAAAACCTTATGGTTTCGGTATATGGGAGAGCATTCAGCACGAACTTGATACAAGATTTAAGGCTACAGGGCATACAAATGCATATTTCCCACTTTTTATACCAAAAAGTTTTTTAAGCAAAGAGGCCGACCACGTAGAGGGTTTTGCTAAAGAATGCGCTGTAGTAACACACTACAGGCTAAAAGCTGACCCAATAAATGGTGGTGTAATGGTAGATCCAGATGCTAAATTAGAGGAAGAACTAATAATCAGACCAACTAGTGAAACAATCATTTGGAATACTTATCGCAACTGGATACAAAGTTACAGAGACCTCCCCTTGTTAATAAACCAATGGGCCAATGTGGTACGTTGGGAAATGAGAACCAGACTGTTTCTGAGAACGACTGAATTTCTATGGCAAGAGGGACATACTGCTCACGCTACTGCTGACGAAGCTATAGCAGAGGCCAATCAAATGCTCCATTTATATGCTGATTTTGCAGAAAATTTTATGGCATTACCAGTTATCAGGGGTAGAAAAACGAAACACGAACGCTTTGCAGGGGCGCTAGATACCCTATGTATTGAGGCGATGATGCAAGACGGAAAGGCACTTCAGGCAGGTACTAGCCACTTTTTGGGTCAAAACTTTGCTCGTGCTTTCGATGTCAAATTTCAAACCAAAGAAGGTAAAGAAGAATATGTGTGGGCAACAAGTTGGGGCGTATCTACCAGACTGATAGGTGCGTTAATAATGGCACATAGCGATGATGAAGGATTAATTCTTCCACCTACTTTAGCACCTATACAGGTAGTTATAGTTCCAATATTTAAAACTGACGATGAAAAGGAGTTGGTGTATGAACGTGCACACCTACTTAAAAATTCTATTAAAGAAATGGGAGTAAGGGTGAAATTTGACGATGATGAACAACGAACACCAGGTTGGAAATTTGCTGAGCACGAAATGCGAGGGGTTCCATTAAGAATTGCAATAGGGCCTAGAGATGTAGTAAACGGTACCGCAGAAATAGCGCAAAGGGACACCAGAACTAAGCACTTATTACCTTTCAACGATTTAATTGCACAAATCCCTGCCTTATTAGACCAAATTCAACAGGGCATCTATATGAAAGCGCTAAAGAAAAGAGAAGACAACACTCATTTTGTTGATACTTGGGCAGAGTTCCAAACTGCCTTAAAGGCAGAAGGCGGATTCATTTATGCACATTGGGACGGAACAACAGAAACTGAATTGAAAATTAAAGAATTAACCCAAGCCACAATTAGGTGCATTCCAATAAATAATAAGCAAGAGGAAGGCAAATGTATATATACTGGTTTGCCAAGTCAAGAGAGGGTTATATTCGCAAAAGCATACTAATCGTTACCTAAATAATATGGAAGAAAATAATTTGGAAATACTTGCTGCTATAAAGAGTAAAAGTATCCTAAAACAAGAGATATATAAAATTACCCTACAGGTAATGCAGACCTTCAAAATGCAAATGGCAACCATTGCCGATCAGGTTACAAAAGAATTAAAGAAGGAGGTATTAACATCTGTAAATGTGGAATATAAGTCTCACAGTGAATTTGAAGCTGACTTAAAGTTCGGTGGCGATACCTTAGTTTATATGATGCATACCAACATATTTCAATTTCCGCTAGAGCACGAAGTATATAAGACTCAATATATAAAAGAAGACCCAACTCGAGCGTATTGCGGGGTAATAAATGTGTATGACTTCCTAAGTGATTCTATAAAGTATAACAGGTTTAATGACCTTGGATATTTGGTTACTAGAATTTTTATAAATAAAGACAGACACTTTATGGTGCAGGGCCGCAAGCAGTTTAGCTATATGTATAATGATTTGTCTCAATTTGAGATAAACACTGAGGTTATAAATCAAATATTAAAACAATCTATTATCAATACCATTGATTTTGAATTGCTTGTACCACCTTTTGATAAGGTAAAAGAAATAAGACTTGGCGAGAAAATAGCAGGTCAAGGAACCTCTGCATTAGCCACAGGCAAACGACTAGGCTTTACTAGATTAGATCAGAACGAAACGCCAAAAGACTCCTTTGTTATTTAACCTCTGGCACTTCAGGTTTTTTTCTTTCTAAGGTTAAGTATTTATAGTTGTACTTGTTTTTTTCATCAGCCATAAATGTTTCATTACCCGTTATGTTCCATTCTTCATCATTTACTTTTGGGAAATATGCATCAGCCTCAAACGTATCTTCTATCACTGTGAAATAAATTTTTTCTGCTAGGCTCAGGGTTTGTTTAAATATTTCTGCACCCCCTATTATAAATACTTCCTCCATATTTAATTGCCCTGCCTCATATATTGCTCTTCCTATAGATTGACAAGTAATAATATAGGGAGGGCATACATAGTATGGATTGTTGGTAAGTACAATAGTTTTTCTACCCGGTAATGTATTGTGATTAGATTCTATAATGCTTTCATAGGTCTTCCTTCCCATTATTACGGCCTTACCTTGGGTTAGCTGTTTAAACCTTTTTAGGTCAGCTGGTAGATGCCACGGTAGGGTGTTGTTTAAACCTATAGCGTTGTTATTATCTACGGCAACTAAAAGACTAATTTTCATAGGGCGAATATCTATAAATATTTGCTTGCTTTATATAGCGACTGGTGCTTTTATGCCAGGGTGTGGTTCATAATTTTTCAATTCAAAATCGGAAAATTGAAAATTATTTATGTCATACACTTCTTTATTGATCAACATTATTGGCAACTGCCTTGGAGTCCTACTTAACTGTAAGTTAACTTGTTCTAAATGATTGGTATAAATGTGAGCATCACCAAATGTAACAATTAGCTCCTTGTATTTCAGATTGCAAACCTGTGCAAACATCATAGTGAGTAGTGCGTAAGATGCTATATTAAATGGAACCCCTAAAAATAGGTCAGCGCTGCGCTGATACATCTGACAACTTAATTCACCATCAGCTACATAGAATTGAAACATAGTATGGCAAGGCATTAGCGCCATTTTACTTAATTCACCTACATTCCAAGCATTTACTATAATTCTACGACTATCAGGATTATTCTTTAATTGTGTAACAACTTCCTCTAATTGATCTGTTGACTTTCCATTAGCATCAGTCCAGTCTCGCCACTGTTTACCATATACTGGGCCTAAGTTTCCTTGGTCATCAGCCCATTCATCCCAAATTTTTACGCCATTATCTTGCAGATACTTTATATTGGTTTCACCACTAATGAACCAGAGTAATTCATAAATAATACTTTTTAGGTGTACTTTTTTAGTAGTTACAAGAGGGAAACCCTCCCTAAGGTCAAATCTAAGTTGGGGCCCAAATAACGAAAGAGTGCCTGTGCCTGTACGGTCAGACTTGGTAACACCTTCATTTAAGACTTTGCGAAGTAAATCTAAATACTGTTGCATAATTGTTCAGTTTCAAAGTAAATATATGCAATCGTATTTTGCACTGATTGAATAGCTGAAATTTTTAAAACATCAAATACAACAGTTGAGAACATAATTGTTTGGTGATGCTTTATATATTTGCTGTGCAGATGGTTTAGCTTTATTTGCCAGACAATGATGCTCTCTTAATTAATTTTCTTATTTTTTCGAAATATATAAAATGGCTGAAGTAATAAAAATGCCCAGAATGAGTGACACTATGGAAGAAGGTGTCATAGTAAGCTGGTTGAAAAAAGTTGGCGATAAAGTTAAAACTGGAGATATACTAGCTGAGGTAGAGACAGATAAAGCTACTATGGAATTAGAAAATTATGTAGATGGTCAATTGCTTTATGTGGGGATTAAAGAAGGAGAATCAGTACAAGTAAATGGGATTATAGCCATAATTGGTAAAGAGGGTGAAGACTTTGAGGCTTTACTAAAAGCTGATACTGGACCCAAAAAAGCCGATGAAATAGATCCAAAATCAGAAGAAAAGGAAGAACCTGCAATAAAAGAAGTTGAAATACCAAAGCAGGAAGATGAACCTAAAGTAGAAGTACAGGCTGAAAATACTGATACCAAAGAAACTGAAGCAGCACACGGCAATGACCGTTTAAAAATATCGCCTCTAGCTAAAAAAATAGCTGACGAAAAAGGCATAGATGTGCATCAGGTAAAGGGAACTGGTGACCACGGCAGAATAGTACGTAGAGATATTGAGGCATATCAGCCAGAGCAAGTGGGTAATGTAGAGAAAGAGAACAAAGCCACTCAATTGCCAGTAGTAGCTGGTACAGAACAGTTTGAAGATGTTCCACTTAGTCAAATGCGCAAGACAATTGCCAGAAGGTTGAGTGAAAGTATGTTTACTGCGCCGCATTTTTACCTAAATATAGAAGTAGAAATGAGCAGAGCAATTGCCGCCAGAAAATCAATCAATGATTTGTTAGGCACTAAAATTAGTTTTAACGATATAGTGATAAAGGCTGTTTCCGCAGCACTAATGCGTCATCCTAAGGTAAATAGCAGTTGGTTAGGCGATAAAATTAGATATAACAAGCACATAAATATTGGCGTAGCAATGGCTGTTGAGGACGGTTTAATAGTCCCTGTAGTAAGATTTGCCAATAGCAAAGGTTTGAGCCATATTTCAGCGGAAGTGAAAGATTTCTCTGAAAAGGCTAAATCAAAAAAATTACAACCAAGTGATTGGGAAGGAAATACTTTTACAATTAGTAACCTAGGTATGTTTGGCATTGAGGAATTTACTGCAATCATTAACCCACCTGATAGTTGCATTTTAGCTGTCGGGGCAATACAAGAGAAACCAATAGTGAAAGACGGGCAGGTTGTTCCTGGTAACTTAATGAAATTGACCTTAAGCTGTGACCATAGGGTAGTAGATGGTGCAACTGGTGCGCAATTTTTACAGACTCTTAAGGCAATGCTAGAGGAGCCTGTAACTATTTTAGCATAATTTAAACTATTTGAAGTAATTTTTTGTATAATTGCAATGTTGATTATTGGTATAAATATTACCAATACAGCAAATTACCTTTCCACAGTCGTGAGTTAAAAAAGGGTAAAATCAGTATAGATTGCAAAAATTATTTCTTAATAAGACGTATTTGTATTGTACTTAGTAATTCAAATTTTAAATAAATATATATTATAATAATGCCAAAACAGGCAGAACTTGAGGTAATGTTATTACCTACGCTACAAAATTTAGCTAGAGACTACAAAGTAGCACAATACAGGAAATATAAAAGGCAGGAACTTATTGAAAAAATAATGGAAGCTGCTGCAGATTTAGAGTCAGGTAAGACAGTACCAAAAACTGCGAAAACATCTAAATCCCCAAAATCCCTAATAAAGGCTTCAATCGAAAAATTAGCGAATGCTAGCGATTCAAATGAAAATGTTTCTCAACAAGTAAAATCTGAAACTATTCAAAATGAAAGCGGAGATAATGGTGCTGATGATAATCAAAATATTGCACTTGTGAGGAAAAGAACGGTAAAGGTTTCAGAAAAAACGGCAAATTATAGCACTGATGCTAAAACAAAGCCAGGGAAACGCGAACAAGTTGAATCTAGTAAGGAGGAGCAAGCTGTTGAAGTTAGACAGATAGAGAAAGTACCTGTTGCAGAACAAACTGTAGAAAATAGTGAAGTATCTAAAGCTGATGAAGCTGAAACACCACAGACACCATCTACTGTAAGACCCCTAAGGAACGACGCAGAAAGGCTAACTAATGCATTAAGACGAAATTTTAGGGAAGGGCAGCGTGCAGAAGGCAATGATAGAAATCAGGACAGATTTAATAGTCAACATAATTCTTTCGAGCAAAGAAATGAACAGAATGCTCAACAGCCTGTAGAGAATAAAGTAGAAGGACAGGAGAAAAGATCAGAATTTCGCTCTGATTTTAGACAGGAGTCTAGACCTGAGGGAAGAACGGACAATAGGCAGGATTCAAGACCAGAGGGCAGAATAGACAATAGGCAAGAGGCAAGGCAGGATGGTAGAGTTGATAATAGGCAAGAACCAAGACTAGAGGGTAGAATAGATAATAGGCAAGAACCAAGACCAGAGGATAGAATAGACAATAGGCAGGAGCCTAGACCAGAGGGCAGAATAGACAATAGGCAAGAGCCAAGGCAGGATGGTAGAGTTGATAATAGGCAAGAACCAAGGCAAGATTCAAGATTTCCTCAAAATAGAAATGAAAATCAACGTGGTGACGGCAACATTACTCAACGCAGACCAAACCCAAATCTAGACCGTCAACCTAATCGCCCCGTTAACGCACAAGAAAGCAGACCAAGTAATCCTAATCAGTTTAGGCAAAACGCAGCCCCAGTAGTACCAGAGTTTGAAATTCCAGTAATAGCAGAGGGAGTGGTAGAAATAATACAAGATGGCTACGGCTTTATGCGTAGTAGTGACTATAACTATATGCCATCTCCTGACGACGTGTACGTATCTCCTTCGCAAATTAAATTATTTGGATTACGAACAGGTGATACAGTTGAGGGAAGCATACGCCCACCTAAAGAGGGAGAAAAATACTTTGCATTAACTAAAGTAGATAGAATAAACGGTAGGATACCAGCAGAGGTGCGTGATAGAATTGGCTTCGAGCATTTAACGCCATTATTCCCACAAGAGAAATTAAACTTATTTACTAAGTCTGATCAGGTCAGCACCAGAATAATAGACTTATTTAGCCCTATAGGTAAGGGGCAAAGGGGACTAATAGTTGCACAACCTAAAACGGGTAAAACAATATTGTTGCAACAAATAGCTAATGCTATAGCTACCAATCACCCTGAGGTGTATATGATCATCTTACTAATAGATGAGCGCCCAGAGGAAGTTACAGATATGCAACGAAATGTAAATGCTGAAGTAATAAGCTCAACATTTGATGAGCCTGCAGAGAAACACGTTCGTATAGCTAACATTATACTAGAGAAAGCAAAAAGACTGGTTGAATGTGGACACGATGTTGTTATATTATTAGATAGCATAACTAGGTTAGCTAGAGCATATAATACAACTGCACCAGCAAGTGGTAAAATATTATCAGGTGGTGTCGATAGCAATGCGTTGCACAAACCTAAGCGTTTCTTTGGGGCAGCTAGAAATGTAGAAAATGGAGGGTCGCTTACCATAATCGCTACTGCACTGACAGAAACTGGTAGCAAAATGGATGAAGTTATATTTGAGGAGTTTAAAGGTACCGGTAATATGGAGTTACAACTAGACAGGAAATTAGCTAATAAGCGTATTTACCCTGCCATAGATGTTCCAGCCAGTAGCACTCGTCGTGAAGACCTTTTGATTAGCAAAGATAAATTGCAGAAAATATGGATATTGCGTAAGTATTTAAGCGATATGAATCCAGAGGAGGCTATGAGCGAATTGAATAAAAGAATGGGCAATACCCTAAGTAATGACGAGTTCTTAGTAAGTATGAATAGTAGTAAATAGGTTTTGCTACAACCACTTAACTAAATAGAATATCAATATCTTCTGTACTTAAACCTTGGTCAAACCCAGTATTGGTTTGTATTAAATCAAAACTTAGTTTGGCCTTGCGTTCTTGTAGTAACAGTATTTTCTCCTCAACCGTATTTTTGGTGATGAACTTGTAGGCAAATACCTTTTTGTCTTGACCAATTCTGTGGGCACGATTTATTGCTTGTTTCTCAGTAGCAGGGTTCCACCAAGGGTCACACATAAACACATAGTCAGCTTCTGTTAGGTTCAGTCCGACACCGCCAGCCTTTAGTGAAATTAAGAAAATAGGCTTATCATTGCCCGATGCTTTGAAATTTTCTATTTCTTGTTGTCTATATCTGCTTTGACCAGTTAAATAGTTATAGGCATAACCTTTTTCAGTTAGCCAATCTCTGATAAGATCTAGGTGCTTTACGAATTGACTGAATACTAAAATTCTGTGATTTTTAGAGATTATATTTTCTAGATTGGCAGTAATGTCTTGAAATTTTCCACTTGATCCTTCATAACTATTATCAGCTAGGTAAGGGTGATTGGCAATTTGTCTGAGCTGCATTAATCCCTTCAATATCATAAACCTAGAGCTGTTAGGTATACCCTGACCTGATTTGTCAAATATTATTTTTCTATATTGATTTCGAACCAATTCGTAGCGCATTGCCTGTTCTGGTTCCATTTCACTAAAGTAAATTTTCTCGGTCAACTCAGGTAAATCTTTGGCGACTTGGTCTTTCGTCCGTCTTAATATAAATGGATGTATTAGAGCTTTAAGTTTATTTTTTTTAACTTCATTGTTTTTTTTCTCTATTGGGTTTACAAATTCATCTTTAAAATACCTGTAACTGCCTAACATTCCTGGATTTAAGAAGCTCATTTGCGACCATAAATCTATTAAACTATTCTCTATAGGAGTACCACTTAGGGTTAATTTGTGCATAGCCTTAAGCTTTTTAACTGCTTGACTTACTTTTGCTACTGGGTTTTTTATTACTTGACTTTCATCTAAAATGACGTAATTAAATTGCATTTTGCTCAATTTATCAATATCATTTCTTACTGCACCATAGGTAGTAAGTATCACATCAGAATACTTGAATCTGTGTATATTGTCGTGCCTATCTGTTCCAGTATATGTAAGTATTTTTAAGTCTGGGGCCCATTTCTTTATCTCAAAGTACCAGTTGTGTATTAGTGAGGTAGGCATCACTATAAGAGTAGGTATGGTTTTAATTATGGTTATGCCATCGGGTTCTAATAGCTCGCTGTCATTCTTATCTATAAAGTTTTCTACGCCAACTAATTCTGGTTTTGCTACAGTATTTTGCTCTTTTATACTGGTCAGCAGGGCTAATGTTTGTATGGTTTTACCCAATCCCATATCATCAGCTAAGCACCCACCGAATCTATTATCTTTTAGGTAATTCAGCCAGTTGAAGCCTTCGATTTGATAAGGTCTAAGTATTGAACGGTATTGAACTGGGAGTTCGGTATTTATATCAGGCTTACTCAACTCCCTGTATTTCAAGTAAAAATTCTTATCTGGTATTGCTTGCTTTACTTTAGGGTTAATTAGATTATCTAACAGACTGTAATGATGCCGTTTAATTGACATATTATTTCCTGAGCTTTGACTTAACGTCATCAATTCACGATAATGTACGAACCATTCCTCTGGTATTATAGCTAGGGTACCGTCAGGCAATGGGAATTCAGATATTTGCTCTAGTATATATTTCTTCAGTTGGATAAAAGGAACTGAAAAATTTCCAAATTGTACATAAGCTTCAATATCAAACCAGTCTTGTTTTTCCTCTATTGATATGTTTAAGCTAATTTTTCCTAAGAAGTATTTATTTACATCTTCATCTTGCCTTATTTCTACTCCATTCTCGCTCAGCTTATCCTTATTATCATTTAACCAAGTGATAATGTTATAGCTACTTTGATTTGGGTTAATACTTGTTGGTTCCCATTGGGCACCAGATATGTGTTTTAGATGAAATTCCTTTAGCAAATCTGTAAATGAATTCTCTATTGCTTTTTGTCTATTTATTTTATAGTAAATGTATTCATCATCTTTATCACGTACCATTTTTACTTGTACAGCTTTGGTATCAGATGCAGGAATTAACTCATTTTGATAATTGAAATATAGTGTTAAAGCTGGCTTTCCTGTCCAGTTTAGGTCAAGTTTGAGTATTGCCTTTGGTGTTACATTTACATTTATTATATCGAAACCCTTACTAATAACTGTGTGATTTTCAATAAGAGAGGTTATGAATTTTCTATAATATAGCGGTTCAGATTCTCGCTTAATTTGTATGCACCACTTTGTGAAAAAAGGCTGTAATTTTTTGCCATCCATTTCACTACTAAACTTATAAACTTGATCTTCAACTAATAAAACACAAGGTTTTGTTACTATTACTTCTGGCTCTTTATTTAGCAGCGATATCGTTTCGTCTAGTATTCGGAATGTGGGGTAGTAGCGTGTGCCTTCCTCGTCTCTAACAAAGTGAAAATGAGTTGTTACAGGCTCATCATTTAAATTTAGCAGCGATTGTGCAGGGTTACCACTTTTACCCATTACATATATTTGCTTATCAGAAAGTAATTCAAATATGCTAACCAGTTTTTGCTCTATGTATGGTCTAATAGCCTCTTCCAATAGCTTAGGGGTCAAAAACCTAGCCATAAACTCGTCAGGTTTTATTTCTTTCTTGCTAAATTTCTTGGTTATTTCCTTATCGCTATATTCTGCAATTAAGTGAATTAGGCCAATATCTGCATCATTTAATTGCTCATTAAAATCGGGAATATTAATTGGATTAACTCGCTGATAAGTCAAGCTTAATGTATCATTAGCAGTTAATTGCACAGCAAATACTTCCACTAAGGGACCTAACTTATTTCCAGTTAATAGACTGTAAACTATTTGATAACTTTTATCTGTATCTACTCGCACTGTACCTGAATTTTAGACAATAATTATCAAAGGTACGGCAGTATGTAGTTACGAATGGGTTTAAAAAAAAGTATAGTTGAAATTGATAAAAGGCTTCTAATTTTCTACTGTGCCTTCAAATACAAATTGGGCAGAGCCACATAGCCATACATCAGTGAAATCTATTGTATTAGCTGTGAACAATATTTGTAGAAGGCCACCTACTACTTTTACTTTAACTTTATGTTTACCCTCTGTATTGTTATAACTGCGATGATAAGATAAAGCTGATGCAACTGCGCCAGTTCCACAACTCAGGGTTTCGTCCTCTACACCACGTTCGTATGTTCTAATAGAAATTGAGTCTTGCCCCAAAACTTGTACAAAATTTACATTAATGCCATCTTGCTTAAATTTATCATTATACCTAATTAATCCAGCTTCGCTAATAAGCTGAAAGTCTGCCACATTGTTTACAAATTTTACATAATGTGGTGAGCCAGTATTTAGTATTAAATCTTCACCAAATAACTGAATATTGCTTAGGTCTTTCATTTTTAACTCAACTATTCCATCCCAAATGTTGGCTGTATGTTCACCGTCTATGGCTGTAAACGAACAGGTTTCTCTTATTAAGTTGTTTCGTTCTGCAAATGCGACTATACATCTGCCGCCATTACCACACATTGTACTTTCTTTACCATCGCTATTGTAATACACCATCTTGAAATCGCTTCCTTCAACATTCTGTAACAAAATGAGCCCATCTGCTCCTATGCCAAACTGTCTATTGCACAATTTCTCTATCAGCAATTGATTATCAGCCGGAAAATTAAACTCCCGATCATCTATGATTATAAAATCATTACCAGTACCTTGATACTTACTAAATGCAATACTCATAATCCAAATTTTGACCTAATCATTTGTTTTGTTATCGGAAGTAACATTTGTTGAGATTGAGTTTTCTGCAAGTTGTAAAGTTTTTTATCGTTCGTAATTAAGAACAAATCATTGTTTATACCATTTACAAATTTTTCTACTTCTGTCTCTCTAATCCCTGTTAATATCAAATCTGCCCCTGTATATACATAAGCAGGGTTATTGCCTGGTTTGAAAGTGACTTTCAATTTTTGTGCTGGTTTCTGGCTACCTAGTTTGTTTCCAGAATTCAGTGAGCTTATCTCATCTATTACAAATTCATTTTCCGTTATTATAGGTGCACTAGTCGTGGTCATTTTTTTATTTACCACCATTTGGGTATCTAATCCATTGGCATTTTCAATTGCAACATATTGGTCATTTTTATTTGTCTTATCTATTTCTTCTATATTTCTGTTTGAATCTTTTTTGCGGTTAATTGCAAGGTTTTCTTGCTTTTCTTTTTCATTGTCTTGTGGGTTGTATACTTTTGGTTTATTTTCTAAAGTATCAATTGGTTTGTCATTTGATACCATTTCAATAGTAGGAGTTATGCCACGAATGCTGTAAATGATGACACTTAAACCTAATAGAACCAAAACGCTAGCAGCAAGACTTAAATATTTATTCTTAGCCCACCAAGAGGAATTTATATTTTTAGATTCTGAAGCAGAAGTCTTTAGGTAAGTCCTAAGATCTTGCCTTTTAGTTGATGCTATTATGTTAATTATTTCTCTATTTATTTCTACTTCTTTAGCTAAATTATCATCATTATTTATCTGACGTTCAAAGGATTCTCTATCAACTTGAGACATATTTCCCAAAAGATAGTTTTCTATTTGCTCGTCTCTATAAGTATTAGTTTCTTCCATTTTTTTATAATTATTGTAGCAAGTCTTGAGCAGAGTATTGAGCCTTAACCAATTCTTCTAGTTTCTTTTTGCATTGATATTTTTTTGCCTTTGCAGTTTGAGCATTAGCAAAGTTTAACTGAGCGGCAATTTTCTCCATATCCATCTTTTCATAGTAAAATAGGGTTAGTAACTGTTTACAGGTTTCACCTATTTTGTTCATAAAGTCAGATACTATTGTCGCATTGTCATCACTGTAGTCGGGCGTATTGTCAGCCAAATGACTGTAATGATCTTCCTCAAAACTATGACTAACCATTCTTCCCATTTTTCTCAACGTTTTTAACCATAAATTTTTGCTTATGGCGAAAATGTATGTATCTAATTTAGCTGTCAATTGAAAATCGGTGTTACGTACCTTTTCCCATACTATTATTAGACTCTCCTGTAGCAAATCTTCAGCATCGGATTGATCACCTTGATTTCTAGTAACGTAAGCCCTAATCGTGGACAAATTGCGTTTTTGCAACAATATCAACATCTTCTGATCTCCCTTTTTCAATTGGTTAATAATCAAATCGTCTGATAAATCTCTATCTGAAATAATTTGAGTTGACATTTATACCTGAAATAAAAATAAAGTAAATAGTTTTCTATGATTTATTCTCTTATTCTAAACAAATGCTACGGCATAAGTTTTGTAAAATAAGTGTTTAAACAACGCATAATAACGGATAACAAATATATGTTAAACTCAAAGAATTTTTGGACAATGCTGCTGGCCCTTTTGGTGGGCAGCGCAATAACTTTTGGGGCGATAAAGTATTTTTCTGAGGGAAATTCAAATTCTCGTTCAGGCGAATTATTTACGGTACCAGCTAAATATGACATTAAGACAGTGACGGTACCCAATTTCGATTTTACTGATGTTAGTGAAATGGTGATGCAAACTGTAGTGCATATTAAAACTACTATGTCAAGTACCGAAGAGGAAGATCCATTCAGAAAAAGATACCTAGATGACGGCCCTATAGAGGGTAGTGGAAGTGGTGTAATAATAAGTGGAGATGGCTACATTGTTACCAATAACCACGTGGTAAATGGAGCTACTAAGATTGAAGTGGTTTTAAATGACAAGCGTAGCTATGTGGGCGATGTAATAGGTACAGATCCAAATACTGATATGGCACTAATTAAGATAGAAGCAACGCAATTAGTTCCTATTAAAATAGGTAATAGCAATGATGTTAAAGTAGGGCAATGGGTATTGGCAGTAGGTAATCCTTTTAACCTAACCAGCACCGTAACAGCAGGTATAGTTAGTGCTAAGGGTAGAAACATAAGACTATTAGGTGGTGGAACAGCAATTGAGTCATTCATTCAAACTGATGCTGCTGTTAATCCCGGAAACAGTGGTGGTGCTTTAGTAAATGTAAAAGGTGAATTAGTTGGGATTAATACTGCTATTGCGTCTCAAACTGGTTCGTTTGCAGGTTATAGTTTCGCAGTGCCAGCTAATCTTATGAAAAAGGTAATTGAGGACATTAAAAAATATGGCGAAGTGCAACGTGGATTTATCGGAGTCCAAATAGATGATGTTGACGATAAAATAGCCAAAGAAAAATCTCTAGACAAACCCAAAGGTGTTTTAGTAAGAGAAATTCAAGATAATGGCGCTGCAGATGAGGCAGGTATGAAGAAAGGCGATATTATAGATATGATAGACGATGTTTCTGTAAATAGTGTGGCTGAATTGCAAGAAGTAATTGGAAGTCATAGACCCGGAGATGTATTGAAAATTTCAGCTTTTAGAAACGGTAAAGAACTTTTATTTAACATTAAACTGCGTGGTAAAGACAATTCTTCTACACTAAATACAACCAAATCTGAATTTAAAAAGAAAGTACAAATAACTACAGAGCCCATAAATGAAGAATTGAAGAGGAAGTACAAACTGGGTAATGGTGTGAAAGTCGTAAAAATAGAGGGTACAGCTTTTGAAAATGCAGGAATTAAGAAGGGGTATATCATTGTATCATTAGACAAACAAAGAGTGTTCACTAATGCTGATATTTACAAAATATTAGAAGATAAAAAAGGCGGGATCTTAATGGAAGTATATAATAACGAAGGTAAAAAAGAATATAAAGTTATAGAGATGGACTAAGATCGCTCAAATACTTATAATCATAGGGTTCGTAGTTTAACAGCTTCGGACCTTTTTTTTGCCCATTTACAACTCAAATATTTGATAAAGTAGATCGCTAAGTTGATGAGCGTGAATGATCTTAATCTTTTGAAATTTATTGTTGATGCTTTTTAAATTATAGCTGCTAATGCAAGCATATTTGAAACCTAATTTTTCCGCTTCGGCTAGCCTTTGATCAATTCTACTTACCGGGCGAATTTCACCACTTAGTCCTAATTCACCAGCAAAGCAATAATCTGTACCAACAGGTTGATCTAAATAGCTAGATACCATAGCAATAGCAACTGCTAAATCTATGGCTGGGTCTTCAGGTCGTAGGCCTCCCGCTATATTTACAAATACGTCCGCCATACCTAGGGTAATTCTACATCGTTTCTCTAGCACAGCTAATATCATATTCATTCGCTTGGCATCGTAACCATTGCTGTTTCGCTGCGGTGTACCATAAGCAGATGAACTAATTAAACTTTGAATCTCTATTAGAAAATTTCTATTACCCTCTAACATACAGCTTATTGCAATCCCACTTATTGGGTCTTGCCTTAGTGTTAGCAGCATTTCGCTGGGATTAGTAACTTCAGTTAGTCCCATATCTGTCATTTCATACAGTCCTAACTCAGCAATACTGCCAAACCTATTTTTCATTGTCCGCATTATTCTATAGGTATAATGTCTGTCACCTTCAAAATACAATACCGTATCTACCATATGCTCTAGCAGTTTGGGACCAGCTATACTGCCATCTTTGGTGATATGGCCTACCAATATCACGGCAATATTTCGTTTTTTGGCTATCTTTATAATTTCTGCTGTACAGTCTCTTATTTGGCTAACTGTACCAGGGGCTGCATCTAGTTTTATGCTGCTTATGGTTTGAATGGAGTCAATAATTAATAAATCCGGTTGGTCCAACTCTGCTGTATTTAGTAGCATTTCAAGTTGAGTATCTGTGGTTACTTTCAGATTATCAGTTGGGTTGCCTATGCGCTCTGCTCTTAATTTTATTTGCTCTAGGCTTTCCTCGCCACTTACATATAGAATGTCTAGGCTAGGATTTTCAAGACCTAGCTTTAATAATATAGTACTCTTTCCTATGCCTGGTTCACCACCTAGTAATATGACTGAACCTGGTACCAAGCCACCACCCAATACTCTGTTTAACTCATTGTCGCTCAGCAGAATTCTATTTACTTTTTGTCCATCTACTTCTGTTATAGCTATACTTTGACTTCCTTTTCTCTTAATGCTGTTTAAGGCCCTATCTGTTGTAGCAGTTTGTGCTACTGATACTTCCTCTACCAGACTGTTCCAACTGTTACAGGCAGGGCATTTACCCATCCATTTGGGCGCAGAGGCACCACATTGTTGACAGACAAATATTATTTTAGATTTTGCCATAAGCTATTTGCCAAAATTATTCAATTGAATTGATTGGCAACAGCAAATAATGAAAATAGTAGGGTAGAGGTTTAGTCTTTTATTTAACTATAGTCACATTACCTGATTTATAATGCTCTGAACCTTCCCAACCGGTGTAGGTAACTATATAGACAAATACATTTAGAAAGCTTTCATTATTGTTAAATATAGCATCCCATTGCTCTTTTTTATTGCCTGTTGTCCACACACGTTGACCCCATCTGTTATAAATGGTCATATTATAGTCTTTTACAAATACGGGTACAGTTTGCCATTTATCATTTGTCCCATTCCCATTTGGTGTAAATGAGTTAGGTATGTGCAATATTGGCTCTTGATACAACTTTATTTTATTACTTAAACTGTAGGCTCCTCTTCCAGGTTGATTTTCCCAAGCTTTAACTTGATAGTAGTATAGACCCACATCATAATTTAGATTATCATCAGAAAATATGATTTGTTGGGTACTGTCTATAATTTTTTCTGCTGTAAGTGGATCAGTTCTATGTATTTGATAGTTTCTTATTTTTCCATCCCATATTTCATACTTGTTCCAATTTAATTTACTTGAAAATGGTACTGAATTACCCTTTAGCAATATAGTGCAGGCATAGTTACCCTCTGGACTAAATAGACCGCACTGAGTATTCACTACTACTTTATAACAATAGCTATAGGCTGCGACATTTACATTGCTATCATTTATAGTAGTGTCACTAATATCCTTATATTCTTTCAGTAAAACCCAATCGCTATTTGCTGTATTAGTACGTTTGTATATCCAGTACCTATAGAAATCTTCTTTTTTATATTTATTCCATATCACCTTTACATATTTATTGTTTTCTACAGTGGCAGTCCACATATATACTTTTTCTGGAATGCTATCCTTGTCCGGAATAGAGCAAATTTTTCTAGTACTGTCTCCATTTTTATCGCAAATAGATACACCATAAATAAAGTAACAAAAGTTATTAGTAAGGTGATCCGCAGCATCTCCATCAATATACTTTTTGTCTAAATCTGATGTAATTGTATGCAATATTATTTCTCTTCCATCAGGAAAAACCTTAACTATTTTATATGATTTTATGCTTTTGGTAATTTTAAACTCGTCCCAAGCTAGGATTAATACATTCTTGCTTTGCCTTTGTATGCAGAATATTTTAGGGGCTGGTGGTGCTTTCGGTTCTTTCACCAATATTTTTAGATATTTAATGGTTCGCCTAGGGGAAGGGCAACCATTATCTCTAGCTATAATTGTAACTGTGTAGGAATCTTTGCTGATGTGATTACAATTGGTAATCCAATTAAATCTAGCTGTAGTTTTACCAATTGCAGAGTCAGATTTAAATGTAGCAATTGGTAGCTTGGTAATTTTAGCGTCAAGTGGGCTGCCCGTAGCATATACGTATATGCTGTCAGACAAATCTCTATCTACAATGTCAAAATTGAAGTCTATGGTATCACCAGCAGTTACGGTAATAACAGAATCTTTAAATTCTGGTGCATAATTAGATGAGTTTAAGTCAATTTTAAAAAAAGCATTGTTACATCCCCCTTCGTTAGGGTCGTTCGGACGCTTACCTCTATTTACTCGGCTCCAAGCTCCATCTGTAGTTGGGAAATCACTAAAACCGCCGCAACCCCCACAAACACTTTGATATACTTTACCGTCACTGTCAAACCTGCTCGTGCCACCATCTACGTGTTCTTGACTGATGTTTCCACCAAAGAAACTGCCATAAACTATAGAGTTCAAATCTCTACTTAATATAATAAGGTAAAAGTCGCTACCATCTGTTGTAGTTTGATAAGCATCTGTTGTAGTTCTTAGCCCTATAGTATTTCCTGTAATTGGGTTATACTGATTGTTCGCGCCACCGCCCCATCCACTTAGACAAATCCTATAGCAGTGATCCACTAAAAATGCAGAAGGTGATATGTCTATTTGAGTGCGTCCAGAACCAATAACTGTAGATCTGATTAATGATTTCAAATCATTAGACAAAATGGTAATAAATTGGTGACCAGCTGTATTAAAATAAACACCTTGGCTTACTGGAAAATTACCTGCAGATTGACCTGTTACATAAACTTTATCTTGTAAATCAATTTGAATTAGAAAGGTTTGGTCGTATTTTTCTGTACCCAAATAAGTACCAGATAAAATGTTGTTACCGTTTGGATCAAGTTTATATATGTAACCATCTATTTCGTTGTTATAACTACGTTGATATGCCCCTACAGGTATTTTTGGCAAATCAACACTTTCTGTGCCACCACATATATAAATGCTTCCTTTACTATCTATGTTAATTCCATAGGCAGCATCTAGCCCAGATCCTCCAATGTATGATGAAACCAGAAGGTTAGATAAGTCATTACTTAGTTTAATTACACAACCATCTTGGCCACCACTACCGTATCCACTTTGATATGGAGATGCGATTGGGAAATTTCCGCTTTGGGTAGATGTAGTTACCCAAATATTATTGCTTTTATCCACTATTACTTCTCCTCTGTATTGGTCACCATAGTTATAGGCTAGTCTGCCAGAAGGATAGACTGAGGGTTTCTCTGCATTTAGACCATCTCTGCCACCGCCACCTATATAAGTACTTCCTTTTAATACGCGACCATCGTTAGTTAGTTTAGAAATATAGATGTCGTAATTACCCTTATTAGATTTAGAATAAGCGTTGCTAGCAATTGGAAAATTTAAACTATTAGTGGTACCAAAAATGACTAAGTCACCATTGGCATCTACAATCATACTATGAGGTTGATCGTTACCTGAGCCACCTAAATATGTACACCATATCTTTACAGACCCTGTAGGATTATATTTAATTATACCTGCATCTCTGGCTACTTCATTTAAGCCCTGGTCATCTATTCCACCATTATAATTGCTTTGGTATGCGCCAAAAGTAGTTGGAAATCCTTTACTGTATACTGTACCGCCACTATAGCTATTACCCTCTTTGTCAAAAGTGCCGGTAAAGCCGAAGTTATCGGCAGCTGACCCACTAAATGTTGCAAATATGACTTGAGGATCAATAATTAAGTCGATATCCTTATTGTATCTATTAATTTTATAACTCAAAATTCCTGACTTTATTTGAAACTTAGCTTCTATAACAGTTTTAACTTGATTTTCAAAGTTATACTGTTCTGCTATAGGTTTCTCCTCAATAATATCGCCGAGCTTTGTGTTAATAACGAAATTTCCAGTATCCGTTAATTGGTAGTCCTCTGCACCGATAATTTTAAGTTTTATATCATCGACATTTCCGCCTGGGTGGACTATATAGTTGTATTTAATTCCATAGGAATTAGTTATCATTTCTACATCAATATTTGGCCATACTTTTCTAAGTATAATGCGCTTATAGCTTTTAACTTTAGATTTCCATTTTTTAGAATTAGAGCCTAGAAAATAGTTAGAATAATATTTTTCTGGTTCAAACTCCTCTACCGATTCAGGTTGTGATGCATTACCAGCAAAGGCAATTTTTACGGAATGAAATTGAATGATACTGCTACTGCCGAATTGATCGTGAAGTACTTTTTTCAAAGCTGCACCGTCCCATAGGTCATAGACTACACCAGTCTTTGTAACATAAATATTTCCATAAGATAGACTTATTTTATGGGTAAAGTCTCCTTCCCATTGTCCGACGTTTGGCGTAAAGTTTACTTGAGAAAATGAAGGCTTTGCAAAAAATATAGCAATGACAATAAATACGTACTGCACATATTTGCAGGTGGTTTTATTTAAGGTCATCGTATTTATTTATATTTAAAGAATTTAATTAGTAAATGTACTATTAATAATATTAATAGCCCAGTTTTATAAAGACGTTTTTTAAAGTAAAATCGTTGCGTAATAACAACAGGGTTGAAAGAAATGTACATTCCCTTCAACCCTGAAAAAAAAAACAGTAACGCAGAAAAAAAATTATTCTGAATCCTTTGCCTCAAAGATGGTTGAGCCAACTTCGTTGAGGATTTTCCAAGTTCCGTCTGGCTCTTGCCTTTCTATGATGTATTTATCTACACCAGACTTCCATTGGGTATATGCTGACCATTTTAGCCTTACAATGTCACGGGAGTTTACTCCAGACAGTATAATGTTATTACCATAGCCTCCTATTGCAGACTCTGTATGGCAAACATTTTCTATAAGCACTCTATATAGGTATTTAGTTTTATTTGCATCCGTTACTCTGTCTATATACATTGTACTGCTTCTATTTGCAGTTCCTACAAAGTTCCAATGAGAACCAGAGTCTTCGCTACGTTCAATAATGTACATATTTACCTGATTAGCTAATGTATCTGGGAATTTCCATTCCGTCATTATTTCATAGTCTGATATAGTAGAGCTACGTACAACGTTTACATTTTGCTTAGCAAATGCATTGCCTGTAGTTGATACAGTAGTATCGCTAAATGCAAAAATTGAATCTCTTTGCAGTTCTGCTACTACTCTGTACTGCAATTTATCAGGGCAATAGTTACTATAATCTATATATGTTGTGATGCCACCTTTAATTGAATCTACAAACACAGTTTTTGTATTTAATTCATCATATATATTGCCACTAAAGGTCTTATATAGTAGATATTTTTTAGGCGTTGCTCCTTGATATGGAGACCAAGATACATTTACTACGTTGGTGCCAATTGTTTCAGACTTTATATTAATAGACGAATGGTAGTTTAATTCAGCTAATGATAAACCTAAACCACACCTGTCAACTGTTTGTATAACTAAGTCGTAAATACGGTTTCTGGTATCTAATGAATCAAAAATTAACTCAACTTGATTGATATTGCTAACAACAGACTTAAGTTTCCAATTTCTGTCAATATCGTTTCTCATATAGACATTATAAGATTTAAAGTAAATATTTGTAGAAGCTTTCCAACTTAATTTCAGGGTTTTGTCGTCCAATATTGACACAGACTTAATAGTTGATTTAATAAGTTCATTGCGCTCTAGCACCGTTATAGCGCTGTCTAAAGTGAATGAGTTGTAACAACCTGTTTTGTCCCAACTAATTAGGGTAACAGTATAAACACCAGCCTCAGTATATGAAAATACTGGGTTTTTTTCATTGGAGCTGTTACCATCGCCAAAGTTCCACTCCCAACGTATTGCATTAATACTGGAATCTAGGAAAGATACAGGTAAGCCTTGGCAAGTAACGATATCTGAAATTCCGAAATGTGTATTTGGACCTAAGATGGTAATAAAATCTTCTTTGATTAGTGTGTCAGAACAGCCTGATATGTTGTAGACAATAAGTTTGACTGTGTATTTGCCTGCTTTATTATAAATGTGTGCTGGATTTTTTAAGTCTGAACTAACGTTATCGCCAAATTCCCATCTCCATCTATAAGCAGCTGTACTCGTATCAAAAAATTGAATCACAGCTGGGGCACAGTCAGAAACGTTATCTACATAAAATCCTATTTTAGGCTTTCCTATTTTTAAAGTATCAGATAGTGTAAATGTATCTATACAAGTTCCTGTTCCTTTTACCCTTAGCTTAACTATATATTTACCTGGGTTTACATATTGGTGCGCTGGTGTAGAATCTGTTGAGGTAGTTCCATCGCCAAAGTCCCATAAAAATTCTGTTGCGTGTTGGCTTTTATTGGCGAATTTCACTGGTTTTTGTCCGCAATTTCCATCATCATCCACTGCAAATAGTGAGGTAACTATTTCATACCCTTTCTTTTTCACAGTAGTTACACAACCATTACTATCTTCTACTGTAATAGAAACGGGTTTAGTTGGTTTTTCTTTAAAAATGTGAACTGGGTTAGCTTCTGTAGAGGTAAATCCATCACCAAAGTCCCAAATTTGATAGACTGTCCCTTTAGAAGTATTGGTATAATTAACAGTAATTGGGAAGCAATATTCACTTTGTTTATGTGTAAAGTCTACCCTCGGTTTCAATACTGTAACTGCATTAATACTAGTTATTACGCTGGTGCAGTTGCCGTATTTTGCTTTTAAGGTTACATCGTATACACCTGGTTTGGTGTATATGTGCATAGGTACAGAATCATTGCTTAATGCTGTACTATCTCCAAAATTCCATTCGTAAGAATTAGCTCCGATTGATAAGTTTTTAAATATTGGTCTTACTGTGTCACATCCTATATGTTGCCCAAGTACTTGAAAATCTGCCTGTGGATCTTTAACTACTACGCTATCTTTTGATACGTAAGTATATTTGTTACCACTTTTGTCATATAGATTTAAGCTAACCTGATAAGTACCTACTTGGGTATATATGTGCATTGCGTGACTATCAAGCGAGGTATTCCCATCACCAAAATCCCAAACCCATTTATCTATATATGTGAATTTATGTGTTGTAAATATTGGCTTACCAACACAAGCCTGGCTGGCACCAAATGTAAACATATTAGTAGGGTAGCCAACCATTACTATTTGGCTGCTCTTATTACTACAGCCACCAAAGTCAGCTACGTTTTGTACAATATTGAAATGATCGATACTGTCTAAACCTCTATGTAAGTAGGTATGACTAGGGTTTTGCTCGGTACTAATTCCATTGTCACCAAAGCTCCATAACCAATCATTTCCTGATGATGAACTGTCCGTACAGATCACTTGAGTTTTATCTACACTGGTTAAAACGTGCAATTTAAACTTAGACTTAGGGTCAGTAACTGATACAATATTTTTGAAAACTTTGTCACCAGAACTAGTTGTCCTAGTTAATGTAACTGTATAATTACCGGGAGTATTATACAAGTGAACTGGGGTTCTAGTATTACTTGTTTTACCATCACCAAATTGCCAAACCCAAGCAGTTGCAGTACTATCATAATCTCTAAATTGTACGAAAAATGGAGCGCAACCTTTATTACTACTCATATAAATAGAATCATAAGATATTGACTTGTTGGGTACTATTGGTGTTGGTGGTTTTGGTATAACAAATGGGCTAAGTCTGTAAACCACTGTACAAATACCATTGCTAATGGTTAATCGTATTTTATAATTGGCAGAATCTATATATGTATGAGTCGGATTTTCGAGGTTTGACACTTGACTGTTATCGCCAAAATCCCAAGAATAAGTATTTGCACCTACAGCATTAGCCTTAAAGTTTAGTGTTGAAGGAAATTTATTTTGAGCAATTTTAGGCTCAGGATTAGCAAATAAAGTCGTAAAACTTATTGTTGCTGAATCAGAGTTTGTACAACCTTCTGGGGTCATAGTTGTTAAGTTTACCTTGTACTTACCACCAATTTTATAATTATGGCTTGGGTGCCTTTCTGTACTGCTGGTTCCGTCCCCAAAGTCCCAATACCAACTGGTAGCTCCCAATGTACTATCACTAAATTTTACCAGGTGCGGTGGACAATCATCTTGTTTAAAAGAAAATTTGGTTTCTAAATCACGCACAATTACTGTTTGATAATTTGGAAATTCTAAGGGACATCCATTATAGTTTCTTACTTTTAGGGAAACCTTGTATGTTCCATTCTTAGTGTATTTGTGTTTTGGTGATTTCTCAACAGAAGTGTCACCATCACCAAAGTCCCATCTATAATACTTGTTACCACTAGCATCAGTAAATTGAGTAGAGTAAGGCAGGCAACCGTAAATAGGTGGTGGAGTTTGGTAATTAGGATTTACATTTTTTACGTCTATAATAGTTTCATACCCTACGGCACTACTACACCCATTATTATTTATTACCCACAATTTTACTCGGAATTGACCTTCACTAGTGAAAATATGTGTGGGGCTTTTTAGCATTGATGTTTTTCCATCACCAAAATCCCATTTATAGCTGGTCATATTTTGGCTTTTATTCTCGAAGATGACCCTTAATGGCGGGCAGCCAATATATTTATCTGGCGAATAATAGGCGATTGGTAATGAATCAACAAGTATGATACTGTCTTTTTTCACAAGGTCAAAACATCCACTAGTACCTGTTATGCTAAGTGTGACAGAATAAATCCCAGACTTGGTATAGGTGTGATTCGGGTTTTTTAGTGATGATGTTTGACCATCTCCAAAATCCCAATTATAGGCAACAGCACCAGTACTTGCATCAGTAAAAGTGAGCGTGTAAGGTACACAACCCCTTCCCTGTCCAGTAAAAGCAGCTTGACTCGCACCTGCAACGTTTAAAAAAGATTTCTCTAAAAGATTGACTTGGCAGCCGCCTAATGTAACAAATTTTACACTAATACTATAGCTTCCAGATTTAGTGTAGGTATGTATTGGCTTTAATTCTTTTGAAGTCACTCCATCGCCAAAATCCCAAGTAATGTTTTTAACTGAATCTAAACCAAATACTGATAATATAACTGAACCATTATTACAAACTTTCTTATTTGAAGCTGTAATGGCATACTTAGCACCGTCCCTAATTAAAATATAATCTTTTAGAGCAATACTGTCTGTACAACCATTAAAATTATAGGCTACAAGGCTCACTGTAAATATGCCAGTCTTGCCATATATATGTGTAGAAGATCTACCAAAAGAAGTTTTACCATCACCAAAATACCATTTCCACTTAATGTTGCCACTACCAGTTGCTGTCAATGTAATACCCTTGTTACTATCACATAGATTAGTAACGTCAGCGCTAAAGTCCATATTTGGTTTTGCATAGACATAAATTAATGATTTCTTTTCGTTAGCTACTCTACATCCAAAATTGTTCTCTCCAATTAACTTGACTGTATAGTATCCAGATTGAGTATAAGAATGTTGCGGATTTGCAATTTTTGAAATATTTCCATCACCAAAGTCCCAAACGTATTTATTGGCATTTGTAGATGTATTTGTAAAGCTAATGCTTGTACCTGGGCACATAGCCTTAATATTTGCATCAAAATTCACTTTTGGTTGAACTACTATATTTACTGCATTTTTCCAAGTAAATGTGTCGGTTATTCCTAATGAATTTTCAGCAATTAAGCTAATTGTATATTTACCCACATTAGTATAGATGCTACTTGGATTGTTAAGCGTACTAGTTGTACCATTACCAAATGACCAGTAGAACTTGGTTGCTCCAGTAGATTTATTAATAAAGTAAACTTTTAGGGGTGAACACCCTAGGGTGTCGCTTAACTCAAATAAAGCCTTTGGGGTAGATTGAGCATAAGTCAGTTTCGATATGGATATTAGTAATAATACTAATATACCCATACGAATAAGGATAATTGTGGTGCTTTTCATTGTTTTGGTTATTCAATACCAGCCATTCTACTTATTCTAAAGGACCAACAAATTAAGGAAAAGCGTAATGCTATTCTTAATAAGCGTTGTAGTTAGAATCGATTAAGTGACTGTATTACGTTACTGGATACAAAACTATTGCGATTATTTGGCTAGATTTTTCTAAACATCACTAGTTGGTTTCTTTTGTAAGGTTTTTGAGTCTTTGTTCAAATTGAGAATTATTAAACTAATAAGATTAGAACTAATGTGATGATGTATAAGTACTTAATATAATTCTTGTTAATATTTATTCCTTTTAGGGGTTGAAATGTGTATAATGATTTGGTAAAAAAATGAATATTTCCTCTTACTTATTTTGCTGATAGTGTAATAATTAGGATTTTTACCTAAATATTAGAAAAGTAAAAAAGCATAATTGTATGGACAACCTAATAAAGACTATTAGAAAATTAAATGATGAAGACTACATTTCGTTAAGAAACGAAGTGTCAACCAATAAGCAGAGTAAGCCATTTCAAGTTTTGGAATTAGCAAGAAACCAAAATATGAATGACAACCAAATTATGGAGTTACTTCAGGTTAATCCAAGTACCTACTATACCCTTAAGTCTAGGTTAAATAGCAAAGTGGCAACCATATTGAGTAAAAAAGTAGATAATCCTATTGGTGTCCTATTAGAAGAGGTAACTAGAGTACCTGCTACCATATACGGTGACAATAAGTCGATAGCCATACGTGCGCTAAAAGAATTAGAAAAACAGTTGATTGAGTATGATTTAAGTAACGAATTAATTACAGTCTATAAAGCTATAAGCAGACTAAAAATGTATAGTCCGGAATATGATCAATATAGCAAGTTGTATAATAAATATGTTGCATTCTCACTAGCTAGTAGTAAGGCAGAGTTTCTTTTTTACGATTTTTTAAAAACTGCAGGCGAATTTGGACTTTCTTCATCTGGAGAAGATTCTGAAAATATGCAGAACTTGCTGCGTGAAATGAGTAATATTTCTGAGCTATATGAATCGCACAGATTAAGTGTTTACTTTAATATATCTAGAATTTACTATTTGCTTTTGACATATAAGAGTATAGAGTCTCTGCAAAATAAAGAGATGGAAATAGACCAAACTTTGCAAGAAATAAAAGCAACATTTGATAAATACGAGTTAGATACATTTTATAGCAATCTAAAATTTATAGTAGATTGCTTATATACAGAGTATTATATAAAAATAGGGAACTTGGTACGTGCTAAATACTATTATAATCCTGCAAATGCACAAATAGTAGATATTGCTAGCCAGCACATTCAGGCTTACCACGTTACACAGTTTCTAGATGCAAAAGTGAAAATGTATATGGATACAGATGATTTAAATTATCTGACAGATAATCTTGTTGAGTTACAGTCAGTATATGAAGTAGACGCTGAGGAAATATTTCATTATGTAAATCTACAGAAGTACTTGTCTATAGTTAAATTTTATGAGGGAGATTATAGTGCCTCTGCGCTAATTCTAAACAAGTTAAAAAATAAGATGAACCTAAAGTCATATACTTATATAGATATGGACCTTAAAATGTTTCAAGCATTACAATATGCCATTCTTAACAACGGCGACCTATGCCTACAGATAACCAATAGCATCAGCAGAAATGTAAGAGAAGATAAAGATAGCCACCTTCCTGTAAAATTTGCTATAAAAATGGTTAAAACAATATTGAAAGAGGGTATGGACAAAAGCAAACGAGTAAATAAAGTAAAAGCATTGCTAAAAGAAGCGCAAACCTCAACTGCGAATGATGCTGGAATACTTACTTACATTAAACTTAACGACGAGGTATTATATAAAATGGGTAATAAATAAGCACCCTTATATAACTATTGCATTCAAGTATTTCTCACTCAAAGGCTTATTTATATATCTAAACACATAAGGGTTTATACTAGCCCTATTTATATCTGTCTCGCTTATTGAGCTTGAAAGTACTATTACCCTGCATTGAAGTGCCATATTAGGATATATTTTTACCAATTTATCATATTCTTCTAGGAATTGAAAACCATTCATTACTGGCATATTCAAGTCTAAGAAAATAACTTCAGGTAAAACTTTGCTATTAATAAGTAAGTCTTCTAAGTATATTAATGCTGCTGGTGCATTGTTGTAAACAGAGACGGTTTTAGCAAAGTTGGTCGTAGTGACCATCCTTTCATTTATAAAGTTGTCTATTTGATCATCATCAATTAGTAATACCTGATTGTATTTGTAATTATCCTCACTCTTATTTTTTGCCATAATTGTAATAATCAAATATAAATTGGTAAAGTACTAACTAATTATAGAAGTACAATACATAGTGGCAAAAGTAATAATAGATACTATTATTGTATAGCAATCAGTACAGGTTCTGTAAGTGGTTTATTTAAAAACTTATAAACATACTTACTGCTGTTTGCTCTATTTAAATCTTTAAAACTTTCTGTACTGCTTAGCATAATAATTCGTGTGTTAGATTTAATTTTATAGTCTAGCTTATCATAATTTTCCAAGAACTCGAAACCATCCATTACGGGCATCATTATATCCAGAAAAATTAAGTCTGGTAGTTTTTCGTTTGTAATAAACTTTGAATTTAAATATTCAAGTGCATCACTTCCTGATTTACATTCATCTATAGTTTTGGAAAACCCCGCCTTTTCAATTAGTTTTTTATTGATGAAATTGTCAATTTCATTATCATCTATTAACAGCACGTTTTCAAATCTAAAGCTACTCATTTTGTAAATGTAAATTTATTTATTGGGTAATGCAAATTGAGTTTACTATAAGCATATTAATACTAATGTAGGTTTTCAATTACATTATGAATTTCTAACAATGTGTTTGAAATGACACCCCCTAAGTTATTAATAATGGTTTTTATTTCTGGATCACCAGCTTGATCTCTACCTAATCTTTCTAATTTTTGCATCAGTTCAGTTGTTTCTGGCATACCTATGTATGCAAAATTTGGTTTTATTCTATGGGCTATTTCACTTATCCTTTTATAGTTGTTGTCCGTTAAATTTTCTTCTAACTCAGACATCGCTTCAGGTAACTGCGTTAAATACATTCGCAACATTTCTAAAACAAATTCTGTGCTATTACCCGATAGTTCTTGTAGTAATGTTATATCAATGCCTTTAGATAAATGTGCCACCTATATTATATTTTTATGAAATAGATTCTACAAAAATATCACTTAATGAATAATTATATCATCATCTTGTATTTCTACTTCATCTGCAATAATTGTTGACCTCTCCACCACGTTTTTAAGTTCACGTACATTTCCAGGCCAGTTATGGGCCAATAGTTTCTGTATAGCTGCATTGCTAATGCTATGGAATGCAATTACTTTATTGTCTAAATCAAATGATTTTAAGAAATGATTAGCCAATATTAAAACATCATTACCCCTATCCCTTAGAGGTGGCAAGTGTATTAAAAACCCTTGTAATCTATAATATAAATCTTCTCTAAACTTACCTTCCTTCACCATTTTTAACAGATCTTTATTGGTGGCTGCTATTACCCTTACGTTAAGTTTTATCTCCTTATTACTACCCACTCTGGTTATGGTCTTTTCTTGCAACACTCTAAGTAACTTAGTTTGTAAAAGTAGATCCATTTCACCAATCTCGTCTAAGAAAATGCTTCCGAAGTTTGCTTCTTCAAATTTGCCTATTCTGCGACTATCGGCACCTGTAAATGCACCCTTCTCGTGTCCAAATAACTCACTTTCTATTAAATCGACTGGTATTGCAGCCATATTTACTGTCACATAGCTTTCTTTATATCTCCTTGAGTTTACGTGAATTGACTTTGCCACTACTTCCTTACCAGTTCCGCTTTCTCCAGTTATCAAAACCATCATTTCGGTTTTTTCTACTTTCTGCAGTAGCCTTATCACACTTAATATACTGTTACTCTCACCCAACAAAGTTTGATACCGAACTCTGTTAATTATTTGACTTTTTAAATCTTCAAGTTCCTTTTTCTGTGTTACTATTTTAGTAAATTTCAGTATTGAGGCAAGCAAGTCTTGGGGAGCGGTAGTGTTTTTCACTATATAGTCTCTTGCCCCATTTCTGTAGCATTGTACCACCATATTAATATCTTCTTGCCCGCTTAACATTATGCAAGGAATCTCATCATTAAACTCTAATGTTTTTTGCAACAGTTCTAGCCCGCTTAAGTCTGGCAGGTTGCAGTCAATGCTAACTATGTCTGGTGTACTATTTAAGGCAGATAGATAATCTATGCCAGTTTGAAATAGAGTTACATCATAATTGCCATTAGATTCTATATTTTTTTGCAATATTCTCCCATATATTAGGTCATCTTCAATTATGTATATACTTGTAATGTAGGCTTTTCCCATTAATATTTGTTGCTGTGCAATTATAGTCAAAAAAGCTCTACAAACACTTTATAAAATGATTGCAGAGCGGACACTTTAACTTTAAGTAAAATCAGTTTCTCTATTTGGTGTAAATTTTGTTTAATGCAATACAGTAAGCGTACCTTTTTTATATTCTGCATAGCCAGCTATGCCATAAGCATTTAATTGCCAACTATATACATCATTTTGAACTGTAAGTCCTTGGTATTTACCGTCCCAACCTTCATTTATATTGTTAGACTGGTACACTATTTCCCCCCATCTGTTGGTAATGGTCAATTCAATAGACTTAATGCCCTCCCCTCTTATTTGAAAGAAATCATTTAGACCATCATTATTAGGTGTAAATGCCGATGGAATGAACACACGCAAACTTGGATCTACCTTTAGTAAGTTGCTGTGGCTGACCACAGCTGTTTCGTTTTTTTTGACAGCTGTAATTCTGTAGGTTCTAAATTGTGGATCACTCACTTGGGCGAATATAGATTCGCTATTCATTATCATTAGAAAACCCACTAATAAGGAACATTTGGAGATAAAAAAAATACGGTTTTTCATAGTTGGGTGATGCTTTAATTCACTTCTACAAAGGTATTTAAGTAAGCAAATATGAAAATTATAAATATGGGGGCAATTTCTCAATTGTAACACTTTTAATCTAAATGTCAGATTATTTCACAGTCTTATTAAGAATTAATTTGATTATCAATTGTTTGCAATATTAATTACTTAGAAACAGGTGGTAAGATATGTGGAAAACTTGCCAAAATATTAGAGCTAAAAGGTTATATATTTGACTTTATCTGTTGATAATGTATTATACTAATGTTTGTGGAACACCCTACTTATGTCTTTAGGTTAATAATTATCTTGATTTTTGATAAACAATGTGTTTTTATTAGTTTAGTCTCTTGATTACCCTGCAACTACATACCATACAATTATTTTCCCGCTTATCTAGGAGTGTGTATATAGTTGTGTTGTTTTTTGTAATGCAAATTTTCGCAATTGACTCATTTGCATATACTTTACCTAAAAACCAAAGCTTTTGCGAGGGGCAAGCCTATACCGTAGGCGAAGGTGCTGCAAAAAATGTAACTTATTCTTGGAAAAATTTACTAACAGGCCAAACAAGTGCTAATTCTTATTTTAATTTTAAAGTTGAGAAGAATTTAAAGATTGAATATAAGGAGTACAATAGTGTGACTAAAATAACGAGCATAGACACATTATTTCCACTGGTTATATCAAAATTTAATGGATTAATAACTGGTCAAAGCACTATATGTCCAGATAAAACATATACTTACAGTATTCCTTTTTCAGCCGACGTAAGCTATAAATGGGGGATTTTTGGACAAGGAAATATTCAATCAATAAGTACTAATAAACTTTCAGTAAGTTTTTCGCAAAATTCTAAAAATAGCAAAATAAGGGTCATCGTAACCAATGTATCGGGTTGTGCTGATACGTTCGTTTACCCTGTGTTTGTTGAAAGTTTTCCTACACCTACCTATCAAAAGGAGTACAAATTGTGTGTTGGAGAAGACTTAATCATAAGAATGCCTAAGCAGGATACTTCTTGTAAAAATTGTATTGCATTAAGTTATAAATGGATAGTAAATGGCAAAATTGTATCGCAAAGCAATTTTCTAAAGTATAAGGTAAGTGAATCTCACAAGTTGAATTTACTTGTTTATGATAGTATAACTCAATGTAGCACTTTAGATACTATTGATATAAAGGCATTCAAATGGCCTGTATATCAAAACATATTTGGGCAAAAACAACCCTGTATAAATGGAATATATAATTACGGCGTAGATGATAATAAAGTAAACCCTACTGATATAATTAAATGGAGTGTACAAGGGGGAGAAATAATAGGTAGTAGCGGAAATAGTAGAGTTATAGTACGTTGGAATACAACTAGCCAAGGCAAAATAAGATTAGATATAGGAAATGAGGCACATTGCGATATATCTAATGAATTAGCAGTAAATGTATTGCCATTACCCGAACTAAGCCTGACAACTCAAAGTTCAATTTGTAAGGGACAAAATTTTAGTTTAATTTCTAAGCAAGATGCAAAACTCACCTATTATTATAAACTACCTAATGAAACAGGATTTAATGTCTATTTACAACCAATTGAGGTGCAACAAGAAGGCTGGTACCAAGTTCTAGCTAAAGATGAAGTATCTGGTTGCGCAAGTATAGACTCGGTTTTAATAAAGATTGTTCCACACAAAATAATCATATTTGAAGGCCCAAATCAAGTTTGCCAAAATACCAAAGTAAGTTATGGATTTAAGGGTAGAGGAAACCAAACTGTGTACTTAAGTTCAACTATAAATCAAAATACATATCAGTTTAATTCAGATTCAGTTGGCATAACGTTTCCAACTATTGGCAAGGTTCAAATGACCGCAGCTGTGCTAAATGAGAACAATTGCTTTGATACGACCAAGTTCGATATAGTTGTAGTGAAAAATGATATTCAGGAATTGATAGGCAAACAAAATGTGTATTCCAATACTATTGAGGTGTTGAAACTAAAGGAAATATCAGGAACAAAATGGAGTGTAAATAATCCAAATGTTACTATGATTACCCAATCTGACTCTGAACTAAGCTATACAGTAAATGCGGCTACTAGCTTTTCCATTTCTTACAATGGTGTTACCAAATTTGGGTGTGCTGTATACGATAAGATACAGATAACCAGTCTTGTTAGTGACCAAAATAGATTAGTTAATATTAATTATCCTATTCTTAAGGATACATACTGTATCGGCCAGCCTTTAGTATTTTCACATTTGGTACGTCCAAATACAAGTATATCTTGGCAAGTAAATGGAGTTACCATTCCAATAGCCACTAGTGCCCAATTTAAGTTTAAAGTATTAGTTGCTGATAATTCCAATTATCAATTGGAATATACTGACGATAATTCTTTAATTAAAACTGTCTTATTTCCTAAAAATGATGGGAAGTTTAAGTTAATTTCATATTATTTCGATGCTTTTATAGGGCAAAGTTTAAGTGTGCAACGTGAACTTTATTTTGTTCCCCTACCTTCTGTAACTATTGACTATTTTTATCAGCAAGCGGAATCCAACGCTAAGTTCAATCTTAAACCAGACGATAATAGCATTATTACCCAGCAAAAGGTGCTGATAAATGGTGTGCCTTATTTAGATAAAGACATATTGGCGCCAATTTCAGATTATAATAGTAGGGTAGAGTTAGAGCTAGAATTGAAAAATGCGAGTGGTTGCACATCAATTATACAAAGAACCATTAACATACCGAAATTAAGGCAGGCAAGGTTCGACAGCAGACAATTCTGTTCAGAAGAGCCTACCTATGTACAATTATTGGATGATAAAGAAATAGAATCTAGATGGGTAATAGATGATACCATAATTCAATATGGTAAACTTCCAGTTTGCAGTTTTAATCAACCAGGAACGCATAGCATAAGCAGAATTATAACTGATCCATTTTTTGGAGATGTAAAATATAGTCAAACTGTAGTAGTCACGGGCAGACCATCAATTGGTTTTAAAGATATAAAACAGTCAGACAACCTCTGCAAAATATCCGTAAATAGCAGCTCTGCAGATGTAAGATGGTTTCTAGATGGCATTCAAATAGGATTTGGTGAAGCTATTGAGTTTGAATTACCCAATGTAAATGTCAGTCACAATTTAGTAATTTTAACAGAAAATGATCTTGGATGCAAAACGCAAATAGATACCGTTTTAACTAGCAAGAGCCTTACTACAAATCTACTGGAATGGCAAATAGTACTTAGTCCTAACCCATCACTAGATCATACCAAAATAGCATTGATTGGGAATGAGACTGTTAATTGGACAGTGATTACAGGTTCAGGTCAATTAGTGTTACGGGGAGTATTGCAAGCAGTAAATGCTAGTCAAGTATTACAATTGCCTACGCCAGGCATTTACTATTTAAACTGTATATCAGCCGCAGGCCAACAAAAGGTATATAAAATAGTAAGGCAATAAAAAAGGGCACTTAATCTAAATTAAGTACCCCCAATATAATTTAGTCTATATATACTAATCTAATTAAGCAATAAGATTTCCTACTTTTATAGTTATATCGGCCATTCTGTTGCTATAGCCAGCTTCGTTATCATACCAACCTACTACTTTTACCAAATTACCGTTTACCATAGTTAGGTCCGAGTCTAATATACAACTGTGTACGTCACCTACTATATCGGCAGATACTAGTGGTAGTGTTGTGTACTTCAGTATGCCTTTCATTGGTCCCTCAGCTGCAGCTTTAAATGCGTTGTTTATTTCCTCTGCGGTTACTGATTTATTTACCAGACATACGAAGTCTGTTACTGAACCAGTAGGGGTTGGTACACGGAAAGAACCACCAGTCAATTTACCATTTAGGTGTTTCAATACTTTGCCCACAGCCTCTGCTGCGCCTGTACTGGTAGGTATAATGTTAATAGCTGCACTTCTAGCACGACGTAAATCGCTGTGAGGTGCATCTATTAGTCGTTGGTCACTGGTGTATGAGTGTATGGTTGATAAGAAACCACTTTGTATGCCACATAAGTCATCTATTACCTTTACCATTGGTGCTAGGCAGTTTGTGGTACAGCTTGCATTGGACAATACAATATCATTAGCTGACAACTCATTGTCATTTACACCCATTACATATATAGGCACATCACCCTTAGGCGGTGCTGATAGTATAACACGTTTAGCACCAGCCTCTACGTGTTTCATCATTTCTTCTTTCTTAACAAATCTACCTGTTGACTCTATTACTACGTCAATTTTCATATCTGCCCAAGGTAATTTAGCTGGGTCAGCCTCTTTTAATGCTTTTATGCTTTTACCATTTACTATGATGGTATCATCGTTATTAGAAACCTCACCAGCAAATGTTCCCTGTACAGAATCATACTTTAGCAGATGCGCTAGGGTATGGGTATCAGTTAAATCATTGATGGCTACAATTTCCACCTCAGGACGCTCCAATAAAGCTCTGAAAGTTAATCTACCGATACGGCCAAAGCCATTGATGGCTACTCTAATATTTGACATTGTCTAATTATAAAAGTGAAAAAATGCTATTAATAATGGTGCAAAATTAGTTAAAAAATAGTGAGAATTAATTTTGTCTGTATCATATTTATTTTTACCTTTGCTCTCTCAAAAATGCGCTGTTCGTCTATCGGTTAGGACACCAGATTTTCATTCTGGTAAGAGGGGTTCGACTCCCCTACGGCGTACACAATACACATAGCAACTCATCTGGTTGCTATTCTTGTTTATAATCCTCTGTGGTTCATAGTTTTGTGGGGTTGTTTGAGTAGCGGAAGAATAGGAGGTATATTTAGCACATCCATTTCTATAACATAACCCTCACAAAAGAATTTATTGATTATTAATCGTAAATTTTATATTTTTCATCTATCTAGTTTGTCTTTAACTCTTTATAAAGGTCTTAAATTTAAGTTTTAATGCCTTGTTATTTGTATTACGTGGTTTACGAAGTTTACCTAGTTGCAATATTATGAGCTGTGCACTTTTATCTAGTTTATATAATGAGATTATCCCAAATATCATTTAAACATATTGTTAATACTAGCTGTCAGTAACAATGAATGTTAAAACAGATTTTCAGATTTATTACTAACTGGGAGGAATGGCATTGGCTGGCTAAATATATCCCCATTATGCCGGTCTGGGCTTGGTATTGCTTGCGATCCCGTTCTATCTGGTTTTTCACCCCTTCTAATCCTTCTCTCAGCTTTGGGGGATTCCTGATTGAAACCAAACAAGAAATGTATAATCAACTGCCACCTTCGGTGTATCCGACTAGTGTTTATATAAAACCATCTATGGACTTTGAATTGGTAAAAGCACAGTTTAACTCTGCTCATTTAAACTATCCAGTTGCTGTAAAACCCGATGCAGGTATGATGGGATTTATGTTCAGAAAAATTGAATCTTATCAATGTTTGAAATCATATCATTTGGCAATGCCAGTTGATTATATTATTCAAGAATTTATACATTACCCACTAGAGGTTAGCGTGTTCTATTACCGTTATCCCGATATGGAAAGGGGTGTGATTACTGGGTTTTTAAAGAAAGAATTTTTGCAAGTAATTGGCGATGGCAGTTCTACGTTAATCCAATTAATGCATAATGAATCTAGGGTAAAGTTTAGGCTTGTTGAAATGAAACTAAAACATCAGAACAGATTGTCAGAAATAATTCCAGAGGGTGAAGTACTTTGTCTATCTCCAGCGCTGAATCTAAGCCGTGGCGGGAAGCTGGTTAATCTAGAATTTGAAAAAGATGAAAAACTTCTTAAACTCTTTGATAACCTTAGCCATTACACCAAATCATTTTACTATGGTAGATACGACATTAAATGTGCATCTATTAAAGAGTTGAAGGAAGGCAAAAATTTCTCAATACTAGAATATAATGGCAGTGGTGCAGAACCTCATCACGTATATGATAATGGAAACACACTGTTTAAGGCTTACAGCATATTGTTACACCATTGGAATATTCTGTATCAAATTTCTGCACAAAACCACAAAAAGGGAATTTCTTATTGGGGTTTTCTAGCTGGATTAAGGCATTCCTTGAATGCTAAGCGACACTTCAAGATACTTAGCCAATTAGATAGCAGATTTCAACTTTAGTTATTATAAATAAATGAAATCCAATCCAGACATTATTGAACAATATTTTAATCACATTAATTCTGTGGATTTTCCCTGTATTGGTGCGAAGGCTTCTGCTACAAAAGGGAGGGCAGACGTCTTAGTCGCAGAAAATATCTGCTGTCCCAACGATGATGCAGATATACTAAGTTTTATTTACAAATTTATAGACAAAATAAGAAATGACAAGAATGGATTCTATAGTGCTTCGATAGTATTTAAGAGTCCTAAGTCATTCACAGAGATAGAGTTCGATAAATTCCTGTGGCTAAGACTACAAGCACTTTCAGACCTAGATTCAACTGCATTCGAATTTGCCAAAGGCGTTTCAGATAATCCAGAATCTAAAGAGTTTTGTTACAGTTTGAAGGGGGAAGCATTTTTTGTAATTGGCCTGCATTCTAATAGTAATAGACAGGCAAGGAGATTTGAATATCCTGTCCTTGTATTTAATGCACACAGACAATTTGAAATACTTCGAGAATCTGGTACATATACTAAAATGCAGAATATCATTAGGAAGAAAGACATTAAATATTCGGGATCAGTAAACCCTATGCTAACAAATTTTGGCGAACGATCGGCTGCATTTCAGTTTAGTGGTCGTAAATATGAAAACAATTGGAAATGTCCATTTATATCTAATTATGAAAAAACTGACATTAATAGAACCACGTAGTGGAGTTGGCTTTATATTAAAAAAAGGTCAAAAACTGAGGATAGTAGATATTGAGGGTGAGCAAGTTTCAGATTTAATCTGCTATAATTTGCACGACAAGCCTGAGTATCTTTCATCTGGACGTACGATAGACTATGCAGAAACTATTTATTTAACAGAAGGGCATAATTTTTATTCTAACCGTAGCAATGTAATGTTCAGTATAATAGAAGATAGTGTAGGCAGACACGATTTCTTACTTACCCCTTGCAGTGCAGATACATTTAAGATAATCTATGGTCACACTAATCCACACCGTGGATGCTTCGGCAACCTATGTGAGGCATTAAAACAATTCGGTATTGGCCCAGACGATATCCCAATAAGTTTCAATGTATTTATGAATGTTGAAATTGACGCTAATACAGGAAAGGTTTCGGTGCTACCGCCAAAAAGCAAAGCTTCGGACTATATCATTATCCAGGCAGAAATGGATCTTATTGTAGGTTTAACAGCTTGCTCTGCGGAAATGTCAAACAACTATTCATTTAAACCAATTGGATACATAATAGAAGATTAAGTGAATCTTATTAAAATTGCTATGTAAAAATTGATGTTTTTAGATAGCTCGGTAGCTAATAATTACAACTAAAACATTTGGGCTAGAGAGAAGAAAAATTGGCGATCTTCTTGAGATACAGCATAGTCAAATCTCAGGATAGTGTTTACGTTCCAAGCTATACGCAGTCCAAGTCCCTCTGATACCCGAAAGTTTTTAAAACTTTTTATTGTATTAAAGTCATCCCATACTGCACCAGCATCTATAAATGGTAGGGTACTAAATGCAAAATGTTGCTTAAGAAAGTTAAGTTGGGCAAAGCGATATCTTAACTCAAGATTATTTATACTCATCACCCGTCCTAAAAATCGGGATTGTTTGTAACCCCTTAAGGTTTTAGACCCGCCCAAACCCTCTACACTACCCTCGGAGCTCCATTGGTCTTGATATTCAAAAAAGGGAGCGTCCCAAGCTGTGTAGCCCAGCCCAGCTCTGCCAGCCAATACCAATCGCTTGGGGTATTTCGCAATTAGATTTTTATAGACACTAATATGCCCATACGTTTTGTTGAAATTAAAAGATGAGCCTAATGCTTTAAGTGAAAGTTCATTAGTTAATTCTGCAAATATTCCTTTGCTAGGGTCTGACTCTAAGTCTCTGGTATCGTATATTATCCCTACTTGTCCTAAGCCTATTAGGCTAGAACCTAAGCCAAGTATTTGCCCTGCGTTTGCGTCTAATTGTAATAGTGAATTACCCTGAAATGTTCTAATCTTAACCGAAGCAAGTTCATACCCTAGCAGAAGCCTCATTTTCCCTTCGTATAAACTTCGCTCTCCACTTATATTTAGTATGAATTCTTCTTTGTTATAATTATGGTACAACTTGTTATCACCTACCAGAAAATTATCTGAATACTCAGAATATGAAACACCTGATTTAAGTTGGGGTATTGCACCAATGTTATCATAGTAGCTCAGCTTATTTAGCGTGCTTTCTGTTTTACCAAAATATAGTAGGTTTGGATTACTCTCATAGCCTCCCTCAACACGTAGCCTCCATTTAGAGTTTAATATATAAGGGACATCTAGTTTTGCTATTATTTCACGTTGACTTTTTGTTGTGTTAAACAATGCTATATCAATTTTAGCACGGTAGGGTGTATAGTTAAAGAATGGGTCAGTCTTCTTTCCATTAAAATACAAATATCCCTCAACTCCGTATCCAAAACCATTTACTGGGTCTGAACTAATGTCTGGTACGCCAGTTACATAAGTACCTTCAGGTTTATTGGCAATATCCTCATCAGTCATTCTTTTCTCCTTAGCTATTGCAAAGGGTAATTTCTTAGTTGTGTCATTTTGTTTTGCAATAGAATCTTTAGTTTGACCTATTGCTGTGCAAAATGGAATTATTAAGAACAGAATCAGCAAGTTTTTCATAAGGATAAATCTGATAATATAATGCCACAAAAAAAAGCCGACTAAACAGTACTGTCTAGCCGGCTTAACTAAATAAAGCAGTTGTCGAAAATCTTCCTATTTCACATATAGTCTTATGCTTTGATTAGCCTGTTGGCCAGTAATAGTAATAATATATAATCCAGATGCCAGAATACCCAAGTCAGCCTTAGAATAGGTATATACTGATTCACTTTTGGCTAAATTAACTTTTTGCACACTCAGCACTTTGCCTGTCATTTCGCTGGTAATTAAGCTTACTTGCCCAGCCACAGCAGATGATATCTTAATGTTTATCAATTCATCTATTGGATTAGGATATATAGATGCAGATACTAAATTTGAGCCTGTTTTTGCAATGCTATTGGTTGCACAACTATTAAATAGTGTGAAACTTTGATTAGCCTCAGATATTAAAGACTTGCGAGTATTGTTTAGGTAAAAATGCATTCTATTTACTTGACCAAGGGTAAATAGTAATTTCCTGTCGTTGTAGTCCATATAGTTCTCATACATATCTATTACATCAGGAAAATCGGTCTTGCAAGTATTAGAGATAGATGATACATTGTAACTAGGTGATGATACCGGTGGTGTGTCTGTCACTCTATCGCCCTGAAGGCTCTGATTGCTGCTGCAACCGTCTTGAAAAGTATGAAATAGACCGAAGTAGTGACCAACCTCGTGTGCTAAAGTTTTGTCTAAACTTGTCATATATCTATAATCCATAACAATTCCATCATTATTGGGGTTACTGACTGCCGACCAAGGGAAATTAGAATAGCCAGCTACTGTAAATCCTCCAGCTACATCAAATCCTATATTTCTTACTACCCAAATGTTTAGGTATTTCTTACTATCCCATATTATTTCAGACTTTATGTTATCATCTGCATCTACAGTATTGGTGGTTATAGTTCTGGTAATACCAGAAGTGCAATTACCGTTTGGATCTGTACTTGCCAGTTGAAACTCAATTCTGGTATCAGTTATTAAAGACTTAAATGGGTTTCTGATTAGTGTACTGTCTTTATTCCTTTTTCTAAAGGCATTATTTAACCCGCTCATTACTGCTTTTATTTGTAAGTCAGACAATCTTTCTGGGCCGTTATTGTGCATTATATGTATTACTACAGGTATTATTAGCACATCATTAACTCCATTGTTGGATCGCTGGTTTCCAGTGCGTAACAATTCTGCCTCAAGGGCAATTTTTCTTACTCTTATTTCAGGAAATTTTGCCTCTTGTCTATTCTCAATTTCATCTGTTATACAAGGAATTACTTGAAAAGATTGACCAATTGAAGCCAAGCTAAACAAACAAGAAATTACGGTACCTATTATTCTTATCTTCATTAATCAATATCTATCTGATATCAAATTAACTTAATCTTCCCTGCAACTGTTCCACTTTCGCATATATAGAAATTGTAATTTATCGGAATTAGGAAATGATTTATAATAATATAATTACATCTAAAACAGTTATTTAATTAATTTTTAACTGAAGTTGCATCGGAATTATTTTGCAGAAATTAGTTGGTATTCTACGCAGAGTTGTGAGAGTTATTTATGTGTTTAAACATCTATTAAGTTTAAAATTATAGAAAATGACATTGCTCAATTTATGGTAATAATGAATTAGGTAATGGTAATTCTACTGTTTAAATTTGGCTCTTTATTTATATAAAATGATTGATTCGCAAAGGGTATCGCAACGCATTCAACAAATGCAAGAGTCAAGTACATTGCAAATGGCAAGACTCAGCAGACAACTTCAATCCGAAGGCAAAAAGATAATTAATCTAAGCCTAGGTGAGCCTGATTTTGATACACCTAATCACATAAAAGATGCTGCTATTAGGGCCATAGAAAATAACATAACACACTACCCACCAGTGGCCGGATTTCTTGAACTAAGGCAGGCATTGTCTGAAAAATTTAAGAGAGACAACAATTTAGAATATTCACCCAACCAAATATTAGTAAGCACTGGCGCAAAACATAGCCTAATAAATGTGCTAATGACCCTATTAGACGAAGGTGATGAGGTGATAATACCTGCACCGTATTGGGTTAGTTATCCAGAAATGGTAAAATTAACTGGGGCCAGTTCTATAATTGTAGAAACTAGTTTAGAGGCAGACTTTAAAATGACAGCAAAACAACTACGTGCTGCAATAACAGAAAACACTAAGGCAATCATACTAAATTCTCCGAGTAATCCTACTGGGGCAGTATATACATTATCAGAATTAGAAGCATTAGCTGAAGTACTAAGAAACGAAGACATTATCGTGATTAGCGATGAAATATATGAGCTAATTAACTATGGCATTGGGCATTACAGCATAGCTACATTGACTGGGATGTATGATAAAACTGTAACTATAAACGGTGTCAGTAAGGCATTTGCTATGACAGGGTGGAGAATTGGCTACGCTGCTGGGCCAGAATGGTTGATAAAAGCTTGTGAGAAATTGCAAGGGCAGTTTACCAGTGGGGCTAATACAATAGCTGAAATGGCAACCATTGCTGCCGTAAGTGAGTCATATCAACCCACTTATGATATGTTGGCAGAATTTGTTAAAAGAAAAGAACTAGTACTAGCTGGCATTAACGATATAGGTAAACTTGGGGTCTCAATACCAGAGGGGGCATTTTACTTGTTTCCAGACGTATCTGCCTATTTAGGTACTAAATATAAGGAATATGAAGTCAATACATCAGATGATTTATGTATGTATTTATTGGCTGAGGCAGAAGTGAGTCTGGTGTCTGGTACAGGTTTTGGCGCAGCAAATTGCATTAGAATTAGTTTTGCAGCTTCTGAACAGAATCTAACATTGGCATTGGCCAGAATCAAAACTGCTTTACATAACTTGGTGTAAATGGGATTAGACATTAAGTTAAACTGGCCAAGTCTATTTGATTCATTTGCAAATAAACGCGTATTGGTGATTGGAGATATTATGTTAGATGCCTACTATTGGGGTAGGGTAGAGCGAATATCGCCGGAGGCACCAGTACCCATAGTTGAGGTTACCAAACGTGAATATAGATTAGGCGGTGCTGCAAACGTAGCCCTAAATATGGCGAAACTAGGCGCAAAAGTTTCAGTTGCCAGTGGTGTAGGTAAAGATGTTGAGGCTGAAAAACTATTGCAACTGTTAGCTGACGAAGAAATTAATACAATTGCGGTAATTCAGTTTGAAAATGATAGACCTACTACCGTAAAAACTAGAATATTAGGCAACAATCACCAAATGATTCGGATAGACAGTGAAGTAAATGAACTAATATCTGCAAGCGAAGAGAATCAATTAATTGAATTAATTATTCACAGATTATTACCAAATATTGATGTTATAGTGTTTGAAGACTATGACAAAGGAATCATTACTTCAAATCTAATTCGGCAAGTAATTGAGGCAGCTAAGATTCACAAATGCTTTATAGCTGTTGACCCTAAGCGTCGAAATTTTCACCTATACAATCACGTAGATTTATTCAAACCTAATTTACGAGAACTTGCAGAAGGTTTGGGTGTAAACTTATCTGTAGAGAATACCGTAGATGAAGTAAAAAAAGCAGGTGCGCAAATATTATACACCCTTCAAGCGAAGTTTGCATTAATTACAATGAGTGAAAAGGGAATGTTGCTGTTGGAAGGCGAACATAGCTACTATGCTGAGGCCCACATTAGAAAAGTATATGATGTAAGTGGTGCCGGCGATACTGTAATCAGTGTAGCAGCGTTAGCTCTAAGCTGCGGCTTAGTTCCGAATATTGCTATACAATTGGCTAATCTAGCAGGTGGATTGGTTTGCGAAAAATTAGGTGTTGTTCCCATTTCTCGTCTGGAGTTACAACTTCACGCAGAGGCCATATTTGGCTAACACTTGCTATCTAACTCTGTGCTTTTTATTTAGAATAAAGTAATAAACTGCAAAGAAAGCTAATAAGCCAATGAACATATTTAGCATCATTTTACCCCACCGTGCCCATCCACCTTTTATCTCATTATCTTGATTCACATTAGACTCAGGTTCATTGCTAGAATAATCGAAACTACTTGTGTTAATAACTTTTTTATTTTGACCAGAATTTTCGCTTGATTTTAATACTGATAAAGCAATTTTATCAGATGCAGATTTAGGTTTTGTTTGTGTGTGAAGGCTGGTAGAGTACAAGCCAACTATTAGTAAACAGATGATTGCGAATATATTATGAGTAAAAGTTCGACTTCGACTTTTCTTTTTCGATCGGGGTTTCATATATCTATTTAATGTTTCTAATAGCTAATTTAATAAAAATTAGTTACAACTATATTCTTGGTAATATTTTTTCTGCATAGTTATCAGGCTTTAGGCTATCGTGATAATTATGGAATAACCTATTACATTTATTTCTATATACAAGCCTCCTATGTAGATAATAGTTCAAAAAAAGTTCTTTATCCTCTCCTCCCCAACTTAAGTACTGTTCATTATATTTTCCCACTTTTTGGAATTGGTATTTGCTATCTGCAAATAATCCGTAGCCACTATTTAGCCAATTGCCGTCTTGTTTAGACTTTGCCTCTTTGTTTAAATTGAAACAAATAGGAAACCAAGCTATTTTATTACTAACATATTTGTTCACCAATTCTACTAAGTTTTCAGGCAATGAAATGTCTGCGTCAGTCGCAAAAAAATACTCGTGCTTTGCCATACTTATGGCTTGATTGTAAACTCTCGCCCGATGAAAGTCTTGTTTTGTTTCAATTATCTGGTAATGATTGGGCATTAACCTATCAAGTTCTTTTCTAAGTTTAATCAAATTTTCACTGCCACAATCTACTATGGTGAAGTGAATTAAGTTTAAGTTGTATAGTTTAGCTATGCTAGGTAACAACTCATTTATAACCATATCTGTCCTATTCAATAATCCAAGGCAAATGCTAATTGGGTTCAGTTTTCTTTTGCCTGAAATATGAAATCTAATCCAGGCTAAGGCATCCAATCCTATGGTAAAGTAGCCTAAGGCTCTTTGGTCTGACTTAAACCAAAAGTGCAATGACTCTTTTATAGAATTGGGTAAATAGCGCTTAATACTCACTTAATAAAAAATGCCCAATCTAAGATTGGGCATTACAAATTTATTTATAACCTGACTATTTCAATATGATTATAGTGCCGCTATAGTATTTCCATTTATTTTCATAACCTTTTACATTGACTATGTAGGTATAAATGCTCTCTGGTGCAGATTCACCATTATTAGTTTTACCATTCCAAGGCACACCTGCATCAGTGCTGTAAACTATTTGCCCCCACCTATTTATAATTTTCATATTGTATGATTTTATATAAGCTCCTTTCGGACCAAATGAGTCATTTAGATTAGTACTTTGTGTTGGTGTAAATGCATTGGGGAAGAATACAATTGGGTCTTGATTTACACAAAATATGTTACTGTAACTAGTAGCATCATATAGGCTATTGTTTTCTACTGCTTCAACTCTGTAGCAGAAATTTCCACCATCAGTAGGTATTGCTAGGTCTGCCCAGTTTGTCTTGGTACCTATGGCACTACCTATTAAAACCCATACTCCAGTATCATTAGACCTTCTATATACAACGTATTTCTTTATTGGATTAAGCCACTGTCTATATGGTGACCAACTTAATAGGTGTTGTAGTGGTTTGCTCTCAACCTTTAACCCTATGGTACAACCTAAGTTGCTAAATAAAGACATATTACCACAACTATCTACAACAGTAACTTGATAGCAGAAACCTTCTTGATGAAGAACTGTTGAGTCACGGTAAGTTGTATCGTTTTGATTTTTAGTTTGATATATGACTTTTAGGTCGCCATTTGGCAGTTTACGTCTATATAACTTAAACCCACTTGCGTCCCAATTACCAGACTTAGCCCATTTAATTTCAACAGCACCGTTAGATTTCGCTACACTCGCACTAATTAAATGCACTGGTTTAGGTGCAATTATGTCAAATGGTTGTGCGCTGTCTCTGTTAGAAAAACTTACATCTTTATTACCTATAGCCTCAATTACATAACTATATTTTCTAAAGCAAACTTTTTGAGTATCAGTAAATGCAGTAACAGAAGATGCAAATGAAGTAATTAGAATTCCATTTCTGTAAATATTGTATCTGTTAATATTAAAGCCTTCATACGGAGTCCAGCTTAGTTCAATTGACTCATTGCCAGATACAGTTTTTAAACTTACTGGACTATGTGTAAATGCAAATAAGTCATTGCTTAGATTACCACAAGTGTCAATTACTCTTACTTTATATTGATATTTTTCACGATAAGTATTTAAAGCTGTATCATTATAAGTTAACTGGGTATTAGGCAATTGAGCAATTAAATTCCAGTTAGTAGTTTGACGTCTATAAACTAAATATTTCGATTTATCGCTTGCATTACTAGCAGTCCATTTCAGTGCGATGATACCAGTATTTGAACCTGTCTTGGTAACTGTAGCTAGGTCTAAAATAGGTGGCTCTGGCGCATTGTTCTCATATGAAACCACAGTGTCTGTATTGCTAAATGCTGACACAGAATTTAGAGAATCAAATACAGTAATTCTATACTCATAATTTGTTCTACACCTTACATCTGCATCATTGTAGAATCCAGATGTATTTAAAGTATAAATAGGCACCCAAACACCAAAATTCGATCTTTTCTCTAAAGTATATCTAGTTGATTTGAAACCAATGTATTCAGTCCAAGATACTCTGTTATAGGCATTTTGAGCAGTTGCCTCTAGCAACACAGTTGTATGTGTATCACTTGGTGTAGCTATGTTTCCACAACTATCTATACTCCTAATGAAGTATGAATATGCTGTCGTTTTGTTATTCGCTTTAGAATCAACATACCTAACTAAACCTGTGCTATTGCTTTTAAATGAATCGATTAAAAAGAATACACCATTAGACGACCTGTATATGTAAGACGATTTCCTATTCTTATCTCCTGCCACTAAGAAAGTTAATTCGTTGGTTCCATTACTAGCAGAAGATGAAGTTACACTGGCCGATACTTGATTAGCAATTTGCGGTGCTAAATTATCTAAAGCCCTAACTCTTACTGTATCACTATGTATTAACAAGTTGGGTTGAGCAATATTAAATGCCTTAATTCTATAGTTATATACTTTGCCACAAGATATGTTAGTATCGGCGAAAGTGCTGTCACTAGATGGCACATAATATTTGGTTGTTAAACCATTAGAACCCTCACTTCTATCTATTTCATACCTAGTTACAACAGCTCCACGGTATTTGTTAAAACTTATGTTGTTACTGTTATTGACAGCTGTTACACTTAGATTTATTGCTAAATATTTAATAGGTATGAATCCTTCAGTTAAGCATTTGTTATATCCTACTAAATAATAGTAATTAGCACTTGTTTTAGTATTTGTACTTGAATGCACATAAGATAGCGTACCTAAATTCTTAATATCTGAAAGTAAAGTATATGTCCCGTTAGCTACAATACTGTGATATAGTCTATAGCCAATTATAAAAGTATCGTTAATATTTGGACTAATCCAACTGATATTTACGCTACCATTTGTTGAACTGGTACTAGTTACATCTACTTCGGTAATGCTAAGTGGTAAAGGTGCCTCAAATATTCTAGGTTTAATGCTCAGTGTGTCACCATTACTAATTAAACCTGTTGATGTATTTCTTGCCTGAACGTAATAGTAGAATCGAGAACTGGTATCAACATTATTGTCAATGTACAATTGGTTATTACTTTGAGATTGAATTATGCTGTATGTTCCAGATCTACTAGTGCTTCGCAATATGTTGTAACTTGTATTGCTAGAACCATAACCTATAAATGCACCAAAACTAATTCTAACCAATGGTTTACAATCTTTCGTGCTGAGTCTCAATCTCATAGTACCATATTCTATGCTGGCATTAGATCTATGGGTTCCGTCGCAACTATCTATTGCAACTATGTAGTAGCTATAGTATTTATTTAAATTACCTGGTCTGTCTATATAAACACTATCTCTGGTTACAGTAACAATTTTAGTGTAAGCGCTAGTGCTGTCTTTACGATATATATCATAAAACTTGATATCAGAATTTGGATTAAATGCCCAACTTAGTCTGATGCCATTAGCAGGCAATACAGTTACTGCTTTTACTATTGGTTTACTTGGTTTGATAGTATCAAATGGTACCCTAGTTATACTATCTGAATACGAAATTGGACCATCTGCACGCACAGCTTTAACTCTGTAGCTAACTGGTATGCCACAACTTAGAGGTAGATGCAAATACTGGGTATCAATGTTAGATAGTCCTGTAATTGTTGTTTGCCAAGATTTAGTCATTGTGTTATAAGTTTCAAGGTTATAACTAGTTATGCTGCGACCTCTAAATTTGGTCCAATCAATTAAGTTCTCCTGATTTCTAGCAATTCCTTTTATAGATATTGGGCAGAATACTTCACTGTTAGATGCATTAAGGCAAGAGTCATTGGTTACAATACGGTAACAATAGTTTTGACCAATTTTTGCGCTAGTATCATTATAAGTATAACTTAACTGTGAGCCACCATAAAGAATAAATGTCAAACGTTTATAGCCAGTTCCAGAATTGCGTTCAACGGAATATCCGTAAACGTCTGCACTATCTGAACCTTTAAATGTAATGGTAAAACCACGATGAGGCTGGCTAGTCACATTCAAAATTACTGGACTGTTGGCTGGTATTATATCAATTGCTTGCCCACCGGCAGTGTCACTGTAAAATGTATTTCCAGAGCTGTCAACAATTGCAACCCTATAAAAAACTGCGGAATTACAAGGTGCTGGAAATTTTCTCCAAGTAGTATCACTTGGATTGGCTAGTGAGTCAACCGTTACATAACTGCTCCCTTGTCTATTCTGTATAAACGTTATGCTAGGTGTTATGCCTTTATAACCTGTCCAAGCAAGGTCGTGTACCAATTGACCAACTGTCATCTTCAACTCTATAGTTCTGTGTATAATAGAGCTATCACCATAGTTACCACAACTATCTACTGTTACAATTTGATATTCATAATTACTGAAGCGTGTATTCAGTCCAGTATGAGTGTAGTTGTTTTCATTAGGCTTAGCTGTGTATAATAGACTCCAACTTTGACCAACTAAGCGACCATAGACCAACACATTTTTAGCATAAGGTTCACCTGTAACACTTTGCCAAGTTAGTTCTACTGTACCAGTACTAGTATTGGTAATTATTTTACTAGCGCCCAATATTATTGATGGGTTTGGTCTGTGCGTGATGTTAATAACTAAGTTAGATGCTATTGGTTCTGCTACACCTAGATACAATGGCTGTATATAGTATTCGTAGAAATACACATTAGTTATAGCATTATCTGTATAGGTGCTTTGAGTGCCATTTACGTTCGTCAGTAGGCTAAAGCTTCCTCCCTGAGTGCTTCTATATATATTAAATGAGCTAATAGTTTGCCCAGTCCCCTTGGTATTATTCCAATTTAAATCAATTTTTTGCTGACAACCAGTAATAGTCGTATTAAGTAAATGTGTGTTGAAGAATTCACTTGGAATACTTCTATTGTTTGCGCAGCTGTCCATAGCTATTATTCTATAACTGTAATGGTTACCCGCTGCATTTACGTTGTTGTCATTGTAGAATGTGTCTACAACAGTAGTATCTATATTTACAAATGTACCTGAGCTACCTGTCCGTCTTTGAATTATATATTTTCTAGTATCAACATCCTTTGTTTTGTTCCAAACCAACAAAACTTCATCATCTGCTAATACAGAAGCAAATACTAATTTAATTTTTGCTGGTGCTATAGTATCAAATGGTGTAGCCGATGTGCTATCACTCAAGGCTGATTCATTATCACCACCTAATTCATTAGCCATTACTTTATATTGTCTAGTTACATTACAATTTAGTGGTAAATTAGTAAAAAACGTATCAGTAGTAGAACCAATGTTTGTCCAAACATTATTGTTTAGTCTTAAGATTGAATAACTAGATACGTTAAAGCCTCTATAACTATTCCAAGTAAGATCTATGGAAAGGTTTTTTGCTTTAGCCTTAACTAAAATTGTTTTATGCGCTTCACTCGTTTTAGATTTATTGGGTCCACAACTATCTACTGCATACACTTGGTAACTGTATGTGTTAGTTAATGTGTTTACGCTTTTGTCATTATAGCTTACTGTTCCAGAACTATTTACTGGATCCGTTAGTGTAGTGAGTAGGGAAATGCTACCAGTGCCCGTTCTTCTATATATTTCGTATTTACGAACATCTACATTGGCTACTTTATTAAACTTTAGAAGTATTTCTGAACTATTTATAACACTCGCGCTCAATATATTAACTCTATTAGGACTAACTGTATCAAATGATGTTATTGCTACGGCATTGCTATAGCTGTAAGCCATAATTTGAGATCTGTAGTAAGCAAGCCTGAAAGTAGTAGTTATGTTACAACTTACGACTTCGTTGTAAATTGAGTCTCTGTTTACAAGCCTTGCACTGGTAGGAATGCTTGTCCAAATACCGTTTATTAGTTTCTGTACAAATACAGTATCAGAAGGCGTAGATAAAGTTTTTTTCCAAATTAAGTTGTGGTTTAACTGTTGACCTGTACCCGTTAATCGAGCTACGCAAATAGTGTTACTAAATTTACTTAACTGTCCGCAAGTATCTTCTGCCTTGATGCTATAACAATATTGATTTAGGGTGCTGTTTGTCGCTTTTTTGTCTATTAGACTATAGGTATTGGTGGCTTTTATATGAATTACAGTATCTATTGCTGTGTAAGTATTACCAGCAATACTTCTATATAGTATATACCTTTTTGTGTCGTTGCTGTCGCTTTTGTTAAAAGTAATTTCAATACTATCTCTACCTATTACGCTGGCATTTAATAGTTTATTATTTATGTTTGGTGCAGTACTATCTTTTAGTATTATGCTATTAGTAGTATTTGATATTGAACTGCACCACTTAGCTGTGTCTTTAACTTGAATTTGAGTTTTAAAACTTAAATTACAGTTACGCATATCATAGAAATTTTTCTTGGTGCTGTCTTTTAATTTTAGACCAGTACCAACGTCTGTGTATATGTAGTAAGTAAAAGCATATCTTTTTGAATGGATATTCCAATTTATGCGAACCATTTTGTCAGTCATCTTATTGGGAATGACTAAGATATTACCCATAGTGTCACTTGGCAATCCCTCTAGTCCACAAGAGTTTTGAGTTGTAATAAAATATCTATAATATTTGGTGTTTGCATTTGTCGCCTTTTTATCTGTCCAGCTGGTTTTTAAGTAGTTGTTTATACTATCTACCAATACAAAGTTTCCACTAAGTGCTGTATCTCTGTATATTTTAAAGTAGCTAAAGTCTTTCTTTTTTGCTGTATCAGTAAATGTAATTTTAATGCTGTCTTTCCCAACTATGTTGACACATCTGAATGCTGGGGGTCTATATATAGTCTTAGTTTTGACGTATATACTATAAGTTCGGTAAACTGTGTTACAATTTTCGTCACTTGCAGAAACGGTAATAACGTGAGGACTAGTAAAGGTAATGTGGTTACAACTAGGCACCCATTTTATTTTTAACTCTGCTGATTTATAGCCTATTAGTGTACCAGTCACCGTGGCGTATGGTGGTACTATTGAAGCATTGTTAGAGAAAATGCCCCCAGTTGCTGCCATATAAACAGTATCTCCAGTTGACCTAGCAATTGCTGATATATTTAGTGTATCTCCAACATTTAAATACCGAGTATAACCAAGTGTGTCTTTTACATATTGTGGAGCATATGACACACTACAAGACCCAACTACAAATTGTAAATCTCGACGTATATAGCCTATAAATCTGGCCTTTCGAGTAACAGGATTCACTCGATATTCTGCTATTTGAATAGCTACTATATAGTTTCCATTACTTGCAGGATTTACAGAAATTTCTCCTGTTACGCTATTTATACTAGCACTACTGCCAGATCCGAATGGATTACCTGCACTATATCCGGATCCATATACTACAGATAAAAAATTGGGATGACCTGGCGGCACAGGTGTAGGGAAACCGTTAGTATTACAGTTTCCAATAGGACTAGATGGTTTTTCTAAAGAAAATACCAAAGAATCTTTGTCTTTGTCCGAAACTAATGGATTAAAAACTGTTGTTCTGCCTGAACAAACAAATGGAATCGGATTGGTTAAAAATTGAGGGGAAGAGTTTACTATGGTTTTTACTGGTACAAAACAATACCAAATTGAGCCATAAGGATTCCTTGGATTTGGATTAAAAGCTCCACAAGATGTGCCTTTAACTATATTGGTAATTGGTGCATTGTAATTTCTAAAATCTCTAGCCCACACTAAATGGTAACCCAATGTATCTGTACCAATGGTAAATGTATCTAAATAAATACCTAGTTGTACGCATAATCCAGCTGGGGGCTTACATCTCGGAGCCTCTGGTTGTACTGTCTTAGTTTGAAATAATTTGACAGCTCTTGTAGTAAAGGTACTGTATTTGCTATTTGCTACATCGGTAGCTGGGTATCTGTAATACGTTATAGTATTGTCTAAAGCTGCTGCACCATTGCCACTAGTACAGTCTCTATACACCATTATTTTTACTTCTACTCTTCCATTACCAATGTCTCGATAGGTACAATCTCCCCCCATTAAGTGATTAGCTTGAGAGAGAGTCGAATTTGCCAGTATTATTATCAAACAGAGGTTTAATATAAGTAAAAGTTTCTTCATAATATATAAGTAGTATATCAAGTGCCAATTTCGAATTTACAACAATTATTTATTTAATAACATTGTAGAACTGTATATTAAAAAAATTGTTTTAGGTTGTATATATAAATTTCCGTTAATTAATATAATTTTAATGTTTAAAACAATATGTTAGGCTTTAATTTTTCAGAATACAAACCAAATGATAGCACGAACGATCCCTTTAAAAAATTATTGGATTTGTTTATGCAGCTACTCAACTATACAGCTGGTGATGCATCAGAAGCGCTGTCTTGGATGAATGAAATTGACAATCAATATAAATTGACTGATGACAATTACGGAATGGGCGATTTCATTCAAGATCTGAAGGATAAGGGATATATAAAAGATGATACTAATTCGCCTGGAGATTTCGATCTTACCAAAAAATCTGAGCAATCAATACGGAAACGCAGTCTAGATGAAATATTTGGTAAGCTGAAGAAGTCTTCTCAAGGCAACCATAAAACCAGTTACTCTGGCAATGGTGATGAATTAACTACCGACAGAAGAGCATTTGAGTTTGGAGACAAACTAGAGAATATTGATATGACCGATAGTTTGAGAAATGCTCAAATTAATCACGGCATCGGCGATCTAATGTTAACGGAGAGTGACTTAGAGGTTGTTGATAATGAATTCAAAACCCAAACTAGTACAGTATTAATGATAGACATAAGTCATAGTATGATATTGTATGGTGAGGACAGAATAACCCCTGCCAAAAAGGTAGCGATGGCGCTAAGTGAATTAATTACGACGAAGTACCCTAAAGATACTTTAGACATTATTGTATTTGGCAATGATGCCTGGCCAATAGAAATTAAAGATTTACCTTATTTGAAAGTCGGGCCTTATCATACTAACACCATAGCTGGATTAGAATTAGCTATGGATCTGCTGAGGAGGAGAAAAAACGCAAATAAGCAGATATTTATGATAACTGATGGCAAGCCAACTTGTATGAAAGTAGGTATTAAATATTATAAAAACAGTTTTGGTCTAGATAGAAAAATTTTAAATAAAACTTTGAATTTGGCGGCACAATGTAGAAGGCTTAAAATAAAGGTTACCACATTTATGGTAGCGTCTGACCCTTATCTACAGAAATTTGTTCAAGAATTTACGCAAGTCAATCAAGGTAAGGCATTCTATACCAGCCTACAAGGTTTGGGAGACTATGTATTTGAAGATTATGAAAAAAACAGAAGAAAGAAAGTCAAATAACAATTACTAAACATTTAACACAACATCGCTTTGCATAACGACATTAACACCCTAGGTCAATTAAAACAATCTACTTATAAAAGTAGAGGCATAAAAGACGAAATAAGAGAAAATCTTATTGCAAAACTTGAAAAGAAAGAGCAACTATTTCAAAGTATAGTTGGGTACGAGGACACCGTAATTCCAGACTTACAACGTGCTCTATTGTCTAGACACAATATTTTGTTTCTTGGACTACGTGGTCAGGCCAAAACTAGAATAGCTAGACTTATGGTAGAACTATTAGATGAATATATGCCAATAGTTAAAGGATCTGAGCTAAACGACGATCCCTATAACCCACTTAGCAGGTTTGCATTAGATTTAATAGAAGAGATGGGCGAAGAAACCCCAATAGAGTGGGTGCATAGGTCTAAAAGGTATGCTGAAAAATTGGCAACACCTGATGTAAGTATCGCAGATTTAATTGGTGATGCTGACCCTATAAAGGCAGCAACTCTAAAATTACCCTATAGCGATGAGCGAGTTATACATTTCGGTTTGGTACCTAGAGCCAACAGGTGCATATTCGTAATTAATGAACTGCCTGATTTACAAGCGAGAATTCAAGTTGCGCTATTTAATATATTGCAAGAAGGTGACATTCAAATTCGTGGTTTCAAATTAAGGTTACCCCTTGATTTGCAATTTGTATTTACTGCAAATCCAGAAGACTATACCAATAGAGGTAGCATAGTAACCCCACTTAAAGATAGGATTCAAAGTCAAATATTGACTCATTATCCTAAAAACATTATTGACGCAGCAGCTATTACAAAACAAGAGGCTAGGATATTACCAATTCAGAGCGAACGAGTTAATTTATTCGATTGGGCACCTGAATTAATTGAACAGATAGCGTTTGAAGCTAGAGAAAGTGAGTATGTTGATGCTAAAAGTGGTGTATCAGCTCGTTTGACTATTTCAGCTTATGAAATGTTAGTCAGCTCTATTGAGCGTAGAGGATTGCTACAGGGAATACCAAAAGCAAATATGAGGATTGCCGACCTATGGGGAGTAATACCAGCTATTACAGGTAAAGTAGAATTGGTGTATGAGGGTGAGCAAGAGGGAACTGCAAACGTTGCCCAAATACTGTTAGGTAAAGCCTTGCGTTCCGTATTTAAAAACTATTTCCCTGATCCAGAGGCATCAAGAAAAACTAAAAGTAAAAGCCCATACGATACCACTATTCAATGGTTTGGTCAAGGCAATTCATTAGAAATAATGATGAATATGACCGATGACGAATATAAAAAATCGTTGATGGATATTCCAGGATTAGCTGACCTTATTGAGAAGAGTATCGATTATGATGGAGAGGTTGAAAAACTTTTCCTAATGGAATTTGCTCTTCACGGTATGGCAGAGTTTAGCTTAATCAGTAAGATGAACATAGGTACTGGTAATAGATTCAAAGACATTTTAAGCGGTATGTTTGAAATTAAACAAGACGAGTCAGAAGATGAAGAATTATATTAGTAGTATTTCTATTTAGGTTATTTTTGCAGGTCTTTAAATTGTCTAATTAAATGCAAGGCTTAGATTATCAGGTAGTTGCTTTTTACAAGTATGTGCATATAATTGATGCAGAAGTTTTTGCTGTTAAGCATTTACGCTATTGCTATAAACACGAGGTAAAGTGCCGTATTTATATTTCAGATGAGGGTATAAATGGACAATTTAGTGGAACTAAGGAAACTTGCAGTCAATATATTGCTGATTTAACTGCTGATGAGCGATTTGCTGATATCCTTTTTAAAATAGACGATGTTGCTCAACCTGCATTTAATAAAACACACGTACGTTACAAACGTGAGATTGTCCATTCACAATTGACAGTAAATCCTATTGATAAAACGGGTATTCATTTATCAGGGCAAGATTTCTTAGAAATGAAAGATCGTGATGACGTGGTTCTATTAGACGTTCGTAGCGAATATGAACACAGAATAGGTCGATTTAAAGATGCTCTCACACTGCCCATAGATAATTTCAGAGAACTGCCTGAGCATATAGACTATTTAAGTCAGTATAAGGGTAAAAAAGTTATCACCTATTGTACTGGAGGCATTAAGTGTGAAAAGGCAAGCGCCTACTTACTTAGCCAAGGTTATGAAGAAGTATATCAATTACACGGTGGCATTATACAATATGCCAAAGAAACTGGGGGCAAAGACTTTGAGGGTGACCTTTATGTATTTGATGGTAGGGTAGTAATACCTGTAAATGAGGTAAACCCAACTGTAATTAGCTACTGTATTCATTGTCATTCAGAGTCAACCAGAATGGTAAATTGCAGTAACGAGATATGCAACAAGAAAGTAATAATGTGCGACAGCTGTGGCTGGGATTGGGATGGTGCCTGCGCAACAGACTGTAAGTCTGCTTCACTTAGAGAATATACTGGAACAGGTTATTATGCCAAACCTGGTACTACCAGATTTTATAGTGTAGAGGAGAATATAGAGTGATGGTTTTTTAAATGACTTTTTAATATGTCAGTTAACATCTAATTGTAATTCAAGCATAAAAAAAAAGCCCTGTATAGATTTCTATACGGGGCTTTTTATATAATTAGTTAGACTTTATTGTTTAACTACTTTTAGCTCAATACGTCTGTTTAATTTTCTACCTTCTAATGTTTTATTATCACCTAAGAATTTAGACTCACTTAAGGCTACTGTTCTTATTTGATTTTCTTTAACACCTTGTTGTAGTAAATATCTTTTTACAGAATTGGCTCTTTGTTGACTTATGTATTTATTGAATTTGTAGGTACCAGTTGCATCTGCATACCCCATTATTTCAATTACCATATTAGGGCTTTTTACTAAAACATCTATAAGTGCATCAAGTTGTGGGTAGCTATTAGGAAGAACTTCTGCATTTTCATTACCAAAGTAGATATTGTCTAAATAGTAATTATTGCCTTGAACATTTCCTGGTTTACGACTATTTTGACCGTTTCCTCTGTTACCATTTTGGCCATTACCATTCGTCTCTTTATTCAGTTCGCCTACCACACCATTATTTTGACTACGAGGAATGAAGCCATTTGCAGCATCAACTGAATCAATCATATCTTTCTTAAATTGATCCATATTGCCACGAATTTTGTCATTTTCATTTTCCACCTCAGTAACTTTAGCATTCGTTTTATTTAGTTCCTTACGCAGGCTGTCTTGGGTCTTTTTAGACATTACTTCGATATTGTCTAATCTGTCTTTTAACATTGCCTCTTTTTTATCGTTAGCACTTCTACCGAATTGTAATCCTAATGTAATCTCGTGTGTACCACCTAAATACTGAGCTGTAGGAGTAGTCACCCAATCATAAGCGTAACTAACTATAAGTCTTTCGTGAATTTTCACACCTACAGAAGTAGTAAAGGCATATTTGTTACGATACATTAACCCAACAAAGTAAGTATTTTTCCAACTGGTCATTACTGAACCATCAAACTGAATAGGAGCACCACGTACTGCTGTTGCAAATAACATTGGTTCAACTTTCAATCTGTCTTCTGAGAACAAGAATGCATATTTCAAAGTACCAATGTAGTGTCTGTCAAATTGAAATCTATTTAGATTTCTCACTTGATTAAAGCTATTGTATCTAACTGCTGGTGCAAGAAGTTGTGGTACAGCAATACCAGCCTCAATTCCTTTGAAATGATATCTAACCCCGAATGATGCATCAAATGTGGTTCTGTTTGCTAATTGACTGCCTAATAAATTATCATTAGCATCTCGAACACTTATTTGCGAATAGTCAATTCCATTGTTTAGAACGCCAACCCCAGCACCTAGTGCTAGGTAGTGTTTCTCATTGAAATTCATACGGTAACTATAGTTAAAGTTTGCACCAGTCCTATGAAAGTATGAAATCTGGTCGTTATACACGCTAAGTCCAATACCTATTTTCTGAGCCTTGATAGGTCCATCAATAGTTACGGCTTGTGTAGCAGGTGCGCCTGGCATACCAGTCCACTGCTGTCTGTTTATCACGAATATTTTCGCATAGTCTGTAGATCCTGCATATGCAGGATTATACAGAAATGGATTAAAGTAGTATTGACTATACAAAGGCACTTGTTGTGCATTTGCAGCCGTAAAAGAACTGCATACTATCGTAGCAATTGCAATCACGAACTTGGTATATTTTGAGATTATATTCATCTTATTATTCTTTTTTAATGTTTTGAATATCATTGCTATTCTTTACTGCGAATTACGTTTACGGCCCCTTTGTACATCTTATCTCTACCTGGTACTGTGATGGTGTAGAAATAGGTACCGTCTGGTAATTGCTTACCACCCCATATTCCACCCCAATCTTCTTGGTAATTAGTTTGATCTAATATTACTTGACCATATCTATTAAAGATTTTCACTTGCGCTTCAGGATAGGTTTTAATGTTACCAATAAACCAGAAATCATTTGCACCATCATTATTTGGTGTCAACGTATTGGCTATGATTAAGCTAAAGTCATCTATAACTGTAATGTTTACTGTATCTGAACTTACACACCCATTTGAGTCTGTACCTGTAACTATGTACTGTGTAGTAATTAGAGGTGTTGCTTTCGGATTGGCAATATTTGGATTATCTAAGCCAGTTATAGGAGACCAAATATATGTTTGACCACCAGTTGCAATCAACTGTACTGTAAACCCTTTGCTAATAGTTGTATCACGATTAGTTCTAATTTTAGGTAATGGGTAAACCGTCACTCTAATGCTATCACTATTGCTACAACCATTGTTATTAATTACAGTTAATTTATATACACCAGAAGTAGTTACCGTAATAGATTGGGTTGTTGCACCTGTGCTCCATAAATATGCTGTCATACCTGCAGGTCCAGTTAGTGTAACATTTCCACCATCACAGAATTGTAATGGTCCATTAGGAGTAATAGTCGCTAAAGGCAACGGATTAACAGTAACTAATTTTACTACCGTATCTAGGCATCCTCTATTATTTCTAACTACCAATGATACGTTGTAGTTACCTGGTCTAACATAAGTATGTTTAGGTGTTTTGCCTGTACTAAATGTGCTATCACCAAATGACCAAGTATAGTCAACTATATAACCAGATGCAGTAGTACTTTGATCATCAAATAGAGTTGTCTTACCTATACAAACTGGTAGAGCATTGAAGTTTGCGATCGGTTTAGGATAAATGGTAATTCTATTAGTGACTGAGTCTCTGCAACCGTTTGTATTTGTTACAGTCAAAGTCACATCAAAGCTGCCAAATCCATTAAATCTAAATTTAGGGTCTCTTAATGTGCTGGTTTGACCTACTCCAAATTTCCATAAATAGCTCAATTTACCTTGACTAGTGTTGCTTGAATTAATAAACTGTACAGTGTCATTTTGACAAACAGGTATAGAACTAAATGCTGCTGTAGGTTGTGCAAATATTACTAATGGTTTAGTTATAGTGGTAGTACAACCCCTATCGCTAGTTACAGTAAATGTTACATTGTAGTTACCTGGTTGAGAGTATCTGTATCTTGGGTTAGCTATGTTAGATGTGCCACCGTCACCAAAATTCCAAGCATAAGTAGTTATAGAATAACCGCCGGTTATGGTAGAAGTGTTAGTAAATCTAACTGTGTCACTAAGACAAGTATTTGATACATTAAAGTTTGCTACTGGGTTATTATAGATAACTATCGGTTTAGTAATAGAATCTTTACAACCTTCTGTACTTGTAACTACTAATTTAACATTATATGTACCAGGTATATTGTACGTGTAAGCAGGCTCTTGATTTCTGCTACTACCACCGTCACCAAATGTCCAAACATACGATTGGATATTTCCTGATGGAATGGTTGAAGAGTTTCTAAAGCTTGCAACTCTACCTGCACATACGTCTGTAGTAGTAAAGTTAGGGACTGGGCGAGGGTTAACTCGTATAACTGCTGTGCCCAATGCTGTATTGCTACAACCTGTTGTAATGTTTGTTACGCTTACTAATTGATACACTTGGTCTATTGGTGGGAATGTTATCGCACCAGTATTAACTGTAAATGTACCAGGACCTGTTCCTGATAATACTTGTGGAACACCATTTAATGTATAATTGATGTTAAAAGATTGCCCTGAAAGTACATTGCTAACTGTAAATGATATTACTGCACTAGAACCTGTACATATTTGTGTAGTTCCACTTATGGTTGCTACTGGTAGTGAATTAACTGACACAATTGCAACGTTAGTAAATGAACCTGGACATACACCAGACTGAACAAATGCCCTATATCTGGTAGATACAGTTAAGTTAGAATAACTTAAGCTATTAGTTGTATTGCTAATTATTGTCCAATTCAAACCACCATCCATACTAGATTCCCATCTTAATACACTACCAGTGTTGCCACTTAGCGTTAATGTACCAGAATTGGTACCGAAGCAAACAAATGGTGCAGATGGTGATATAGTACCAGCCACTGTAGTAGGACTGATAGTTACTACGTACGTACCCGATAATGCATTGCTACAAGTTGGTAATACAAAAGTGTTAACTAATGAAACCAAAGTATATGTTACAGATGTAGGTGGAGCAGTTAATACTGAAGCATTTAATGTAAATGTACCTGAACCAGTACCAATTAAAGTTCTAGCGGTAGAACCCTCTAGGTAATTTAAAGTCCAAGTATTTCCTGTTGGTACATTACCTATTGTTACTGTAAATGATGGAGCTATACCAGAACAGATAGTTTGAGCTGAACCATTAAATACTGCTGTACCCTGCGGGTTGACTGTAATAGTAGCAACACTGCTAAATGCTGATGGACAAACACCAGATTGAACCAAAGCTCTATATTGAGTAGTAACTGCAAGATTGGTATAGTTCAATGTAGTTGTAGTATTGCTTATGTTGGTCCAAGTTGTACCACCATTAGTAGAAGCTTCCCAACGGATTACTGTTCCTGTGTTACCAGTAAGTGTCAAAGAACCACTGTTTGTAGTTCCACAAAATGTTGCACTACCATTAATGGTACCGCCTACTGTGGTAGGAGATACAGTGAAATTAATAGTTCCGGTTAATGACCTATTGCATAGAGTTGTAGTATTGGTAATAGTTACCAATTGTACAGAAAACGACGAAGCTTGACCGACGGTAGCAA
>Ga0163144_10000281_pt1 | contig 116907 bp, 87 predicted proteins | sample OliLak19BULKMAT1_FD_123175 | JGI IMG/M metagenome (GOLD analysis project Ga0163144, IMG submission 123175) | Freshwater microbial mat bacterial communities from Lake Vanda, McMurdo Dry Valleys, Antarctica - Oligotrophic Lake LV.19.BULKMAT1 | ecosystem: Environmental > Aquatic > Freshwater >...
AACTACCGCCAGGCCCACGAACCTGCCGACCCGCCCGCTTCACCCTGAGACCCCGGCGGCAGGACCCGCTCCTGCGGAAAAGTTACCCGTCCGACCGGCAGCGCACCCGTGCCGAAGGGACACTTTCCGGTCTTGTGATTGGTCGCTTGGGCGCGGTGTCTTCCCTTCGGATTGGGCTGTGATGCTCGTTGGGCGATTGATTTTTGAATGCCTCGGTAAGGTTCCCGAAATCTCGGGCGTTCCTTCAGTAGCCACCTGCAAGCCGACGATTAAGCCTCCGTTTAACCAACTGTAGTTATGTTAAATGTTATAAATAAACTAAAAAGCAAAGCGCCTGTGCTGCTGTTTTGGTCTCTGTTCGCCGCGGGGTTGATCGTTAAGAGTTATGCTCCCGGTCTCAAGATTTCCCACGGAGCTTTTGTCATCCCGACTGGGCTGGCTGGCGAAGAACGTTCTCTTCGTCCCGACCAGATCGTTAGCCATGAGCGTCGCATGCAACTGACCTCCGCGATCCTAGCGTCGGTCGGTGCTCTTGGACTCGCCTTTTGCTATCGCGCCGTACTCCTTCCGAGAACGGTGCAACTCGCAAATCACCGCCCGAGTAACCCGATTTACGGGAATCCCGGACACTCCTGAAAACGAAACTAAATACCAACACACAGTACCATGACCTCCACTAACAAATCCTCACGGGCAGTCGCCTTATTTGTCGCCTCCGTGGTTGCCGCTGCCACCACGGTCCTCGTGGCCAATGCGGGAACAACCCTCACCGTGGCGAATGCCGCCTCCATCGGCTACAACCTCGCACCCGGCGCCAACAGCGTCGCCATTACTCCGGCCGCGAATGTGCCCGTAATGGTTATGGGTACCCAGACCGCGGTCGGTTATCGCGGAGTGGGGCACGTGACGCTCCTGCGTCCCAGCGTCGCTCCGCTCTTTATTGAATGGACGGGTTTGGAATCACCCGCTGGGGCGGCGATTACTTCCGGCTTCAGCGCGGTTGCCGGGACGCATATTGTCTATCTGGACTATTCCCACACCGTTGACATCGAGGTGAACAGCGCCACTTCGATTCGGGTACACAATGGCAACACCGTCCAGATGACCGGCAATGTGACCCTCATTTGGTAATCCAATAACCACTCCAGGAGAACGCTGTGAAGCCATCATCTCAAACCTCTCGCCCACCTCATTCTCCTGGTGTTCGTCCCCGTGGCAGTCCCGAAGCAACCTCTTCGCGAATCGGGTGGGTCGCCGGATTCCTGATTGTGGGTTGCCTCGGGGCTGCGCTGTTTCAATCGTCCCCTCCGCGCGCTGCACCGGTAAAAGTAGCGATCCCCGCCGCGGACCTGGGTGAACCCAAAACGGGGGTACTCGTGGGCACCGGCGGCGTTCCCAAGATCGTGCCCGCCGGCCCGGTGGGATCGTCCTCCGATGCCGACTCGGAGAGTGATCCAAGCTCCCCCGAAGACGGCAGCCTACAGATTGAACCTCCGCGGGTCGACCCTGCGGAACTAGTGATTGCTCGCAAGACCGACCCATCCTTACCGGAGGTGCAACCCATGTATGCGGGTCCCGACGCGAACGAAGCAGGCGCAGTCGTCCTCAGTGACCGCGAGAAAGCGGCTGGATTGCAGGTCCTTCTCGACGCGATGAACGATCCGGCGGAACTGAACCGGTTGCTAGCGTTACAGCTGCTGCTCGATGACCCGGGTGTGAGCGAAGCGACCATGACTTCGGCCCTTCGTGCTGCGCTGCAAGATCCGGATCCGGCGTTCGTGGCGCGGGCCATTCAGGAATTGGCCGGTCGGTCCGATGATGAGGCCGGGAGAACCTTGTCCGAGGCATTGAAGACTGGGATGCCGGAGACGCGGCGATTGATTATCGAGTCGGTGGCCAGCAATGATACTGCTTCCGACCTTCTATACGCGGGACTCAAAGATCCCGACGAAACGGTTCGCAGTACGGCTCAAGAAATCCTAACGCCTACTCCATAACTAGGCCGTTGAGGCGGGTCATTGTCGAGATTCACCCACTTCGTCGGTCCGATAAGGAGGCCGTCATCGAAAATGATGACGGCCTTTGCCTTGCTCTCAACTCCCTTTGGGTGACGTCAATTCAAGCGGTTCACGGAGGAGTCGTTCCAAGTAAATGACGTCCAACCAGCGGCCGAACTTGTAGCCCACCTGCTTGAAGTGGCCCACGGTTTCGAAGCCAAACCGGGCATGTAATCGGAGGCTGGCCTCGTTGGAGGAATCAATGGCGGCAATGATCGTATGCAGCCCGCGTTCCTCGGCTGCTGGAATCAAGGGCGCTAACAAACGCGACCCAATCCCGCGCCCGCGCTGGTCCTCCGCCACATATACGGAATTCTCCGAGGTGAATCGGTAGCCGACCCGGTCATGATACGGGTTCAGGGCACTCCAACCCACAATTCGCCCCGAGTCTTCTCCGCTCGAATTGACGGCCACAAACACCGGATACCGCTCTCGCTCCCGGCTGGCGAACCACTGCTGACGATGCTCGAGCGACCGCGGTTCATAATCGTAGCTGGCGGTGGTGCTCAGGACCGCGTCGTTGTAAATCGCCAGGATATCTGGGCAGTCCTCCCAGACCGCGCGGCGAATGATCGGTTCACGGCTTTCCATGGGCGCGAGCAGCGATTCGCTTAAACCGCGACAGGCGCTTTGATCGCCGGGTGCGGGTCGTAGCCGGTCAGTTCAAAATCTTCGAAAACAAAGTCACCAATCTCCCGACGAGCCGGATTCAAGGTGATCCGCGGAAGGGGTCGAGGTTCCCGGGCCAACTGTGTTTTTACTTGTTCCACGTGATTGGCGTAGATGTGGGCATCCCCAAGGGTGTGGATAAATTCGCCGGGTTTAAGTCCCGTCACCTGCGCCACCATCAGGGTCAACAGCGCATAACTGGCGATGTTGAACGGAACGCCCAAAAACAGGTCGGCACTGCGCTGGTACATCTGGCAACTGAGTGTTCCGTCGGCGACGTAGAACTGGAACAGAGCGTGACAGGGCGGTAGCGCCATCATCGGCAACTCCCCCGGGTTCCAGGCGGACACGATCAAACGGCGTGAGTCCGGGTTTTTCCGGATCTGCGCGATCACGTCGGTCAACTGGTTGAGAGATCTCCCGTCGAAGGAACGCCAATCGGTCCACTGCGCGCCATAGACCCGTCCTAGGTCGCCTGTTTCCGGATTAGCCCATTCGTCCCAAATGGTAACGCCTCGTTCCTGCAGCCAGCGGACGTTCGTGTCGCCGCGGATGAACCAGAGCAGCTCGTACAGAATGCTCTTGAGGTGGGCCTTTTTGGTGGTGATGAGTGGAAATCCCTCGGCCAATTGGTAGCGGGTCTGGGCTCCAAAGATCGACCAGGTTCCAGTGCCGGTGCGATCGGCTTTGAACGTGCCGTGATTGAGCACGTGGCGCAGAAGTTCGAGGTAAGGTCGCATCGACCGGCGCACGGTGGGACGCCCGTCTGGAAATCGCAACGGCCTTGCACAGCGTTGCACAAAGCCGCCGCTGGTTCCTCTGCCGCGTGCAGCCTTTTGTCCCATATGGGACAAAAGGCTGTTTCGTTCAGACAAGGGTCAGGCGAGTGCGACCAGGGCTGTACTTCCACTCAATAGCTCGCGCGGATCGGTGAAGGGCAATCCGTGGGCTCCGGCGACCGGTTGGCTGCAGAGGCGCCCTTGCATGACGTTGATTCCTCCCAGTAACCCAGGGAAACGACGGCAGGCATCGGCAAGTCCGTAATCAGCCAGCATTTCAATCGACCGATAAGTGGCATTGGTCAGCGCCTGGGTGGCCGTGCGGGCGTAGGCGCCGGGCATATTGGCCACGCAATAGTGGATAACCCCTTCCTCCACGTAGACTGGGTCGTGATGGGTCGTCGGTCGCGACGTCTCCGCACATCCGCCCTGGTCAATAGCGATGTCCACGAGCACGGACCCGGGCCGCATCGAACGGAGCATTTCCCGGGAAATGAGCTTGGGAGCTTTGGCTCCGGGAACCAGGACCGCTCCGATCAGCAGATCGACCTCGGGCAGCAGATCGAACAAATGCGCCTCGCTCGAATACAACGTGTGCGCAGTGTGCAGCGTGATGTCCAAAAAGCGCATCCGCTCAATGTCCACTTCGAGAATCGTGACGTCGGCGCCCAAACCGGTGGCCATGCGCGCGGCATTAATCCCCGAAACACCTCCTCCCAGCACCACCACCTTGCCGGGAAGCACTCCCGGCACTCCTCCCAGCAGGACCCCCGATCCACCCTGATGTTTGGCGAGAAAGTAACCGCCGACCAGGACGCTCATCCGTCCGGCAATCTCGCTCATAGGTTCGAGCAACGGCAGGTGACGGTTCACTTCAACGGTTTCATAAGCCAGGCACGTGGCCCCCGAAGTCATCAGGGCGTCGGTCAATGTCCGGTTAGCCGCCAGATGCAGATAAGTGAACAGAACGTGTCCGGGCCGCAGCAACGGATACTCGGAGGCCAATGGCTCCTTCACTTTTACGATGAGGTCCGCCTGGGCGAACACCGCGGCATGCGAATCGACCAGGGTCGCCCCTGCCTTCTGGTAATCGAGGTCAGGATACCCCGCCCCAGTCCCCGCGCCCTGCTCGACGAACACGGTGTGTCCGCGCTTCAAGAGTTGGTAGGCGGCCGATGGGAGGAGGGCGACACGGTTCTCTTGTTCCTTGATCTCCTTGGGGACGCCGATGGTGGCCATGGCGGCCAGCATCCCCGGTGGCGCCCGGGTGGCAAGTGAGGAGGCGATTTCCGGGCGGCTCTCTCCTGAGATTTGACGAGTCCTCAACTGTTAGTTTTCCGCTACCTTGGGTCTCTCGTTATGGCTGAGATTCTGCAGATTCGTGATCTCGCGGTACCCGACCGGCCCCGTGAACGCCTCGCCGCTTTGGGTGCTGCTTCCCTGAATCAGGCCGAACTTCTGGCCATAATTCTCCGCACGGGGATTAAAGGAGCGTCGGCGGTAGAAGTCGGTCATCAATTGGTCAACCGCTTCGGATCCCTGGAAGAGCTGGCGCGGGCTCCGCTGGAACGTCTCTGCGAAATCAAGGGTGTCGGGCGTGATAAGGCGGTCACGTTGAAGGCGGCTTTCGAATTAAGCCGCCGCCTCGCGGCCGAATCCCGCCGTGAATGTCCGCTGCTCGATACGCCTGCCGCCATTGCCGCCGTTCTGCGCGACGAACTGTCGACGCTGGAGACTGAGCGCTTCGTGGTGGTGCTGTTGAACACGCGCCGCCGACTCATTCGCGTCGAGGAAGTGACGCGGGGGTTGCTCGATACGGTCCTGGTTCATGCCCGCGAGGTGTTTCGACCCGCGATCGTCGCCAATGCGCACGCTGTCGTGCTAGCTCACAATCATCCCGGCGGCGATCCGTCGCCCAGTGAGGCGGACATCCGAACCACTCGGGATCTCATCCGCGCCGGTCAATTGCTCAAGATTGAAGTGCTCGATCACGTCATCCTGGGCCGTCGGGCGGATCATCAACCCAAAGATTACTGCTCGCTTCGGGAACTCGGGCACTTCTATTCCTAGCCCGTCATGGCACTCGGTCTGGCCCTATTTTTTGCAATCAGTTGTTTCGCGCTCCTTTTCCTAATGCGGCAATGGCTCCGACGGCAGAACGCCAGCCCCGGGATTCAGGGCGCGTTCAGCCTCATCGTCCTTTTTGGTTCGCTCATTGGGGTTTGGTTATCGCTCCGGGTGCAATATCCCGTGGGAAACGGACTGCGCTTTGCCGGTGCCCCGCTTCCGCTCGTCGTGTTCCGTCAAGAAGGGGGCCGCTGGGTGGATTATCCGCATGCGCGCCCGGCTATGGCCGCTCTGTTGGTGGCCAATTCAGCCCTGGTCTCCGCCACGCTTGCCGGGCCGTTGGTTCTCTGGTTTGGCTTGAGCCGCCGCTCCATCCGCCCCAACGCATGATCCATCCTACGGCCGTTATCCATCCCCACGCGCAGCTCGGCGCCGGGTGCTCCGTTGGTCCCTTCGTCGTCATTGAGGCGGAGGTCGTCCTCGGACCTGAATGTATCCTCGGTCCGCAGGTATATCTCACTGGCCGCACGGTGATCGGGGCCTGTAATCGTTTCCATGCTGGGTGTGTGATTGGGGATGCTCCGCAGGATTTGAAGTATCGGGACGCTCCCACCGGACTGCGGATCGGCGACGGAAATACCTTCCGGGAACATGCGACGATTCATCGTTCTAACCGCGTCGACGAAGAAACAATCATCGGCAACGGCAATCTCTTCATGGCGGGCAGTCACGTGGGTCACAATTGCCAGTTGGGTCAGGATAACATCCTCGCGAATGGAGCTCTGCTGGCCGGCCATGTTCACCTGGCGGATCGAGTCTTTCTCTCCGGCACCTGCCTGGTCCACCAATTCTGCCGGATCGGACGACTCGCCCTGATGCAGGGTGGAGCGGGAATTTCGCTGGATCTGCCGCCTTTCTGCGTCGTTCGCGGGGCCAACGACCTGGTGGGATTGAACACCGTGGGACTGCGTCGGGCGGGTTTCACGGCCGAACAACGTTTGGAGCTCAAGCGGGCCTATCACCGGCTGTTCCGCTCGGGGCTTAAACGCGCCGAAGCCCTGACTCGGGCGCGAGGCGAATTCGGAACCGGGACGCCCGCCTGGGAATTGATCGATTTTGTGAGCACCTCGAAGCGAGGCGTCTGCGCGGATACTGGACGCCGACGGGACGAACCGGAAGGGTGAGTGCCCGTACCGCCGACTCGAACGTCTGCCGTACAGGGGACTTGCACAGCCCACGGCTCCGACCCACTTTATTGCATGCCCGATCGTCGTCAGTTTCTGGGTTCACTCGCCGCCGCCCCCTTTCTCGCCGCGGGCCTTTCCGCGCAAACTTCGACCGCTACCTCCGTCACTTCCGCCGGGGCCGAACTCGCGGTGATGACCTACAATCTCCGCTACGCGAGCGAAAAACCCCCGAACGATTGGCCTACCCGGCGGCCCGTGATGAAGACGTTGCTCCGTCAGTATCAGCCCGATGTGATCGGCACCCAGGAGGGGGTGTACGCGCAGTTAAAAGGGGTCGCCGCCGATTTGCCCGATTATGATTCCATCGGATTGGGCCGGGATGGGGGGAGTCGAGGTGAATTCATGGCGGTATTTTACCGCCCAGACCGCCTCGAGCCCTTAGAGTATGACCACTTCTGGCTGAGTGACACCCCGGAAGTCATTGCCTCCAGCACCTGGGGAAACACCAACAAACGGATGGTGACTTGGGTTCGTTTCCTCGATCGCCGGACCCGTCGCGAATTTTACTTTTGGAATACGCATCTGGATCACGCCTTGCAGCCGGCCCGCGAAAAGGCCGCGACGCTGATCCGGGAGCGCATTCGCCAACAGGCGGACCTCAAGCTCCCGCTCCTGCTGGTGGGTGACTTCAACGCCTACGCCCAGGCCAACCGCGTTTATGATCAACTGGTGTCTGAAGGTGGGCTGAAGGACACCTGGTTCTTGGCGGAAACGCGCCGCAACGAAAATTCCAATTCCTTTAATGGGTTTGAGGCCCGTCGGGACGAGGGCAAACGGATCGACTGGATCCTCGCGCGGGGCGATGTCTCGGTCCGCGCCACCGAAATAATCACCTTCGAACACAATGGCCAGTGGCCCAGCGACCATTTTCCCGTCATGGCGTGGCTGACCTGGAAACCAGTGGCTTGACTGGCGGCCGCCGGGGGTTGCGATCGGCCGGCCACTTGGCACCCCGCCTTCCGTGGAGCGGCAAATTCACTTCCTCACAACCGGTGGAACCATCGATAAGGTCTACTAAGACCCTTGTTTTAACGGGCTCTAGGCAGCCCGCGCGGATGCGCAATACCGACGCCGTTTTCAACATCGGTGTCGCTCTCGAGGTGGTGCACTGTCTGCCGGCGGGGGTCTATATCGCCACGAACGGACAGGTATTTCCGGCGGATCAGGTGCGAAAAAACCTGGCCGAACAGCGGTTTGAGGCCGCTTGAAAGGTTGGTCGCGAACGGTAGGGCGGGGCTGTTCCCGAATATTCTGCCTGCACTCGCGGTTGACCCTGGGGCGACCCGCTGCTTCTTTCACGGAGTTGTGCCCATGAACTTCCTTCGCCTGACCGGCCTGATGGTGGCGGCAGCCCTGCCGGCCCTGGCCCAGCAGATTCCTGTCATCGAGCGAGAGTTGCCTAACGGCTTCAAATTGCTCCTGGTCGAACGTCATGAAGAACCGCGCATTGCTGGCGGTTGGGTCGTCAAGGTCGGGAGTTCGAATGAACGTCTGGGCACCACCGGGATCGCGCATCTGTTCGAGCACATGATGTTCAAGGGGACGCCGACCTTGGGAACCAAAGATGCCAAGCGGGACCTCGAATTGATCGCCGAACAGGAGCGCGTTCGCGGGGAGATGCGACAGGAAGAATCCGCCCTGCGCCGGTCCCTCCGCCGCGGGGAATTGGAAGATGTGACCAAGCCGGAGAATTTCACGCCCCGCTACAAAGAGCTCGAGGCCCAGTTCAAAAAGCTCATCGACGAACAGCGTCAGTTGCTGGTCAAGAATGAGTTCGACCGCGTGTACACCACCGCCGGCGGCTCGGGCATGAACGCCTTCACGAGTGAGGACATGACCGGCTATTTCATCACGGTTCCGGCCAACAAGTTGGAGTTGTGGTGCTGGATGGAAAGTGAACGGCTGTTGCGGCCGGTGTTCCGGGAATTCTACGCCGAACGGGATGTGGTTTACGAGGAACGGCGGATGCGAGTGGAATCAACGCCCATCGGCAAGTTCGCCGAGGAATTCACCGCCATTTTTTGGGATGCGCACCCGTATATGTGGCCAGTGCTGGGTTGGCCGAGCGATATCCCGAACATCTCGAAGAAGGACGCCGACGACTTCTACGCGCTTTATTATCAGCCGCAGAACATCACCCTGATCTTGGTTGGTGATTTTAAGGCCGACGACGCGGAAGCGATGGTCCGTCGGTACTTCGACCGCATTCCGGCGGGGCTGCAACCGCCGCCTGAGGTCGTGACCCGCGAGCCGGCTCAGCCGGCGGAAAAGCGGATGTACGCCGAGGCCGAGACGAATCCGCAGGTGGACATTTTGTGGAAGACTGTGGGTTTCCAGCACCAGGACAGTTACCCGCTCGATATCCTGCAGTTGTTGCTGAGCAACCGAACCGGTCGGCTCTACAAGGGGTTGGTTCTCGGCCAGGAAGTGGCGACCGACACCTATGCGATGCAGGATTCGAAGAAGTGGGCCGGGTACTTCAATATTGGCGGCGAGGCTAAAGACGGGAAGTCGCCGGAAGAGGTGGAGCAGGCGATCTATGCCGAGTTGGAACGATTGAAGGCCGAAGTGGTTCCCGCCGATGAATTGCAGAAGGTGAAGAACCAGTTTGCCGCCTTTGAATACCGGAAGCTCACGGCGAATTTCCCCATCTTCATTCAAGTGTTGCAGAACGAGGGGCTCGGAGACTGGCGTGAAGTGAACGAGGCCAATGCCAAACTCCAGGCGGTCACCGCCGAAGACGTGCAGCGCGTCGCGCGAAAATACTTCACCAAGGAAACGCGCGCGGTGGCCATCTACACGCGGAAGCCCGGTACGGGCGGTCAGAACGAAGATCCCGACCTCGCGGGCTTAAGCGCGGAACAAAAGCCTGTTGTGCGGCGCATCATTGATTCGCTCACGGCCGAAAAAGATGTGGCCAAGCTCAAGCAGGCCCTCGCGCAAATGGAGGCGCAGACCGCTAATCCCGATCCCAAACGTCAGCAATTGCAGAACATTATCCAGAAGAAAGTCACCGCGCGGATTGATGAATTGGAGAAAAAATAAGGCCTTGGGTCAGGCCGGAACCGGCCTAGCTCTCCGAACCATGGTTGCGATTGCCAAACCCCGAGCCCCCCAGGCTGCCGCCGAGCGTCTGTTGACGTCGGAGGATTTCCTGGTGTGGCTGGAGCCTCACGCTCCGTTTGCTCCCACCTTTGTCCTTGAAGCCCTGTCACCGACTGCGGCCGACCGCGACCGGGGAACGAAATTTGCGGCGTACGAGCGTCATAACGTCCAGGCATACTGGATCATTGATCCACAAAAACTCGAACACCGATTCTACCGTCGAGAGGGAGAGTTGCCCGTTGAATTCGCCGCCGGAGCCGACCGGATTGGCTCCTCTTCCATCCCCGGCTTTTGGGTGAAACGTGCCTGGCTCGACCCGGTTTCTCCCCCGCCCATTGCTCGCTGTCTTTCGGAACTTCTTGGACCTCGAAAAGGTCGAACCTCACGCCGCTGATCTTTCACCATGACCCTCCGTTCCCTCCTCCCCACCCTCAGTGGACTTGTCCTGGCGCTGTCGATTCCCGCCACGGCAGCCGACATCGTGGATCGGCCCGAAAAACTGTCCTATCCCGCCCTCACGTATGACCCGCCTAACCCGGCGAGCTTCCGAGTGACCCTCAAGTCCGGTCCGGTCGCCTACGTGGTGCCCGATCGGACCCTGCCGCTGGTCACCCTCAGCGTGATGATCCGCACCGGCAGCTATCTCGATCCGAACGGCCAGGAAGGTTTGGCCGAGTTCACGGGGTACTTGCTGGCTCGGGGCGGAACCCAATCGAAAACCGCCGAGGAATTGGAGGAACGCCTGGCGTTCCTAGCCGCCAGCCTGAGCTCCGGCATTGGGGATGACTCGGGTTCAGTTAGCTTGAACCTCCTCTCGAAGGATCTTCCCGAGGGTCTGGTCATCCTCCGCGAAGTCTTGACGATGCCGCGGTTTCAGCAAAACAAGCTCGATCTGTACCGTCAGCAGAGCCTTCAGGGAATGAAGCAGCGGAACGACGATTCGACGGCCATTCAGTCGCGCGAACAGGAGCGACTGGCGTACGGGGACCGGTTCTGGGCGTCTCGGTTCACTACGGAGAAGAGCATCAGCGCGATCACCCAGGAAGACCTGCAGAAATACCATCGGAAATGGATTCATCCCGGAAGTTTTGTCATCGCAGCCAGCGGAGATTTTGATCGGGACGCCCTGATCGGTCAGTTGGAAGCCCTGTTCGCCAACTGGCCCTTCAAGGGGGAAACTCCCCCCGCCATTCCCACCAATACGGCGATGGCTCCGCCGGGGATTTACTTCGTGAACAAAGACGTGAACCAGGGTCGGGTCGCCGTGTTGTTGCCGGGAGTGCTGCGGGACAATCCCGACTTCCTCGCGATTCAGGTGATGAATGACATCCTGGGCGGCGGTGGTTTTACCTCACGCATCATGAACCGCGTCCGCTCGGACGAGGGGCTTGCTTACGGAGCCGGCAGCGGTTTTCCCGGCGGCATTCACTATCCGTTGACGTTCCAGGCGGGTTTCGCCTCGAAGTCGCGCTCGGTTACCTACGCCACCAGCATCGTCTTGGAGGAGATGGGTCGAATCGCTGAGAAGCCGGTCAGTGACGAGGAACTGGAAACCGCGAAACGCTCGTTCATCGACACCTTCCCCGAGAACTTCAATACCAAGGGTAAAGTGGCCAGCCTGTTCGCCCGCGATGAGTTCACCGGACGCTTCGCGAAGCAGCCCGATTTTTGGCAAAAGTGGCGTCCGCGAATCGAAAGTGTCACGCGGGAGGACGTGCAGCGCGTCGCCCAGGAGTACCTTCATCCCAGTAAGGCCGTGATTCTCATGGTGGGACAAAAAGCGGAGATCGAAACCGGCGACTCAGCTCATCCCGTCACCTTCAAACAACTCTCCACCGGCCCGGTTACCCAGGTTCCTTTGCGGGATCCGTTGACCATGGAGCCGCTCGCGTTGGGCACTAATTGACGCAGATTCTGGGGGCTTTAACCCCAAGCTTGAGTTTAGCCGGTTGTCGGGTGACCGGGTGAGGTTAGGATTACGTGTGCGTTCGGTCCTTTCCCGCTTTCGCGTCGGCTCGGTGCCCTACCTCAATGCCCTGCCGCTGACCGCTGGGATTGAAGGGCACCTTGAGTTGCTGCCGCCATCCGAACTGGCTCGGCGGCTGCGGGAGAAACGCTTGGATGCAGCCCTGGTCAGTTCAACGGAAGTCCTATTCTCGGAACATCTGCGGGCCTTAGACGGTTTTGGCATCCTTTCGCGCGGCCCGGTGTACAGCGTATTCCTGGCGCACCGAACCCCGCTGGAACAACTCCGCACGGTCCAGGTCGATCCGGCTTCCTGCACCAGCGTGAATCTTCTGCGCGTCTTGTTGGCCGAGCGGGGAATTCATCCGGAATTCCAACCGTTAACCGATTATGAAGAGGCCGTCGCCCGGGATGACGTGCTGCTGATCGGGAATCCGGCGATCACCTTTCGTCGGGCGCCGCATGACCATCAGCTCTGGGATCTGGGCGCGGCCTGGCAGGAAGCGACGGGTAAGCCTTTTACCTATGCAGTATGGGCCTTTCGTGACGATTTCGACCCCGCGCCGTTGGCGCAAGCACTCACCGAGGTGGCCGCGTCAGGTTTGGTGCGACTCGATCAACTGATCGACCAAAGTTCTGACTTCGATTTACAATTCCGCCGGGAATATGTGGGCGGCCACATCCAATACCGCCTCGATGAACCGGCGAAACAGGGCCTCTCGCGTTTCAGCACCTTGCTGGAGCGCACCTCGGGTCGAAGGGTCCATCCGTTGCGCTGGATCCACGCGGAATGAGGCGGCCGGTCCGGTCACTCACTTGATTCCCGCCAACCGGTCGCGCCAGACTTGATACAACTGGACCGTGGCATGGACATCTCGGAGGCAGTATTCGGCGATTTCGCGATACCGACCGTCGGCGAGCAGGTCGTTCACATCCGAACCGGTGACGCCTTGGGCCTTCGGTGAGGGAATACCGAACGCTTTGCAGTAGAAGTCGAGGTTGAAGCGCCGCGCTGCGCCTTCGCGTCCGCTGACATTGTAGAAGGTAAATTGTTCCGCGAGGTCACAATGGGGATCGGTCTGATAACGGTAGCCCAGCCAATCCTTCCGGGTGATGGGGACATTCAACACGGCCGAACGGAGATAAAGAAACGGCACATCAAAGCCGCGGCCATTGAAGCTCACGATCTGGTCGTAGCGTTTGGCGACATCCCAGAACGCGGTCAGCAATTCCGCCTCGTCGACCTGCGGTGCAAACTCGATTCCATCGGTTCCCGCCTCGGTTTCCTCCTCGAAATCGTCGGCCTGATACAGCACCTGTCCCTTCCCCGAATCGGCATTCACCATGGCAATACACACGACCTGAGCGGTGAACGGCCAGAGGTTGAACTGCTGGGAAATCTCAGCGCGACGACGGGCTTGGTCTGACTCATCGGGCAGACGTGCGGCGTCGCGAAAGAGGTACTCCTGCTGGCTCTCATCGAAGTGTTCGAGCGGGAGCGCAGAGGTTTCGATGTCGAAGACGAGGCGAGCCACGGGCCGTTTGTACCGGGGCGGAGGCGTCTCGAACAGACCTGAGATTTGGGGATCCTTAATCGCCGCGGCGATCGGGGAATTTGGAAAGTGAACGAGGAGTTCCCGTTGGGTGCGCCGCGTTTGTTCGCGCCCAGCTTTTAGATAGCACAGGGGCGGAAATCCCCTCTGCGTTGTTCACGCAGTGACGACCCCCGCCCCGGCTTCGTTGAAGGAGAGCTGCCTACTTTTTCTTGGCGGCTTTCTTCGGTGCGGCGGCCTTTTGAGCTACTGGTTTCTTAGCTACTAGCTTTTGGGCTACTGGTTTCTTGGCTGCAGGTTTCTTCTTTTCGGGCATTCTTCTCACCTCCCCTCCAACGTAGTCAGGAAATCAAATGTCCGGTGTAGTGAACAAAACGGAAACATTTGGAAGACGTTAATTAGTTGTAACGAAGCGTCGTGTCAGTGCGCCAGTGTTTTCGCATCGCATATTCATATTTTTGTCAGATTGCTCACTGCCTTGCCTCGCTCTCCCACGTCCCTAGTCTGGTCCTCACACAATGGCTGCCGAAAGTGAATCGCAACTCACGCCGATGATGGCGCAATACCGCCGCATCAAGTCGGAACTGCCGAAGGATGCGCTGCTGATGTTTCGTCTCGGTGATTTCTACGAGATGTTTTTTGAGGACGCACAGTGCTGTGCCCAACTGCTCAATCTCGCCCTCACCAAACGCAACGGGATCCCGATGTGCGGCTTGCCTTATCATGCCGCCAATACCTATCTGAGCCGCCTGCTGAAACACGGGCGCAAAGTCGCCATCTGCGATCAAACGGAAGAGGCACGCCCCGGAAAACTCGTGCAACGCGAGGTTACCGCGATCCTCTCACCAGGCACTCACTTCGACGAACGTCTGCTCCAGGCCGAGCGCAATAACTTCCTCGCAGCCGTCTATTCCGTTGGAAAATCCTACGGGTTCAGTTGCGTCGATCTCACCACCGGCGATTTCCGCGTCACCGAAGTAGACTCCGGCAAAACCTTGCTCGCCGAACTCGAACGGTTGCGACCCGCCGAGTTGATTGTTCCCACCGAGGCGCACTCCCTGATCGAACTCGTGTCCGGTGGAATTCCCGATCAGAAATCAACTCAACTTCGTTCCCTCTCCGGTGCCCAACTGGTCAGTTATGAAGACTGGACCTTCCAGCCAGAGACCGCTGTTTTCACTCTGCGCGAGCAATTTCAAGTGGCTTCGCTCGACGGCTTCGGCCTGAAGAACCGACTCGCCGCCTGCGGTGCCGCGGGAGCGGTCTTGCACTATCTGGTCCATCATCTCCGTCGCGACGTCGCTCATCTCACTCGCCTCACGCACTATCAGGTCGCTGATTTTCTCATTCTCGATGCGACCTCGCTCCGCAATCTGGAGATTCTGGAGCCGCTGCATCCGGACGCCCCGCGTACGACGACTCTGTTCGGCGCGATGCATCGAACCGTCACCCCCATGGGGGCTCGTCGCTTGCGGGACTGGCTGACTCAACCCCTGGCAGCCGTAGAGCCGATTCGACGTCGGCAGGAAGCCGTGGCGGCGTGGTTGGAGCAACCAACGTCGCTCGAAGGATTCCGCGCGCGACTGACCGAAGTCCGCGATCTGGAACGAACCTTGGCTCGCCTCAGTTTGGGTTCGGGTAATGCGCGCGATCTCGGGGCGTTACGGCTCGCTCTCGAACAAATCCCTGACCTGAAACTAAGTCTCGCGGGCGTGCCGTCGGCTCGTTCGAATCGGCCGCCCGAACTTCCGGGTGGCTTGGATGATTCCAGTTGTCGCGAACGGGTGGGGGCGCCTGCATTGCTCGAAGAATTGCGTTCGGAGTTGACCGAACTTCCCGCCGTAATCGAGTTGGTGAGTCGGGCGATTGCCGACGAACCGCCCCTGGCCGTGAAGGAGGGTGGATTGATCCGCGTTGGCTTCAGTAGCGAGCTCGATGAACTGCGGGGTGCGGCGCGCGGCGGGAAAGATTGGATTGCCAAATTGCAGCAGGATGAAGCGGCACGAACCGGGATTACCTCACTCAAAGTAGGTTTTAATTCGGTCTTTGGGTATTTCATCGAGGTCACCAAAACCAATCTGGCCAAAGTGCCTCCCGAGTATGTGCGCAAACAAACGGTCGCCAATGGCGAGCGCTTCATCACGCCAGAGTTGAAGGCGATGGAGTCCAAAATTCTGGGCGCGGAGGAACGGGCTACTAAGCTGGAGTACGAACTGTTCCTGCGGGTGCGAGAAGAGGTTCTGGCCCACCTGCGCGAGATTCAGCAGTCCGCCAACGCGTTGGCCCAACTGGACGTCCTAGCATCGTTTGCCGAATCCGCGCGGTTGCGAGGGCACGTTCGGCCCGACGTGGGAGATACCGGGGTGCTCCACATTCGCGATGGGCGGCATCCCGTGTTGGATCAGACGCTCACCGATGAACGGTTCGTTCCGAATGACACCCAGTTGGATCCGCTTAACGAACAGATTGCGCTGATCACCGGACCCAACATGGCCGGCAAGAGCACCTACATCCGGCAGGTGGCGTTGTTGACCCTGTTGGCGCACACGGGAGCGTTTATTCCAGCCACTTCGGCCCGGATCGATCTGGTAGATCGAATCTTCACCCGCATCGGTGCCAGTGACGATCTGGCCCGTGGGCAGAGCACTTTTATGGTCGAGATGAATGAGACCGCTAACATCTTGAACAACGCCACCAGGCGAAGTTTGGTGATTCTGGATGAGATCGGACGGGGGACGAGCACCTTTGACGGTCTCAGCCTCGCCTGGAGCATCGTCGAGCATCTGCATCATCAGGTGGGAGCCAAGACCCTGTTCGCGACCCACTATCATGAACTCACGGAATTGGGCAGTCGGCCGGAAACTCATGGTTCAATGCTCGGGGCCCAGACCGAAGCCACGGATTCAGCCCTCCCCACGGTCCCCGTCGACGCCTCAGCCCTCAACTCTCCACCCTCAACTTCTTCGTCCGGCCCGCACCTACCGCGTGTGCGCAACTACCACGTGGTCGTACGCGAATGGAACGACCAATTGGTTTTTCTGCGGAAGGTTCATCCGGGTGCTACCGACAAGAGTCATGGCATCCAGGTTGCGCGTTTGGCGGGTGTGCCCAAACCAGTGATTGAGCGGGCGAAGGTTATTCTTCGGGTTCTGGAAGAGGCGGAATTGAATCTGCAACACGTCCTCGGGGGTGATTCGGTGGTTCCGACGGCGGTTTCCGGGGGGCGTCCTCGCCGCGCTCGCACGGAACGAGATAAGCTGAAGCAACTGGCTCCACCGCCTCAGATGGATCTATTCGCATCCTACGCCGACGAGCCGAATGACTAAGCCGGAACGCTGCCGTCGCCGACCGGAAGAAGGAGTTCACGCGAAGGCACGAAGAAGAAGGAAGAGTCAGATCTGGTGAGCCGGCGAGTTGCCCCGAGCGAATTCTCCACACTTTCCGCGTCCCGCCTTCGCCATTTCCAGGACGCTACGAATGGAAATAGGGCCGCGCTTCCCCAAAGCTTTGTTTTGAGCGTCCTCCGGCGTTGACTTGGTGAAGCGGCTCTAGGTACTGTGCTTATGTTACCCCTAACAGTACTCCGATGGCGCTTCGTCTCGCTGACGAATGCCGACCGAATTCACCCGGGAAATTCCGCGTTCTACACCCAGGAATGTGGCCAAAACCCCGTCGAGAATTTGGACGGTATGGTCTCCTTCGGGCGCGCTGTTTAACCTAGCGTTAGCTGTCCCAAACATGACTCCAAAACACCAAGGCGCCGGATCCCTCAGGTTGCCCGGCAGGCTTTTGTCCCTGCTGTTATTGCTCGTCCTCTGGGCGATGCCTCAGGTCCAGGCCCAAATCTACGAGACCGTCTTTGAAGACGATTTTGCCAGCAACACCATTGATCCGGCAAAATACCAGCCAGATGCCCCGTTTTTTGAAGGCGGCGTCGGCGATATTCAGGCCCAGGCTGGGAATGGCGTGATGGAATTTATCGGCACCACCACCCAGCAATGGTGGGCCGGCGGAACTCTCCGAGTCGTGCCCGTGTTCACGGCCACCGCGCAGCAGAACCTGGTCGTTTCCATCGACCGCGTAGCGGAAGCGGGTGAGGGTACAGCGTCCCGCAGTGCGCTCTGGATTCTCGACGAAACGCGGACGAAGTATGTGTTGTTCGCCGACGTTCGGGCGGAGGGGGGCTGGCGGTTCAATCGGAAGATCGGTGAGGAAGGCGACGCGCCCACGGGATCCGGTAACGACATCGCCGTCTTCAATGGCGAAACCTATGACGACGCGGCCTTGCACCGCATGAAGGTGGTCGCTGACGGCCAGACCGTTAAGCTTTATCTGGACGGCGTCTTCGGCACCGAAGTCAAATTTCCCTTCAGCAAGGTCGTAGTGGAATTTGGCAGCTATGCCCGTGCCAACAACGACACGGCCAGCACGACGTGGGATAACCTGAAAATCGAGAATGCCCGCCAGACCAAGGTGCTGCTCGAAGATGATTTTGCGTCCAACTCCATCGATCCGGCCCGGTACGTGCCTGACGCGCCCTTTTTTGAGGGTGGTATTGGTGATATCCATGCCGAAGCCCGCGATGGCGTGATCGAATTTGTCGGCACCACGACCCAACAATGGTGGGCCGGCGGTACCTTGCGGGTCGTACCCGCCTACGCTGTCTCCGACCAGACCAAAGTCGCTGTCTCCATCGACCGCGTAGCGGAAGCGGGTGTGGGTAGCGCCTCCCGCAGCGCTCTGTGGATCCTCAATGAGACGAAGGACAAATATGTCTTGTTTGCCGATGTTCGCGCTGAAGGTGGCTGGCGGTACAACCGCAAAATTGGTGAAGACGGTGACGCTCCCACTGGCTCAGGAATCGATATCGGAATCTTCAACGGCGGAACGTACGACGATGGTGGCTTGCACCGGATGAGTGTCGTGGCCGATGGCAAGACGGTGAAACTCTACCTCGATGGTGTTTTTGGCGCCGAAGTCAAATTCCCCTTCTCTAAGGTCGTCGTCGAGTTTGGTAGTTACGCGCGGGCCAATAATGACACCGCCGCCACCACCTGGGACAACCTCAAGATCGAGACGACGGTACGGCAAAGCAGTGTGGTTCTCTCGGACGATTTTTCGTCTAACACCATTGATCCGGCCCGATATGTACCGGACGCACCGTTCTTTGAAGGCGGCATCGGCGATATTCATGCCGAGGCTCGAGATGGGGTGATCGAATTCGTGGGTACCACCACTCAGCAGTGGTGGTCTGGTTCCACCTTGCGCGTCGTTCCTACCTTCCCCGCAGCGGAAGATTCGATTTATTCCCTGTTCATCGATCGCGTGGCCGAAGCGGGCGTGGGATCAGCTTCCCGAAGCGCTCTCTGGATTCTTAATGAGGCACGCGACAAGTATGTCTTGTTTGCCGATGTCCGGGCCGAAGGCGGCTGGCGCTACAACCGCAAGATCGGCGAGGACGGCGATGCTCCGACTGGGTCAGGCATCGACATTGCCCTGTTCAACGGAGCGGCCTTCGATGATGGCGGCTTGCACCAAATGGGCATGGTGGCGGACGGTAAGACCGTGAAGTTGTTCCTGGACGGACAGGAAGGCGTGGAAGTGAAGTTTCCCTTCTCCCCTGTCGTGTTCGAATTTGGCGCCTATGCCCGCGCTAATAATGACACCGCCGCCACCACCTGGGATAACCTGGTCATCGAGACCGCCGGGGGAGCGACCTTCGATCCTAAATCGGTCAGTGTTCGCCTGGCGCAGAACAGCGGCGATGTGACGGTCAAGATTCCCTCCGGCCTAAACTCCCAATCGGCTGTGCAGATGCGGGTGGTCAGCAGCGATCCGGCCATTGCCGAACCGTTAGGCGGAACCGCGGGTTCCCTCGTCCTGACTTTCCCGGCGGGGGGAGCCAATACGCAGACCTTTAAGGTGCGCGGAATCGCCTTGGGCGGCACCAAGTTCACCCTCGAAGGTGATGTTGCCGCGGCCAATGAATTGGCTGTGGCGGTGATCTCCGGACCTGGAGTGCAGTTTACTGAGAACTTCTCAGCCGCCATCGATCCGACCAAGTGGCAGACCTCCACGGTCGGTTTTGAAGTCGGTACCGGAACTTACACGGTCGCCGCGAATGGCGGTGTGCTGGAAATCAGCGGCACCACGGACACGGACTTCTGGGCCGGCAACTCGCTCAAGACCGCCAAGAACTTCGTCGCCACGCCTGATTTGAACCTCACCGTTGAAGTGGATCGCGTCGTCTTGGATCAGGCCGGAATCGCAGGTCGGACCGGAATTTATCTCACGACCAACGATCGCACCAAGTACGTCTTCTTCGGCCAGAACTTCGGTGAAAACGGCTGGGCCGTGAACGTCAATCCCGGCAGCGCGACGGGCGGGGGAACAACCCTCGCGGCCTTCGCCGGCGTCACGGACACCGGTAATCATAAGCTCAAAATGGTGGCGAATGGCGAGACCGTGGAGGTCTTCCTGGACGGAATTTTTGGCGGTCGCTTCGTGTTTGCCGTTACGACCGGGATCTATGTCGAACTCGGCGCTTATGCACGGGCGACGGGCGATACGGTCTTCGGTCAATTCGACAACGTGAAGATTGAGAACGTCCTGCCCTGCACCACGGTGCTGCCCACCTCGGTCGGCATGACCCTCGCGGATGCGGGTCAAACGGTGACCTTGACGGTTCCGGGTCTGCTCCACGACGCCGCGCCGATGTCGGTTACCGTCACCAGTCAAAATCCCGCAGTGGCGGTTCCAGTCGGTGCGGTCAATGGCGTGCTGACCCTGACCTTCGCGACCGGAAGTGCCAACACCCAGACCTTCAACGTGGTTCCGGTGGGACTCGGGGCGACCACCTTCGTCATCGCCAGCACCCCGCAGAACTGCGTCAGCGGCAACATCACGGTGGAAGTTGTGTCGGTTCCCAACGTCTTGCTTACGGATGACTTCCCGGGAACTTCATTCGACGCAACCAAGTGGCGTCAGGACGAGACCTCCTTTGGTGCGGGGACCTTCCTTGCCGAGGGCTCAGCCATCCTCGTGGAGAGCGGCCTAGCCAAGATCAATGTGACCGCCGAGAGCGCTGACTGGCCGGGCTTGGCCCTGTTCACCACCCAAACCTACAACGCCTCCGCCACCGAGCCCACGGCCTTCGAAGTGGATCGTGTGCTGGTGGACTTCGTGCTTGTCACGGGTACTGGCGCTAACCAGCGCTCCGGCATCTGGGTCAAGGAACCCGCGGGAGCCTATGTGTTCTTCTCGGAAAACCTGGCGCATGACGGCCGTAACTTCGGCTGGCGTTACAATCTGCCTTCCGAAACTCCGACGGATGCCGGTGTCAACATCCCCGCCTTCGATGGACCGGCCTTCGACAACCAGAAGAACCACCGGATGACCCTGTCCGCCAACGGAACCACCGCCAAGCTGTACCTGGATGGCACGTTTGGCGCCCAGGTACCCTTTGCCTTCTCCCAAGGCCTGAGCTTCGGCTTCGGCGCTTATGTGGCGGCGGCCAACGATGTGGTCCGGGCGCAGTTTGATAACGCCCGTATCACCGGTGGAGCGGCTCTCCTGCCGCCCGAGCTCACCGTGCAGGTCCTCCAGAATGGCAATGTCGAAATCAGCTGGACCGGTGACGGCACCCTCCAGTCCAAGGCTGGTTTAAGTGGCGTTTGGGTAGATGTCACCCCGGCCCCGACCGGCAAGAGTCTGATCATTCCCGCGGCCAATCTGGCTCAACTGCAGTTCTATCGGCTGCGCTAAGGTCGCCGTCAGCGATTATTCACCACGGGCGTCGGGGAGGCAGGCATTGCACCCCCGGCGCCCGTTTGTTTTTCTTGGGCCATCAGCTTTGCCCTTCCATTTGGTTCGCCGAGTTCCCGGCCCGTGAATCGCACGCACGCCTGGGCTCGCTGGCTCTTGATCGGACTCCTGATCGGTCCGTATTTGAGGGCCGTTGAATGGATATCAATCCCAGGCGGACGCATTCGGCCGTTACCCGCACTTGGAACTGGCCGAACGGGCTTCACCGAACTCACCCCGGCGCAGACCGGAATTTCGTTCACCAATCAGCTGGGCAATAATCGAGGGCTCACCAACCAGATTTACCTCAACGGATCCGGCGTGGCGGCTGGGGATGTCAATGGGGACGGCCTTTGTGATCTCTATTTTGCGGGTCTCGATTCCCCCAATGCCCTCTATCTCAACCGCGGGAATGGCCGGTTCGAAGACGTTGCGGCGTTCGCTGGCGTGGCTTGCGCCGAACAAGCCTCGACCGGCGTGGTTCTGACTGACCTCGACGGCGACGCAGATCTGGATCTGCTGGTAAACGCCATCGAACGGGGCCCTCGGATATTCCTGAATGATGGGACTGGTCGGTTCAACGAGGTGACCCAGCAAGGGGGGCTGGGGGGTCCGGCCGGCGGAATGTCGTTCGCCTTAGCCGATGTGGAAGGGGACGGCGATCTAGATGTCTACGTGGTCAACTACCGCCGGACTACGATGCGGGATGAGCCGGAAAAGCGCTTTCGTATCGCGACCACCAATGGCGTTTACCAACTGCTGGCGGTGGACAACCGACCGGTCACTCCCGAACAAGCCGCTCGCTTCACGGTCGATCCCGTCTCCGGCGTCCTGGAGAACGGCGAGGCGGATGTGCTCTATTTGAATCAGGGGAATGGTCGCTTCCGAGCCATCGAGTGGGCTCAGGGCTTCCGCACGGAAGCAGGACAACCCGTTTCTCCCCCCTATGATTGGGGCTTGTCGGCGCTGTTTCATGACCTGAACGGGGATGGCGCGCCTGATCTGTACGTTTGCAATGATTTCCAATCGCCCGATCGGATTTGGCTGAACGACGGATCGGGCGGATTCCAGGCCTTGCCCCGAAGTGCGCTCCGACAGACGAGTCTGTTTTCCATGGGTGTAGACGTCGCGGATGTGGACCGCGATGGCTACGATGACCTATTCGTGGTGGATATGCTGAGTCGGGAGCATGCCCTTCGGCAGGTGCAGGTGATGGATTCCGCACCGGTGGCGGCGGCCGATCCGGGCGCAATAGATCGACCCCAGTCCTCCCGCAACACCCTGCTGCGGAATCGGGGTGACGAAACCTACGCGGAACTGGCCCGATTCGCTGGCGTTGAGGCGTCCGAATGGTCTTGGTGCCCTGCTTTTCTGGATGTCGATCTGGATGGATTTGAGGACCTGCTGATCACCACCGGACATGGGCGCGATGCTCAGAACGCCGACGTCGCGGCGGCGCTGGACGGGGTCCGCCGTGGTCAACGGATTACTTTTGGGGAACGATTGCAACTACGCTCGCAGTTCAAACCGTTGCTAGTTCCCAACGTTGCCTTTCGGAACCGGGGCAATTCCACCTTCGAGGACTCCGGGCTCGCCTGGGGATTCGATTCACGCCGGATCTCCCAGGGGATGGCCTTGGCCGACCTGGATGGCGATGGCGATCTGGACGTTGTCCTCAATTGTCTCAATGACGGCCCGTTGGTTTACCGCAACGAGGCTCCGGCTGCCCGGGTAGCCGTTCGGTTGCGGGGTCGTTCGCCGAATACTCAGGGAATCGGCGCGCAGGTCTGCATCCGGGCACCCGGACTTCCGCGGCAATGCCAGGAGCTTATTTCCGGCGGCCGGTATCTGTCTTCCGACGAGCCTCTGCGGACCTTTGCCGCTGGCGGATCCGGCGGTCCGGTCACGGTTGAAGTGCGTTGGCGCAGTGGCCTGCGCAGTGTGGCCACGAACATTCCGCCCAATCACTGGGTGGAGTTGCATGAGGCTACCGCCCAGCCCAGCGCGCCCGTCTCCGCGCCCTCGAGTTCACCCTGGTTCTCGGACCAATCGGCCGCCCTCAAGCACGTTCATGTGGACGAACCTTTCAATGATTTTACCCGGCAGAAGCTACTCCCGCGAACGTTGTCCGACTTAGGCCCGGGAGTGACCTGGTTCGACTTCAATGGCGACGGCTGGGACGACCTGATCGTCGGCGCCGGCCGGGGTGGGAAACCTGCCGTATTCCGCAACGATACCCGCGGAGGATTCGTGCCCCAACGCGCCGGGGGCCTGCTGACTCCAGCCGACCGTGACTTGACCACGATTCTTGGGTGGCGGCCGGATCCCACGCAGGTGGTGCTCCTCTTGGGCCAGTCTAACTATGAGGAGGGCGGAACGAACGGCGGGGCCGTTCGTCGCATTAATCTGACGAGCGGAGCGATTGATGATTCGTTGCCCTTTGAGCCGGCCGGAGCAAGTGCACTCGCCCTGGGCGATGTCGATGGGGATGGCGAGCCGGATCTGTTTGTGGGTGGGCAGGTCATTCCCGGTCGGTACCCGGAAGCGTCGGCCTCCCGGATGTTCCGCTCCGTCGGCGGACGGCTGGAACTCGATCGCGCGGCGGGACGGGTGTTGGCCGGTGACGGGCCGGTGAGCGGAGCCATCTTCAGTGATCTTACGGGGGATGGTCGAGCGGAGTTAATCCTGGCGGGTGAGTGGGGTCCGCTGCGGATCTATCGAAACCAACCCGACGGCCTGCATCCATGGGATGTGACGGTAAAATGGAAGGGGACGAACCCTCCGGGAAACTGGCCTTTGAGCGACTTGACCGGTGGCTGGAACAGTGTGACCACCGGTGATTTCGACAACGATGGTCGAATGGATTTGGTGGCGGGAAACTGGGGGCGTAACACGCGATATCAACGGTTCCTGAGCCATCCGATTGAATTGCATTTCGCGGATGCGGACGGCGATGGGATCAACGAGCTCTTGGAGGCCTATTATGATTCGGGCGAAGGCAAGCGGGTGCCCCTCCGTGATTGGAAGACCTTGGCGACTGCTTTCCCCCTGTTGCGGGATCGTTATGACAGCTTCACGGCGTTCAGTAGGGCGGGAATCGACGATCTGGCCAAGGCGGGCCTCCCGATCCTCAACCGGCTGACGGAAACGACGTTGGAGACCTGTCTCTTGCTCAACCGGGGCGATCATTTCGAGGCGCGAGAGTTGCCTAGTGAAATTCAACGATCGCCGGTCTTTGGATTGGCGGTGGGAGATTTTGATGGGGATGGGAACGACGATGTGTTCGCGGCGCAGAACTTCTACGGATTTCCGGCGGGCGAGAGTCGGATCGATGCGGGGCAAGGAGTCTGGCTGCGGGGCGACGGCCAAGGCGGATTCACGGCGGTATCGGGCGGGGAAAGTGGAGTCGTGGTGGCGGGCGAAGGGCGGGGCGCGGCGGTCAGTGATTTTGATCACGATGGGCGTTTAGATCTTGTGGTGGGTCAAAATCGCGGTCCGACCCGGCTTTTCCGCAATGTGCGAGGTCAGCCGGGTCTGCGCGTGCAACTGAAGGGTTCGGCGCGGAATCCAGACGCTCTCGGCGCGCGAATTCGGCTAATTTACCGCGATGGGACGAAGGGACCGGTTCGGGAGATCCGGAGTGGGGGCGGCTATTGGTCCCAGGATTCGACCGTGCCGGTGCTGGGGGTTGAAAAAGCCGTGGATTCTTTGGAGGTTCGCTGGCCTGACGGCTCGACGAAACGGCGGCCAGTTCCGGTGGGCGTTCCTGAAATTACCGTCGAATGGGAGCTAGAAAGAAGCCCCTGAACTCGGCCCAAAACTCAAGGAGTTCACCAAAGCTGAAAATCAAAAAAAACCCGCTGCCGACATCAAAATGCCAGTACGCGCTCGTGGCTTGAGCGCCGGAGTTCAGGGTCCCCGGGACTCCAAGAGAAGCTGGGCACGGAGAAGAAGCAATGAAGCCTGCACCGTAGCCTGAGAACCTCCGTCCCTGAGCTTCAAATGGAGCGCAGGCAGCGGCTCGATCAAAAAGCAAATGCAATTGGTGCTTTTCTCGTAGCTGGGTAGCGAGCTGTGGCAGATTGTGCACTCCGAAGGCTCGGAATGGTTCATCTTTGCCGGCTAGCGGATAGTCGCGGTTTCCCATGTAAAGAGCATACACCGTCAGAGGCTTGAGGTCTGTGATCACGGAGCGTATGGACTGTGTCATGCTCGGAGGGGCAAACTTAACGTCAAAGCAAATCAAGCCATCCGCCCCCTCAATCACGTGGTCCATCTCCGCGCCCAAATGAACGGCATAGTGGGTGCAGCGATTTTCTGAGACCCCGAGTAGTCGGATGAGCTGATCAACCACAAAGGCTTCCCATGATGCTCCCATGCGCGGGTGTTGCTGCAATGGGGCCACGGACTCGATCCCAAGAAGCGCGTGAGCGATGCCGCAGTCGCGGAATAGGAGCTTCGGTGCGTTCCGAAGTCGTTTGGCCACGTTCGTGTGGAGTGGCTCAAGGCGACGCACGTGCAAGAGGCGCCAGAACACGTCCATATACCGACTGATTGTTCGTGGCGTCGTACCGACGATCTGCGCGACCTCAGATTCGTTCCAGACCTGGCCGTTGTAGTGGGCGAGCGCTCGCGCCATTCGCTGGAGTTGCGATGAGTCCAATTTCGTATCGACGAGTTGATTCAGGTCGGCGTCCAGCACATGGCGGATGTATTGCGTTCGCCAGCGGCTGGAAAACTCATCGGTCTCGGCCAAATAGGCTGGTGGAAGTCCTCCCCGCCACCAAAGTCGAGGGACGCTATCAGGCTCTAGCTCATCCAGCGTAAAGCCACTCATCTCGATTGTGTTCATTCGGCCTGCGAGAGACTCCCCGGCGGTCTGCTGTAGCGGGGGAGCTACACTGCCGGTCAGCACAAAATGGGCAGGGGCCAATGGTCTGTCCAGAAGCCTGAACTTGTGCAGCGACTGCATGAACCCGTGTGGTGGTTCAGCGCTTTCCTTGCCCCGTTTCTAGAGCCCAGCGTGGAGAACCACCAGTACGACTCCAGGGGGGGGTCCATTCAGCACCTTCCCGTGGATACGCTGCGAGTCGGTGCGCTACGTGAGCGAGTGTTGAAGCTCGTCTCAGCACTCGCTGATCGAGGACAGGAGGGTATCGCGCTCAATGCGATCAAGGTTCTAGGCGACGGCATCCGGAGGCCAAAAGTGCCAGGCTTCAAAAATGACGATTCTCTTCAAAAGGATTGGATCCCTTTGCGCTGGGAGGCCCTGAATCGACTGGCCGCCGTGGCTGAACGCTACCAGTCCGCCTTCATTCATTGGGCGATATGGGGCGAGCTATGGTGGCCCTTTCGCCACGAACTTACGGAACTCTTGCGAGCAGAATGTTGGCGTTTATTCGGAATGCTGGAGGACACTTTTGAACTCCGGCTGGTGCGAGCCACCTGTTCGAGTGGCGAATATGAGATCACCAGCCTCCATACCGCAAGCTCACCGCCAAGTCGTGCTGAGCAGGCTGAGCATGCCGGGGAAGTAAGTCGTGAGCGGTGGAATCAATTATGCGAGCAGAGCGCTCAGGAACTGGTGGAGTGCTACCGGGATGCCCCGCAGCTCCACGGCTTTCTGGTGGATTTTGTCCGACGCGGCACGCAGCTCGGCTTTCTTCCTCAGCTCGGCAACGTTCTGCGACCGCTCACCGCGACAGCGCCTGTACTCGCCAACGCGCTTGCCCATGAAATCCTGGCATCACCGCGCCTCGAAACCCAGCACGCCTTTTCCAGTCTCGTTGACGGACTGAGTCCCCACGGAACGCCCGTGCGGTTGGATCTGGTGGAAGCGGCCGCCCTATCTGTGAATCAACCACTCCAAGTGGGAGCATCCCGCTTGCTGATCGGGTGGCATCGTCAACAACGGCTGCCTAACGCCGGGGAGTTACTACTGCTCCAAATGGTCGCAAGTGGCTCAGCCGAACTACTGCGCGCTGTCCTACTGGAGGCCGAGTTCCTTCCGGCCCAAAGTGAATCTTTTGCGCGCAGGATTCTCAGCAGTGTCTTGGAGAACCCAACCTCAGAGGACATCACCGAGCCCCTATTGGCGATGCTGGAACGTCTGGAACGTTCGAACTCACCTGTCTTACCCTCAAATCTTGTGGCCTCACTGTTTAACCGCTTGGTGCCAGTACCCAGGTTCAATGGCTCCTTGGTGCAGTCCCTCGACCACCTAGCCGAGACCCGTCCAAAGGAAGTCTTCACGTTTTATCGGGAACGTGTGGATTACAGTCGAGGACGCCCGACACTTGATCTCTTCGACAGCGAAACCTACGAGGCACTGCCAGGTCACGGCGATCCAGTCTCGCTACGCTGCTTCGCTGCGATGGACGAATTCGCCGCTGAGTTCGCCAAGCTCCGAGATGAACTGATCAGCGAGCAGAGGAACCAAAGTATCGCCGAGGATAGTGGCTATCATCGGCAACTGCGTCAGCTCGCTCGCTGGATGCTGGAGGAATCCGGCCGTCGATACACGGAACTCGTTTCGGCGTGGATATCCTTGATCGAGACTCGGGACGATCTTGATGTGTTCCTCACCGTGGTCGTCGCCGAGTCACCTACTTTAGTGCATAGAAATCCAACCGTTCTTGATCGACTGCTGCGGCATCTCGAGAAGCGAATGCCACAGCATCTCGTAAAGACCCGCGAAGACCTTATGTTTAGTGCGAGTCGATGGATTGGTGCCTCACGTTATCCTCAGGGGCGCGAGATAGGGGACGACACACTAGCCGAGGAGCAAGAGCCGTGGCACATCATTCCTCAGGTCGAGAAGCAGATCAGTAATTGCATTCACCTCCCTTTGCTTAGAGGCTTCTATGAGGAATTGCTCAAACAATGCCAAGCCATCCTCGCCGATCACAAACACCCCAACAGAGCGGCGTGGCCCCGAGATGAAGACGATTAAACCCATTCAAGTGGCTGTCCGCAATGAGTGCAGGTGGTGAGCCCACTGAAAATCCTGAACTGCACCGGGGTCGGTGTCGCGGTTTGACCGTCATATCGACGTCGAGTATCCACGGATGGTTGACCACTGGTTCCCGGTTTGCGCTAAGGCCTTCAGTTGCCGCTGGGCGCACGCCTCCGGATCCAAGCGCTTGAAAGCAAGGCGAACGCTGCCCTCGGAACTAAACCGGCTCCTGCCCAAGCCCACTGGATTGACCTGATCGCCCCGCAGCGCCGTAATGCGCATCCCGGTGATGGCCGGCCAGGATGGCCAGGGTGAACCTTCGCCAAACTGTTTGCCGATTCCATCCCTCTCTTCCCCGATATTTTGCCTCCAACCGCAACTCCAAGTGCGCACGTTTCTAGGTTAATGGGCGTCGCCTGAAACATTTCATCGTCGAAGTGCTGGCCCGGATACCGACCCCGCGCTTTCATGGCGGTCTTCCCATGAAACGGGTGCTGCTTTTGCTCGGGCTCTTCGGGCTGCTGCTGCGAACGTCGGGCGCCACGCGTCCACCCAACGTTGTGCTGATATATGCCGATGATCTCGGCTGGGGCGACGTCGGCTGCTACGGCGCGACGGCCATTCGCACGCCCCACCTTGACCGGTTCGCGGCGCAGGGACTCCGCTTCACCGACGCCCACGCGGCCTCGGCCACGTGCACGCCGTCGCGGTACGCCTTGCTCACCGGAGAATACGCTTGGCGCCGCCGAGGTACCGGCGTGCTCCCGGGCGATGCCGCCCTGATCATCGAGCCGGGTCGCACTACGTTGCCCGCCTTGTTTCAGCGCGCCGATTACCGGACCGCCGTGATCGGCAAATGGCACCTTGGACTCGGCACCACGAATCTGGATTGGAATGTGGCGATCAAGCCTGGGCCCTTGGAAATTGGCTTCGATTACGCCTTTATTATGGCCGCCACCGGTGACCGCGTGCCGTGCGTGTATGTGGAGAATCAGTACGTGCGAAACCTCGACCCGAGGGATCCAATCCGCGTCCGTTACGGCCAGCCGGTGGGCGATGAACCCACCGGCAAGGCCCGTCCGGACCTCCTTCGGATGCATCCCAGCCACGGACACGACCAGACCATCGTCAACGGCATTTCCCGGATCGGCTACATGACCGGCGGTCAAGCCGCACGCTGGAAGGACGAGGAAATGGCCCTCGAATTCTGCCAGCACGCGCAGATATTCCTCCGGGAACAGCGCGATCGTCCGTTCTTCCTCTACCTCGCGTTGCATGATCCCCACGTCCCGCGTCGGCCGCACCCGCAGTTCGTGGGCAAATCCGGTCTTGGCCCACGCGGCGACGCTATTGTGCAGGCCGACTGGGTGGTGGGTGAAGTCCTCGCTGAACTGGACCGCCTTAAACTCGCGGAGACCACACTCGTCATTTTCACGAGCGACAATGGTGCGGTGGTGGATGATGGCTACCGCGATAAGGCGGTCGAAAGATTGGGGGATCACCGTCCGAACGGCCCATGGCGCGGCGGCAAATACAGCAAATTTGAGGGTGGCACTCGGGTGCCGTTGCTCGTGCGTTGGTCTGGCCGCGTGAGCCCGGGAGTGTCCGATGCGTTGCTGAGCCAGGTGGATTTCCCCGCGACCTTCGCCGCCCTGCTTGGGCAGACGCTCGACTCCAAGACCGCACCCGACAGCCAGAACCAGCTCGCCGCGTTGCTGGGTGAAACTCGAACCGGCCGCGATCACTTGGTGGAACACGGCCAGGGACTCGCGCTGCGCGAAGGCCCCTGGAAATTCATTCCGGCTACCGAAGGCTCACGCATTGCCTGGCAGACCGGTCTCGAGACCGGCAACCTCAACGCCCCACAACTCTATGGCCTCGCGACCGATCCCGGTGAGACGAACAATCTCGCCCGCGCCCAGTCGGAACGCGTGCGTCGGATGGAGGAACGGATGGGGACTCTGCGAAACCCTGGAACCGAATGAAGGGGGTCCCGGTCTTGAAGCGTCGGCTTGGCAGCGAGCCGTCTGTCGGTAAATTGGGCCGGTCACACATGAACACCTCTGAATCCAACGCCGACGTCAACCGCCGGGATTTCTTGAAAACCGGCTCGCTGGCCGCCCTCATGAGTGCTCTGGGCGGTATCCCTATTACCGGCGCGGAACCGGGAAAGCTGGCGGACGGCACCCCCCCCCCGCCTAAGGTAGATCCAAATTATAAAGAGAAGCCCCTCGGTCCGCCCGTGTCATTTGGGGTCATTGGACTCGGGATGCAGGGACGCGAGATCCTGACGCAACTGGCCAAGCTCCCCAATGCCCCAGTGGCGGGCATTTGTGACACCTACAAGTCGTCGATGAAGCGCGCTTCTGAGACCGCACCCAAGGCCGAGCGTTACGAAGACTATCGCGCCCTGTTGGACAACAAGAACGTCCAAGCCGTCGTCATTGCCACGCCCACTTTTTTGCATAAGGAACTCACCCTGGCAGCGCTGCAGGCGGGGAAACATGTGTATCTGGAAGTGCCTCTGGCTCATTCGGTTGATGATGCTAGGGCGATTGCCCTGGCGGCCCAAGCCATTCCAGCGAGACAAATCTTTCAAGCAGGGCTCCAGTTCCGGGCCAATCCGCAACACCATCACGTTCTCAAGTTCTTCCGCACCGGGGCTTGCGGAAAAACGTCGGCGGCCAGTTCGCAATTCAACAAGAAGCAGTCCTGGCGCCGGGCGTCCCCCAATGCGGAGCGCGAACGAGCCCTCAATTGGCGTCTATATCAGGAGACGACGCTCGGTCTGGTGGGCGAGATTGGGATCAATCCGGTGGATTGCACCAGCTGGTTTCTCAATGCCTTGCCGGTGGCGGTGACGGGCTTTGGCAGCACCTTGCTCTGGCAGGACGACCGGCAGACGCCTGACACCGTGCAAGCCGTGTTTGAGTATGCCGGTGGGGTCCGACAAATCTTTGCCTCGACTTTGACCAGTTCGTTTGGCGGTGAGCAGCAGACTTTTCTGGGGAGCGATGCCTCGATTCTGATCCGAGACAACCGGGCCTGGATGTTTAAAGAGGCCGATTCGCCCTTGCTGGGGTGGGAAGTGTATGCGCGGAAGGATGACATTCTGAATGAACAGGGAATTGCCCTGGTGGCCAATGCCACCAAGATCCTGGCTCAGGGCAAGAAGCCAGCAGAAGCCGCCAGTGACCTCGATTCACCTCTGAAATACGCTCTCGACAAATTCGTGGAGCACATTAATGACGGCACCGTTCCGACGGCGGGTTGGCAGGCGGGATTTGAAGCCACGGTAACCGCGATTAAGGCGAGCGAAGCGGTGGCTAAGAACACGCGGATCGTTCTTGAACCCGGTTGGTTTTTGGTTTGAAGGCTCATCCTGAATCGGCCCTGGTTGGATCGAGGCGTTGGGTGGGGCCGTCCCCGGTCGGAGCGAAGCCCTCCGGTCGGAATTGGGAGGGTGGGCCAGGAGGATCTTCACGCGTCCTGTGCCAAACCGCCGCGTCCCCTCGCGTCCCAGCGGTTCGCCCCTTATTCCCCAAACCTCCCTGCAAGCTCTTGTGGTCCGGGTGGCCGCGTGGCACGATAAGGTTAAACCTAAGTGAAATCCCGGAGGCCCGACCTGAGGCCGCCAGTTTTCATCAGGTCCCCTCCGAGTTGAATCAGATCCTTTCGTTCCACCCATGCATGAATCTCAGCCATCATGGTCAAAAGACTTACCCGGCGCGTCACCCCCTCCCTCCCCGGAATCTAACGCCGCCGGTTCTTACGAGAACCGGGTAGCGTCTGTCCTGCGAGCACTTGGCATTTCTGAGGATTATGGCCCCCACCGCGGCCTGGAGCTTCAATTGGAAGCCTCCACCCTAGTGACCGCTCGGGTTCTGCCCGATGGGAGGGAAATTCAGCTAACTTCGGTAGTGGCGACAAACTGGCAGGCGATGGTGCAGGCAGCCGCGTCCGAGAATGTGACCCTGATTTTGATCTCTGGATTCCGTTCGGTCGCTTACCAACGGCAACTCATTGAGCGAAAGCTTTCGCGTGGGCAGACCCTAGAGCAAATCCTCCGGGTCAGTGCCGCGCCCGGGTATAGCGAGCATCACACCGGTCGCGCCATCGACATTGGGACACCCGGTTGTAAGTCGCTTGAAGAGGAGTTCGAGAGCACCGGCGCTTTTCGCTGGCTTCAGTTGAACAGCGCTCGATTCGGTTTTTTCATGACCTACCCCCGCTTCAATCTCCACCGGATCGTTTACGAGCCGTGGCATTGGTTGTATCGGCCATAACTGGGATCCAGGGGTTCTGACGGCCTCACTTAACTTCTGAAGCATCCCGGAATAAAAAGGTCCGTTCGACTCCAGTGATTCTTGCCGGCCAGAGTCGCTTCCAATACCCCGAACCCTTCGAGCAGACTCCCGCATGAGACTTGATTCCCATCAGCATTTTTGGCGCTACACCGCGGCACACTATCCCTGGATTCCTTCGGGCTCACCGTTACCGCGTGATTGGCTCCCAGCGGATCTCGCAACGTTGCAGCAACCCCTCAGTTTTGACGGTTCCATCGCTGTGCAAGCCCGTCAGTCGCTCGCGGAATCGCATTGGTTGCTCGGGCTCGCCGACGCCGATTCGCGGGTTCGCGGAGTAGTGGGATGGGTTGATTTACAGGGCGACCGGGTCGAGGAGGAGTTGGCCGTCGTCGCTAGTCACCCAAAGTTCCGGGGCGTCCGACATGTAGTCCAGGACGAACCTGAGGACGACTTCATGCTCCGACCGGCTTTTCAACGCGGGATTGCTCGGCTAAAGCAATTCGGTCTGTGCTACGATATCCTCATTTATCCGAAGCAACTCCCAGCCACGCTCAAGTTGGTCCAAACCTTCCCGGAGCAACCGTTCGTTCTCGATCATATCGCCAAGCCCCTCATTCGCGACGGAGTGATTTCGCCTTGGCGAGAACAGATTTTGGAACTGGCCTCCTTCGCCAATGTCAGCTGCAAAGTATCGGGCCTGGTCACGGAGGCGAACCACACGCAGTGGCAGTCCGCGGAGTTTCGTCCGTATCTGGAGGTGGTTTTTGAAGGGTTTGGAGCGAAGCGGCTCATGTTTGGTTCCGATTGGCCGGTCTGCCTGTTGGCGGGAAGTTACGAGCAGGTCTTCCTGTTGGTGGAGGATTTCGTCAAGCGACAGGCCCGTTGGGATGATACTGCCCAGGCCGCGTTCTTCGGCGGAAACTGCGCGCAGTTCTACGGCGTGGCCTGATCCTTGGGTTCTCGCGTCAGGAAAACGCGATGACCAGGACCTGACCCGCGACAATCCGGAGAATCATGGTGAGCGGATAGACGGTGGCGTAGGCGACCGACGGCGCATCGCATCCGGCGGTATTATTGGCAAAGGCCAGTGCGGGTGGATCCGTCATGCTGCCGGCCACCAGGCCACAGGTGGTCATGAAATTCTGGCGAAGGAAGCGGCGTCCGACCCAACCCACCACCAGGATGGGTACTATGGTGATGACGAAACCCGCCAAAGCCCACTTAACACCCGCCTCGCTCAGGAGTGTTTCCCCAAACTTCTCTCCCGACTTGATCCCGACACAAGCGAGAAACAGAACGATTCCCAGCTCGCGAAAGGCCAGATTGGCGGTGCCTGGCATGTACCAAACGAGTCCGCCAATCCGTCCGATCCGACTGAGGAGGAGCGCGACTAATAACGGTCCTCCGGCCAAGCCGAGGCGAACCGGCACGGGCAGTCCGGGCAATTGAAACGGGATTAATCCACAAATGACTCCCAGCGCCAGGCCCAGGAAAAAGGGCACGTAATTGGTCTGGTCGAGCGCCTTGATGGAATTGCCGAGCCGCTTGGTGGCCTGATCCAAATGCGCCGGCTCCCCAATCATCTGCACAATGTCTCCAAATTGCAGCTGAACCCCGGGAACGGCAGTGATGGCAATTTCAGCCCGGGTGACGCGCGTTATGACCACTCCGCACGATTGCTGCAGGTTCAGTTCACCGACGGTCTGGCCGAGGACTTCCTTATTGGTCACTGCGACGCGGCGAATGGTCAGCGCTCCGGGTGCCTGGGTCAGGTCATCGGCACTGGGTCGACCGACGATCAGTTGGAAGGATTTGAGGGCCGCTTGCGGTCCGACCGCGAGCAAGGTGTCGCCCACATGGACGACGGTATTGTCGGTGGCTGGATTGGCTTCGACGTGACCTTGCCGACGGATCCTGGAAATCACCAACTGGTGTGGGGTGAGGCCGGTGACTTGATCCAAATGGAGCCCATCTAGGTTTGGGTTGGTAATTTCGACATTGAGACGCTCGAGCGGCAGGATTGATTGGGTACGTTCGGTGTTGAAGTCGGTGGCCTCTGTTTCGGGATCGATCCGGAAGACGAACCGGAGAATCAGCAGCGTGCTAATAATGCCGATGATACCGCCCGGATAAGCGATCGAGTAACCGACGCCGGGCAGGGCGATTTGCTCGGCGGTGGCGCCCGTCGACCGGAGCGCATCCGTCGCGGCACCCAGGGCGGGGGTATTAGTGGTCGCGCCGGCGAATAGGCCCACAGCGGCGGCGAGATCGATACCAAGCCAGCGCGACATGCCCAACGTCAAAACCACCCCGAGGGCTACCACCGCAAAGGCTTGCAGATTGAGAGCAAGACCTTGGCGTCTCAGGGAACTGAAGAAACCCGGGCCCAGCTGCAATCCAATCGTATAGACGAACAAGGCGAGGCCAAACTCCTGGAGGAACTGTCGGATCGTAGGGTCGATGTGGTATCCCAGATGTCCGGCGAGCAACCCCACAAAGAGTACCCCGGCGGTGCCGAGACCAAGGCCGCGGAATTTCACGCTGCCCATCGCGATTCCACCCGCGGCCACCAAGGAAATGATCAATAATGCTGCGGCCACCGGTTGGCTTTCCGGCAAATGATCGCGCAAAATGAAAGTCATCGGTTGGAATGTGAGAGTTCCCAACCGAGGGAGGCTATCCAGTTGCTCATCATGTATTCAACCAGGGGAACCAGTGAATCGTCGTCGAGAAACGGCTGGAGACCTTCCGGCGTCTGGACCAAGCGCTGTTGTCCGGTTTTGACCCCCCTGCCAGACGGACCCGTGATGGAGTAGTCGAAGGCCACCACCGCGGGAGTAGTGTCCCCGGTGATACGGATGGGAAAGGCGCCTCCTGGATTGTGGATGTATCCCGCTTGATCAATTTCGGTGAAAACCAGGTTCACCGTATAGCCGGCGGGGATAGAACCTTGAGCCAGGCTCTCAATTTCCTGCTGCAACTGAGTCAGCACGATGGGCGCGGTTTGTTCGCGGGTCTTCCCCGGCAATTGCAGGTCACTGAATTGGCTGGGGTCACGAAACTCAACCCGGGCGTTTCCGCCTTTGGGACCGGTGGCGCAACCGGCCAGAAAGGCCAGGGCCGTTAGTAAGGGAAACACGTCACGGACAACATGAAGTCTGATTTTCATGGGAACGGGTAAATGTGGTTGGGCCCGGTTCCCGGGGAACGTCACACCGGTTCCTTCAGAATCTCGATGAAACGCTTCAGGGCCGGCGAAAGAACTTTGCTGCGCCGATGAATTACCGCGAGCGGCCTTCCCGGTAGGGGATCCACAAAGGGAATACTCACCAGCGTCTGCTTCGAAACTTCCTGCGCAACGGTGCCCAGCGGCACAATGGCAATGCCAGCTTCGATTTCCACCGCCCGCTTCACGGTCTCAATGTTGTCGAATTCCATCACCACTTTCACTTCCACACCCGCTTCCCGAAGGATGCGGTCAATCGCCTTGCGGGTCGGAATGTCGTGCTCGAATCCAATGAATTTTTGACCCTGCAAGTGGCCGATGGAGAGGGATTTTAGCTTGGTAAACGGGTGTTGAGGAGGGCAAATCAAGACCATGGTCTCCTCGTGCAGTGGCACTACTTCCAAGCGGGCATCCTTATTGGGATAGGCCACCAGGCCCAGGTCCACGACATTGCCCAAGACATCTTCGTAGACCTGATTGGCCCGCCGGTACTCGATGTGGACGGTAACGGTGGGGTACGTCCGTAGGAATTTCTTCACGTACGGCGGCAGATTGTGCAGCCCGATGCTGTAGATGGTGGCGACCCGCATACTGCCGGAAACGATATCACGGGCTTCCTGCAGACGGTTCACCATCGTGTCGAACGTTTGTACGATTTGCTTGGCGCTCTCATAAAGCAGCTGACCCTCATGGGTCAGCCGGAACTTCTTTTTGCTGCGCTCGATCAGCAAGATCTTGAGTTGGCGTTCTAGCGAACTGACCTGCTGGCTGACTGCGCTTTGGGTAACTCCGTTGATCTGGGCGGCCTTGGTGAAACTTTCGGTCTCAGCCAGATCACAAAACACTCGAAGGCTCTGAACTTGCACGGCGGAATCGTAGACCATTTCTGGCGAAAATCACCGCCCTCACCGCAGATTTAAATGGTGAATCCGCAACTCGCAGCGCACGTCGAGCTTCTCGTTTTTTAAATCGATCTCCCAATCGGACGCGGATCCGAGGACGAACCAGACAAACCTGCGAGAACTCAAAAAACGAAATGCTGGAATGGACTAGCCCTGGTGAATTCTCGGATTAGGGGCACCCATTCGCCTCAGTACCAACGCAATCGGAACCAGGGGAAAATGACTTCCACCCCTACCACGACGAGCAGGATGATGCTGATGGAGGCGTTGAGTTTGAAGAAGGCTGCGTTGACCGAGATGGGGTCCCGTTTCCGCGCTAGAAAGTGCTCAAACACCAATAATCCGAGGATCAGGAAAAGTCCGATCCAGTAGGCGAACCGGAACGCACAGAGGATTCCAAACAAAACCAAAGCAGCCCACATGAACAAATGAGCCAGAAACGCGACGCCCAAGGCGTTGCGCGGGCCCCAGCGGACGACCAAGGAGTGTAATCCATGGGATCGGTCGAATTCGTAATCCTGGGTGGCATAAATGATGTCAAAGCCGACTAACCAGAGGATTACTGAAAGAGCGAGGGTCAGCGGAACAAAGGCCCCGTACCGGATTGCCGCCAAGCCGGTGGTGCCTTCCAGATCTGGAAAGAAGGCGATTTTTCCTTCAACAGCCGCCCAGGCCCCGAGGGGAGCCAGGGCCAAAGCGACGCCCAGCCACACATGGGTGAAGTCGGTGAACCGTTTGGTGAGGGAGTAAAACAGGATGAAGAACAGCGCGACGGGGGAGAGGATAAAGCACAACGGATTTAATCCCCAGGCCGCGGCCACAAACGCGGCCCCACTCAAGAGCCACAGCGCGCTCGCCCCGGGAAGGCCGATTTCGCCGGCGGGCAGATGACGTCGGGCGGTTCGGGGGTTCAGAGCATCAAACCGTCGGTCGACAATCCGATTGAAGGCCATGGCACAGGTGCGGGCTCCGATCATGGCGGCCACAATCAGGAAAAAGACTCGCCAACCGGGCCAACCTTGGGTTTCCCGAGCGGCGACCATCATGGAGGCCAGCGCAAACGGCAGGGCGAAGACGGTGTGGCTCAGTTTAACGAAGCCGGCCCAATTTTGGAGCGAACGGAACATTCAGGAGGAAATGGCCAGCAGCGGAATCGCCGGCGGCCGCGGACGGTTAAAGTTCAAGGCTCCAAGTTCAACGCCCAATGTTCAACGTCTCAGTCGGGTTCTTCCGTCCACCGATGGACCAGGGAATGGGCCACGCCCAGATGGTCGAGCACCCGGGCGACCACAGTATCGGCCACCTCCGCCACGGTAGTGGGTCCGGTGTAAAATGAAGGGTTTGCCGGCAGCAACTGCGCCCCGGCTAGTAGCAACAGTTCGAAATTCCTCACATGCACCAGCGACAGGGGTGTCTCGCGCGGAACCAGAATGAGCCGGCGGCGTTCCTTGAGAATCACGTCGGCACACCGCAGCAAGGCATCGGAGCTGACCCCGTGGGCGATGCGCCCCAGCGTGCCCATGCTGCAGGGGATCACGACCATGGCATCCGGCGGATTCGACCCGCTGGCGAACGGCAGGTTCATCGAACGGTGGCTGTGTTGCTGAACCCCCTCTTTGAGACGCAATCCTCCCGGAAGTTCCGTGGCGACTACCTGCGGCGCATACTGGCTGAGGATGACATGGATTTCGTTGACTGCGGGATCGAGGCAGTCGAGCAGCCGTTGGGCATAAATCGAACCACTTGCGCCCGTAACGGCGATCAGCAAACGCATGGACGCACTATGCGGCCGAACCGGGCGAATGCCAGCCGGCCGAAGGTAGGGAGCGCCCTTTATCCGGGACGCCCCAGAAGTAAAACGAGCTGTGGGTAAGGGCGTGGAGGGCCGATTTTAGAGGGAAAAAAACACGGAGAACGCAAAGAAAACGGTCGGCGTTTGACAAACGATCGAGGTCGGTTCCTTCGTTTGTGCGCTTAGGCCCCGTTTTTTTCCCCATCGCGATTCATCTGCGGGTCAAACTGCTTTTTCTTTCTGCTATGTTCCGGTCTTCCAGATGGCGCTTTTAGCAATGCCAGCCGACGGAAGGGTGTGCGGGTTGCCGGAGGCCGTTTTGCCCGGTAGCGTTACCCCCAATGAAACGGGCCGCACTATGGATTGTCGGGGCGCTGGCGTGGGGTGGTTTGACCGCCGCCGAGCCAGTGTTTTCCCAGGATTTCTCGAATAGTAAAATTGGGGAACTACCGGACGATATAATGTTGTACGATGGTGGATTCACCGTGAAGGAGGAAAGCGCTAACCGATTTCTCGAGCTGCCCGGGGCCCCCTTGGATTCATACTCGGTTTTATTCGGCCCCCATGAGGCCCACGGGGTCGAGGTGTCGGGGCGCATTTATGCCACCAAGACCGGGCGCAAGTTTCCGGTCTTTGGTCTCGGTTTGAACGGGTTGAGCGGATACCGACTCCAGGTCTCTCCGGCCAAAGGAGCGTTGGAGATTGTCCACGGCGATGTCGTGATCGCCAGTGTTCCCTTCACCTGGAAATCGGCCGAATGGACCGAACTACGTCTGGTCGTGCGCAAAATTGCTGACAGTGAATTTCGCGTAGAAGGCAAGGCTTGGACTGCTGGGACCGAGGCGCCCAAAGACGAACTGATTACTTTCACCGGAAAAAAACTTCACCCGGCCGGCAAGTCTACTGCTTGGGGAATGCCCTTCTCCGGTACCCCCATCCGATATGACGACCTCAAGGTGACGCGCCTGGGTGGCTCTTAAACGGCCTGACCTTCTCCTTCGACTCCGCGAGGATGGTTGAACCGAACGTTCCTGACTCTGGGTCCGTCTTCAGGTTGGTTAGTCCGTTCCTGCTCCTTTCGAACGTAGGCGTTCGCGGGTCTCGGGGTCTAGGGCGCTCGCGGGAATTCGTTGGTTTCGCACGGCGGCGTCCAATAGGTGACGTCCTGGATCCGTCCGCAACAGGCCGGTGAGTGCCAATTTCTGATTGGCTGGGGTGAACTTTGGCCAGTGTTCGAGAATTAACTGCGCGGCCGCCGCTTCGGGCGAATCCAGCAAACCGCTTACGGCGCCTTGTTGAAGTTCGGGATGCGCCTCCGACGCCAAGTGCACTTCCAGTAGCGGACGCGCGGTGGCCCAGGGCAACAGCGCAATCATCCGCAGGGCATCATAGCGGGTTCCAGCCGGCACCTGCGCCTCGGTTGCCATCGTCACCGCCAAAGCCAGACTCCGATCCCAGCGAGCGCGCAACGGTGCTGACTCTTTCAGAAGTTGGCTAAGCCGCTCGCCAGGATTGGTCCGCACTTGGCTGAGTCCGTTGATGACCCCGCCGCCTAACACCACTGCTTGCCAATGGTACAAAGCATCCCCGGGCGCAGGCAGCGCGGCGTCGAGTAGTTGCCGCAAAACAGCCGCGTCGTCACTCCGTCCGGCGGGGAAAGCAACCCGCCAGAGCCAGGGAATCCGACGATACTCTTCCTTCGAATCAGGGCCCAACCCCTGGGCCATCGCCGTGATGAGATCGGCCGCCGACTGCCCCCGGTCACGAATCAACTTCTCCCGGTCCGCGGGGCTTACTTGATCATTGAGCAGGGTGGCTGCGACCACGGTGAGGGTGGCCGCGGGTCCAGGCAGCGTCGTTTCCGTACGGGCTTCCGTGGCGCCGAGCTCATAGATACCGAACCAGCGCTGACTGTTCGCCTGACCGGCCCGAACGGTCCACCGCACGGGTTCACCAGGCGGGAGAGCGCTTCGCTGCACCGCCAGCGTGAGGAGGCCGTTGCCATCTTCCTCGCTGCGTTCGCGCACCTGATACCCGGCGCGCACCGGAGGATCCTCGCTCACCCAACGCGCGTCCCCGCGGACGACCTCGAAGTCGAACACCTTGCGACCGTTCAGTAGCAGCGTGAAGCCCCCGGCCGGCTGGGAGAAAAAGCCCAGGCCGATGGGTACGTCGTATTGAACCCAGGAATCCGGCGCCCCTGAATCTCCCGGCGGCGGCGATTCCCACTCGACCCGTCCGGTACCATCGGTTTGACGCGCCAAGCGAAACGGCGAAGTCCCGAGCCAACTTCGGTATTCGAGGGATTCGCTGGCGAACACGATGCGCGCCACCCCGGGCGCGGCCGACTCCCGAAACTCTTGGCGCGCGAGCGCTGCGGACTCGGCTGTCGCACTGCCAAAACCTCGCGGCGATGGGCTTCGCAAATAGGCCACCAAGTCGGCCATTCCCTGTGGGTCGAGCGCCGTCTCCAAGCCTTCCGGCATGAGCGAATAAACCCCGGGCTTCAGCGAAACGAGGTCCGAGCGCAGCAGGGTTTCCCGTACCGCACCCGATTGGACTAAGGTGAGGCTGTTCGCGGTTTCATTCTGGATTACGCCTGTCAGCAGTCGTTGATCCCGCGTTTCGATCTCATAGGGCAGGAAGCGCGGTTCGATGACCGAATTCGGATCCAGAATGGCTACCAGGAATTCGTTCAGCGGTTTCTCCCGAAAGGTGGCGAGGTCAGGACCGACGGCCTGGCCTGCACCACGAAACGCATGGCAGGCCGCGCATAGCTCCTGGAAGTGGGCGAGTCCCCGCTGAGAGATTCCCGGGAGTTCGCCGGCGTCGGCGTACGCACGAATCACGGCGGCCCGATCGGAGTCGGGTGCGTTGGGCAAGGCAGTGCTCGCCCGACGCGCGAATTGGGGATTCGGATGCCGCGCCAGTTTCTGCCGCTGGGTGGCGGACAGTTCGCGTGGGGCCACCGTCCCCGCTTCGAGGGCGGCCAGCAAAGGGTCGGTCCAGGCCTCTCGATTCAATAATTCTTCCAGGATCGTCGCCCGTAGTGCCGGAGGTTTAGTCGCCCAATCCTGCAGCAGAAGCCCGCCAATGCGCGGACTCGCGGACTGCTTCAAGCCACCCAGGGCGGCCTGGGCGAGTTCAAAACTCTCCGGCCGGGCTAAGGTCGCGCCCAACAAATTCAGATCCGCTTCACTCAAGGGTCCCAGGCCGAGCAAGTGAAGCGCGCTGCGACGGTTTGGCAGGCTCTCCTGGGGATCCAACGCGCGTCGTCGAGCCTCCGCCCAGACCCGCTCCAAGCGCAGTTGTAGGGCCGCATTCTCGCGGAGGCCTCCCGCCTGAATCAGGAGACCCACGGTGGTGAGATGCCCGTCGTTCACCGTCTCATTCAGCATCGGCACGATCAGCGCCAGAACGGCCGCCCGACTGGCGGCGTCACCAGTCTTGCCGCTGGTGGCGATCAGTTCATTCACGAGCGCCTGACGTCCGGGCACCTCCGTTCCCGACTGGAGGACTACCTGAAGCACCTCGGGCACGCACTGGGCCGAGGAACTCAGAATGGCGGTGCGCATCCGAGCATCGGAGGCCTCGGTCAGCGCCAGTCGGCCAAGCGCTGGGCCCGCCTCCTTTCCCGGCAACTCGCCCAAGGAGAACGCCAATTGCAGACGGACGCGCGGATCGGGGTCCTCGACCATCTCCTGCCAGCGTTGGCGAACCGCCTCGACGCGGGTGACTGACGTTTCGCTCAAGACCAGCGCGGCCTGGCGCATCGCCGGTTCGCGGTCTCTCAGGACTTGCAGGAGTAGCGTCTTGGAAAGTCCTCCGAGTTGGGCCAGGAGATAGAGCGCTTGCACGCGTGGGCCGGGCCGCGCGTTTCCTTGAACCAAGGCCTGCACTCCCGGCACCGCGGCGATGTCGGCCCGCTCCAGAAGCTGTCGGTGGGCCAGGTCCCGCAGCACTCCGTTGTCCTGACCCAGCACCGTCACTAACTGAGCGGTGGTCTGTCGGGTGAGATCGCTCCACGTAGATCGTTGGGTATCGCCCGTACGTTTCACTCGATACAGACGACCCTGCTGATCGCCGGCCCGCGGATCCAACTTGGCCAAACGTTCCGGTGAAATCCACCGGGGATGCTCAATCACGAACCGATACATATCCACCACCCAGAGCGCTCCGTCTGGTCCGGTGCGAGTTTCCACCGGTCGAAACCAATTGTCCGACGACGACAAGAATTCCGACTCCAACTCATCGGCGGCGCGGTGTCCGGCAAAGGATGTTCCCGCTGGTTCCACGATCAGGCGATGAACGAGGTTGTGCACCGGCTCGGCAATGAAGGCGTTGTGATAAAATTCCGTACCCAAACGCGACTCACGAAACACTTCTAAACCACAGGCTGACGTCGTGCGTCCGGCGGATTGCGGATCGTTGAATCGTTCCAAGGTGTGGCTGGTCGGATACACGCGATTCGCGTCGGGTCCTTGCGCCACGTAGACCCTGGAGTCGGGAACAGTCAGGGCGGGATTGCGCGCGAGGTAACGTTCGGGAAATGGGAAATGCCACATCCACGCGCCGTTGTCGCAGCCGAAGCCATTGCCAAAATCGTCGCGCACTCGTCCTTGCTGACTGAGCCCACCGACGGATTCGAATTCCCCAGTGTCCGGATGAATTCGGAAATCACGCCCACTGAGCGGATGATCCTTCCCGGTGAGATGACTCCGAATGGTGCCGCCGAAAAGGCCCGCCGCGCCGTAAACCCAACGGTCCAATCCCCAGCGCAGAGTGTTGACCCGTGCTTGGTAATTGTGGGTGGCAAATCCCGAATAGAGCGTTTGGCGAATATCGGGGCGTCCATCGCCATCGGTATCTTCCAGATAGAAAATATCCGGCGCGGCACACACCAGAACGCCCTTCTTCCACGCCAGCACTCCGGTGGGGAACGGGACGTCGTCCACCAGACGCACGGCGCGATCAAACTGGCCATCGCCATCGGTGTCGGTCACCACGGAAATCCGGCCACCCGGTTTGAAGTCGCCGTCCAGTCCGGCTGGGTAGTCATGCATTTCGGCGACCCACAAGCGGCCATCGGGCCCGAAGTCTACCGCGACTGGATCCACCACGAGGGGTTCGGCCGCGACGAGTTCGACTTCGAAGCCGGGTCGGACGTGAAATGAGCGCAAGGCTTCGGCGGGGGTCTGCGGAGGCGGGGTATCCGAAGTCGCTGGGGTCGCGCGGAAGGGAGCGGGTAAGGCTGCTTTTTTATTCCCTTGAGCAACCCCGACCGGGAACACGGTGGATTCGGCGCCCGTGAGTTCGCTCCCGGTCAGTCCTGCGATCCAGATACCGAGTGTGAGGAACAGAGCCTCTGTTTGCCGCCAGGTCGGGAATCTCTGGGAGGAATCGCGGTCAGTCATGGGTGGTAGAATACGCGGACGCACTGGAGTGAGGACAAGGGTTAACTGCTGCGAGGATCGAACGCGTCGCGTAAACCGTCCCCTAGGAAATTAAGGGCAAGCAGGGTCAAAGCCAACACACAGCCGGGACCAACAATCAGCCACCAGAATACTCGGAGGGGATTGATCTGCGCCGCGCCCTCAGCGATCAGCGTACCCAAACTGGCGGCTGGGGGTTGGATGCCCAAGCCCAGGTAACTCAGGAAACTCTCATAAAGGATGATCGCCGGTACCGTCAAAGTAAGATACACAATCACGATCCCAATGACGTTGGGCAGAATGTGATGGAACAGGATGCGTCGGTTGCTGGCACCGAGAGACTGACTGGCCAGGACGAAGGGACGGGAACGTAACGAGAGGACCTGACCTCGGACAATCCGGGCCATCGTCAGCCAGGATACCGCGCCCAAGCCTACGAAGAGAAACATCATCCGGCCCGCCGGTGCTAGAGCGGGTGAAATCGCCGTTATCCATTGCTTCACAAACCCCTCGAGGGTCGTGATCAGCACGATCACAAACACAATACTCGGCAGCGCATATAGAATGTCCACGAACCGCATCATGAAATTATCGGTCCGCCCGCCGACGTACCCGGCAATCATACCCCAACACACCCCAATGATCAGGCTGACCACCGTTCCGACGGCCCCGACGAGCAAGGAAATCCGCGCTCCGGCAAACACGCGGGTGAATACATCACGACCGTGGACATCCGTACCAAACCAATGAGCAAGACTGGGTGGGGCAAATTGTGAATCCGAGCCATGGACGGCGTCATGCGGGCTCAACAGCGGAACCCCGATAGCCAGGAGCATCACCAAGGCGATAAAGGCGGCCGAGATCAGGGCGGGACGATTGGCGCAGAGCCGTCGCCAGGTCTTCTGATTGGGCGAGAGGTGGACGGCTTCGACGGAGATCGATGAAACCATGCTCGGACCGTTTTGAGGTAGCTTGGATTCACTCATAGCGCACCCTTGGATCCAGCAAGCTGTAGGCGAGATCCACCAGTAGGTTCAGCACCAGCAGGAGCACCGCATACAGCATCACCAAGCCCACCACCATGGTGTAATCGCGGCTAAGGGACGAGTTCACCATGAACACGCCAATGCCCGGGATCTGGAAGATATTTTCCACCACGAACGAACCCGTAAGCAAATCTGCAAGCATAGGTCCGCTGTAGGAGACCACTGGCATGACCGCCGTTGGCAGAGCGTGCTTGAGCAGTACTTGCAATTCACTGGCCCCTTTGGCGCGAGCCGTGCGGATGTATTCGCTTTGCAGGGCCTGCGTCATCCCCTCGCGGGTCAACCGGGTCACGCGGCCTCCGAAATAGAGGCCCAGTGCCACCATTGGGAGTACGGCTTGCAGGGGAGCGCCCCAGAGACCCACCGGAAACCACCCGGCTTTGAGCGCGAATCCCAGGATCAAGAGCGGGCCGATGACAAATCCTGGAATGCAGATGACGAGCAAGGCGAACAGACTGCCGATCCAATCGCCCCAGTGTCCGCGGCGGACGGCTGTGTAGAATCCAAGCGGCAGACCCATCGCTAAGGCAAATCCGAAGGCGAGAAAGCCTAGGGTGAGCGAGACCGGCAATCCTTGGAGGATGATATCGGTGACCGTGTGATTGCGGTACTTGAGGGAAAGTCCGAGATCTCCCGCAACGAGACCGCCGGGTGCGCGTCTCAGGCTGCCCCCCGGGGTGCGTTCCCATTTGAGTCCTAGGAAGCGTAGGTATTGGGAGATCAATGATTCATCGAGATGGTACTTCTCGGCGAGGGCGCGTTCGACGGCCGGCGAGGCGGGCTTGCGTTCGCGATCGAACGGTCCACCCGGCGCCACGCGAACGAGGAAAAACGCCAGCGTTACGATGACCAACGTTAACGGCAGCATGAACAACAGACGTCGAAGGAAATAATTCATGGGCGCGCTGTCTCAGCGTTTTCGATACATGGCCCAGATCGGATGCTCATCCGTCAGGTTGGTGTGAATGCCGCCGACCCGTTGGGGATCGAAGGCATACAGTCCGGTGTAGTTGTAAACCGGAATGATGGGAACCTCGTCGAGTGTTAATAGCGTTTCGGCTTGCCGCAGCAGTTCGAAGCGCTTTTTGGGATCGGGCGTGGCGGCCGCCTGATCGAGCAATCCGTCATAGGTCGGATTGCGCCAACCCGTGCGGTTGTTCCCGCTGTCGCCCAGAAAACAATCGAGGAAGGTGGTTGGATCCTGGTAATCTCCAATCCAGGAACCGCGGATGATATCATAATTCAACAGGGACATTTCGCTGAGATACGTCTTCCACTCGACGGGACGCAGCTCCATTTGCAGAACGAGATGCTCGCGGAGCATGGATTGAAACTCGACGCCAATTTGTTCGTGGGTTCGGGAACCGCCGCCACCGCCCGCGTTGAACATGTAAGTGAACGAAGGGAATCCGGTCCCGTCCGGATAGCCGGCTTGGGCCAGCAGGCGCTTCGCCTCGACGATATTCACCGCCCGAGCGGCGGCGTAGTCGGTCGCATTCGTGGCCGAACTGGCATTGTCGCCTAGTCCGGGTGGAGGGTTATAACCACCGGTGCCGGGTGGGGTCAGGGCGCTGGCCGGCCGTTCTCCGAGCCGCGTGATTCGTTCGACGATGCGTCGCTTATCTAACACGAGGCTGATCGCTTTGCGCACGCGCACATCGTCAAAGGGTTTGCGGGTGACATTGAACCGGATGAAGTAGGTGCCGAGATAACTGAAGGTGTGAAAATCCGGACGCTTCAGGAGCACATCATTCAGTTCGAGCGGGATGAGGTTCCGCTCAATGAGCACGTCAACTTCACCGGTCAGCAGCAGATTCAGGGAAGTGGTGGGCGAGTCACCGGAAAGGAAATCTACCCGCTCGAGTTGGACCGTGGCTGCATCCCAATAGCGGGGATTCTTGCGGACTCTAATGCGGTCGTTAGGTCGCCAGGACATTAATTGGAAGGCCCCGCTGCACGGCAACGGATCAGCTCGGACCCATTGATCTCCGTACTTCTCAATCGTCCAGCGGGGAACGACGGCCATGATGCGCATGGCGCACAGATCGATGAAAAACGGAGTGGGATTGGTCAGGTCGACTTCGACGGTGTGTCGATCCCGCGCCCGAATTCCCAGGCTGGCAAAATTCGTAGAGGCTCCGGTTACGAGTTCGCGTCCGCCCTTCACGTAGAAGAAAAAGCCGCTGTAATCGGCGGCCGTCAGGGGATCGGCCGCATGGCGCCAAGACCAGACGAAGTCGTCGGCCGTGATCGGTTCGCCGGTGGAAAAGGTCGCGTTAGTCCGCAGGTGGAACGTGTAACTGCGTCCGTTCGGAGAGACATCCCAACGTTCCGCCCATCCCGGTACGCCTCGACCGGTCACTGCATCAAATCGGGAAAGACCTTCAAAGAGAGCACCAGAAACGCGGCCGTCGGCTTGTCCGGTGAGCACCTGCGGATCGAGCGTCTCGATCTCGGGACCATTTAGAATGATGAGGTCGGCCCGGCGTTGGGGCTGACAGCTGGTGAAGACGAATAACCCGAGGATCAACAGTGCCATCAGGCTCTGAACTTGGGCTCGCACGATTCAGGGTGTTCTCAGCGGGCGCTGGTTTCAAGGCAACCGGACAGAAAGGTCGAGCCGGGTAGGCTGTTCAACTGTCGGATGGTTCCTCCCGGGGGGGGGAAGCAAAACGCCTTCGGCCGGATTCGGCCGAAGGCGTGAAAGGGATGACCGTCGATTGGTCCAGGCTATTTAGCCGGGGCGGGAAGGGTAAGATTGGTCACGGTAGGCGCGGGAACAATCGCATTGCTGGGGATCAATCCGATAGCCGGGGAAGTCGCCGCCGGTGTCTGAGCGTTATTCAGCTCTTTAAGGACGCCCTGGTTCTGAGTCCGGGCAAAATGGGCGTTCATCCAGGCGAGGAGCACACACAAGACAATGAAGGCGCCCGCGGAATACTTGGTCAGCTTGGTCAAAGTATTGCCGGATCCGGCCCCGAACAGGGCTTCCGTGGTGGCTCCGCCGAAAGCCTGGCCCAAACCCGCTTCTTTCTTGGGCAGCTGAATCAGAATCAGCAGCCCGAGAAACAAACAGCAGATAACCAGGACGAGCGAAAGAAGCGAGATGGTGAGTTGCATGCGACGGAGAGGAGTCGGACTTAAATCGAATTCTTGACGATGTCGGCAAAGCTACGGACTTCGAGGCTTGCTCCGCCCACGAGTGCGCCATCCACGTCGGGCTGACCCATTAATTCACGCGCATTATTAGGCTTCACGCTGCCACCATACTGAATGCGCACCCTTTTGGCGACGGCTTCACCGTGAAGGCCGACCAACACCTTGCGGAGGAAAGCGTGGACTTCCTGAGCCTGTGCGGTGGTGGCGGTCTTGCCACTTCCGATCGCCCACACCGGTTCGTACGCGAGCACCGTCCGTTCGACTTGTTCTGCGGCCAGTCCAGCTAAGGAGCCCTTGACCTGCGTTTCCACGACTTCGTTGGTAATTCCAGCCTCGCGTTCGGCGAGGGTTTCGCCCACGCAGACGATCGGGATTAAGTTGGCGGCGTGGGCGGCGGCGGCCTTTTTGGCGACCAGTGCGTCGGATTCCTTCTGAAATTGCCGACGTTCGCTGTGACCCAGAATCACGTAGCCGACAGAGAACTCCTTGAGCATTCCGGCGGAAATTTCCCCTGTAAACGCGCCATATCCGTGTTCGCCCATGTTTTGGGCGCCCAGCCGGATATTGGAATCGAGGATGGCTTTGGAAACGGCATCAAGGGCCGTGAAAGGGGGGCAACAAACGATGTCGACCTCTTTCACGGCCACGAGTTCGCGCCGCAGATCGTTCACCAGGCTCAGGGCCTCGGCCACGGTCTTGTTGCATTTCCAATTGCCGGCGATGATTAATTTACGCTCTTTTTCCATGCAGGGCTTCCTCGTGAAACAGAGGGCGGACGTTACCGGCACGCCCGGGAGCGTCAAAGGCCTTTTTGCAGTTCAAGCGGCGACCGACGTACGATTTCCGAATCCGGGGCGAAGTTTCCACCAAACAAAACTGCGATTATTTTTCGTCCAGGCAGCTGACTCCGGGTAAGGGCGTTCCCTCAAGGAACTCCAGGCTCGCCCCGCCTCCGGTGCTCATGAAGGTCACCTTATCGCCGAGGTTCGCCTTATTGATGGCTTTGACCGAATCACCGCCGCCGATGATCGACTTGGCACCGTTGGCGGTGGCGGTGGCCACGGCTTTGGCGATGGCCAGTGTGCCCTCGCCGAAGCGCGGATCTTCAAACATGCCCATAGGGCCGTTCCAAAGAATCGTCCGAGCGGATTGAATGATGCTCGAAAACCGCGCGACCGTCGCCGGACCGATATCGAATCCCTCGCAATCGGCCGGAATGTCCGGCTCGGTATTAACCCGAGGATTGATGGGCTGCAGGACCGGTTTGCCCCGTTTGTTCAGTTTTCCGGTGTCCTGCAGTTCAGCAATGACGTTGTCGCTCGGCAATTCGAACTGAACTTGGCGCTCCTGGGCCTTTGATTCGGCTTCCAAGGCGGTGTTGATATGTTCCGGCTCGACTAGGGACTTTCCGGTCTTGTTTCCGTGGGCCAGCTTAAAGGTATAAGCCATGGCGCCACCGATCAGGATCGTGTCCGCTTTGTCGATCAGGCGGTCGATGACCTTGATTTTATCGGAGACTTTGGCGCCGCCCAGGATGACTACGAAAGGGCGGGCGGGCTCATCAAGTTCGTCTCCCAAAAACTTCAATTCACGCTCCATCAATAAGCCGGCGGCACACCGTCCACCCCAGGCCGAGATGATCCGGGCCACCCCACAGGTTGAGGCATGAGCCCGATGCGCGGCCCCGAAGGCGTCATTGATGTAGGCGTCGGCCAACAAGGAGAGTTGAGCGGCAAAAACTGGGTCATTCTCTTCTTCCTCCGCATGGAATCGAACATTCTCCAGGAGAAGAAGTTCTCCGTCTTTTAGTGCCTTGGCCGCCGCTTGGGTTTTGTCCCCCACGCACTCATCGACGAATTGGACCGGATGTCCTAGCAATTCCGTCAGCTTCTCGGCGACCGGTTTGAGGCTGAGCGAGGGTTCGCGTTTGCCGTCGGGTCGCCCGAGGTGGGCGGCTAGAATGATCCGGGCACCCTTTTCGATGAGGAGCTTGAGCGTGGGTAACGTTTCGCGGATGCGAGTGACGTCATTGATGACCATCCGGCCATCCTTTTCCTCCATGGGAACGTTGTAATCCACACGGACCAACACACGCTGGCCCGAAACAGAAAGATCGCGAACGGTGAGTTTCCCCATAATTGATTTCCTTCGTCGAGGCGAAGGGCGAGAAGCGTACCGGTTCGTGGGAGAACGGTGAAGGCGATTCTCGCAGGCTTTGTGGCCGAGCCGTGGATCCATGGACCCAGCGCGACGAGTGCGAAAAAAGCGGGCACCTCATGGTGCCCGCCTAACCCAAACAACCAAACTAACCTCCTTTACCGGAATCGCAGACTCCGGCAGGGAACGGATTGCAACCGTAGGCTGAAATTGACGTTCCCGGAACCAACAAGCACTTACTTAGCTCCTGATAAGATGCGTTCAACGTAAAAGTGAAGCAAAGTGGCGAACTGCTAACAGTTTAGTTTTTTGATTTCAGCCGATTAGACTGGATTGTGATTTCATAGTAAATTCGAAACCATGTGGAGTTGAGTAGGTTGTAGAATGCGGAACGGCTCAGGAATACCCGCCCCATCAGACCATCGGCGCGAAACAGTTCGGCTCGTGGCAACTTCTTCCTGAGGCGGATTCCCAGGGGCGGTGAAGGACTAACTTCAAACCGAAATCGATCGTGGAAATGTCTCTCAACGGTGGGTCGGCAATCGCCTCGTCGGAGGAAGACGATCCCAGGAATTCCCCGAATGAGCCGCGCGTTGGCCGAACTGCGCGATTGTTGACTGGCCTCGTCCCCCAGGTTGCTTGTTTATTCGGTCCGCGCATGCAAGCCCTCCCTCACACCCGCAATTGCTACGTCTGCGGCATTCAGAACCCGGCCGGCCTTCGCCTCGATTTTGCCACGGACCGCCGCGTCGTCGAAACGCGTTTCCAATTCCGCCGCGAATTATGCGGGTTCGCCGCCACGGTTCACGGCGGCCTGATCGCCACGGTCTTGGACGAAGTCATGGTTTGGGCGGTGGGCGTCGGTGCCGGTCAGTTAACCTATTGCGGCGAAATGACGGTCCGCTACCAGCGACCCACCCCGCCCGAGACGGATCTTATCGCCCGGGGGGAACTGATTGAAAACAAGCGGGGACGTCTCTTCCTGTCCAAGGGATCACTGTTTGACACCGCGGGTGACTTGCTCGCCGAATCCACCGGCAAGTACTTGCCCGTACCAGCGGAATTACAGCCGATCCTGCGGGCGGATTTTGTGGAGTCGCCCGATTGGGTCTTTCCAAGGTAATTCGCCTTCAAGACGACTCCCGCAGGGCTCGGCTAAACTGGCGCTCCCAGGCGCCTCGAAAGGGGAGGGTCAACAGGGTTCCCACCAGCACCGAACGGACCTCGGGCCGGGTGATCTTGATCCGCGTCTGGGGATCGAGCACGCGGCCGAGGCGGAGTTTGGCCAGAGTGTGTGCTCCAATCAGAATGGGCCAGGCACAGGCCAGGCGCAGACGCAGGCAGCGGCGGGGAATCGTATTGGTGTAACTCCAACCGGCCGCCAAATGAGCCTCCGCCCGCCCCAGCCATTCGTCATACAACGGCCGAAAGCGGGATTCCTGGGTCGGATCCAGTAAGTCCCCGGGCGCGAGACTCAGCGTCGCTAACGCTTCACCGGGCAGATAGCAACGTCCCGCCCGCAGATCGCGCGGTAAATCTCGCAGGATGTTGATCAATTGCAGGCCTTTGCCAAAGCGGATTCCTTCCTCCAAAAAACGGGCGTCCTGAAGCGAGGCGGCCGGAAAACAATGTCGGCGCGTAAGCCGGGTCCAAAACTCGCCGACACAGCCGGCGACCCGATACGTGTAATCCTCCAGTTCGGCGTCCTGGCGTAGGGAAATTGGCGCGGTGGGGGTGGCGTGGCCGAACCGCCGCAAGTCCAGTAGTTGCCCCCCAGTGATGGTCGCCAGGACCGCCCGAATGTCACCTTGATCAGCCACCGGTTGCTCTGGAAGCAGGGCCAAGGCGGGTTCGATCCGTTCGAGCAGTCGGCGCTCGGCGGGGGAGGTTTGGTCGCTCGAGGGAGCCAGGAGCGGCTGAAGATCCAGAGGTTCGCTCCGCGTTCCTTCAATCCGTTGCTGCAAGGCCGAGAGGGCCGCCAACCGGTCGGCCACCGAGGAGAGTTCAGTATCGGCAATGGTATCGGTGGCCCGAGCCAGCAGATAGGCTAAGCCGATCTGAGGTCGAACCGTGGACGGCAGAACCCGCAAGGTCAGGTAGAACGAACGCGAGGTGTCGCGCAGTAGGGCTGCGAGTTCGGGGCTCACAATTCTCTCGGATCGTACTCAGGAAGCAGGACTTTCCGTCTGGGGGATTGGTTCCGAATCCCGGTCAGGTAGGACCTGAGCACGCCGCGCAGACTCCGGAAAATGGTTTCGAACGAGAAGGGGAATCTACGGAAAAACCTGAAACTTGCCTGACGCAGCCGGGGTGTTGCTGACAGACTACCGCTCGTCCGCTGACGGGCCCACGATGACGGATCCGGCCCAGTTTGAAACGTTTCTGGTCGCTTACCAGGACATGGTGTTCAGCACTGCTGTCCGCCTTTTGGCCAATATTGCCGAAGCGGAAGATATCGCGCAGGAAGTGTTCTTGCGTGCCTGGAAGCACTTTCCTGAATTGGCGGGCAGCGCCACCGCCGGAGGCTGGCTCAAGACCGTCACTCGGAACCTTTGCCTGAACCACCTGCAGCGCTATCGGGCCCGATGGAAGCTGTTCAGCGAGCTGGCCGGGGAGGACGACGACGGGGAGAGTTGGCCGGTGGACTTTGCCGCCCCGGACACCTTGGAATCGACGCTATTGACGGCGGATCAACGAGAGTTGGTTGACCAAATGTTGGCCAAACTACCGGCGAATCAACGAGTGGCCTTGGCCTTGTACCATTTTGAGGACATGGATTATGCAGAGATTGCCACCCAACTCGGGGTGTCGCTCGGGAAGGTCAAAACTGACATCTTCCGTGCCCGGGAAACATTGCGAAAAAAACTGCAACCCGCCCGCGACTCCGTGGGTGTTTAGAGGAGAGAAGGATATGAAGAAGGACCGTCAATCTGATGATTCGCTGGCTGCTTGGGCCGACCAGGTGCTGAAGCAATTACCCCCGCGCCCAGCGCCGGCGTCGCTGGCTCCGCGAGTCTTGGCGGCCCTCGCCCGTCAGCAGGTCCTCCCATGGTACCGCCAGCCTTGGTTCGTTTGGCCGCGTCATATCCAGATTCTGGCCGCCTTGGCCTCGGCGGTGATTATCGGCCTCGGCGTCTGGTTCATCTTGCCGCAGGCTGATTCCGTCAACCTCGTCTCGGCCAAACAAGCCGTCTCCCAATTTGAAACCGTCCGCGAAGCCCACGCCACCGCGGAAATTCTCAAGAGCCTGGGCAGCGCCATCGTACTGGTTGTTAAGAGTCTCGACGGCTGGCTTCTGGCCGGTGTTTTAGCGGCCTTTGCCTTGGTGTGGTCCACAACCATCGGACTGGGGACCGCTTGCTGGCGGCTCGCGTCTGGCTCCCGCTGATTCTGCCTCCGACCTTGTATGAATTCCTTTTTCCGATCCGTATCGATCGCGCTCCTACTCGTCGGGGCGGCTGGCGCTCAGTTGGTGGCGCAGGATCCGCCCGCCATTCCCCCCGCGGTTGCCCCGACGCCAGCGGCACCGATATATCCAGCCGATACTGAGCCGGCCTCGGCGGAACTCCCGGTGAAACTCGTGCTCGATCGCAGTTCCCAAGAAATCGTCCAAACCGGCGTTCCGGTTCACGTTAAAACCAACCAAATCGTTCCTCGGGTCGTGGTCATCCAATCGTCGGCCACCATCGACGGCGAAGTCGAAGAAGATGTCGTGGTGATCGGCGGAGAAGCCCTCATCAACGGACGCGTTGGCGGCAATGTGGTGAATGTAGGCGCGGGGATCGTGCTCGGTCCAAACGCCCGAATTAAAGGAAATGCCGTGGGCGTGCTGGGCGGCATTGAAATGGGCACAAATTCGGTGGTGGAGGGTGATGCCGTCGGCGTCATCGGGGGCGTTCGCAAGGCTCCCGGAGCCCACGTCGGCGGGAAAACTTCCAACGTCGCGTTGGGCCAATGGGTCGGTTCCGACGGCTTCTCCCTGCCTAAATGGCTTAAGGCGACGTTTACGGAACTCGTGCTGAAACTGCGTCTACTGTCGTTTCGCGTCACCTGGGTCTGGATTGTTGCGAGCCTTTTCCTCGGCCTTCACGCCCTCCTGTTGTTGGCCGCCCCGAGTGCCGTCCATGAAGTTATGACCACGCTTTCGGAACGCGGTGCCACTTCATTTCTGATGGGACTCTTTTCCCTTCCGCTGGCCGCGCTCGCTTCCCTGATCCTGATCGCGACGGGCGTGGGTATTTTGGTGGTCCCGTTCATTTGGGCGGCGGTGTTCTTTGCCGGACTCGTTGGTAAAGCAGGCTTACTGCAATTCCTCGGCACCGCTTTGGGGCGAAGCGCGAAGCAAGAGCCTTCTCCCCTGGTTGCCCTGCTGATCGGTTCGGCCTTGCTGTCCGTTTTGTATCTGATTCCGTTTCTCGGCCTGCTTTTTTGGATGACTTTTGCCTTGTGGGCCTTGGGAGCGGCCTTGCTGGCGCTGGTGGGACGTTTCCGCCAAGAGCGACCGGTCCCCGCGGCAGTTGGGGCGACTTGGTCGGCCCCAGTACCAATGACCCCGGCCAGTGGGATCGTGAGTTCGGCGGGCTCCGGCCGGTCATCGGGACCGAGTCCCAGTGAGCCGCCGCCGACCACCGCTACCTTGAACACGATTACGCCCGAATCTCCAAGTCCGATGCCGGAGACGGTTCCCTTGCTCAATGCCCCTCCGGAGCCGCCGATCGTTCCAGAGGCGCTTACGTTGCCGCGAGTGGGCTTCAAGGATCGCTTCCTGGCGTCTCTGCTGGACTGGATTCTTCTGGTCATCGTGATCGCCTGGTTCGACCTTGATCGCCTAAAACCAGCGTTAATTCTGGGCTATTTCGTCGGGATGTGGGTTTGGCGACAGACGACTATCGGTGGAATCGTGCTCCGCCTTCGAGTGGTCCGCCTGGATGGTCGCCCGATCGATGTCGGAACGGCGTTGGTACGGGCTTTGGGCGCCTTATTCAGTGGGTTGGCTCTAGGTATCGGGTACTTCTGGTCCGGTTGGGATCCGGAGAAACAGGGTTGGCACGACAAGATTGCCGGAACCGTGGTGGTGAAGGTGCCCACCTCGCAGCCATTGGTATGAGTCGAATCCGAACCGGAGAACCCTTGGCGGAGAGGCTGCCTGGTGCCTGGTGTGTGGAGGTTCCGGCTGATTCGAACGTCCTCATCGAGGCCATGAGGCATTCCACTTGCGATCAGGAGACTCCACTCCATTTTGCTCGGCTTGAATTTCATATTTCGATCAACGCGTTGGCCTTCCCTGAGTTCGCATTGCGGCGCCTTGATGCTTGCGGTTGTGTTTACCGGTCTGGCTGAGGACGCTTCCTTCACCGAATCTGAGGTCAGTAGTCCGAAAGGACCGCCTCCGACCGTGGTCCGTCTGAGTAGTGACTATGTGGGGCCTGCAACCCTGAATGGCGGGGCGAAGGCTTCTTTTTACCAGGTGGGGTTTCAGGCGCAGATCCCGTTTCCGATTGCGCGAGAGTTGTCGGGTAATGTTGGCTTAGGAATCGAAAATCGAGGGTATCATTTCAGCCAGTTTGGGAGCTTTTTACCGGGGTTTGAGTCTCCTTTGAATCAAGCAGTGGCGGCCCGGATAGCGCCCGGTTTGGCCTATCGTTTGAATGATCGGTGGCGTTTGTTTGCCGGCGGTTCCTGGATGTACTCGGGAGTCTTGGGTAGTTTGGTTTCGGAAGCGTCGCTCTGGGGAGGGGCTGCTGGGGCGTTTTATCAGGTAACACCCAATTTGACGTTGGTCGGAGGCTTCGGGTTCACCGAACGGTTCGATGCGGCCAAACTGTATGTGCCCATTCTGGGGTTCAACTGGCGCATCAATGAACAGTGGCAGTTGGTCGGTGGAGATGTTGCGAACACCATCAATGGTCCCACGTTGGGCGCTCAGGTGAGTTACCGGCTCAACGATCAGTGGTCGCTCTTCGGAATCGGCGGATATGAGGGCACGTTTACGCGCTTGGACGACTCGTCCTCGATTCCCGATGGATCGCTGAGGTACCGCTCAGCGGCAGCGTTGTTGGGTTTCGAGTACGAGTTCGTTCCCGGATTGGTAGTTCGAGTGTATGGCGGCGCCCGCCTGGCTCAGCAGTACACCTTTCGCGATCAAGAGGGCATCGATGTGGCCGACGACACCACCGGGACTTCTCCTTCGGTTGGGTTGGTTCTGCGGGCGGCGTTCTGACGCCGCAATCCGCATCAACACGCGGATGACGCAGCCCGGCGGTGTTTCGAGGGGAAGCGACAATGTTCCCCAAAGATCTCCCCGCACGCTGCACAACCTTTTGTCCCATATGCGACAAAAGATCGTCTTCGGCTTCCAATTAAGGCAGGGTTGCCGAATGCAACCGAGGACAGAGGAATTCCTATACCTTCTGCTATGGACCGCCGATAGCCTAATGCGGCCCACGTTCCGCAATCTGACGGATTCGTATGAAGGGTGGGCGTATCGGAATGGGATAACGCGGCGGGTGGGGATTCTGGAACAGCGGAAGTTAATTGAACGGGATCCGGGCCTGCCCAATGACCGAGTCTATCGTTTGACCGAGGAGGGGCGCTTGCATGCGTTAGGCGGGCGGGATCCGGTGGCACAGTGGTCGCGGGATTGGGATGGGCGGTGGCGCATGATTTTATTTGATCTCCCGGTGGCACGAAATTCAGAGCGAACGCACTTGCGCCGCTATTTGCGCAGTCGGGGATTCGGTTGCCTGCAGCGAAGTGTCTGGATCACTCCGGATTCACTGGAGGAAGAACGGACCTATCTTAGTGGGGGCGGAATCAATGTGGAATCCTTGCTGCTCTTGGATATGCGCCCCTGCGCAGGCGAGTCGGATGCTGAAATTGTCGCGGGGGCGTGGGATTTCGTAGCCATCAACCAAGGATATTCCCGGTATTTGGAAGTTCTCGAAACGTACCCCGCTGGCGGGCCGACCGATCCAACGGTGGCTCAGGCGCTCCTTCGCTGGGCCCAAGAGGAACGCCAGGCCTGGTTGGCGGCGGTCACTCCGGATCCACTCCTCCCAGAGCGGATCTTACCGGAGGGCTATCTGGGAAGAAAAGCGTGGCAACGCCGAGTCGAAGTGCTGGGTGAAGCCGCGCGCCAGTTACCAGCTCACAGTCCGTAACGTCGACAAACTTTTGTCCCATATGGGACAAAAGGTGGAGCGACTTGGGTGGGCTGCACCGGGCGCAAATGTCCCTTCGCGGTGGGGAAATTGTCCTAGCCGAGAACGGGTCTTAAATGGGCGTGTCTAAGGCGAAGGCTCGTTCCAGCTCGGACATTTTTGTCCATGCCCTCAGCCAGAGGCTGAGGAAGCTGAGCGGAATTTCCGGCGGCACGCGATCTGCACTGCTGGAGTTATTCCAGAGAGGTCAGTCCTGATCGCATGACGTTTGAACTTCAACCGGAGTTGCCCCGGGTCGAAGCGGGGATGAGTTGGTTTGCCGTCCAGGCACGGCCAGCGGCTGAAGACATCGCGGCCGGGACCTTAGCGTCACTCGATCTGGAGACCGTCCTACCCAAGGTTCGACGGTTGGTTGGCCGCCGATTGCAGGCTCAGTTTCGGCGGCGCCCGATGTTTCCCGGTTACCTATTCGTCCGCTGTAATCCCGCACTGCACTTGCACGCGATTCGGTACTCGCGAGGTGTCCTGCGCGTCGTGGGTGGACGCGAGAATCCTGCTCCTGTCGATGACCAGGTGATCGCCGTCTTTCGCCATCGCATGGACGCCTCTGGCTGCATCGAGCTCGATGAGGAGGGCTTTCGACGGGGCGATCGCGTCTTGATCGAGTCGGGTCCCTTTAGCGGTTTGCAGGGCGTCTTTGAACGCACCTTGGAGGATCAGGTTCGGGTGGTGATTCTTTTGGAGGCATTACAGCAGGCTCAGTTGGTGCTTGATCGGCGGTATTTGAGCCGATTGGGAGTTTGAAGGGGTCTGATTAAAACGTTCGGTTGAGCGGGTCGTACCGCTGATGGCGGCAGCCTGCCGATCGGTTTTCGAAATTCGGTTTTGCCAGAGTATGGCGAGAGATTCAGCCATTGCGGTGGTGAGTCGGGCGATTGTCGGGCTGCTGGAGGATGCGTGTCCGCGCACCCGTTTTCCGAATGCCGAATTTCGGCTGGTTCAAGCCTCCGATCTGGAGGGCTCCAGTCGCCCGCTCGATCAAGGCGTCACGGTGTACTTATACCGAACCTTGTTCAGCACCGCCCGTCGAACGCTGCCGCCGCGAACGGATCGGTTAGGCCGTCGCTTTCGAGCTTCGGTGCCGATTGATCTGCAGTACCTGGTGACAGCGTGGGCGGCGGACGTGGAACAGCAGCAACGGTTGTTGGGCTGGGCCGTTCGGACCTTGGATGACAACCCGGTGGTACCGGCCGGGTACCTGAACCGCTTTGTACCCGGAGGTGAGAATGTGTTCGGCGAGGCGGAGACGGTGGAGTTGATCGGAGACCAACTTTCGCTGCAGGACTTATACAACGTCTGGGATGTCGCGGGACATCGGCACCAGCCCTCCGTCCCTTATACGGTCCGGCAATTAGCTTTGGAATCGGACCGTCCCTTGGCGGAGCACGCCCCCGTGCAGACGCGCGAGTTTGTCATGGGTGTTCTGGAGCGAGGCTGATGCGACTGCCACCCCAATTCCGGGAAGTAGAGCGACTGACCCGGGCTACTCCTTTGGGCGTCCGCTTTTGGGATCCGGTGGAAGAATTGTTTCTGACCGAAGGTCTGGACGTTTCGGCACGTCCGGTCGGGCGTCCTTGGCCAGTCGGTCAACCCGATCCGGGGGTTCGGTTGATTCCCAATCGTCGCGGATCGTTTCTCGGTCACGGACTTCCGGGCCTGACTGATTCTGAGCACGGACGGGGCGACGACGCCTACTGGGCGGAACTGCCGGTGGGTCGGGAATTCGAGATTCATTTCGCAGATTCGTTGGACCGTTTTGTTCCGTTACGCCTGCGAGCGGTCTTGCCCTTCCGCGGTTGGGCTTTTCCTGATTGCTTGGGTTCACCCCCCAATTTGCCTCCCGAAGCGGTCCCCCTGTTTTCGTCGTCGGCACGGCCGGTGCCGGTGGGTCGGGCGGTGGTTCGCGCCGATCTGTGGGATCGTCTCAATGAGACTCCGGCGGCTTGGTCTGTAGTTACCGTGACGGCCCAAACGCCGACCGGTCCGTATTCCGCCATCGGGGTGACCGATGCGCGCGGGCGACTGGCCGTGATTTTTGCCTATCCCGAATTACCGCCGCCGCCGGCGCCGACTTCACCGCCCACCCAAGGTGTGAATCTGACCGATCATTCTTGGTCGCTCCAGATTTCAGTTCGGTATGCGGCCTTATCCGCCGACGGTGCGGACGTGCCCGAACTTTGCGCGATTCTCGGGCAGCCGATAACGGCAGTTGATGCGCTGGTTCCGCCGGTCTTGCTGGCCGGTCGTGAACTGACCCTTTTCTCGAGCACCGACCCGCTCCGCCGTGGGCTGGTGGTGCCGGGGTAAACCAGACGGCGACGCCCTGTCGCCCAATTAAGCAGGAGAAAACTATGCCGGAATACCTGGCTCCGGGCGTTTACGTTGAGGAAACGTCCTTTCGCAGCAAATCCATCGAAGGTGTCAGCACCACGACGACGGGCTTCGTTGGCCCGGCGCGGTACGGGCCGGTATTTCAGCCGGCGGATGTCATCACCAGTCTGTCGAATTTCGAGCGCATCCATGCCGGTGGGGGCATGTTGCGGTTCCGGGATGAATCCGGAACGGAAACTGGCGAGATCAACAATTACCTCTGGCACGCGGCCCGGGCCTTCTTCGCCGAAGGGGGGCGACGACTTTATGTGGCGCGTGTCTTCCGGTCGCTGCCCGATGCATCTGACGCGGAACAGTCGTATCCACCGAACTTCAGTGATCCAACTTACACGCCTTTCAATCACGGAACCTTGGCCGATCCTATTTGGGACGATGGGCATGGTCGGCGTCAGATCGGTTCGCTGTTGAACATCCGGGCGCGGTTTCCCGGGCAATCGAGTAATCTGATTGTTCGGCTTCGCGTGCGCACCGGCCAGAGCGTGTTGGGGGCGGAGTTGGATCCGGATCTCTCCACGCCTTCGGGTCCGGTGTATCGCGCCAAACTTGGCGCGCTGATGCATGGCGACGTCGTTCACATTGAAAGTGAGGCCAGCCTGCCGGCCAACGGATATTACCGGGTGGAACGAGATCGCGTGGATGACGTTTGGCGGTTTGTGGACGTCTTGAATTCACTTCCCACGGGCCGGACTGTCGAAGAGCTCGGACTGGTGCTCAGCCCAAATCGCGGTGAAGGCGATGCGATTCGGGTAGTTAGCGTATCGGTAAATGTCCTTTCGGATGACCGGGACCATGATTTGGGGACGTGGGGTGATCTGCCACTGGATCCCGCACATCAACGCAGCGGCTCAGCGGATTCGCTGTTTGCGCGATTCGAGGAAGAACCGTCCTCGATTGCCGAGGCGCGTTCGCTGCCGTTGGTTATCGCGCCACCGCCGACGGGGACCCATGGCGTGCAAATTCTGGAGGCTCTGCAAACGCAGTGGTTGGCGGATGGGGCGGGCCGGACGACCCAGGGCTGGAGCGATGGCCTGGAACTCGGCAATGATCTGGAAATGATCCTGGAGGGCGGTAACGACGGACAACGTCCGGGCGCCAACGAATACGAGGGTCAGGCGGACGATACCAAGGACTTCAAGACTGGGCTCCGGCAATTCGAAGATGTGGAAGACATCTCGATTGTGGCGGCCCCGGGTTGCACCTCCCAGTACGTCAGCGAGAACGATCGCAATCAGGCCAATGCGACTTTGGGCTTGCTGATTGGCCATGCGGAACGGATGCGGTATCGGATCGCGGTCCTGGATTCTCCGCCATCGCAAAGTCTGGCCGACGTGCGGAACATTCGCGCCAAACTCGATTCGAAGCACGCTGCCCTCTATTACCCGTGGGTGACGGTGTTGGATCCGGTGACGCGACGGGAACTCAACCTCCCGCCGAGTGGGTTTGTTTCCGGGATCTATGCGCGCAACGACATTCAACGGGCCGTTTGGAAAGCGCCGGCTAATGAGGTCGTCACGCTCGCCATCGGCTTCGAGCAACTCCTCAACAAAGGGCAGCAGGAAATCCTGAATCCGCTCGGGATAAATTGCTTCCGGTTCTTCGAAGGACGCGGCTTCCGACTGTGGGGCGCGCGGACCATCAGTTCAGATCCGGAATGGAAGTACGTGAATCTGCGGCGGTACTTCGCCTATCTCGAACGTTCGATCGACAAGGGAACCCAGTGGGCCGTGTTCGAGCCCAACGGTGATCAATTGTGGGCCAACGTCCGACGCACGATCGAGGACTTCCTACTCAATGAATGGCAACAGGGAGCGTTGCTGGGTGAGAAGCCGGAAAAGGCGTTCTTCGTTAAGTGCGACCGATCGACCATGTCGCAGAACGATCTCGATAACGGCCGACTGATCTGCCTGATCGGAGTGGCGCCGCTGAAACCCGCTGAGTTCGTGATCTTCCGTATCGGTCAGTGGACCGCCGACCGTAAGGTCTGAGTCGCCTCGGCCTCAATTCTCAACACTCAACTCCCTAGATTATGGCAGTCTTACGCGATCGTCCCTACGTCCAGTTCAACTTCCTGGTCGATCTCGGCACCGGCAATACCGAGGGTGCCGAGGCCGGATTCCAGGAGTGCAGCAACATCGGCATGGAAGTCACCGTGGCGGAGTATCGTAACGGCAACGAAAAGGAAAACAGCGTCCGCAAAATCACCGGGCTCAACAAGTCCACCGACGTCACGCTCAAGCGTGGAGTCATCGGATCGTTGAACCTTTACCAATGGCTCAACGATATTCGAAATGGCAATCAAACCGCCATCCGGACGGTCACCATTCACCTCCAGAATGAAGATCACACGGCGGTAGTGCAGACTTGGAAACTGCTCCGTGCTCGGATCATCAAACACGTCAGCGGTCCCATGAATGCCAAGGGCACCGACGTGGCAATGGAAGAGCTCACCATCAGTTACGAACGGCTCGAAATGGAGTAGTCGAAGTGTCTCCCCTCCTCGTCCGTTGTTCTGGACGCGGAGGGGATGGGTGGCCGTTGGATCGTCCGCCGTTTCTCCATGCGTCGACCTCCTGGAATCCGTTTTGAAACGGTGTCTCCGCCGACAACCGAGTCGTTGCCGCGGATGGATGTGCCGTTGTTTGTTGGCTTGGTGAATCGCGGAACCGTCGAGCATCCGATCCCGTCCCACCGCCCCGTGCCCGTCGAGAGTTTGGAGCAGTTCACGCAGATTTTTGGCGAAGCGGTGGTCTTGGGTTGGAATTCGGCGTTCAAGCGGACTGAGTCTTCGTGGTTACCGCGGGCGGTGCGCAGCTTCTTCGACCAGGGTGGGCGGCGCTGCTGGGTGGTGGGTGTGCCCTTTAAAACAGGGGAAGTGCTCCCACTCGAACGTTGGGTTGATGAGGCCTTAGTTGCCGCCACGGCCACGGATCTGCCGGCGTTGTCGGAGGCCGTGCGACAACAACGTCCCGGACTGCAGTTGCTCCGGGGAATTCATGCGGCCCTGACGGTGGCGGAACCCTCGCTCATCGCCGTCCCGGATTTGTATCACGGTCGAGTGCGCCTGGCGGCCACTGCGCCGGAGCTATCCGGTGGGGTTGAGCCGGAGTCGACCGTGGAAGACCGAGCTGAATTCGGACGCTGTGGACGCCGGCTCTGGTCGGCTCCTCAGCTCCGGCTGGGAGATCCCATTGAAGACGGTGACGGCTTACGCCTGACCTGGGCGCACACCGATGCGGAGGCGGATGCCTGCGAGCTGCAAGAATCGACCGAAGACAGTTTCCGGGAGCCGACGAGAGTCTATCGAGGATCGGAGCTGGAAGTCGTCTTGTGGGGTAGAGCGAAGAGGGCGTTGCGGTATCGGGCGCGTTCCTGGGGCGGCGGTCACGTGAGCGATTGGTCGACCGTGGTTTCGGTGCCGGCGGTGGAGACGGCCGGCATGGAGGTTGAGCCGCTTGATGCCGCGCGGATTGCGGAGATTCTCGGAGTACACCGCGCGTTGCTTCGGATTTGTGCAGCGCGCGGCGACACCGTGGCGGTGCTGAGCGCTCCCGCGGCGTGGCGGACCGAGGCGGTTGAGCACTTTGTCGCGGCAATTCCGGATCCGGCCGCACCGGCGATACCCGTCGGGAATAATTCAATCCTTCCATTGACCTACGCGGAGCGGAGGATTTTGTCCTACGGCATGTTGGTGCATCCCTGGCTGGTGGAACGGGAGGGCGACGGCGGGCTGGTCACCGTGCCCCCGGATGGGGCGATGATCGGATTAATTGTGAAGCGGACCCTAGCGCGGGGAGCGTGGATTGCGCCCGGGAACGAACCGGTTCGCGGCGCGCTGGGATTGGAGCCGGTCTTCGATCGAGCGGAACAGCGCCGGCTCATTTCAGCGGGTGTAAATGTATTCTCCACCGAGCCCCACGGATTAGTCAGTCTGACGGCCAATACGTTGACCGCCGATGAAGAATTTCGGCCGCTGGTGATTCGTCGACTTTTGGCACTGTTGCGTCGGCTCGCGCTCGAGCGAGGTCAACACTACGCCTTCGAGCCGCTTGGGGAAACGCTGTTGCGGACGGTTCAGCATAGTTTCGAGGAGATGTTGGGACGCATGTTTGCCGGTGGGGCGTTTGCTGGGCGCACCCGTAGGGCGGCGTTCCAAGTGGACACAGGGCCTTCGGTCAATCCGCCGACGCAGTTCGATCTCGGTCGCTTCGTGGTCGAGTTGAGAGTCGCTCCGGCGTTGCCCTTGACGTTTATCACCGTTCGTTTGGAACAGGCGGGCGAGCGGGGCGTGGTGACGGAAGTGGAATAATTCTATAGTTCATGGCTAATCCGGCACGAGAGACGACGGGGCATCCGTTCACGGCGTTCCGCTTCGCGGTGGAAATTGAAATTCCGGGCATCACGAGCAACGCGTGTCATGGGGCCTTTGCCGAATGTGACGGCGTGGAGGTCACCATGGATGTGAAAACGATTCGTGAGGGGGGCAACAATGCGGCGCCCATCCGGCTCACTGGACCCATGAATCTTGGCACGGTGACGTTGAAACGCGGGATGACCGCCAACTTCGATTTGTGGGATTGGCTGGCCGCCTTGCAGGAGGAGGGCAATGGCAAGTTGCGGGGAACGGCCAAGATCGTGGTGTCGGCTCCAGACGGAACCGAGAATGCGCGTTTTGTGCTCAAACGCTGCTTACCGGTGAAGCTAAAAGCGCCCGCTTTGAATGCCAAGGACGGCATGGTGGCGGTGGAGGAACTTCAAATGGTTTACGAGTCCATGGAACTGGTGAAACCCCAAAGCTGACGGTATGGCCGACAACGCCAATTTGGTGAAAGCCGAGCTGCGGGAGCTCGACGAAAACTTCGAGAACGAACGGAATCCGGACCGTACTACGACCGTGCAGTTCAATCCGGAATCCCTGAAGGTCAGTTTTGCCAACCAGGTCCAAACCCCGGAAGGCTCGGGCGATCAGCGAGGAACACCCGCGCGTCAGTTTGTAGGTGCCGGCACGACTAAACTGGCGCTGCTGATTTGGTTCGACGTGATGGCGTTGCCCGATGGCGAGAACACGGAGAACGATGTGCGGAACCTCACTAAGAAAGTGTCTTACTTCATCACGCCGCTGGAAACGACCGATCGGCCGCCGAAGTATGTGCCCCCAGCGGTGCGATTCATTTGGGGATCGTTTCAGTTCGATGGGATCATGGAATCGCTCGAGGAATCGTTGGAGTACTTCTCCGCGGATGGACGGCCCTTGCGAGCGAGCATGTCGTTCACGCTCACACAACAAAAGATCAAGGCCTTCACGGTGGCGGCGAGCGAGCGAGGTCGGCGTCCACCACCGGTTACGCCAACCGCGGGCAGCGCTGGCGCTGATCCGAGTGCGCCGGCGGGAACCAAACCGTTGACGTCGGCGCCGACGGGTTCGTCCGTGCAAGGATTGGCGGATGGCGCGGGGATCGGAGCGGATTGGAAACAGATTGCCTCCGCCAACGGGATCGAGAACCCGCGGTTTTTGAATCCGGGTCAGTTGATCGATCTCAACATCAAGACACGCTGACGTATGCCGGTAGTGATTGACCGTTTCGAAGTGGTTCCGACGAGTGAGCCGGCCCCTGTCTCTGCGGTGGCTCCAGCCGCTGGACCGTCGACAAAAGTCGACGGACCCGAACTCGCGGCGTCGGTGGCGCGACTGATGGGCGAAGTCGCTCAGCGGGAAGAGCGGGTACGCGCGAGCTGAGGAGCGATCGGATTGAACGAAACCTCATGTCTGCTCGGGAACAATTGCTAAAGACGGCTCGGCCGCGGCTCGAACTCAACGGTGAAGAGAACGAACCGCTGGGCGAAGGGTTGCTGCGTCTCTTGATCGTGGAGACGACGGAAGGGTTGTACCGCTGCGAAGCGACCTTCGGCAACTGGGGACCCAAGGATGGGAAGACGGGTTTTCTCTATTTTGATCGGCAGGAATTGGATTTCGGAAAGACGTTGGCGGTGAAGCTAGACGACACCGTGTTATTCCAAGGTCGGATCACTGGACTCGAGGCCCAGTTCGGGGAAGGTGCCTCACCGGAGCTGACGGTGCTCGCAGAAGATGGACTGCAGGATCTGCGCATGACCCGTCGGACGAGAACGTTCGAGGATTTGAGTGATGCGGATCTGATTCGGCAAGTGGCCTCGGAACATGGTTTGCAGGCCGAGGTGGATCTGAGTGGTCCGACTCATCGGGTCTTGGCGCAGGTGAATCAGAGTGACCTGGCGTTGGTGCGGGATCGGGTTCGATCACTTGGGGGTGAGTTGTGGGTGGAGGATCAGAAGCTGCTGGCCAAACGGCGGGAGAGTCGGGGTTCGGAGACAGTCGAGCTCACGTATGGGCGGCAGTTGCGCGAACTTCGTCTCTGTGCCGATCTCGCTGGGCAACGGACCGCGGTGGTGGCCGGGGGTTGGGATGTGTCGGCGAAGTCGGCCTTGAATGAAGAAGCGGGTACGGACGTTTTGGGCAACGAGGTCGTCGGGGGCGATGCGGGTTCGCAGTTGTTGCAGGACACGTTTGGAGCGCGCAAGGAGGCGCTCGTCCATGGCACGCCGGCCGTCGCTGACGAGGCGCGGGCGTTGGCGGAGGGATATTTCAAGATCATGGCCCGCCGCTTTGTGACGGGTCGCGGGGTGGCGGAGCCGACGCCGGGGCTACGGGTGGGGAATCAGATTGACCTCACCGGATTAGGCGCACTTTTCAATGGCCGTTATTACCTGGCCGCAGTGCGTCATTGCTTCGACGGCAAGCACGGATTACGGACCGAGTTTCAAGTGGAACGGCCCTGGCTGGGCCGGCCGGAATAGGGATGTCATGCCGGATGTTTTGCCATTGAGAGGATTTACCGAGGCCCGGGTGCCGTCGGGATTAGGCGGCCGCTGGTATGGTGTTCACACGGCCCTGGTGACGGACATCCGGGATCCGGAGGGTCAGGGTCGCGTTAAGGTGACGTTGCCGTGGAGCCCCGATGCCAAAGGAGCGCGATATGAGGCTTGGGCGCGGCTGGCGACTTTGCAGGGCGGTAACAACCGCGGCAGTTGGTTTATTCCGGATGTGGAGGATGAAGTGTTGGTGGCCTTTGAGAATGGCGATCCGCGGCGGCCGTTCGTCATGGGCGGCTTGTGGAACGGATCCGATTCGCCTCCGGAGTCGATGGATGGGGCCGGCAACAACTACAAGAAGGTACTGTGCTCGCGGAACGGGGTGAAGATTACCTTGGACGATCAGGACGGCCGGGAGCAGTTCATCGTGGAGACTCCGGGTGGACAGAAGATCACGTTAAAGGACGGTCCTGGAGCGGTGGAGATCCAGGACAGCAATGGCAATTCGGTGAAGCTCGAAACCGCCGGGATCACGGTAAATGCTTCAGCCAAAGTCAGTGTCTCGTGCAGCTTGGCCGAACTCACTGCCAGCATGGTCACGGTCAACGCGGGCATGTCGAAATTCAGCGGCGTAGTTCAGTGCGACACGCTGATCAGCAACACGGTGATCAGCGCGACCTACACGCCGGGCGCGGGTAACATTTGGTAACCTCATGAACCGTCATGTCATTCAGTGGACGGCGCCTTCGCCGCTGTGGCCGGAGTTGCGGGAGCAAGGACTAGCCACCGCGGGTTTTGGTGAACCGGCGATCCTGCGCTTTGCTTCGGATAACTTCATGCAGGATTACCTCGATCAGCTGACGGCCGATCCCCGCAAGCTCGGCGAGTTCCGGGCCGTGCGGGAAACCTGGAAGGGGAAGATGCCGGCGCCGACGGTGGAGCGTCCGGCCGCTAACTTTAAGCGCTCGTTACAACGCTGGGGGAATTCCCAACGGCGAACCGTCGGCACGGGAACGTCGGCAACACCGGTTGGGGAAGCCGCCGCGCTGCCGGTCCTCAAACTGTATCAGCCAGCTCATCAGCGTCATTACCTGGTGAGCGCCTGCCTGGTCTGCCAGACCCCGGGTCTGCCCGACCGTAAAATTGACGCAGGGCGGGCGGAGAAAGTCAGTTTTGTGCTGCGCCGTTTGTTTCCTCCGGCTTTGGGCAGTGCCGATATGGAAATGTGGGAGGAGTACGCCTGGGTGATCGATTCCTCACGCAACTATTGGCAGAAGATGGAACTGGCCGCTGACGGATCAGCGAAGCGGATGGTCCTGGAGAACGAAGAACGATTGCCCTTGTTTCCGGCGTCGTGCGAAGACGACGACCGTCGTCGTCGGCGCCTGTTCAGTGGTGTCATTCCCGTGGGTCGACGCGAGGCGTATCTGGCAGCGCAACGGTTCACGGTGAAACCCACCGACGACCGACCGCAGGGCACCACGGTTAAGACGGCGCGCAAGATTCTGTTGCGGCAGACCGTGATCGAACCGTGGAAGGCACTGCGGGCGCAGATGGATCAGTTGAAGGTCTCCCTGGATCCAGAGGAGATGATCGACACCGACATGGAGCCCGACAACACGGAGCCCTACAAGGTGGCGCGGGAGCAAGTGCAAGTGGTGTCTTGGTTGTTGCTGTTGGATCTCGCGGAGTTTTTGCAACAACATCTCAAGTTGCTGTGGCCGGCCGTGCTCAGCGGAACCCGACCGTCGGCTGGAGCGTTACGGGACGCCTATGATCTCCTGCAGAATACCACGCTAAATCTGAATCTAAAGGATGCCCTCAAGGTCGGAATTTCACCGGCGCCGACCCTGCCGGGGACGCTGCGCGAAGCATTGGCGCGTTACGGCAGCGGGACGGCGGATTTAAATGCGGCCCTGAAGACGCAGTTGGAAACGGTCGATCAACCTTACGACCGCGCACAGCAGAACAGTCGAGCGCTCTGGCCTGACTTCCTTTTCCCGTTGGCCGATCCAGAACATCCCGCCCCGTTTCCCAGTGTCACGCCGATCCCCGCGCTGAGTGAGAACGAGAAGCTGGATGCCACCACCGAACCGGCCAATGAACTCGATGAGTTTACCGTGGTTCTGGTGCGGGCGTTGCCGGAAATGCCAGATAGCCCCGAGCCGGAAATTCCGGCGGCGGCTCAGGCTCCTACGGCCGCAACGGACGCCCTCACTGGGTATTTTCGGTTGCGGTGCGTTTATGAACGACCGTCGTGTGGCCCGTTGCATGACGATGTGGTGAGTGAGCCGACCGAGCCGTTTGAAGTGGCGGGCTTCTTTGATTCGGACGCACCGGCGCGACCGATCCGGATCGGTCTGCCGATCGACACCACGCCGGCGGGGTTGCGAAAGTTTAACAAGAACACCGCCTTTGTGCTGTCCGACACGTTGTGTGGTCAGGTGGCCCGAATGAAGAGCCTCACCTTTGGTGATCTGGTTCGCTCGGTTCTGCCGTGGCCCCTGCACAAGGATATTTCGGTCGGCGAAATGAAACCCTGCGCCAAGCCGGCCGGTGGGGCTTCGTTTGGAACGATCTGCTCGCTCTCGATTCCAATCATCACGCTCTGTGCGCTGATGCTGCTGATGATCATCGTGACCTTGCTCGACTTCATTTTCCGCTGGATGCCTTTTTTCATGATTTGCTTCCCGCTTCCGGGATTGAAGGGAAAGAAATGACAACGGGTACACAGTTAGGTGCGAGTCTGAGTTTTCCTCCGCGGGTGGGTGCCGATGGCCGCCTCGTGTGGTCGGGTGGTGAAGAAAATATTCGCGAATCGATCCGGATTATCCTGCTGACGAATCGACTGGAGCGGGTGCGTCGGCCCGAGTTCGGCGGCAACCTGAAACCCTTTCTGTTCGAGCCCAACACACTCGCGACCCACACCCGTTTGAAAGATCGCATCGAGAAAGCCCTCGCTCGTTGGGAACCCCGCATCCGAGTGGAATCGGTCCGGGTTGAACCCGCTCCGGAGGATCGCGAGGGAGCCGTTGTCTCCATCATCTACCGCCTGGTGGCGACCCAGGCCACGGAGCGTCTGACGTTGTCCGTGAATTTGGCCGCCTGATCCCATGCCTATCGAAGTGCCCCAACTAGACGACCGGACGCATCAGCAATTGGTGGATGAGACGTTGGCGCGAGTGCCGGTCCACACGCCTGAGTGGACGAACTTCAACGCCAGCGATCCGGGGGTGACTCTGGTGGAGCTGTTCGCGTTCCTGACGGAGAATTTACTCTATCGGGCGAACCGGATTCCGGAGCGGAACCGAAAGAAATTCCTGTCGTTGCTGGGAGTGCCGTTACAGGCGGGGAGTTCGGCGCGTGGCTTGGTCACCTTTGCCAATGAACGGGGGAGTTTGAAGGCGGTTACCCTGAACCACGACTTCGAGGTACGCGCCGGCGAAGTGCCCTTTCGAACCGAGCTGGGACTCGATGTGCTCCCTGTGGAAATCGTCGTTTTCGCCAAACGCAAATTGTCGGCCGCCGAGCCCGAATTAGAGAATTACTATCGCGAACTCTACTTGTCGTTTCAACAGACCGAAGCTCCGGCCAATCTCCAGTTGTATGAAACCACGCCGTTGAGTGGATTTGGTGAGAACGGGGTGAAGCCGGGTCGCGACACGGTGGATCATTCACTGTGGATCGCACTCCTCGTGCGACCAGTGGACAAGCCGTTTGCCACCTACCGCCCGACAGTGCTCGAAGCCTTGGGAGGCAAGACGCTGACCTTGGGGGTCGTGCCGCTGATTGAGTCTACGGGATTAGGGCGGCATCTGCTGCCGGGAGGACGCGAAGAGCGACTCCGGGAAAAGGTGAAAATCGAACTGGTGCTCGATCCGGCCCCGGGTTTACGGGAGCCCCGTTTTCGAACCTTAGGCGAGTTCGAGATGCCGGATGAACCGGCCACCGTTGAGATCAATCTCCCGGAGCGGACGGCCCTCGATTTTAAGAATGAACTCGAACCGCTGGAAGCGGGAGCGGGGGAACGTCCCCCTCCGCTGGACGACACGGATGCCGGTGAGCGATTAGTGACGTGGCTACGGTTGACTTGGAACGTGGGCAGCGAAGCGCAGATTGGCTGGTTGGGTGGGAACTGTGCGACTGTGACCCAGCGAACCCAGGTCAACGCTGAACTGCTACCGGCGGGAACCGGAGCGCCCGATCAGGTGATTGCGCTCACCCACCGACCGGTTTTGGAGGATACCGTGAAGATTTGGGTGACCGGTTTTAAAGAGCCATGGGTGGAGATTGAAGATCTCTTCGCTGCGGGTCCGGAGGTGGCCACGGTGGATCTCCGTCAACCGCCTGGATTGGCCCTTTCCCGTTTAGGACCGACTGACGTTTTTCTGTTGGATGCGGAGGCTGGATCGGTGCGGTTCGGCGATGGATTCCGGGGACGGCGTCCGGCCTTGGGAGCGGAGTTGCGGGCCGACTACGAGTATGGGGTTGGCAGCGCCGGCAACGTGGAGCGTGGTGCGCTTAAATCGGGCATGGGTTTGCCGCCGGGATTCAAGGTCACGAATCCGATTCGCACCTGGGGCGGTGGCGATGCCGAAACGGTAGACGTCGGTGAGAAACAGATTTTCCGGTACCTCCAACACCGAGACCGATTGGTGACGGCGGAAGATTTTGAGACCATTGCCTGGCGTGCGCCCGGGGTGGAGTTAGGGCGAGTGGACGTGTTGCCCGCATATCATCCGCAACTGTCACCCAATGAACCGGGCGATGCTCCCGGCTTGGTCACCCTGATGGTGCTGCCGAGGGAAGATCCCGCCGATCCGGACGCGCCGGAGCCCGACCCTTCGTTTCTGAAGGCACTTTGTGCGCATCTCGAGCCGAGGCGGTTGGTAACGACGGAGTTGTTTGTGCGGGGTCCGGCCTATGTGGATCTCTGGCTTGCCATCGGAATCAATGCGGTCGCGGGGCGCGCTTTTGCCGAGGTTCGCGAAGAGGTTGAGGAGGTGGTCCGGGAGTTCCTGTCCCCGCTTCCGGTGAGACCCGGTCAACCGGTAAGTGCGCCGGCGGCCGAACGGGAAACACCGGAAGACTTGGTCCGTCGACGCGGGTGGCCGCTGCGGAAGCCAGTCTCGACGGGCGAATTGATGGTGATTGTGAGCCGTGTTTCGGGAGTCAGTTCGGTCAGCCCGATCCTCCTCGCCCAGGGTGAGGAATCCGCGGTCGAGGCGGTTTCACTCTTCGGGCTGGAGTTACCGAGAATTGCCGGTATCTCGATTACCGAAGGCGAGGCCATCAGCATGAAGGAGCTTCGGGGCCAAACCCGGGTGGCCGATGATGGGTCGGAAGCCAGTTCTCCGCAGCGCATCGCGGTGCCGGTGATCCCGGCGGAATGCTGAGTCGGAGGGATTCTCAATCCTGTTTCGCCGTTCATGGATGCCAACGCCACTCGCTTCGAATTGATTCTCGGCCGCGCCGATTGGGCGCGCTGTTTCGAGGTGGAGCCCGCGAGCGGGGACGTCACGCGATTGGGCGATTATTGGAATGATCGTCCGACCCGGGAAGCCGTGGGTTTAGGTTGGGATTCCGAGCGTAGCGAACTGACCTTGCGCAAGGAGATGACGATCTTCGCCGCGTCTCCAAGTGACCGAAGGGTGGTGGAATCCGATCGACGCGCGGCCGGAGCCGATGCCTTCGGTAACCTCTATTGGATTGGACCAGACGGTCGTTCCATTTACACGCGTGGGGTCGAGCGCAGGGGTGAACGGATCTTCTGGCCGCGACCTTTGGCCGAGGTCGCGGCGACCGCGGGAGAATTCCGTCCGTCGGCTTCGGGCGCAGCCGAAACGATGCTGGAACTCAGGGGTTTGGTGGTGACGGACGATTTGTATCTGGTGGTGGGGACACGTTCGCCCGCGGGTGCCCTCTGGTTTGATTTGGTGGGTGGAGGCGCTCCCCGCGATTTTTGGTTTCCACCCGGTTTGTTGGTTGGACCGGAGGATTTGTCCAGGCGCAAGGGAGGAGGTTTTTTTCTATTGGACCGACCGAATCGCCGGATTTGGGAATTCGACCGTCATTTCCGAAATGTCGCTCCGGTCGGAGTGTCACTGCTGGAAGAACTGGGATCATTCCGGAGTGAAACGAAAACGGCCCCGAAGTGTGTCCCAGAACAGTCCTGGCAGGCGGTCGACGCGATGGCCATCCCGGCGACGGATCCGTTCGCTCTCGATACGTTGAGTGACGGCAGCGTCGTGGTGCTGGACCGTCCTCCGGGTCAGTCCACACCCCGACTCTACCGACACGATCAGACGGGCTGGATTGAGATTCCGGGATTGGATGTTCTCACCGCCGCCGTTCCACTCGGATTTAACCGGCGCACCCACGAATTTGCGGTGCTCCGTGGAACTTCCGACACGGATCTGGATCGGTTGGTGCTGATTCCCGAAGCGGGCAACCAGGCCTTTCTGTTCGTGCTCGAACATTTGGAAGGGTTCTGGTTTGCCCGGATGCGTGCCGAGTTCCTGCCCTTGCGTTTGTACAGCGGAAAAGGAATCGCGGTGCGCGGTCGTGATGCACTGTACGATTCCTCGGGGAATTGGGTGCCAATCCGCAGTCAGGAACGTCCCCGCCACGCCCGGGAAGGGTGGATTCAGACCGATCCCTATGACAGCAAACTCCCGGAATGCGTCTGGCATCGGTTGATGTTGGACGGCTGCATACCGGCCGAAGGACAGGTCGAGGTAGACGCCCGAGCGGCTAATTCGCTGGACGATCTGGGGACGGCCGAGTGGCAGGTTCAGCCGAGTCCGTATCGGCGGGGGACGGGCAGTGAACTTCCCTGGCTTTCGGTCGAGGCGAGCGGTGGACGCGATACCTGGGAGTTGCTGTTGCAGAAGGTCCGGGGACGATTCGTGGAGCTGCGCTTTCGGCTGTCAGGCAACGGGCGGGTCACCCCGCGGTTGCGGGCGGTTCGGCTTTACGCTCCTCGATTCTCTTATGTCCGAAACTATCTCCCGGAGATTTACCGGGATGAGGACCTCTTTGGAGCGGCGGGCGGATCGGCTGATTTCTATGATCGGTTCGTGGCCAATTTCGAAGGACAGTTCACGGCCCTGGAGGATCGGATGGCTAACCTGCAGGTGCTGCTGGATCCGCGGTTGGCTCCGCCGGAGACCTTGGCTTGGCTGGCTGAGTGGCTCGGAGCGGTTTTGGATCCGGCCTGGGATGTCCCACGTCAGCGATTGTTCCTTCGTCATGCCATGGAACTGTACCGCTGGCGCGGAACGCAACGCGGACTCGAACTGGCCCTTCAGCTGGCCTTGGATCCGTGTGTCAGTGAAGCGGGACTCCGTACGTGGGTGCGCCCGGCGTCTTCCCGCCCGTTCCGCATTGTCGAACACTTCACCAGACGACGACCCATCGGAGTGGCGCAGGTGATTGCTGCTGTAACGCCGGGATGTCCGCCGCTGAAAACCACCCGCTGGCTTCCGGGAGACGGTGCCGACGAGTTGCATCAACGCTACCGACAGGCGTTGTCGTCGACGGATTCGGCGCTGCGGTTTCCCGTCCGGCGCCCGACGACCGGCGATTCGGGTTGGGCTCAATTTTGCCGGGACCAACTGGGATTTTTGCCGATGGCGGGACAATCGGACACGGATCAATGGCGACAATTTCTCGCGGGACGTTATCTGAAGATCCAACTTCTCAATGACGTTCACTCGGCCGAGTGGGCGGAGTTCACGGCCATTGCCTTGCCGGTACGGTTGCCGGAAAGCGGTCCGTTACGGGAAGATTGGGAGGCCTTCAGCGCGGAGGCGCGCGGTCCGAGTGCCGCGCAAGAGGCGTTGCTGTGGCAGGAGTTCCTCCATCGTCGCTATCGCACGGTCCGGCACCTGGCCGAGGCGTATGCGAATGCGGCTTCCTTCGAAGCGGTCGTTTTGCCGGCGGAACTACCGAATGACGTCGGGCCATTACAGGACTGGTATGATTTCGAGGGCGTGGTGTTAGCGATGCAAGCGACGGCCCATCGCTTCACCGTCCTCCTTCCGGCGCGGGCGGGCGGTGGGGTGAGTGTGGCCGAAACGCAGCGGAGTCGCCTGGCGCTCGCCGATCGACTTATCCGGCTCGAGAAACCGGCGCACACCGTCTACGACGTTCAGTTTTTCTGGGCCTATTTCCGAGTGGGTCAGGCGCGTTTGGGTGAAGACACCGCGTTGGGTCGGAGCAGTCGCCTGCCGGAACTTCTGGGTCCGTTTGTGTTGGGCGAGAGTCCGCTAGCCCGAGGGTATCTTTCCGCTCCTGAGCTTCCAGTGGGTCGCCTTCGGGTGACCGACCAGGCGAGGCCTTACCGAGCCTGAGTCGAAACCCGAGGCGCCCCACTTGTTCTACGATTTCGATTTCTCAACCTCATCCTGATTCCTCCATGAGCCAGTTCTGCACTTGTTCGCCGACGGGGACCGCGTGCCCGCCTGATCCGACTAAACACGTCAACTTCATCGAAGGCATGGTGCTCGGCGTGGATGACTTCACGCAGGAGTTTGCCTATCACCACGAGCGCGATCGGACCTTGGCCCGCGACTTGATTGGTTATGGCACGGTCAGCGGGTTGAAGGTGTCGTGGCGCCCGGACACCCGTGAGATCGCGGTATCGCCGGGTGTGGCGCTCACGCCCTGCGGTGATCTCGTGCGGATCTGCGAGGAACAGTGCGCTTTGTTGAACGACTGGCTGACGCGCGCCTCGGCCAATGACCGGCCGGTCGAAGAACGGTTGGCTTCGCACGTGGAATGGGTGGGCTCGATTCCGGAACGATGGGTGCGGCTGTATTTGGTGCTCCGGTATCAGGATTGCGAGACGGATCCGGTGGGGATTTTGGGCGAACCGTGTCGGACCGATACCGAGTCGGTGGCGGCCTCGCGGCGAAAAGACAGCTTCCGGTTGGAGTTGTGGTTTCAGCCGCCCCGGCAGCGGGAAGAGGACGCGATCCGCGACGTCGTCCTCTGGCTGCGGCAGATTCCGATCATCACCGCGACGCCCTCAGATCCTGGATCAGACGTGGCGGACGTTTTGGCTACGTTCCGCGATTCCGCCGTGAGCTGGACGTCTCCCCCGTCTCTGCCGACCTCACCGCCCAGCGATTTTCTGTTTGGAAGTCCTCCGACGACGCTGGCTATATCGGCGGACGTAGCCTGCGAAATTTGGCAGGCGGTCTTTCGCGTATGGGTGACGGAGCTGCGTCCGTTGTGGCAACTGCGCTGTGGGGGGTGTGGCTGTCAGTGTGGAAGTATTCCCTCCACGGAGTCGGAAGATCCGGAGTCGAAACCGGAACCTTGGGTGTTACTAGGCGAAGTGCGCGTCCCCTTGAGTGACGCGAATCAGGTTCGTGATACCAACTTGGTGCAACTGGATGATCGCCACCGACCCTTTGTACTCCATCAACGGATGATCCAAGAGTGGATCCTGTGCAGCTTGGGAGATCAGGCCGCCGCCCTGACGGAACATTCCGCCTTGGGAGGACTCGCAAATGGGGACGATCATCCGCAGTACTTAAACCCGACCCGCGGGGACGTCCGGTATGCGGCGTTGGGGCACACGCATGCCCTCGACGCGCTGAGTGATGTGACCACCGGGGGAGCGGTGGAGAATCAGGTCCTGACCCGGGTGGGTACGGAATGGGTTCCTCGGACTCCAGCTTCGGGAGTGACGGATCACGGACTGTTGAGCGGCCGGGAGGACGACGATCATCCACAGTACTTGAACCCGACGCGCGGCGACGTCCGGTATGCGGCGCTGGTGCACACGCATGCCCTCGACGCGCTAAGTGATGTGACCACCGGTGGAGCGGTGGAGAATCAGGTCTTGACCCGGGTGGGCGCCGAATGGGTTCCTCGGACCCCGGCTTCGGGAGTGATCGATCACGGACTGTTGAGCGGCCGGGAGGATGACGATCATCCGCAGTACTTGAACCCGACGCGCGGCGACGTCCGCTATGCGCCCGTCGTTCATAGCCATCGGCTCGAAACGCTCACTGATGTGAGTACTCCGGGTCCCGTGGCGGGGGACGTTCTGACTCATGATGGGAGCCAATGGATCGCCCAACCGGGTGGGACGACCACGGGCGGCAATTTCGTGGAGCGGTTGGCGGAGTTCCGCTTTGCCCTGGTGGCGGCGGGCATTGTCGGGCTCGACCGGGAGCGCCGTCCTGTGTACGGCGAACTTCGGGCCATCGGAACCGATCGGCGCAATCCCGGGTCAGTGACCTTCAGCTTCCAAGGATATGTTTCCCCGCCACCGCGGGGTGGCCACCAATACATCGTCAAAGTTCTGCTGGTTAGTGACGCGAACGGTTTCTTCCCCACCGTTTGTTTCGGTGAGTTTCTCCCGGACAACGTCGGGTTCACGCTGATTGTGGGGACGGTTCAAGGCCCCCTCAATGAAGACCAGCTTCTCCGGTTGGAGTTCATGATCGAAGTCAGTCAATACGGGGTGGGCCTGCCGGGATTCGCGGATGAGCGCAGGCCCGGGAGAGAGCCGGTTCAACCTCCTGAACCTCGGCTGGGTACTCCCATTCGCGGCGGGGCAAATCCTCAGTCGACCCCGACTCCTCCGATCGATCTGAAGCGGCCCACGAAGAAGCCCAAATAACGGAACCGCCAATCGGTTCCCCACTCCTTGCTCCCATGTCGAACCCCACGCTCGAAGCACTGGTCCTGAGCGCTGCCAGTGTGCGCTCACCCTATTTTTTCAACGGCCGCCTCCTCTCTCGCGAGGATCTCGCGGCCGAGCACACGGCACTCCGGAGTCATGACCGCCAGTTGGGTCGGGTGCTCGGATCCGGAGTCGCCTGTGGTTTTGCGATTGAGGAAAAGTCCCGGAACAGCCCGGTCACCGTCACCGTGTCCGCTGGGCTGGCCCTCAACGAGTGTGGCACCGTCATTGAGTTGGCCGAGGACATCCTGTTGGAGCTGAAAAAACCGGCCAATCCGAGTCAGCCAGTGACCCGGGCTGAGTTTGATACCTGTGATCGCACGCCGACGGGAGCGGCTCCGGACCAGCCCGGGGCCTATCTCCTGACGGTTTCGCCGTATGAGATTACTAAGGATCGTGCTCCGGTGAGTGGATTGGGAAACCTGATAGCTCCCTGCAATGCGGGGGAACTGGCCGAAGCTCTGCAGTTTCGCCTGGTGCCTTTGGTCGTGAGCGGAATCGTCAACGGACCCCGGGCGCAAAACCAGGTGGCTTGGCAGTGTCTCGGTGGGTGGGAGTCAACAGTTCTCAGTCATCTCCGGCAACCGTTCGTTTTGGCCACGCCGAAGTACGGGCTGCGTGGCGAGCTGAGCGCGGACCGCTTAACGAAGAAGGAAGTTCCCTTGGCGGTGGTCTACTGGAGTGCGGCGGGTGTGTTTGAGTTCGTTGACATGTGGGCGGCTCGACGTCGGGTGTCGCGCTCGGACAGCGTCGAAGAGTGGGCCTTATTCGGGGGCGATCGTCGGTTGGCGACTGCGGAGTCGGCCTTTTGGCAATTTCAGGGTCAAATCGAATCCCTGATTCCTCACGCCTCGCTCAGTGAACGAGGAGCAGCGTTCTGGTTCGATTATCTTCCGGCGGGAGGATTCCTGCCGATCGGCACCAATCGGTTCAATCCGACGACCTTCTTTGCGGAGTTCCAACATCGGCAGGTTGACAGTGATCCGGCGTTGCTGCGGTTGTTGCTGGCGGGTTCCTGGCATCTGGAGGCGTTGCGGGTGCCCACCGCCTCAACGCCTGCCGCGGAGCGATCGGCGGTCGAGATTCACCAGTTCGCGGGCCTCAGTGATTTCGTGTTCTTTCTGCGGACCCAACCTACCGTTGCGCAGGTTACGGTGGAACCGGAGGACCTCGAGCAGCCGGAACCACAACCCGAAGCTAAGGGGAGGATTGCGGCGTTGGTTGAATTGGACCCGTGGCCCAGCGGGGGCCTGAAATCGAAGAAGGTGAAGGTGGCGGCCTATGATAAAGGTGGGGCGGAAATTGCCGTCGGTAAAAAAGTCGATCTCAACTCCTTGGGCACGCGCCTGGGTGAATTGAAGAAATCGAAAAAGATAACCCTCGATTCGAAGAACGTCCTGGCGTTCCTTTTTGAAGAATTGCCGACCGGGAAATACACGGTGACAGCTACCTTTGAAGGCTACCTGGCGGACTCCGCCACCTCGACCGTAACCCGGAACGGAGTGACCTTGGTGGAGCTCAAGCTGACGCCACGCAAAAAAATAGCGGGACCGCGGCGTCCGGATCGGGGCACCAAGTTTGAGCGGCCGGTGGAGGATTTGTTTGGCAACAAATACGGGAAGTTCTGGCCAGTGCCGGAGTGGTGGATGGAGAAGGATGTCCGGAAGATTCTCGACCAATGGGGGCCGCGGCCGGGCTGTGATCCACGGGGGCCGGAACGGAAAATCCTGGAGGAAATTTTCACGAATGTGCTCGAAGACGAAGGGCTGCCGACGACACCCGGGGACTTTGAAATCTTCATCGATCCAGGACATCGCGCCGGGAGCGTGGCCGAGGGTCCCTATGCGGTCGCGGTCTTCGCCAATGGCGGCGGGATACCGCTCGTCCTGGTGCCCGTTGAGGGGACGATTCCGACTTCGGTGGCGGCAGGTCGTTCGGGTATTCCTGAACTCGAATCGTCCGGGGCGGCGATGGGTTTGGGTGTCGGTGCTCCCAGTGAAATGGATGTGGTCGCAGCCCTGTGGACGGGCCTGGCCGCCGAGACCTTGGGTATTAGCCTGGGAAGTGCGCACAGTCTGCTGGAGGACACGGCGGCGGCGGTGGAGACGACCTTGGCGACCCTGACTTTCCTGCCGGGAGTCAGTGCCGAGTTCGGTGAGGCCCTGTCCCGTCAGGGATTGAATGCCGCGGCGATTGCGAATCAGACGGTGGAACAATTAGGAGCGATTGCCCAACGAGCCGATCTGAATGTCTCCGACTCCGCGCTGGGGCGGATTATTGACCATGCCCGGCAGGCAGTGCCGGCAGAAAGTTGGTCCTTGGGCTCAGGTGAACTGGGCTTGAGTGAACAAAATCTGGCAGCCCTGGAGGCGCGGGGAATTGACTCGCTCGGACAACTTGAGGCCGCGCTGGGATCAGGACGGGAGGCGCTCGGAAACGCGCTGGGTCTGGGGGGTGGCGCCTTGTCGATTCTGGCCGAGCGAGTGGGGTCGGAGTTGATTAGTAATACCCTGACGTTCACGCGGGAATCCTCCCTTAATTCCCTGGAGGGTTTGACCAGTGGGGATACTCAAGCGTTGATCGAGTCGGGGATCACTTCGGTCACCGGACTCGCCATGGCTCCCGTGGGGGACATCGCGATGACACTCGGGATAACCGACGCCCAGGCCACTGCGATCGTGCGCGACGCCACCACCCGGACCGTGGCGGACAAGACCGGTATGAGCCGCACGGAAGCCTCCCGTGTGGTCGTCGCCACCGGGGTCACTCATGTTGACGAGTTTGATTCGGGAAAGGTCGCGGCGGTGAAAACATCGCTGGGCAGCGAGGCAGAGTTGCGAACGGGACAAATCAACCTGCTGCTGAATCTTGGGTCGATGCAGGCCGGATCGCGGGGGCCGGGCTGAAATAAGGCGATGGATCTGCGGACTTCAACTGGCTTGCGGGTCCGTGAACTGCGCGCTCGGACCCCTCCGTGGCGAGCCGTCGGTATCCGGCTAGCGCTGGAGCATCAGCTTGCCGGAGCCGCTCCACCGGAGACGCTCCTGCCTCTGGGAGCTTGGCTCTGTATCCGCCAACTGAACGATCCCCAGCCGCGCGCTTTGAGTGGTCGACCCGGGCGAGTCGCGCCTCCACCAGCGTGGCAGAAGGTATTCCATACCCGGTTGAGTCAGGTGGAGGCCTCGGCGGCGCGTCCTCAGGGTGGAGTGATTGCGGCGAATGCCGAGGCGGTCTTGTTCCGGCATCTGGGTGAACTGATGGCCTGCTTCGCTCAGTCCTGGTGTGCCGGTCGGGTAACGTCAGAATGGTGGTGGTCAAGTTTGCTGGGCGAGCGGAGTCGGGAATCCTGGCCATTCTTGTGGGAACGCTCGCCCCAGGTCATTCCAGTCGCCCTTGCGCAAACCTTCGCCACCGGAGATCTGCCGGTCCTGTTGCTTTCACTGGCCGAGTCGGAATCGCGGTGCCTGATCGCCGCCGTGGTGCAGTGCTTCGGACTGGCCACCTACGTTGAACCTGTATTCGGCCCGAATGTGGGGTCAACGCCTGGCTCCGATCCGATGGTCCAGCCGGTCGGATGGTCCGGACCGTTTGGCCCAGCGCCCGTTCGCACCGAACACCCCGTACCCTTGGCCCAACCGATGAGCTCGAACCCGGAAACCGACGCGGAACCCGTGCGGCCGGCGGGTCCCAGCGAGAGCACCTTGCGAGCCCTGCTCCCGGATTTGTCGGGCGTTCGCTGGCCTTGCTCCACTCTCGCCTTTGTGGCGATTGGACTCGTATTGCACCGCGCACCTGAGCGCGCTCGCGCCGCGGACTTCGGTCGTCAGGTGGCATTATGGATCCAATCCATGCAGGACGGCGCAGACTCGCCGGCGCCGAGGGAAATCACGGAGACTGGGGTGCGGTTGCCGATTCAGCCGGACTCGCCTGACCGGGTCGGGTCGGATTCGGCCCGAAGTGGAGACGCTGGGTTCGGACCGCCGACACCGTGGGTCGCGGCGGTTCAAGCGGAAGCGGATCGACGGTCGCTCGGGTCGTCCGAGGCGCTGGCTTCAACCCGCACCGAAGTCCAGAAGGCGACGGAAGAAGTGGGGCGGTCACGACCCGTTGATGACTCGCGTCCGCCGCCCCAACCGGGTGCCGCGGGCGAGGACAACCGAGATCAACTAGGACCTTCGGAGATCCTGTGGACCACGGAGTTTTCCAGCTCGGCGGGTGGGATTTTTTATCTGGCGAACGTGGCGTTGGCCCTGGGGCTCTACGGCGATTTTACCCAGCCTCGCCGACCGGGAATTGGGCTACCGTTCTGGGATTTTCTGGCGTTGGTCGGAGACCGGGTGCTGGGGCCGATATTTCGGCAGGACCGTCTCTGGGAGCATCTGGCGGTTTGGTCAGGCAGAGATCCTTTGGATCCGCCGGGTGGCCAGTTTGCGCCGCCCGAGGAGTGGCGAATGTCCCCAGAATGGTTGGCGCCGTTTAGTGGGGATCCGCGGATTCAATGGGTGTGGCTGAGCGGCAAACTCAGAGCCTGGCATGGCGCTGGGTTTGTCGTGTTGGATCTGGGGTGTCCCACGCTGGAAGCCGCCCAGAAGCAGGTGACGGCCTGGTTGCCGCCGGGTTGGGAAAGCATTCGGTTGGCGGATCGACCGTTAAATCTGCGTGCGGAACTCCCCTCGGGGTTGATCCCAGTAACGCCCGAGACGCCCGCGCATCAGGCGGTCCAACGTTGGCTGGCGCGGTTGGTGCCGTATCTGCAGGCCCGGATTCGTCGGGCCCTACCGGCGGAGGATGGGGAACATTTGCTCCGACGCCTGATCCAACAGACCGCTCGGGTCGAGTACACGCCGACGGAGATCGTGGTTCACTTTGAGTTGGCGACCCACCCACTGGGAGTTCGCCTGGCGGGGCTGGATCGGGACCCCGGTTGGGTGCCGGCCGCGGGTCGTTCCCTGTCGTTTGTTTATGAATGATACGAGCCCACTGCAGGACGGATTACTCGACAGCTACGAGATGACTCCGGCAAACCACCTTGAGCTATTGGTTCGGGGAGCGGTGCTGGCGTTGTTTGCCCAGGCGATCGAGCGCCAACCTGAGCGGGATTGGTTGGGCGAGTTTCCCGTGCTGGAGGATTACGTCGGTCAGGCGCGGACGTTGGGTTTAAGCGGGGCGTCTCCCGCGGGCCTGGTGCGGGAATGGATGAAGGCGGTTCAGGGTTGGGCAGACGCGGCCCCGGACCGATTGCCCGTGATGGCCTTGGCCGAGGCGACGGGATTGCTGACGGGTTGGGAGTTCGCGCTCGCACCCGCCGCGGTCGAGGAGGATTCGCGGCTGGGAAATTTCATTCAGGAATTGGGAGGCAGTTCGCGGATCTCGTTGGGGCTGCTCAAGAGTGCGTTTCGAGGTTTGCCGCTGGCGGTGAATGCGGGTGGTTTCGCTCGTCGATTGGTGGAGCTTGGATTTTGGAGTCGGACCGATGCCGGGGAGGCGGGCTCGTGGGCTCTGCCCCAAATCCCGGCGCCGGTGTGGGAGGCTTTGGCGGGGGAAACGCCCAGTCTTCCCGGCTCCGGGATTGAAGGAGTCGCCTGGGATCAGTTGCGCGATCTTGAAGGTTTGATTTTACCGGCCGGTGTGCGTCGTGAAGTCGAAGCGCTGGCCGGAAGCTTTACCCAAGGAGGCCTCTGTCGGATCTGGCTCTGGAGCCATTCGCACAATGGGCGTCGCGCGGTGGCCGGTGGTTTGGCCCGACGAATCGGCCGGGGAGTGCTCCAGGTGGACGGCGAGCCCCGGGGATTGGTCGAACGCGTCCGGTTGGCGGGATTGCTGGCGGTCGTGTTAAACGCGATGCCGTGTCTGCGCGTGGAACCGATGGGGCTCGACGCCGGCGCGTTCGAACTCACCGGTGGCTTGGGCGGGCCGTGGATCTTTACGGCTGAACCGGGAACGCCGCTGACCGGTGTTCAAGTTTCGGGTGGAGTTCATCTGAGTTGGGGTTTGCCCGAAACAGGGCTCCGCGAGGCGCTCTGGCAGCGTTTCTGTCCGTCCCTAGAAGAAACCACTGTCGCGCGTCTGGCGCGGCAACGGCGGACGGCCAGCGGGTGGACGGCACGGTTGGCGGCCATGGCCGCCACGCACGCGAGGATTGCGGGGCGCCAGCGAGTGGTCCTTCCCGATGTGGCCCGGGCCGATCGCGAATTGACGCAGGCTGAATTGGGGACCGCGGCGCGGCGTTTGGCTCCGGTGGCGGGTTGGGACGATTTAGTAGCGCCTCCGGCGGTCCTGAGTGAATTGCGGGTGCTGGCCGAACGCTGTCGGTTTCGCGAAGACCTGCCCGCGCGCGTCGGGGGTGCCCCGACGAACGCCGGGGTGCGGGCTTTGTTGGGCGGACCGAGTGGATGTGGCAAGACCCTGGCGGCGCGCGTCCTCGGGGCGGTCCTCGAGATGGATGTCTATCGGGTGGATCTCTCCGCGGTCGTGAACAAGTACCTCGGGGAGACGGAGAAGAACCTGAACCAATTGCTGACCCGGGCGGAGCAGTGCGGCGTGGTCCTTTTGCTCGACGAGGGTGATTCCTTGTTGGCGCCGCGAACAGCCGTGGGCAACGCGAACGATCGGTACGCGAATCTCGAAACGAATTTTCTGCTGCAGCGGTTGGAAACGTTCGAAGGCATCCTGTTCATCACGACCAATGCCCGGGAACGCATCGACTCGGCCTTTCAACGGCGCATGGATGTCGTTCTGGATTTTCCTACCCCCGGTCCCGAGGAACGCCGGGCGCTCTGGGCGGTGCATTTCCCGACCGAACATACCATCGAAGCCGGTCTGCTCGACGAAGTCGCCGTGCGGTGCGTGTTGACGGGCGGACAGATTCGAAATGCGGTGGTTCATGCGGTCCTGCTCGCCGCGGGTCAGGGACAGCCGGTCGATGACCACAGCTTTCTCTCCGCCGTGCAACGCGAGTTCACCAAGATCGGCGGTGTTTGTCCGCTCCGTCGGGTTTTGCCGGTGACGCCCTGAAGACGAGGTTTCCCTATCTTCTCGCCATGTCGGCTCTGCTGCGTCCCTTGTCTCCGCGAAAGCGGTCGCCAGCGGTGTCGCCCAAACAGGACCCACGGTTTCGCAAGGTCGCGGAGAAGATCCAGGGCAACAGCCGGAACCTCAAGAAACATGAGCCCGCTAAGAAGAAGGCCAAGGACGCGCAGTCGGCCGCAGTGGCGCCGGCGAAGGAACGTTTAGCCGGAGCTCAGGCCAATTCGGTGGACGCCATGGAGTCCGCCAAAACCGGTAAACCCGAGCCTAGTGGATTTCTGGCCCTGTTACGCGCCGAGATCGAGAAGGTCATGCCCCAGACCCTCGACGACGCGGACAATTTCATGGAAGGCGGCCAGAAGGAGCAAATGCGCTCCGCGGTCGCGGGCAATGTGGAGGAGCAATCCGAGCAGGCGGCGGCCGGGGTAAAGGGAGCAACCGAGGCGCCTCCGGATCCAAACCGGGTGCCGGCTCAACCTTCGGCGCCCATTCCAGGTGAACCCGCGCCGGCGGTCGCGCCGGTTAAGGCAGCCGAGGGCATGCCCAAGCCGAAGCCGGACGCGGATGTTTCCTTCAAGGCCACTAAGGACGAGGCGAATGGCCGGATGCAGGAGGCAGAGATCACTCCCACCCAATGTAAGAAGGCCAACGATCCGCGCTTCAGCAGGGTGGTTTCCGCCAAAGAGGCGACCGAGAAGCAATCAGACCAGGCGCCCGGGGCTTACCGCGCCGCTGAACGAAAGCCGCTGACCGCCGCCGCTAATCAGGCCAATGGGGAGAGTCGGACGAGGTTGGGTCGGATGCGCACCTCTAACACGGCCGCTGGCCGGGGAGTGCGGAGTCGTCAGGACGCGGCTAAGAAGCGCAACGAAGAGCGGCGCAAAGCGGTTTCCGATCACATCGAGGGAATCTACGTTCAGACCAAGACTAAGGTTGAGGCGAAGCTGGCGACCCTCGAAACCACAGTCCTTCGGCAGTTCGATGCGGGCGCAAATGCGGCGATCGACCAGATGAAGGCCGACTCCGAGCGGGAGATCGATAAATTCAAGGACGAGCGATATAGCGGGATTACCGGAGCGGGACGTTGGGTTGCGGATTTGTTCCGACCTGTTCCGCCGGAGATCAAACAAATCCTGCAACGGAACCGGGCCCACTTCACGCAACGAATGGATGCCCTCGTGGTCCGGATTGCGGCGACGGTGGACCGAATTCTGGCGGAGGCGAAAGCGGAGATCAGTCGTGGCCAGGCGCGGATCAAGGCGTACGTGGCAGGACTTCCCGCCGATCTGCAGGCGGTCGGCCGCGAGGCCGAGGGACGCGTGACCGAACAGTTCAGTGCGCTCACCGAACAGGTCAATGGTGCGGCCAATGCGTTGGCGCAGAAACTCGCCCAGCGGTACAAGGAAGCGGGCGATAAGGCGGATGCCGAATTGAAGAAGATCGAAGAAGCTAACCAAGGTGCCTTCTTCGGCTTTGTCCAAGCACTGGGCGAGATCGTCAAACTGCTGCTCGAATTCAAAGACAAGTTGATGTCCGTCCTGAAGAAGGGCCTGGCGACCATCAAACTCATCTTGGCGGATCCCATCGGCTTCTTGGGTAACCTGATCGCCGCGGTCAAGGGAGGCATCCAGGCCTTCGTGGCCAACATTTGGACCCATCTCAAGGCCGGGTTTATCAAGTGGCTGGCCGGGCCGCTCGCCGGAGCTGGCGTCTCCATCCCCAAGGACTTTTCGCTGCCGTCCATCTTCAAGTTGGTGATGGATTTGCTCGGGCTCACCTACGACAAACTCCGCGCCAAGGCGGTCAAGCTTATTGGTGAACGCAACGTCAAAATCCTCGAAAAGCTATTCGAGTATGTGAAGGCGTTGATCACCGAAGGGCCCGCGGCGTTGTGGGAGAAGGTCAAGGCCGACCTCAGCGACCTGAAGGCGATGGTGATCGATGCGATCCAGGAATGGATTGTCACCACCATCGTCAAACAGGCGGTGATCAAGCTGGTGTCCATGTGCAATCCCGCCGGCGCCATCATTCAAGCGCTGATCGCGATCTACAACACGGTGATGTTCTTCATCGAGAAGGCGCAGCAGATCTGGGCCTTTGTCGAGGCGATCATCAACTCGGTCCACTCCATTGCCACCGGAGCCATTGGCGGGGCCATCACCTGGATCGAGCAGGCTCTCGCACGGCTGATCCCGGTCCTGATTGGGTTTCTGGCGCGTCTGATTGGGCTGGGCGGCATCACGGACAAAGTCATCAGCATCATCAAGAAGGTGCAGTCGGTGGTGGATAAGGCGATCGACAAGGTGTTGGCGAAGATTGTGGGGGTGGTGAAGAAGTTGTTTGGGAAGGCGGTGGCTGGGGCCAAAGCGGTGGCCGGGAAACTAGTGGAATGGTGGAAGACTCGGAAGGCGCTGAAGACGCCGGAAGGAGAGAGTCATAGCCTCTATTTTGCGGGGCAGGGCAAGAGTTCGAAATTGACGGTGGCTAGTGCCCCGATGGAGGTGAAGGCGTTCGTGGCTTCCAAGGCTGCTGAGATCAAGGCTGACAAATCTGGCAAGAAAAAGGCCGCGGCGGCGGCGATCACGCCGCTGGTTGCGGCGGTCGAGAAGGCCGAGGCCTATCCAGAAGATCAGTATGAAAAGGCCCAGCAGGAGATCAGTGCCGCCATGAACTCCATGGGGCCGTTCCTGATTCAACTTCTGAGCAACACGGACTGGGGTTCGGACGAGAATCCACTTCCCTTGGAATATACGAAACGCCGGGCGGGTTCCTATCCGGTTCTCTATTTTGGACCCAAATCTGCGGAGCGAATCCCTCAGACGATGCTTCAGGGAGGCAACAGTACGCAGATTGGAAAAATTCTAACGAAAGCCGAGCGAGATGCTTGGACTCTGAAGGGGAAAATGATCACCCGTTATGCGCCCTACCAGAAGCAAGCTTTGCCGGCAGGCGGGCCCACCATCGGTCTAGATCAGGCCTATCAGGTGGAGGTGGGAAAGAAGGTAAAATTCAAAGCCGGTAAAACGGCTGGGGGTGGTTTGATCAATTCGTTGCTTCATCCTTATGGGTACCGAGCTCGATCGGAAGGCAAGGATGGAGATCACATCATCGAGATGCAAATTGGCGGTCCCAACAGCATTGGGAACCTGTGGCCCCTCGATAAAGGCGAGAACCGGTCCAGCGGCGCGGCGTTGGCAGGGAAGAAAGTGTCGACGCCCGACGGGAAGTCCTTGGGAATCGACGAAGCCAATAAGAAGCGCAAAAGCAATTTAACGCTCATGATTGTGAAGACGCTTTGATCGATCACGGGATGCAAGTTTTCCGCACTCTCTCGGTCTTGCTCACCCAGCTATGATGGTCTCCTGCCTCATGCCCACCGCTGACCGTCGCTCGTTTGTGCCGACGGCGATTCGGCAATTCCTGGAACAGGATTATCCAGACCGCGAACTGGTGGTGCTCGACGATGGTCAGGATCCGGTGGGTGACCTGATTCCAGCCGATCCCCGGATCCGCTACCTGCGGCTGCCGCGTCGGCTCATCCTAGGCGAGAAACGGAACCTCGCAGCGCGTGAGGCTCGCGGACAGATTCTCGTGCATTGGGACGACGATGACTGGATGGCGCCCTGGCGTCTCTCGTATCAGGTCAAACGACTCGTGGAATCCGGGGCGGATCTGTGCGGTCTCGATCGGGTGTGGTTTCTCGAACACGAAGGTCACCGCGCGTGGCAATACGTGTATCCCCGATCGCAGCGACGTTGGCTGTGCGGAGGAACCTTAGCGTATCAGCGCTCCTTCTGGCTGCGGAATCCGTTTCCCAAGGTAGCGCAAGGTGAAGACACCCGGTTCGTCTGGTCGGACGCCTCCGCGAAATTCGAGGTGCTGGAGAATCCGGATTTCTACATTGGCCGGGTCCATGCACGCAACACGAGTACCAAGAACACGGCCGGTTCCTCCTGGCACCCGGCCGACGTGTCGCGGGTGCGGGCGCTCATGGGGACTGCGGCCTTTCCGTTGGCGCCCACCGTGCGGGTACCTGCCCCTCCGAGCACGAGCGGTCCGGTGGTCGTTCTGGCTGCGGGTGGCTTGGGGGATATCTTGCGGGTCACTCCGCTGATTCGAGCGTTAGCGCAATTGGGTCATACGGTGGACTTGGTCCTGGCGCCCGATTACCCGCAGACGGCTTCCCTCTTGGAGGGAGCCCCGGAGATCCGCCGAGTCATTACCCTTCCGGCCGCGCACACTTCCCGGCGCCGAACCGTTCGGACCACACTGGGTGAAGGAACGTATGAGTGGGCCTTCGCCACGACGTTGGCCGGACCCCTACTGTCTTCCGTCAAGACGGGGAACGCACGAGTCTTTGATCTGCGCGAGTGGCGTCAGCTAGGGGACAGTGCTTGCCTGGAACGATTCGCGCGTTTGGCCGGGTGGACGGGACCGATGCCGGAGCCGTTTGCCGGGGATTCGGGACGCGACTTCGCCTTGGCGCCAGGCACGGTGGCGCTGCATCCGGGGTGCAAGCGGGGTTGGCCGTGGAAAAAATGGCATGGCTTCGCTGAGTTGGCTGAACGTTTTGAGCAGGTCGTCGTGGTGGGATCGGCCGAGGATCGTGAGGTGGCGGGGACTTATTTTCGCAATCCGTTTGTTTGGCCCGGACAGGTTCAGGATTTCACCGGGCAGCTTGATTTGCGGGACACGGCGGCCCTGCTGCGGCAGTGCGGGGCGCTGGTGAGCAATGATTCCGGCTTGATGCATCTCGGGGCGGCGGTGGGAACGCCGACGTGGGGGGTGTTCGGTTTGACGAGTCCGGCTCGGGAACTGATGCCCTCGACGAACTTGAAGGCGATCACGAAGCGATTGCCGTGTGAACCTGCGTGCCGGCAACAACCGTGGGGTCGGCGCGATTGCGAACACCATGTGGTCTGTCTCAAAACCCTTTCCGTGGCGGATGTGATGTCGGCGTTACCGCCTGAAGTAGTCGCGGCAGCACGAAACATGGGGATGCAGGAAAGACTCCAGGCGACGCTGGTTCCGCGCCGAGTAGAACCGGTGACTCTGGCCGCGATGATATCCGGTGGGTTGGGCGATGTCCTGCTAGCGGGCGCGCTGCTCCGAGATTTGTTCGCCGAATTAAAGGACTGCGTGATTGATGTCTTTCATCACAGTCCAGACGCGGCTCGGGAGATTTTGCAGGGAGCCCGCTTTATTCGTTCGGTGCGAGCTTACCGTGAATTTCCGACGGCCCGGATGCGGAGTGATCTGGCGATGGAGATCACGCAGTTTGTGCGCTATGAAATGCGACATGCGGCTCGCCTGGACGCCGTTTGTCCCGGGTTTTCCGGCCGAGTGGGGGAGGCAACCGGTCGCTTGGAAGCATATCGAGGTATGGTGCAGGCCCACCCGCAGCTCGACGGATTATGGGGCCGTCTCTGTGTCTTGAACGGCCGAAATCGCCGGACGGGTCCGCGTCATTTGGCCGGTTTGACGGAGTCGGAATCGGCCGGGCTGTTTGTAGTACCAGACCTTGCAGCCTATCGATTTTTTGAAGAGCGGGTCGCGGGGTTGGGGCCGTATCTGACGATTCATGATGGCTTCGACAACACCGCTTCGCTTGCGCCTGGGGCCGCGACCAAGTGTTGGCCACTGCGTCATTGGGCAGCGTTGGTGAAGCGAATCCGGGAACTGTTTCCGGGACTGCGCGTGGTGCAATTGGGCAGTCGGACCAGCCGGCTCATTCCGGGGGTGGATCTCAATTTGATTCAGCAAACGTCGCTTTCCCAGGCGGCCTGGATTCTTAAGAACGCTCGGGTGCATGTGGACGGTGATTCCGGCCTGGTCCATCTGGCGCGGGCGTTGCACGTCCCCAGCGTAGTTCTGTTCGGACCGACGGATCACGAATTCTTCAGCTACCCGCAGAATGCCAACTTGGTGGCCGCCGGTTGCCGGAGTTGTTGGTGGTCGACTCCGACGTGGTTGGCTCGGTGTCCGCGCGGACTTCCCGAACCGGAATGTATGGCCTCGATCCAGCCAGAGCAGGTGGCGGCCACGGCCGGCCGGATGATGAGCGCGCGGAAGCCGCTGCAGGTTTCGGTGGAAGGAGGACGCTTGTATGACTCACCCACGCGAGTCCGTCAGGCGGGAGTGTTGGCGGACTTGTTCGACCGGCTTGGTCTGCCGCCGGTTCCCATCTCCGCCCATGCGAAGTCGGAGGTCTCGGGGTTATATCTCCATGCATCGAAGCAATGGGAATACTTGTTTGCCTGGGAGCAACTGGAGCGAGTTGCGGGGAATGATTTGGCGGGAGTGCGCGTGGCGGATGTCGGTGGGGGTCGGGGAGCCTTAGCGGCCTACTTCGCCTCTCGGGGGGCGCAGGTCGACACCTTTGATCTCGATTATTTATGGGACAGTGCCGGTGATCCTGGGGTGGAGGCTCGGTTCCTTCGTTGGGCTGAGAGTCGGGGTTTTCGGCCGCAGTTTGGGTCCCTCTTCAATTTGCCGGTCGAAGATGAAACCTATGATGTGGTCACCTGTATCTCCGTGGTGGAACACGTTCCGTACAAAGTAGCGGCGCTTCGGGAGGCACTGCGGGTTTTGAAGCCAGGAGGGCGGTTGTTGCTGACCTTTGATTTTTCGGCGGCTCCCGAGCGGCACCAAGATCAGTTGCGGTGTGAGATTTTTAGTCCGGATTCACTGGCGGCCACCTTGCAGATGTTAGCTGCCGGGCCGTTCCAGTTCTCCGCTGAGGAACTGGCGGCGAGCGTCCGTTCCATCCAGAGCGATGGGGTGTTGGGGATTCCGGAAGGAATGACCGTGGGAGGTCTGGTGTTGCGGCGCTCCGGAGAATTTTAAGACAGATTCTGGGCGCGTGGAACGGGGTTGGCTCAGCGCGATCGAGTGAACCGCGCTGAGGAATCTGGCGCGGTGCCGAAAGCTGTTTGGTTCAGGAATCCTTCCCAGGGCGTGCAAAACCGGCAGAAGACTGCCGCACTCGGTCTCTCAACTCCCAGCTCTCAGCTTCATGCTGCGTCACCGAGAAAGATCCAATACATTTTAACCGCGGATAACGCGGAAAACACGGATCCGATAGAGCCCGAGGGAAAAACGATTTAGCCACAAAGAACGCAAAGACCTGACTTCCCAATCCCCCCTTCCCTCCGTACCTCTGCCCTTCGCGGATTCAGCACCAACATTGGTGAACACCTTGGGGCGTCATCTCCCTTCTCCCTATGCTCGGAGGAGAGGGTTGGGGTGAGGGCGATCCGGTCTCTCAACTCCCAGCTCTCAGCTTCCCCTCCGCATCCGCTGCATCCGTGTTATCCGCGGTTAAATTCCCCCGCTTCCTGCTTCCCGCTTTCTGATTACCTCTGTACCTCCGTGCCTCCGTGGTGAGTTTCAACTGTGTTTCCAGGTTCAGTTCGGGTGGCGCGGGGCGGGTTGAGTCAGGCCGTGTTTGCGCATGAGTTCCCAAAAGGCGCGTCGATTCTTTCCGCTGGCGCGAGCGGCGTGACTGATGTTGCCGCCATTGGCGCGCAGGAGTTCGGATAAATAAGTCCGTTCGAATTCGGCGACGGCCTGTGCTTTAAGCGCCTTAAAATCCGTGAGGGTGGGACCCGCATCCGCTTCATCGAACACCACATCATCCGGCTGCAGCAGGTCGCTGTCGGCTAGGACCACGGCCCGTTGGATGACGTTCTCCAGTTCGCGGATGTTGCCGGGCCAAGAATAGCTGAGGAGTTTTTGGCGAGTGTGGCTGCTGATACCGCGAACGAGGGCGCCGAATTGTTCCGTGTACCGGCGTACAAAGAAGTCGGCGAGGTCAGCGATGTCCTCCTTCCGTTCCCGCAAAGGAGCCAGGCGAATCGGAATGATATTGAGTCGGTAGAACAGATCGGCCCGGAAGCGTCCGGCGTGGACCGCGTCACGCAAGTTGCCATTGCTGGCGGCGAGCACGCGGACATCAGCCAGGCGATTCTGACGGGCGCCGACGGGACGGAATTCCTTTTCTTGCAGGAAGCGGAGCAACTTTACCTGGGCATTGGCAGCCAGGCTGTCGACTTCATCCAGGAACAGAGTTCCTCCTTCGGCTTCGGCCACGAGGCCTTCGGCGGCGCGATGAGCCCCGGTGTAGGCGCCGGCAGCGTGACCGAAAAGCTCGTTCTCCACCAGTTCCAGGGGCAGGGCGCCGCAATTGACTGGGACAAACGCGCGTTGGGTTCGGGAACTGAGTTGGTGTAGGGCGCGGGCGAACAGCTCCTTGCCGGTGCCCGTTTCACCCGCGATGAAAACACTGGCTTCGCAGCGCGCCAAGGAAGGGAGCTTCTTCAGCTCGGCGACCAACGCCGGACTCCGGCCGACAATGTGCCCGAGGCCCAGCTGCTCCTTCATCGCCTGGAGATCGGGATCCACTTCCGGAACAGCTCCTGAGAAATCCTCAAGCTGACGCCACAGGCGGGGCAAGACGTCGACACCGCGCAGCGGCGGGACGAGGAAGTCGCAGAACCCGTCGTGAAGTGCGGCCAGAAAGGCGTCCGGTTTGCGGTCATCGCCCACGAGGAACCAGGGGATGTGCTGGGGCAGTCCGAGGCGATGGTGGAGGCCGGCCAATTCGCGTGGGTCGGCGACTCCTGGGTGAACGACGAAGCCGGCTGCGGGGCGTTTGGCTCCCGATCTCGTATCGAATGGAGCGGGACCGGGAGCGGTTCCTTTGGGCATCATGGTGCTCCGGATGGCTTGGAACTGCCCGGTCGATTCGAGAATCTCCCGTAAGGCCTCACCGTGGACGGACGAACTCAGTTCCAGGATCCAAATGCGGAGGGCGTCCATGATTCCCCTTTCCCAATGAATTCAAGTCGCTGACGTAGGCGAGTCACTATCCGTGGTCGTTCGTACGGGTGGAGCTCACTGACGCGGTAAAATGGGGGGTGAGAACCGAGCCTGGGAAAAAGCCAAGGCCCGATAGGACGACGCTCTGAATTCGGCGGGGACATAACCGGCGGCGGTTGGGTGGACCCTCATAAAGTGAATTGCTGGCGCAGGCTTACAACCCTTTTTTCCCCTCAAATCCGGCGGCTGCTCCGGGTAAGAATTGGGGGAGATGAGTGGTCACCTTGGAAACCGCGGTTGATACTGACCACCGAGCAGAGGTACGGAAGGAGGAGAGGGAATTTAACCGCGGATAAAGCGGATGCGGAGAGGAGGGTGAGGGCTGAGTGAGTGGAAAGGGGGAAGAGGGTTGATGAAACTGACGTAGCGTTTCCTTCCCCCTCACCCGCGGAGCGATAGCGCAGGGGTGAGGGTTCTCTGTGCGGGGGGGGGATCGCCCTCACCCCAACCCTCTCCCCCGAGGCGAGGGAGAAGGGCGCGGTGGGAAGAGGTAAAAAGTAAGCGAGGTAGGGTTTATCCTTCGTATCCGCGTTATCCGCGGTTAAAAATGTCTTGGGTCTTTCTCTGTGCCTCGGTGTCTCTGTGGTTCAACTCCCGGTTTCAGGGTAACTTTGGCGTGCGGTCGTGCGTGGTCCGTGATAGCGATGGGGTATGGTTTTGGACCGGTTGTGGGTCGCTCTGTTTGCCATGATTCCCCTTGCGTCGATTGCAGCCGAGCCGCCGCGCGCGCGCGTCGGTCCCTGGTCCACCCGTTCCGAGGTGATCGCGCCTCAAGGAATGGTTTGTACCAGTCACCCCTTGGCGACCCAGGCTGGGCTGGAGGTGCTCCGCGCCGGTGGCTCGGCGGTGGACGCCGCCCTGGCGGCCAATGCCTGCTTGGGGCTGATGGAACCGGTCAGCTGTGGGATTGGCGGTGATTTGTTTGCCTTGGTTTGGGACCCGGTTGGCCGAAAACTCCAGGGGCTGAATGCCACGGGCCGTTCCCCTTACGGAATGTCGCTCGAATCGTTGCAGCAACGCGGGCTCAAATTCATCCCCGGTTTCGGGCCGTTGCCGGTCACGGTCCCGGGCTGCGTGGACGGGTGGTTCACCTTGCATGCTCGATTTGGACGTCAGCCCATGGCCTCCAACTTAGCGCCCGCGATCCGGTATGCCCGGGAGGGGTTTCCCGTTTCCGAGGTGATTGCCGATGCCTGGGCCCGCAACGTGGCCTTGATCGGTCAGTACCCGAACGTGAAGGCGGTCTATGCCCCGGGCGGATCGACTCCGCGTAAAGGACAGCGCTTTCGCAATCCGCAGTTGGCGGAAACCTACGACAAGATCGCCCGCGGTGGACGCGACGCCTTCTATCGAGGTGAGATTGCCACGACGATCGCGGCCTTTCATCAGCAAGAAGGCGGTTTCCTCACCGAACGGGATTTTGCCGACCACACGTCCACCTGGGTGGATCCCATCTCCACGACCTACCGCGGCTACACCGTCTGGGAATTGCCGCCCAATGGTCAGGGGCTGGCCGTGCTGCAGATGTTGAATCTGTTGGAGGGGTACGAGGTGAAGTCATTTGGCTTTGGGAGTGTGAGTCACGTGCATACGTTGATCGAAGCCAAGAAACTGGCCTATGCCGACCGGGCGCGACTCTATGCGGATCCGGACTTCTTTCAGACTCCCCTGGCTGAATTGGTGTCCAAGGAGTACGCCACTCGACGGCGGTCGCTCATCGATTCTGAGCGGGCGGCGCGGCGCGCTGATCCTGGGCTCCCGGCGTTACGGACGAGCGACACGATCTACCTGTGTGCGGCGGATGCACAGGGGATGATGGTTTCCCTGATCCAGAGCAATTATCGCGGAATGGGGAGCGGAATGGTGCCGCCGGGGTTGGGCTTTACGTTGCAGGACCGGGGGGAAGCGTTTGATCTCACGCCGGGTCGGCCGAACAGCTACGCGCCGCACAAGCGTCCGTTTCACACCATCATTCCCGCGTTTGTGACCCTGGATGGCGAGCCGCTGATGGCGTTTGGAGTGATGGGGGGCGATATGCAACCGCAGGGGCAGGTCCAGATTCTGCTCAACCTAATTGATTTCGGCATGAACCTGCAGGAGGCGGGTGATGCGCCCCGGGTTTATCACACGGGGTCGAGCGATCCCGATGGGGCGGAAATGACCGAGGGGGGAACGTTGAGTCTCGAAGGGGGGTTCCCGGCGGCGACGCGGTCCGAGTTGGAACACCGAGGGCATCGTTTGGGCCAGGCGACGACTCCGGCGTATGGAGGGTATCAAGCGGTGATGTGGGATCGCACGAACCGCGTCTGGATTGGGGCCAGTGAATCGCGGAAGGATGGGCAGGCCGCTGGATATTAGGACGAATCTCGGATTACGGTCTGGCGACCGCAGGAGAGTTTGGACGAACATTTCGTTCGTGAATTTTTGCTGCGTGCGAACTGTTTGGCGGGTGTTGGCTTTGGCCGGGCTGCTGTGGCTTTTTCAGGCCCAGTCGGCGACCGACCTGATTATTGAACAGATCATCGGTCCCGAGGCGCCCACGGGAGATTACAAGCATCCGGCCAGTGTCACGGAGTTGGCCAATGGGGATCTCTATGTGGTGTTTTTCAGCGGTAAGGGCGAGTACCACGATGATGCCGCGGCGGTGTTCGGGATCCGCCTGAAGAAGGGGCAAAAGCGCTGGAGCAAACCGGTCGCCATTGCCAAGAATCCGTTTCATTCCCTGGGGAATGCCGTGGTCTGGCAGGCTCCGGATGGCGTGGTATGGCTCTTCTATGTCACCCGCTATGGGGAGCTCTGGGACAGTTCCCGGATTACGGCCAAGATTTCCCGGGATGGCGCCGCTACCTGGTCGGAGTCGTTCATGGTCACGTTCGAAGCCGGCACGATGGTGAGGAATCTGCCGATCGTGCTGGGGAATGGGGATTACTTGCTGCCCGTGTATTTTGAGACCGGGAATGATTCGGAGCTGACCAGCCCGGATTGCACCTCGTACTTCCTCCGTTTCGATCCACGAAAACGCACCTGGTCGGAATCGAACCGAGTCCGTTCGCGGTTAGGGAACATCCAGCCGGCGCCGGCCCTTATCTCGGGCGAACATCTGGTCGCTTACTGTCGGCGGGGTGGTGACTACGACGGACAAGCGGACGGATGGATGGTGCGGACGGAATCACGCGATGGAGGTAGCACTTGGAGCAGTGGGGTAGATTCAGAGTTCCCGAATCCGAATGCTGCGGTTGATTTTCTGCGCCTCCACAGCGGCCATCACTTGTTGGTGTACAACGACAGCTTTTCGGAACGGTCGCCGCTGACGGTTTCGCTCTCGCTCGATGGGGCGAAGACCTTCCCACATAAACTCAATCTGCTCGACCGTCCAAACGGCGACTACGCCTATCCGACGGCGATTCAGACCCGGGACGGGCGCATTCAGGTTATCTTTACCGATGAGCGAAAGAAAGTAATGCGGGCCATTTTCCGCGAAGAAACCGTGATGAATCGGATCGGCGCGAACGCGGGAAAGTGACCGAGCCGTTACCTACGGGCCGGCCGGGCGGAGCGATTCGAGAAAGGCGAGCAGATCATAAACCTGCTCGGTTCCGAAGGCATCCAAGAGACCGGATGGCATCGGCGAAACGTCCGACCACTGGCGTTCTTTAATCTGCGATTTCGAGAGGGTGACGGGCTCGCTCCCGGGTTCGGTTGGTTGCACCACCACTTCCTCTTCGTCCCGATCGAGCGTGCCGCTGACGGTGCGTCCATCCTTCAAGGTGAGCACTGCCAGTCGGTATTTCACATCCACTGCTTTCGATGGGTTGAGGATGTGATCCAACAAATCCGAACGGCCAAAGCGCGCGGAGACCGCGGTCAGGTCCGGCCCGATGAGTCCTCCTTCGAGGCCGGCTCGATGACATTGGGCGCAGCCCGCGGCGAGAAAGACTTCATGGCCCCGGGGGATCGAGCTGCCGGCCCGCGCCGTGGCGAAATTGAAGTCGGTTAGCGACCAGGCTTTTCCAGTCGGTGCGGTCGGTGCGATGAGGGCGGTGGGCCGGCTGGACGGGGCGGAGAACAATTCGCCCAGAGCCAGTCGTTCCCCTGAGCCCAGTCGATTTGTCAGGCTGCTCCGGAGAAACCGCAGCGCGGCAAAGTAATCCCGGGCGCCGTGCTCCTGTTCCGCCTGACGCAGGGCGGTGAAGTAGGTGCGCCACCGGTCCAGATTCCAACCGTCACGCAGGGCCCACAACGTCATCAGATACTGCAGCCGATCGTCCGAGGCGGTGGACTGGGCTAGCAGGGCCAGAGATTTTTCGAAGGCCGCGGGGGTGCGCAGATGAGTGAGTACCCGACACAATTCCATGTTTAAATTCGAGTCGTTGGCGGGGTAAAGGCTCACTAATTGGTTCTGCAACGGTCCCCAGGAAAAATTGGTCGGTGAACCATGTCGGGCCAGGGCGATGGACAGAATGCGCAACGCCGCCATTTGATCGGCCTGATTCAATTCGGCTAGGGGGACCTTTTCTAAACGGTCCAAGAGCAGGGATTGTACGGAGGGAGCGGCGACTCGGGCCAATGAGACCAGGGCGTTCACCGCCACAGCGGAGTTGGTTTCCAAAAGCGCCCGGCGAGCCCAACCCTCCAGGGGGAGCCGTTCGAGTGCCCGACCCGCGGCGTATCGAATCCACCGGTCAGGGTTGTCGAGTTGGGCCCAGAGTTCGTTGAGGCGCTCCGGGCTGCTAGGTAGCGCTTGTTCCAGACGCTGGCGAAGGGCGCGAGCGGCGGCCGCTTGGGGGTCAAGGGCGAGCGCTGGGGCGGAATTTGTTTCGCCGGTCCAAGACACTCGATACAGCCCGGACTTCGTGCCGCGACCGCCGGTAACAAAATAAAGCGAACCGTCGGGACCGAAGGTTAGATCGGTAATGTTCAGCGGGCGTCCGGCGAGGAATTCAGTGGAGGTGGACTCATACGTGGCGCCTTGGGGTTGCAACTGAACCGCCAAAATCCGGCCGTAAGACCAGTCACCGATAAAGAGGGCGCGCCGATACGGTTCGGGAAATTGGTGACCTTCACCGAAGGCGATTCCGGTGGGGGAACCGACCCCGACATCAAGGGCGGCCGGGAGGGTATCGGGAGTGTAAGGTGGCAGGTTTCCGGTGCCGCGGCGCCAGCCATAGTCGCCGCCCGGAACCACATGCAGCACCCGCGTCGGGCGATACCACGGCGCTCCAATGTCACGTTCCATGTCAGCATCGTAGGTGAAGAGTTCTCCCTGCTCGTTGAAGGCGATGTCCATGGGATTGCGCAATCCGCCGGCGTACAGGCGGAAGAAGGAGCCGTCGCGATCCGTCTGCAGGACATGTCCTACTTGCTGGTAACGGGAGATCTTGACCGGTTGGCGAGGGTCGAGTGTGGGGACCAACTGATCATTGGCCAGTTGCAGAACCGGCGAATCTGGGGCCAGTGATTTCGGTAAAATGACGTCATCTCCCTGGGCGATATAGATGAGCCCATCGGGTCCGAGACGTAGTTGGTTGCGCCCATGTCCGACCCCACCCTCGGTCGTGAGGAGGAGCTTTCGGTCGTCAAACTTCCCGTCACCATCAGTATCCCGCAGGCGGTAAAACCCTCGGTTATTGTTGGCGTTTACGTACAGGGCGCCGTGCGCATAGAGGAGTCCTCGGCATTCCAGTAGGGTCTCCTCAATGACCTCGACCTGGGTAACCTGATTGGTTCCCAGCGTCAGGCGGAGCAGGCCTCGGCGTTCCTTGGATACGGTGAGACGACCTTCCGGATCGAAGGCCAGGGCAATCCAGGAATCCTCGTCGGGAAGGGCCGATCGTAAGCGGTCCACCCGAAAGCCCGGTTGAACGGTGAAGGTAGCTGGATCCGTGGCCAACGCGGCCCCTTGAGCCAACATCCAACTGTTGTACGCATCGGTGCTTTTAGTCGCGGCAAAGGGATTCCCCCAACGCTGGGTTCCCGCGGCCCCGCGCGCCATGGCGGCCCCGGCGCTGGCTTGGCCCGGTCGACTGGCTTGCCATGAACCATCGGAAATCACCCAGCGCTGGCGACCATCGGCGAGGGCGAGTTCCAGCATGATCCGGCACGTGGCGGGTCCGTTGGTATGCGTCACCCGCGCGACGAGCATATTGGTTCCCGGACGGATCCAACGGGTCACATCCAAGGTTACCGCTTTCTGGAATCCTGGGGCGGTACCGACGGGAGTTCCGTTCACCAACAGCTCCGCGTCCTGGTCCGCGGCCGCCAGCAAGACCGCTTTAATTAGGCCTGTTTCTACGGCAAATGGGCGTTGAAAAACGACCACACCCCGGGCTTCGGTGGCGTCGGCGGTGATCCATTGAGCCTGATCGGGCAGGGAATCTTCGCTGACCACCGCGCCGACTCGCCCCGCCGTTAGCAGGCTCAGGAGGGCGCTCAAGTGCAACAAAAAGGGCAGGGATCGGGGGAACACTGAGAAGAGCCTACGCGGCTGAGGCCGTTTTCCTAGTCTCCGGTTGGGGTTCTTTCCGCATTTTTGAGCCGACACCACGCTCGCCCTGGAGTCAGGGGTGTGGTTCAACTGCGGGGCGCCATGTCCGCTGAAGTTTTATCCACGCATACACCCGCCTTGCTGGCGGCTGCGGTGGCCCGAGCCGCGACTCAGCTCCAGGCCGGTGAGGTGGTGGGAGTTCCAACCGAGACGGTTTACGGACTAGCGGCTAATGCGTTTAACCCGGAAGCCGTGGCCCAGATCTTTAAGCTCAAAGGTCGGCCGGCCCACAATCCGATCATCGTGCATGTCGCCTCGGCCACGATGGCGCGGGCCTGTTCGTCCCAGTGGCCCGCTTTGGCGGATGTGTTAGGAGCGGCGTTCTGGCCCGGACCGTTGACGCTGGTGGTGCCGAAGTCCGCGGCAATTCCCGCGCCGGTGACCGCCGGTGGTGACACCGTGGGCGTGCGGTGGCCCCAACATCCCTTCATGCAAGCGGTGATTCGCGCCTGTGGGTTTCCCTTGGCCGCCCCTAGTGCCAATTTGGCGAACCGACTTTCCCCCACCAACGCCCGTCATGTGATGGCGCAGTTGGGGGAAGTATTATCGCTGATCGTCGATGGCGGGGATTGCAATGTGGGCATTGAGAGCACGGTGGTGGATGTCACGGGTTCGGTACCGGTGATCTTGCGCCCCGGCATGATTTCCGAGCCGGCCATCCGAGCGGCCGTGGCCGGATTTACCGCCGATCCTGGGTGTCCGAGGGAGGCGCGGGGTCCGGTTCTGCGAAGTCCGGGCCAGTTGGCGCGGCACTATTCGCCGAAGGCTCGGTTGGTGATTGGGAACTGGTCCGACGAGTCCGATCTGGCCCGTCAGGTGGCCCAACTGGGGTTTTCGCCCAACGAGGTTTGTGTCCTGGCGCATACCTGCATTCCGCTGAGCGGTCAGTTTCCCCAGGTCATGTTGATTCCGGATGACGCCGAAGCCTTTGCCCGAGCGTTGTATGCCGAGCTGCATCGCTGTGACGAAGCCAAGGTGCCGTTGATTGTCGTGGAGGCACTCCCGGAAACACCGGAATGGGCGGGAATTGCCGACCGGCTACGGCGCGCAGCGACACCATAGAGGCCGTCAGGGGTGGGAAACCGGCTGAGGTTCGGATTGCGGAGCCAAGCGGAGGGCGAAGGTGCTTCCGTTCGGACCCGTTTTTTCCAATTCGAGCTCGGCCCCCAAGATGCGCGCCAGCTGTCGGCTCAGTGCCAAGCCCAAGCCGGTGCCATTCGCTTTGGTGGACAACGTGGGTGTGAACAGTCGAGCCCGCACGAGGTCAGGCAGACCGCTCCCTTCATCCCGCACTCGGAACAGGCTCCAATGCTCCATTCGTTCGGCCGTGAGCACGACGGTTCCGCCTTCAGGAGTGGCCTGAACCGCGTTGGTGATCAGGTTTTCGAGAATCAATATCACCATGTTGGCGGTCCGATTGGGCAACGAAAGGTTCGAGCGGCAATCACTGCGCAGGGTCACTTTGCGTTCCCGGGCCAGCGGAGCCAATCGACGCTGCAGGTGGTCCAGCAATTCGGCGGGCGGAATCTCGTAGCTGACCAAACCGGAATCCTCCCGGAGTAACCGAGTCACATCGTCAATCATGGTGCGCATCCGGCGGGTAGAGTCGGCCGCGTCGGACCAATCGTTTTCGAGGTCGGGCAGGGTGGACGGGGCCTGGGCGCTGACAAACTGTTGCAGTCCGGCGAGTGGATTTTTTAGGCCATGGAGCAGATGCGACATGACGGCTCCGACGGCGGCGGTTTTGGCCGCCAGGGTGAGTTCTCGATTGGCCGTTACCAAATGACGTTGAGTCACGGCGAGGCGATGAAACACAAAGGCCAGAGCCACCGTCATGGCCAAGCCTGCGAGGGTGAAGCCAATCAAGGCCTGACGCTGCAGGGTTTTTTCTAGGGCGGCATATTCCAGGGCCAGGGAATCCGCCTGCATCAGGAACCGCACCATTCGGGCATTTTCACGGAAGGCATTGGGCAGAGGCAGAATCACTTCGAGGACGGGAAATCCCTTGGGTCCAGGAGACTCCGGTGGTGCCCAAAGGAATTCGTCTTCAAGATCTCGGTCAAAATAGAAGCGACTTACCGTCCGCCCGAGTCCGACTTCGGCGACATCCTTGGTGGAAAGATCCAGATCGGTGGCTAAAGCGGGAAAGCCGTTGATGTAAATGCCGTTGGTGTCGAACAGGCCGACTGACATGACCCCAGGCAGATTGGTCATGGAGGCGGTATCGAGCACGGCAAAGAGCTGATCATCGGGAGCCTCCTGACCGGCCGCCCGTAGTCGTTGGTCGAGTAGGCTCGCGAGCAGACTGGCATCGCGCCGCGCCAACTGGGCCTGAAACTCCTCGCGCAGGAGGTTTCGGGTATAGGCCACCGCGCCGGCGAGCAGCAGCAGCGCTAGCAGGATGCCAATGATCGGCAGCCAGCGGTTAGGAACGGACAACTTCACAGGGACGGGTTCAGGATCGGGATCAAAACTCCCATCCGAGGCCGGTGGTTAAGGTGCGGACGAGGTAAGTATCCAAAGCGACGTTACCCACAGACTGGTCGTAAGCAAAACTCACGTTCCATTTCAATCCCCTCCAGACCTGAAACTCAAGTTGAGCTTGGGCGAAGACAGTTTGTTGGGAGCGAAGAGCGGGGTTGTCGGTGGAAACGAATTGGACCTGATAATCACTCCAATAGGCGCCGCCCTCGATCTGGGCGGACCAGCGGCCAGCTTGGTATCGGACAATCCCGCTTGCCCGGTAACGATTGTAGTCGTAGAAGCCGGCCCCATTGTCCCGGGCGGCGGTTAATCCCAAGCGAGCGGTAGTCGTCCAATGTTTTTCGGCATCCCAATTCTGCCGCCAGCGAAGGTTCAAGTGATTGTAATTCAAAACCTCTAAGGACTCCGGGATGCGGACACCCGTGGCGCCGAACAGGGGCGTATCGTCGTAGGCTCGGCGGTGCCAGGCGTAGGTGAGGGAAATCTGCGACGAATGGGTCAAGGCGCGCGAGAGGGTGAAGAGGGGGCCCAATTCCAGGAAATCACCCGCGGTGTTTGAGAACATCTGGCGGTTGATGGGAAGTTCCACCTGACCCTGCCAGTTGGTGCTCCAATGGACGCCAAACATCGGCTTAAAATTGAGGGTGTTGCCGCGAATTGCCGCGGTGCCGATGCCGGAGTCGATCTCAGAGAGATCGATCACCTGGTGGAGGTAGACGTACGAGACCGTCGACCCCGCCATCCACCAGGACGGCGATTCATGGGTGTAACTCGCCAAGGCAACGAAGTTTTGTTCGCCCGGCACACTTTTCGGGTTCAGATAGCGCCGATCATCTCCGGAAATGAACACGTACGCGTTGTCACCTCCGGTCGGTAGGCGAAAAAACATCAGCTCACCGCCGTACTCCAGAAAGGCTGAGGGCTGTCGGGCGGCGGGAAGATTCGCGAGCGAGGGATTGCTGCTATGACCGCCACCCGACCGAATGGAGAGACTGGTATCCCACAACTGGAACGGGCTGGGTTCCGCCATTTGTATAGGAAATTCGACGGGACCAGCGCAAAGAAATCCTGGCACCAGGAGCGCCAGGAGGGATCGGCGGAGGGCGTCGGATCGGATCAAAGGGGGTAAAAGAAGTCCGGCGACCGTGGAGCGGTCGCCGGACGCATGTCAATTTGAGCCGAGTGGAAGTTGGGATCAATCACCCCCGTGGCGACGTCGGCCGCCGGATTCACCCGCGCCGTTAATCTGAGGGCGGGTTTCCTTGATGTTTTCTTTCAACTCCTTGATGCGCTCTTTGATGTCGCTGCGGATATCGCGAGTCTGATCTAGAAAGTTTTGCCGTGAAGATCGGATCTGTTCGATCAGTTTTTGCTTTTCCTCCGCGGAAGCCCCTTTGGCCTGCTTCCAGAGATCTTTTTGTCGCTCGATGAACACCCTGGCTTGTTGCTGAAAGCTATCGACTAACTGTTTGGTCCCTTCCGGGATTTTGGTTCCGGGAGGAAGTTTGACCTCCGGAACATCTAGCTTGGGGGTATCGAGCTGAACCGTTAAATCTGCCGAGTGAACCGCCCCGGCCGCGAGGAGGGCGATCCCCCCCACGAGCATTCTGAGACTGATTCGTTTCATACGTGGCTTTCTAATTTCAATAACCTAGGACGGTCTGGGTTTTTGCATTCTTTGATGCAGCTAAATTGCTTGCTAGCGCAGTGCCAACCCAATGGGTGGACTCCGAAGTTTATAACGCATTCGAAACAAGGCGTTTCTTGACTTCAGGGAACGCATTTCTAATGCCACAGCCTTCGCAACGTCAGGAATCCTGGGGAGAGTTCCCCAATTGGGTGGCCGGCTTCAGTTCATTTCACTCTTCGGTCCGTCTTTCCAGCCCCCCAAACGATATCGTAAGTAATCCCGCGATACGCCCAACAACCGAGCGGCTCCAGAGACATTCCCATGCGTCTGGGCCAGAGCATGATGAATCAGACGCAGGATGGCCTCTTCCAGGGAGAATCCCTGGTCAGGATAATGATAGTTAACGTTAAACCAATCATTAGGGTTGGCTGAAGGTGGAGCCGAGGGTGAGGTCGAAACGGAGGCTGGAGCCACCGGGACCATTCCACTGGCACCCAATAACTGGTCGAAATTCAAAAGCTCGCCGTCCTCGAAAACTAAGGCGCGCTCCAGTTCATGGGCCAGTTCACGCACGTTGCCCGGCCAGCCGTAAGCCAACAATCGGCGCTTCCCTAATTCAGAGGGTGGACGGACCGGCAGTCGGTGCCGGCGGGCCACGCGGGCGAGCAGCGCGTCCGTCAAACGGAGAATGTCCGAACCCCGCTCCCGTAACGGCGGGATGGCGATGCGAAACAGGTCCAGCCGATGATAGAGGTCTTCCCGAAACCGGCCTTCCCGCACCAGTTCTTTCAGGTCCCGATTGGCCGCAGCGATCACGCGGACATCAACGGGAATATCTCGGTTGCCTCCGACCCGGCGGACTTTGCGATCTTCGAGTGCGGTCAGCAACTTGGCCTGCAAGGGCAGGCTCAACGACGCCAATTCATCGAGAAACAGGGTTCCTCCGCTGGCGGCTTCGAACAGGCCCATGCGGGCGCTGCGGGCGTCCGTGAAGGCTCCCTTTTCGTGCCCGAACAACTCGGATTCCGCGAGGCTTTCCGGAATGGCCGCACAGTTCGCCTCGACCAGCGGACCCGTGCTGCGCGGCCCATGGGCGTGCAGCCAGCGGGCAATGGTGGTCTTACCGGTTCCAGTTTCTCCCTGAATCAAGACCGGCGGCAAGGTGGCCCCTCCGCCCTGCAGGCGCTCATCGGCACCCATGATGCGGCTGAGTTGCGATTCCAAGCCGGCCAGGGCGGCGCCGAAGAAGAAGGTGGATTCCGGAGAATCGGTCCGCCGATGTTCCGTGACCCGGGCGGATTGTTTCTGTTGCCGGGCGCGAGCCAGTACCACGGCCAGGGCCTCGGGCTCAAACGGCTTGGTCAGGTAATCCAGAGCGCCCAGCTTCATGGCCTCCACCGCTCCGGTAATTCCACCCTCACCGGTCATGACGATCGCCCCGGTGTTGTTGCCAAACACGCCTTCCCGCAGCAGATCCACTCCGCGTCCATCCGGCAGATTTACGTCCAAAAGGACGAAATCGAAGCTCAGCTCTCCCGCCATTTGCCGCGCGGCTCGGATCGAATCCGTAAGGGTCACGTCCGCTCCCATCCGCTCCAGCGTGGCGGCCAGATGCCGCCGCAACAGCGGCTCGTCTTCGACCACTAGGATGCTGAGTCCAGAGAGGACCGTGATTGCCATATCTGCGAAGCGTGCGGCAAAAGGAGCCGAGAACCAAGCCCCTCGTCTGAGGAGGTCGGGCGGTTCTATGATTACTGCGTTGTGCTTGGGAGCCCGCTGGCTACCTTTGGCCAGTCATTACGAAATGAATGAATCTCGTGAAGTCCGAGCGTGGATCGAGCAGGCGGGTACGCCGATTGTCCCTGTCCAGGGCTCTTGTTCCATTGGCCGGGCGACCAATAACCAGTTGGTCCTCCGTGATGACAAGGTGTCCCGGAAGCACGCTGTCATCCACCGTCAAGGTGAGAACGAGTATTGGCTCGTGGACTTGGGCAGCAGCAATGGAACCTACCTCAACGGTCGCCGCGTCGCCCAACCCGTCCCGCTCAATGATGGAGCGGCGATTCAAATTGGTTCTGCGTTGATGAAGTTTTGCCAGAAGGCGACCGATATGGCGCTTTCGGGCGAATTGGCGGATCGGACCTTGATGGATATCCGGTCGGCGAATTGCTGGCTCCTCTTGGCGGATATTGAAGGTTCGACCGAACTCGGGCAGGCCATGACGGCCGAGCAGCTTCCCGTGATTACGGGGCGTTGGTTTTCCAACTGTAAGCAGGTTATTGAAGGCGATGGCGGGACCATCAACAAATATCTGGGTGATGGATTCTTCGCGTACTGGCCCGCCGGTGAAACAGATCGGGAGCCCTTATTGAAGGCGCTGGCTGAGTTGAAACAGCTCCAGCAAGCGGCTGAACCGCCTTTCCGCATTGTCCTGCATTGTGGTCAGGTCTTTATGGGCGGGGCTCCGTCCATGGGTGAAGAGAGCCTCTCCGGCCCCGAAGTGAATTTCATTTTCCGGATGGAGAAGCTCGCCGCCGCTCTGCAATGCCGCTGTTTGATGAGTGCCGCCTCGCGGAAGTTGCTGCGCGGGGGCTTGCCGTCGGAACCGAAGGGCGAACACCCGGTTTCCGGGTTTGTTGGGACCTTTGAATTTTTCGAGTTCTGACGCTCCCGACCGTCGGGATTGATCCGGGAAAAGCAGTAAGCGGTGATTGGTAAGCGAGGTAGGGATGAGCTGCGGCTCGTCCCCATCTAGTTCCGACACGTTGGAGAGCTGGCTCACGCGGGGGATGGGGAAGGCTGAAAGTTGAGAGTTGAGAGTTGAGAGCTGAGAGACCAGGTAGGGATGAGCTGCGGCTTGTCCCCATCTAGTTCCGACACGTTGGAGAGCTGGCTCACGCGGGGGATGGGGAAGGCTGAGAGTTGAGAGCTGAGAGACCAGGTAGGGATGAGCTGCGGTTCGTCCGCATCTAGTTCCGACACGTTGGAGAGCTGGCTCACGCGGGGGATGGGGAAGGCTGAGAGTTGAGAGTTGAGAGCTGAGAGACCAGGTAGGGATGAGCTGCGGCTCGTCCCCATCTAGTTCCGACACGTTGGAGAGCTGGCTCACGCGGGGGATGGGGAAGGCTGAGAGTTGAGAGTTGAGAGCTGAGAGCTGAGAGCTGAGAGCTGAGAGCTGAGAGCTGAGAGCTGAGAGCTGAGAGCTGCGGCTCGTCCCCAACAGCATCCAATGCTCTTCAGCCCTATCCGCCCTATCCGCCCTATCCGTGTCATCCGAGGTTAAACCTAAAACCGGGAATTGAACCACCGAGGGACAGAGGTACAGAGGCACAGAGAGGGAAAGACCAGGGGAAGGGGCCTGAGGTTGATTTTCCGAAGGCATCCTCCGGGGAGTGAGTCTTTCTTTCGGGGCCTTCTCGTTCGTATTTCGTTGGTGCTCTGTGTCTCTGTGCCTCAGTGGTGAGTTTCAACCGCGTTATCCGTGGTTAAAAATGTCTTGGGTCTTTCTCTGTGCCCCTGTGATTCAACTCCCGGTTTTAGGCTGACTCAACCTCGCGGAAGTTCTCCTGGCCAAGAAAAAGGCGGCTCCATCAGGAGCCGCCTTGTTAAGAGCAAAAGCCTCGAAGGGCTCGAGACGAACGCGGCTAAGCCACTTCCTTGGCGCCGTGACCGGAGCCTTCGATATGCACGGGCTTGTAGCCTCCCTTGGCTTTGAAATAGAGCAGGATGAAGAAGTAGAGGACCGCCATTAACGCCGGCACAGCCGCGGTCACCTTGAGGGCGGTTCGGCCGCCGTGGAGATCGGCATCATGCACTTTCACTTCGTCGGGAGTGCGCTGATCGGCGGCTTTGGCGCGGATGGCGGCGACTTTACTTCCTTCCAGGCCCACAATCGGCGGGAAGAAGAGGAACTTGTTTTCATTCGGCGCCTTGTAGCTTTGGTAAACTTCCGGCGCTTTGGTCTTCAGATCATTCGAGGCGAAATAATCCTGCTTGTAGCCAATTCCGGGACCTCCCAGGAAACCGGCGCTCAACATGCCAATGCCGCCGATGGCGCCAATCGTGATCGCGCCGCCTTTGGGAAAGCGGTCGGAAACGACGCCGAGCATGGTCGGCCACAGGAACGTCTTACCAATACCGTAAACCGTCGCCGCCACCACACACGCCACAGCACCGTGGGCACTGCCGAGGAGCAACAAACCGGTCGCTCCGAAAATGGCACTGACGAACAGGAGTCCGGGAGGAGAGATCTTGTGAACGATGGGTCCGGCGAAAAACCGGAGCACGAACATCAACGTGGACGTGTAAACGAAGAGCAGGAGGCCGTTCTGCGGGCTGGCGAGGATGTTACCCGTGATGTTGGAAATCCAGGAATCGGTGCCGAGTTCGACATAACCGACCAGCGCGTGGATGAACAGCAACACCAGCAACAACGGCGCGGCAAATTCGGAAAGCATGTCGCCAAAGCTGACACCCTTCTCGGAGGCTTCGGATTTGGGGAAATGCTGGCCGAGGCACATCAGTCCGTAAACGACGACCGGGATGAGGAACAGCGCCCATTGGATTTCCCAGCGGGCCTGACCCACCAGGAAGTAGGAAGCAAGGGCGCCCAAAACGAGCCCGGCGGGCCAACCCGCATGCAGAATATTGAGGTAATGCGTGCGGTTTTTGGGGAAGAGGGAAGCAACCAGCGGGTTCACCACCGCTTCGGCCAATCCGTTACCGACGGAGAACAAAATCATGCCCCACTTGAGACACGTATAGGCAGCTTCTTTCCCGCCTTTGGCAAACGCCGCAGTGGCGAAAAGAGTCAGCAAGGCCGAGGCGAAATGGCAGATGAAGGCCGAAACCATCAGCTTGCCGTAGCCCACGACATCCGCAAGGAGTGCGCCGATCAGGATGACGACTCCGAAGCCGACCAACCCAAATCCGGTCACTTCGCCCAATTCCGTCTGGGTGAATCCATATTGGGCACCCCAGTCAGCGAGGATGCCGCCCCGGACGCCGAAGCCGACGCCGGCCGCCAGGATTGCCATAAAGCCCGCCCACAAGAGGCGATTGGCGTTGGTTTTTTCGTTACTCATAGAGGAACTGTGCTTTTTTTGGTGAGAGGACGGCGAAGTAAACCCAAGTGACCGAGGCCGGTCTACTAATCGTTTTGGAAAGCCGGGTCTCCTTTTCCACGGCCCCGCCGCCGGGGCCAAGAGCAGGAGACTAGGGACTGGTGGGCACTCGATACGTGCGGAATCAAAGAACGCGGAAGTTCGGCAGGTGCATTTTCTCGCCGCCGCGTAGGGCCGATTCATGGGCCAGAATGCCGACCATGGTCCAGTTCACCGACTGATAGACATCCGGGAAGCTGGGTCGGTTTTCGAGAATGCTGGTCAGGAATTCGTGCGCGAGATGCGGGTGGCTCCCGCCGTGTCCGCTGCCTTGAATAAAACTCAAGTGGGCGTTTTCGGCCAGGTCATAAACACACTGGGTCGTGAAGTCGCGGATCCCTTCCGGCAGTAACTGGGCGTAATCGGGGATTTTCACCTTCTCGACGGTCTCCCCGCCCAGGTGCACGACCGGATCGTCATGCTCGGTGAGTTGCCACTCAAACGAGGTCTGCGAGCCGTAGCAGTCAAAACTCTCCCGATACTGCCGGGCCGCGTCGAACAAGTAGCGGGTGACCTCACCGGCCACGTCTTGATTGCGGACTTTGAAATGGGCTGTTTCGAAGGAGAAGGGGGAGCCGTATTTGGCAATACGGGCCTCGGAAATGCGGCCGGATCCCAGGCAGGACACGTATTCGGCCTCCCCATTGACGATGCCCAGGCAGGGGCTGACGCAGTGCGTCGCGTAATGCATGGGCGGAAGGCCTTCCCAGTATCCCGGCCAGCCGGCCATGTTTTGCAGATGGCTGCCGCGCACAAATTGGATGCGGCCCAATTTGCCGGTGTCGCGGAGTTCGCGGACGTAGAGGTATTCCCGACTCCACACGACTGTTTCCATCATCATGTACCGTTTCCCGCTCTCCTTGCTGGCCTTCACGATTTCGCGGGCCTCTTCCAGAGTTGTGCAGGCCGGTACGGTGCAGGCCACATGTTTGCCCGCGCGCAGGGCGGCGATGGACTGGGCGGCGTGGAGATGAATCGGCGAGTTGATATGCACGGCGTCCACGTTTGGATCGCGGAGCAAGTCCTCGAAGCTCTGGTAGCGTTTCTCCACACCAAAGGCCTTGCCGACGGCGTCGAGCTTATCTTTCGACCGCTGGCAGATGGCGTACATGTTAGCCTGCGGATGCCGTTGATAGATGGGAATGAATTCGGACCCGAAGCCGAGTCCGACGATGGCCAGGTTAAGTTTGCGGCTCATGGAAATTCTGGAAGGCAGGTTGCCGAAACGTCGAGGAACCCAGGAGGGGTACGGGACGCAGCGGAAACAGGGGTGAAGTCAACGCGTCCGGCAAAACCACCGTCAACGGGAAATTCCACTGAAGCGGTCCGTGGACTGAGTAAATGCGTCGGGTAGCTGAGCTTTTGCGTGGCTCGAAGGCCAAACTGGCCTGGACGGCTCTGGCGGCCAGTCGGAAGGGGCTCGAGTTCGAGCCGAGGTTACTTGGTGCGGACGAGAGGACTTGAACCTCCACTCCTTACGGAACCAGATCCTAAGTCTGGCGCGTCTGCCATTTCGCCACGTCCGCACACCTGTTTACCAATTACTTACTGTCGAAAAAGTTAATCCGGCGGTCTGGGTGCCACCGTCGACACCACCCACTCCCAGCCAACGGCGAATGAGGATCAAAGTGGCAAAATTGGACCGGGTCAACTTCCGCGGGAAGCAAGCTATCGGAAAGTTCTGGAAAGTGAAGATTCTTGTCGTGTGGCTACAACAGGGCCTCATTCGGAGCATGAGCAAAACGGCGACCATCCGCACCCGGATTGAACCCGGCCTCAAGAGCGAGGTCGAAGCCATCCTTGCTCAGTTGGGTCTGACGGCCTCAGAGACCGTGCATCTCCTCTATCGGCAGATCAAACTGCGGGGCGGTCTTCCCTTTGACGTGCGGATTCCGAACGCGCTCACCGCCCGGACGCTCAAAGCCAGCAAAGCGGGCCGAAACGTGAAACAGTTTCACAGCAAGCAGGAACTTTTGGCCGACTTGGGCCTGTGAGGACCTTCAGCCGCACCAGCCAGTTCCAGGAGGATGTCAAACGGGCGAACAAGCGCGGCAAGAACGCGACGAAGCTCAAGGCAGTGGTCGAACTGCTGATTGAAGGAGGGCCCTTGCCACAGCAGTTCAAGGATCACCCGTTGCGCGGAGATTGCGCGGGAAGCCGCGACTGCCATATCGAGTCGGATTGGGTCCTGATTTACACGCTCACCGAAAAAGACTCGCCTGTCCGCTTTGAACGCACCGGCATGCACAGCGATTTGTTTCGTTGATCCTAAGTCGGGCGTGACTGGCACTCCGCCACGCCCGCATGCAAGTGTCCACCCGCAGAAGACCACGAAGGGGACGTCTTCTTCGGGCAGCCAGTAATTGTCGATCGCTTATCCCTATTCGTCTACTGGTCCCACACCCCGGCGGCCGGCGAGCTCTGTGGCAGTTCCGGGACCACCAGTTTGCCGCTCTTGTAGTAATACGAATCGTACCAATTGGGCCGAATCGGCGCGGGTGCACTTCGCTGGGAAGTGCCGCAACCACTACCGATCAGGGCCAATCCGACCGCAAACGCGGCCAGCACCAGGCGAAGGACTGTGGAAGATTTCATGGGTAATGAACTGCTGCTTTCGCGCAGACGTATCCGACTCGGCAAGACCGGTCAACGCTGCGAGCGTCGGGCAACGAAGAAATGCGTGGGCTTTTACCGCCAGCCGCGGAACCAATAGTACCACCAACCGACCTGTTCGTGGGTCCAATAGTTGAGGGTCACTAGGGAACCCGTGCGCGGAATCCCCGTCCATTCGAGTGTTCCTTCGGTCGGGTCCGCTCCCTGAAAATCGCAACCCACACACGCCAGATTGGTGAGACCCGCCTGGCGAAAGGCCGCCTCCGCCCGACGAAGATGGTAGGCCGAAGTGACCAGAATCAGTCGCTTCCAGCCCCGTTGGGTGGCCAAGGCGGCGGTCTCCAAGGCCTCGTCATGCGTGTTGCGACACAAGGGGAGACGCACCAATTCGCCCGGGGGCAGGCGCCATTTGCGCAGCCACGACTCAATCAATTCGGAGTCTCCACGGGTCTCGGCCTGGAGCAAATAGGGGGCGCTACTGAGGACCAGGATCGGAGCCCGACCTTCCCGGACCAGTTCGACGGCGGTCAGAATGCGATCCGCCGGTTCGCCCACATTGAGGCCCAGTCGTTCGCGCGGTCCGTAATCCAGGGTGCCGCCCAGCATGACCACCGCGTCGGCCTGTTCCGGAAGGGGGAGTCGGCGTGGGTCATAGGGGGCTTCCAGTTGGCCAATCAAGCGGCGGGATACATTGGTTCCCGCGATCGCTTGGAGGAACAACAGAAGCACGAGGGCGTACGCCGCAAACGACCACCGTTTCAGCCAGAGCGCCCACAGCACGGATCCCAAAAGCACCGCCCACAGAAACCCAAGCGGATCGGTCAGAGCGTTGAGGGTGGATAGGGCGGTTTGGACCACCGACTCAGCCTATACCGGAGACCGACCAGACCAAGGCGGAAGGGGGAGAAGTTGAGGGGGGAAATTGAGAGCTGAGAGGTAAGCGGAAAGTGGTAAGTCCCTCAGTTTTTAGGTTCCTTGTGTTCGTTACGGTTAATTTTTCATCCCTTGGTCTCTCTCTTTTCCGCGTTTTCCGCGTTTTCCGCGGTTAAATCCCCCTCATCCCTCTGCGCCTCTGTGGTTAAATTCCCCGCTCAACTCTCAACTCTCAACTCTCAACCTCCCCGCTCCCACGCGTCAGCCAACTCTCCAACGTATCGGATCTAGATGGGGACGAGCGGCAGCTCATCCCTACCTTGCTTCCCTCATCCGCATCCGCGTTTTCCGTGATATGCGCGGTTAAATCCCCCTCATCCCTCTGTGCCTCTGCGCCTCTGTGGTTAAATTCCCCGCTTCCCGCTTCCCGCTTCACTCTCAACTCTCAACTTCCCCCCCTTTCTTTCAGCTTCTGGCCCGGCGCGGATGGCGCTAGCGTCGTTCCGTGCTCCTCACCCCCACCGAACTTGCCTCGCTCACCGGCCTGCTCCATCGCTCGCCGCACACGTTGCTGGGAATGCATCCACTCGGGGACGGATCCGGCGTCGTCGCCCGCGCCTTTCTCCCCGGAGCCACCCGGGTCGAAGTGATCCCAGTGGCCGATCCCAAACTACCCCGCTTCCAGCTCCAACAACTCGCCGATTCCAGCGTGTTCGAAGGCCAAACCGGGCGGCGCAATACCGTTTATGCCTACGACTTGGCCGTGACGTGGGCCGATGGCACTCAATCCCAGGGACGCGATCCCTACTCCTTCTGGCCGACCGTCGGCGAGACCGACCTCTTCCTCTTCAATCAAGGCAATCATCAACGGCTCGGGGACGTCCTGGGCGCCCATACCAAGACCCTGGACGGGGTCCCCGGCGTGGCGTTCGCGGTTTGGGCCCCCAATGCGCGACGGGTCTCCGTGGTCGGCGATTTCAACCAGTGGGACGGCCGACGCCACGCCCTGCGCGTGCTCGGTTCTTCCGGGGTGTGGGAGATCTTCATCCCAGGCGTGGGCGAAGGCGCCTTGTATCAGTACGAAATTCTCGATGCCCACGGGAATGTGAAGCTCAACACCGACCCCTTCGGTACCCTGTTCGAACTGCCGCCCAAACGCGCCGCCGTGGTCTGGAATAACCAGAAGTTCCAGTGGACCGATGACGCTTGGCTGAAGCGCCGGCGCGAAGCCAATCCCCTGCGCGAACCCATGAGCATTTACGAGCTCCACCTGGGTTCCTGGAAACGCAAGAGCAGTTGGGAAGCCCTCAGTTACCGTGAGCTAGCGCAACCGCTCATTGAGTACCTGCGCGAGACCGGATTCACGCACGTCGAGTTTCTGCCCGTCGCCGAGCACGCTTACTATCCCAGTTGGGGCTACCAGGTGACCGGGTTCTACGCCCCCACCAGCCGTTACGGTACACCCGACGATTTCCAATTCCTGGTCAACGCCCTCCACGAAGCCAGCATCGGGGTCATTGTCGATTGGGTCCCAGCCCACTTTCCCCGCGATGACTGGGCCTTGGCCCGCTTCGACGGCACCGAGTTGTTTGAACATGCCGATCCCCGCCAAGGGGCGCACCAGGATTGGGGCACGTTGATCTTTAATTTCGGCCGCCATGAGGTCCGGAATTTCCTCACGGCCAACGCCCTCTTTTGGTGCGAACGCTTCCACATCGACGGCCTGCGAGTGGATGCCGTCGCGTCGATGTTGTACCTCGATTACTCCCGCAAAGAAGGAGAGTGGATCCCCAACGAATTCGGGGGCCGGGAGAACCTGGAGGCGGTCGAGTTCCTCAAGCATTTTAATCACCTGATCGGCACCGAATACCCTGGAGTCGTGACCATCGCCGAAGAAAGCACGGCCTGGCCCATGGTGTCGCGTCCGCCCTGGCTCGGGGGACTCGGGTTCAACCTCAAGTGGAACATGGGTTGGATGCACGACACGCTGGGTTACTTCGGACGCGAGCCGGTGTATCGGAAGTATCATCAGAACGATCTGACCTTCGCGATGCTGTATCATTTCCAGGAGAACTTCGTCCTACCGCTTTCGCATGATGAAGTCGTCCATGGAAAGGGATCCTTACGTCAGAGCATGCCGGGAGACGACTGGCAAGCGTTTGCGAATCTCCGGTCCTTATTCGGGTATCAGTGGTTATTTCCGGGCAAGAAATTGCTCTTCATGGGCGGCGAGTTTGGGCAGACCAAGGAATGGAATGCGAATAGCGAACTCGACTGGTGGTTGCTCCAAGAGGGGCCGTATCATCGGGGTTTGCAGAAGTGGGTCTCGGACCTCAATGCGGTGTACCGGCGTCAGCCGGCCTTGTTCCAGGGCGACTACGAGCGGGATGGGTTTTGGTGGGTGGATTGTGGAGACCATGAGAACAGCGTGATGACCTTTATTCGCCACACTCCGGTGACGGATGGGCGGACGTCGTCGTCGCATTTGTTGGTGGTCTTGAATCTCACTCCGGTGACCCGTTCGAACTACCGGATTGGTCTGCCGTTACCGGGTCGTTGGCGTGAGTTGTTGAACAGTGACGCCGCCATTTATGGGGGCAGCAACGTGGGCAATGCGCTGGGGGTGACGGCGGAGGATTACGCCGTGCATAACCAGGGTCATTCCGCCCTGTTCACGCTCCCGCCGCAAAGCGTCAGTGTGTTTGGGAATGAGCAGTAGGTGGGGGAAGGGGCAAGGGGCAAGTTGAGAGCTGAGCGTTGAGAGACCAGGTAGGGATAAGCTGCGGCTCGTCCCCGTCTAGTTCCGACACGTTGGAGAGCTGGCTCACGCGGGGGATGGGGAAGGCTGAGAGTTGAGAGCTGAGAGACCAGGTAGGGATGAGCTGCGGCTGGTCCCCATCTAGTTCCGACCGTCTCGTGACCTCGACTGCTACGGGAACAAACGTGAGAGGTAAGTCCTTCAGTTTTCTAGTTATTGGCGGTTAAACCTTCCTTCCTGTGGTTCCTTCCTCATCCGTGTTATCCGCGATATCCGCGGTTAAAAATGTATTAGGTTTTCTCTGTGTCTCTGCGCCTCCGTGGTTAAAAATTCCCCCTCTCTCAACTCTCACCTTCTTCACCAGAATGCTCGCTTTCGCTGGCCCTAGCGGAATCGGTTGCCAGCCGACCCCTCCGCCAATCATCATGGTCCTCCGCTCATGAAACCCTATTGGACTGGAGTCTTCCCCGCCATCACCACTCAGATGCATCGGGACGGTTCGCTCGATCTCGACGCCACCGCCGCCCATGCAGAAATCCTGATCGCTTCCGGCATCAGTGGATTGGTCTTCCTCGGCTCTCTGGGCGAGAATCAATCGCTCACCGCCACAGAGAAACGCCTCGTGCTCGAAGCCATGGTTCAGGCCGTCAATGAACGCGTCCCCGTCCTGAGCGGCGTCGCCGAATCCAGCGTCGCCGAAGCCGTCCGCTACGTGCAGGACGGCGTCCGCTTGGGTGCCGATGGCTTCATGGTGATGCCGCCAATGATCTACAAGTCACCGGATGCGCGCGAATCGCTGAACCATTTCCGGACCATCGCCCGGGCCACCGACGCGCCGCTGATGATTTATAACAACCCACTGAGCTACGGGCACGATCTTACCCCGGAGTTGTTCGCTGAACTCGCCAGCGAGAAGAATTTCGTGGCCCTCAAAGAAAGTTCCGGCAACACCCGGCGTCTGACGGATCTGCACCGGGTGTGTGGGGATCGCTATGCCTTGTTCACGGGGGTCGATGATTTGGCCTTGGAGAGTGCGATTCTGGGAATTGACGGTTGGGTAGCGGGCACCGGTATCGCGTTTCCCGCCGAGAACCAGCATTTCTGGGAGTTGACCCGACAGGGCGAATGGGAAGCGGCCCGGGAACTCTATCGTTGGTTCGCGCCGCTACTGCATCTGGATGTGCACCCAAAATTTGTGCAGTATATCAAGCTGGCGGTGCAGGAAGTGGGTTTGGGCCAGGAATGGGTCCGCGCGCCGCGTCTGCCGCTGATCGGAGCGGAGCGCAAAGCGGTGCTGCAAGTGATTCACGAAGGTCTGCTGACTCGGCCGGCGTTGAAGCGGAAGGGGAAGAAGAAGCGGTAAGGTAGGGATGAGCTGCTGCTCGCCCCATCTAGATCCGCCACGTCCGAGAGCTGGCGGGCGCGTGGGAATGGGGGAAGTTTAACCACGGATAACCCGGATGGCACGGATGCAGAAGTAGCGCAGACATTCGTGTCTGCTTTACCGCAGGTTTTCCGACCTGCTTCGGTGGGAAGGGGGAAGTTTAAGCACAGAGG
>Ga0163144_10000283_pt1 | contig 116742 bp, 112 predicted proteins | sample OliLak19BULKMAT1_FD_123175 | JGI IMG/M metagenome (GOLD analysis project Ga0163144, IMG submission 123175) | Freshwater microbial mat bacterial communities from Lake Vanda, McMurdo Dry Valleys, Antarctica - Oligotrophic Lake LV.19.BULKMAT1 | ecosystem: Environmental > Aquatic > Freshwater >...
GGCCGATCGCTTCGCGGATCTTATGCAGCAGGACAAAGCACGTCTTGTAGTCGTGGCCCAGATCGCGGGAGAGTTGCATCGCGCTGTAACCTTTTGCGCCATTCACGAATATCGCGATTGCGGCGAGGATGTTGCGGACTTCCATCTTGCGGTTCGCGAAGATCGTTCCCGATGTGACGGAGTATTGCTTGCTGCACCCCTTGCACTTCCAGCGGCGTTGCGTGGCGAGGTAGTAGCTTTCGCAGCAGCCGCAGGACGGACAAACCGGCTCGCCGTCGGTATCGGCCCAGCGGAGTTGCTTGAAGGCTTCGCGCGCCTCTTCTTCCGTCATGCGGAGAACCGTCGCCAGTTTCAGCGTGCGGGAAGCGCGGGAGTGGAGGAAGTGCTGGGTCATTTGATTGGTCACCAAATATGGTGACCAATAGCTAGGGCTGGACGGAATCGCCGTCAAGGGCTATTCTCACCAAATCAGGTGATTTTTCGGAGTGGCGTTCATGCCTATACCTACCAAGGCCCGGCCAAAGGCCGCCGCCAAGGCTCCGGCCGGGCCGCCCAAGGCTAAGGCGTGGAAGCACAGCGAGACCAACCTGGCCTACGAAGACAGGGCGAAGGATCTTTTGCGGTTCGCGATAAAACAGAACGGTTCAGGTTACGCCGAACTCTCGGTGGCGCTCGCGAAACTTGGCGTCGAGATCACGTCCGCCGCGCTTGAGAATAAGATAAGCCGTGGCGGATTCAGCGCCGCGTTTCTCATGCAGTGCATGGATGCCTTGAACTCGAACTTGGTGTCGTTGCCTCGCTAGCCGACGCGCGCTACCGCAGCAATTTCAAAGCCTTTTCAGCCGATTCCATTCGCTCCGACATCATGGCCGGGACGTACTGTTCGGGAATGCGAGCCTTCAACGCCACTTCGTATGGGGTCAGGTGACCTTGCTCGTAAAGCAAACGGTATTTGTTTCTGAACCGGACGGGGCAGAACACCGCGAGGGCCATCCACAGCGTCGGGTTTTCGGACCTATAGACCGGCGTCTGATTGCCTGAGTCTAAAGGGACCGAAATTTCCTCAAGAAGTTGGGCCACCCGCGCGTCTGAATTTGCCTTCGCCTCCTGCGGATCGAAGGCGTGCATTACTTCCTTACACTGCACAAACCTCTGCCAGCAAAGGTTCAGCTTGTTGGAATAGCGGACCTGAAACCGCCATCCATTCTGAAGTGTCTTATCCTCGATAGGCCGCAGGTGGCCGAGCGAGATGTCCTCATCAAGCTCGACCGCCACGAAGCTGAAGCGGGCGCCCGTCAGCTCCTCAACTTTCGGCAAGATATGCCGACGCAAGGTTACGGGAGTGATCCGCAACGCATCTACGTGTTGAAGGAGTGCGGACAACCGGGACATACTCGCCTGTCTTAAAAGACAGGAAGGTAACCTCAGTCCTCAGAGAAAGGCAAATTGCCGTCTAGATCTTCGTCGGCAACCGCTACACCCTGTCGGACTTGAGCGTCCGCGCGCAACAGCTGATCCCGAAGTTGTTCGGGGCTGACTTGGCTCTTTCGACCCGGAAAGAACTTGATGTCCATTTCCGTGGGATCCCCGGCAGGGAACAGAGTGTCAAATTTACTCATCTTTATCCCTCCTTTCAGGGCTGTGGCAGAATGCGTGATATAGGTGTTTTATCTGTTGACACCAGCGCCGAAGTGTATTTGGCGAGTTGTATTCCCCACTTAGTTGCGTTCGTAGCATCGCCGTTGCGTCGGCGCCAGCGGATTGCGCTTACCGCTTGCACATTTCTTTAACTCCGATAAAAGCGCGCGCTTTCCTTGCGTAAGGTCAAAACGGACAGGAACCAGATCCGTTCCGGCGCAACATTTAGTCACCAAATACGGTGACGTCAACCACCGTTAGTGGTTAGGCTGATCCATCGTGCCGGAATTCAATCCGGCGACTTTGGATGCGCTGCGCCAACCGCTCGAAACCGGCGAAGTCGTCATCGCGCGCGCCAATCATCACGTCACGTATCCGGCGCGCGTGCAGCTCGTGGCGGCGATGAATCCGTGTCGTTGCGGCGGCGGGGCAGGCATGTGCCGGCGCTGGCCGCGCTGCGCGGCGGAGTATCAGGGCAGGCTTTCCGGTCCGCTGCTTGATCGCATCGACCTGCAACTCGACGTGCCGCCGGTCACCGCAGCCGATCTCGCACTGCCGTCCCCGATCGAGGGCACGGCGGAAGTCGCCGCCCGCGTCGCCGCAGCGCGCGCGGCGCAGGCCGATCGCGCCGGCGATGGCGAGGTGCTGAACGCGGCGGTGGATCAGAAAACGCTCGAACACATCGCCGCGCCCGATGCGGCGGGGCAGGAGCTTCTGTCGAAGGCGGCGCTTGCGCTGGGGCTTTCCGCGCGCGGCTATCACCGGACGCTTCGCGTGGCCCGCACCGTCGCCGATCTCGATGGCGCGACCGCCGTGCGCCGCATCCACATCGCCGAGGCGCTGAGCTTCAGGCGCGTGCGGCCGGGCTACGATTCAGCGGCGACGAAGACATCGGCGTCCTGAGCGCACGGCGACCGTTTCTTAACCCGCCTTAGCGTTTGGTATGCAGATGGCTTCCGCTTCCCGCGCTGCGTCTGCGCTCCCCGACGATCTCTTCGAGCACGCGCCCGATCCGATGGCGCAGCTGGAGGTCGATGGCGCGCTGCGCCGCGCGAACGCCGCGTTCCGCGCGGCGTTCCGGCAAGGCATCGGTCCGCGCCGCGCGCCGTGGGGCCGGGTCACGCCGCCGGCGTTCGTCCAGGACGAACGCGTGTTCGACGCGCCGGCGCCGGACGGTTCGCTCTTCGAATGGCGCGAACGCCGCCTCGCCGACGGCTCCAGCATCGTCACCGCCCGCGATGTCAGTGAGCGCGCGGCGGCTGCGGCCGAAACCGCGCGCGCGAAGACGCTGCTGTTCGCCACGCTGACGCACGAACTGCGCACGCCGCTCAATGGCATTCTTGGCATGGCGGGGCTCCTGCATCGCGCCGATCTCGATGCCACGCAGCGCGAATATCTCGCGGCCATCCGCACCTCGGGCGAACACCTGCTGCAGCTGGTCACGGAAATCCTCGACTTCTCGCGCCTCGAATCCGGCCGCGTCATGCTGGAGGAGATCGCCTTCGATCCGGAAGAAACCGTTCAGGCGATCGTCGAACTGCTCAGCCCGCGCGCGCGCGAGAAGGGCCTCGAAGTAGCCACGCGCATCGCGCCGCACACGCCGTTGCGGCTGGTCGGCGACGAAGGGCGGTTGCGCCAGATCCTCTTCAACCTCGCAGGCAACGCGGTGAAATTCACCGCCGCGGGCGGCGTGCTGATCGAGGTCGGCCCGCACGCGAACGGCGTGCGCTTCAGCGTCCGCGACACTGGCCCTGGCATCGCGCCTGACAAGCAGAGCGCGATCTTCGAGGCGTTCAGCCAGGTCGATGCCTCGCATGCGCGGCTCTACGGCGGCGCGGGTCTCGGCCTCGCCATCGTGCGCAAGCTCGCCGACGCCATGGGCGGCAAGATCAGTCTCGTTTCGCGGCCCGGTGAGGGCGCCGTGTTCCATGTCGATCTGCCGTTCGTCACCGCCGCCAACGCCGAGCGCGAGCCTCCGGCGTCGCTCGCAGGCGTGCGCGTGGCGGTGCTGGCGCAGTCCGATCTCGTGGCGGGCGCTGTGACGTCCACGATCACCACGCTTGGCGGCGTCGCGCGTCGCATCGCGCGCGCGGAGGATATCGGCGACGCCGACGTGCTGCTGCTCGATCACGACGTGGCGCGGGGCGACGCAGGGGCGTTTCTCGGCCGCGCCACGCCGGTGGTGCTGATGGCGCCGCAGGAAGATCGCCATGCCGTCGATGCCTACCGCGCGGCGGGCCTCGAACACCATTTGCTGAAACCGCTGCGCCGACGTTCGCTGGCGGCGCGTCTGCTGGCCGCGGCCCGCGGCGTCCAGCCCCGCGAGAACATCCGCGCCGACGACGATCGCGGCGGCCCGGCGCTGCAGTTGGGGCTGTCGGTGCTGCTGGCGGAGGACAACCCGATCAACGCGCTGCTGGCGCGCACGCTGCTGCAGCGCGCGGGGTGCCGCGTGGACGTCGTCGGCGACGGGGAAGAGGCGGTCGCGGCGGCGGCCAAGGGCGATTACGACCTCGTCTTCCTCGACCTGCGCATGCCGCGTCTCGACGGGGTTTCGGCCGCAAAGCGCATCCGCGCGCTCCCCGGCAAGGCCGGCGACGTCGCGCTCATCGCGCTCACCGCCGACGCCGGCGAGGACGAACGCGTGGCGGCATTGAAGGCGGGCATGGACGACTTCGTCACCAAGCCCATTGACCCCGAACGCCTCGCCGCTGTGGCCGCCCGCTTTACGGGCCCACCGAAGCCCGCCACTTTCCGCGCCGACGACTAGCGCCACCGCGTCAGCGGGCGTTCAGGTTCGCGCGCGTGGAATGTGAAGCCCTCTGGGGCGGAAAAGGGCAGGAGCTCCCGATGACCGAAGCCGTCGCCGAGGCCGCCGCGCCGCAGGACAAGCGCGTCACCTGGATCGCCACCGCGCTCGGCTTCGCCGCAGGCCTGCCGTACTCGCTTGTCGTCGGTTCCGTCGGCGTGTGGTTCACCAATGCCGGACTTTCCTTCAGCGCCATCGGCGCGCTGTCGTGGACCGGGCTCTTCTACGCGTTCAAGTTCATCTGGGCGCCGATGTTCGACTGGCTGGTGCCGCCGTTCGCCAACACAATCGGGCGTCGCCGTGCATGGATGGCGCTCTGCCAGTCGGTGATCGTGCTCTGCATTCTCGGCATGGCGCTGGTCGATCCCCGCGCGAACATCCTGCTCTTCGCGCTGTTCGCGGTGATCGCGGGCTTTGCGTCAGCGAGCCAGGACATCGTCATCGACGCGTGGCGCATCGAGACGGCGCAGTCGCCCGAGCAGCTCGACAAGATCTCGGTGCAATACCAGCTCGGCTACCGCATGGCCGCGATCATCGCCGGCGCGGTCGCGCTGCTGCTCGCCGACATCTGGGCGACGCCCGCCGATCCCGCGGCCGGCTGGCCGCCGATATTCATGGGCCTCGCCGTGGTGATGGGGCTGACGATCTTCGCGACGCTCAATGCACCGGAGCCGCTTCTCGCGCCGCGTGCGGCGGCGTCCACGACGCCCGACGATCCGGCAATCACGGCGCTGCGCCGCAAGGCCGTCATCCCCGTGGCGATCGGCTGGGCGATCTCGGGCGCGGCGCTGCTCGGCTTCATGTTCTATACGCTCGGCAATCCGTCCGCGAGCGCCGCGGCGTTCCGCGATGCGGCGACGCCGTACATTCTCTTCCTCACCATCGGCGCGCCGCTGGCGCTCTCGTACTGGCTTGCACGCAAGCCTGGCGCGCTGGAGCAGCAGGCGTCGACGGCGACGTTCGTGGATACGCTGTTCGAGCGGGTGCTTGCGCCGCTGGCGGACGTGGTGCGCCGCTACGCGATCTGGGCGCTGCCGGTGCTCGCGCTGGCGATGACGTATCGCATCGCGGACTCGATCTGGGGCTCGTTCGCGCAGCCGTTCTACATCTCCATTCTCGGCAACACGAACTCCGACGTCGCGGTGGCGTCGAAGATGGTGGGCGTCGTGATGACGATGGCGGGGATCGCGCTCGGCGGGCTCGGCATTTTGTGGTTGGGGAGGATGCCGGCGCTGGTGATCGGCGCCGTGCTCGCGTCGATCACAAACCTCATCTACGTCGATCTCGCGCATGGCGGCGCGTGGCTCGACGGCTTCCTCGCGTTTACGCGGCTCGGGCCGTTCTTCGAATGGGCGACGTCCGGTTTCGTCCACGCGACGCAAGCCGCCGGCGCGACGATTATCTTCGACAAGGTGACGCTCGGCCCCGCGCTCAACCGCCTGACGGCGGGCATCGCGATGGAGAATCTCGCGGGCGGTTTCGCGAGCGCGGTGCATATCGCCTGGCTCTCCTCCATCGTGAACAAGCGCTACGCGGCGGTGCAATACGCGCTGCTCTCGTCGCTCGCGTTGCTGATCGGCGTCATCTTTCGCCCGCGCATCGGCGAATATGTGGACGCGGTGAAGGATCAGGGCATCGAGGCGCAGGCCAACCAGTTCGCCAACGTCTTCATGTTCGCCGCGTGGGTCGGCGTGCTCGCGATCGTGCTGTGCTTCGTGGAGTGGTGGCGCCAGAGCCGCGAGAAGGCGAAGGTTGCTGCGTCCTAGGACCGCCGGCGCCCTCGCCGGCATGCGGTGCTTCGTTCATAGGCGATCGTTCAAGTCGATTGACTTTGCCGGCGAGGGCGCCGGCGGTCCTGCATCGGGTTTCTCCGCATGATCTCCATCCGCCGCGCCACGGCGCAGGACCACGCAGCGCTCAACGCCATCGTGCAGTCGTCGTCGGCGTATGACGGCGTCTATCGCGCCATGCTCGACGGCTACGAAGTGACCGTGCAGCAGATCGTCGAGGAGGAGACGTGGCTTGCGGAGGATGAGGCCGTTCTCGGCTTCTACAGTCTCGTCTTCCACACGCAGCCCGAACTCGACCTCATGTTCGTGTCCGACGCCGCACAGGGGCGGGGCGTGGGGCGGTTGCTGTTCGATCACATGCGCGCGCGGGCGGCGGACCTCGGCGCGATTGCGGTCAAGATCATCTCGCACCCGCCTGCGCGCGACTTCTATCGCCGCATGGGCGCGGTGGAGGTGGGCGTTGCGTACCCGACGGGCGTCGCGTCGTGGGCGCGACCAATCTTCAGCCTGCCGGTTTCGCCCTCGGGCTGACATCGAACGCAGCCAGCGTCGCGTACACCACGATGTCGCTGACCGCTGCGCCGAGCGGCGCGATCTGGATCGACGCATCGAGGCCGATCAGCAGCGGGCCGATCACCGTCGCGCCGCCAAGCGAACCGAGCAGTTTCGTCGAAATCGACGCCGAGTGCATCGCCGGCATGATCAGCACGTTGGCGTCGTCGGTGAGGCGGTTGAACGGATAGAGCCGCCGCGCATCGTGATTGAGCGCGACTTCCGGGCTCATCTCGCCATCGTACTCGAAGTCGATGTCCTCGCGCCGGTCGAGCACGGAGACGGCGTCGCGCACCTTCTCCGCGCGGTCCAGGCGCGGATTGCCGAAGGTGGAGTGCGAGAGGAACGCCACGCGTGGCGTCACGCCGAAACCGCGGGCGACGCGCGCGGTCTGGATGGCGAACTGCGCGAGTTCATCCGGCGTCGGGAATTCGGTGACGTTGGTGTCGGCGATGAACAGCGTGCGGCCCTTCGACAGCACGATGGACATGCCCATCAGCTTCGCGCCGCGCTGCGGGTCGATCACGCGGCGAACATCGTCGAGCGCGGACGCGAAGTTGCGCGTGACGCCGGTGACCATGCCGTCGGCGTGGCCTGCGGCGATCATCGACGCGCCGAAGACGTTGCGGTCCTGGTTGATGAGGCGCTGGGCGTCGCGGTGCAGCAGGCCGAAGCGTTGCGCGCGGGCGTAGAGCGCTTCGGTGTACGCCGGATTTTCATCGGAAACGCGCGCGTTGACCACCGCGAGCGTGGCATCCTCCGGAACGCCGACCAGCACCTTGTTGCGCGCGACGAGTTCCTCCCGGCCGATGAGGATCGCTTCGCCGAGGCCGAGTTCCTGAAACGCATACGCCGCGCGGATGACGCTCGGCTCCTCGCCTTCAGCGAACACGATGCGCTTGGGCTTCGCGCGCACCGCGTCCTGCACGCGCTGCATGATCGCTGCGGACGGATCGAGCCGCTGTGCGAGCGAGGCGCGATAGGCGTCCATGTCGGCGATGGGCTTGCGCGCGACGCCCGTGTCCATCGCCGCCTGCGCCACGTAGGGCGGTACGGTGGAGATGAGGCGCGGATCGAACGGAGAGGGGATGATGTAGTCGGGGCCGAACTTGAGCTGCTTGCCCTGATAGGCGGCGGCGACTTCGTCCGGCACGTCTTCCTTCGCGAGCGCGGCCAGCGCACGGGCGGCGGCGATCTTCATCTCTTCGTTGATCGTGCGGGCGCGCACGTCTAGCGCGCCGCGGAAGATGTAGGGAAAGCCGAGGACGTTATTGACCTGGTTGGGATAGTCGCTGCGGCCCGTGGCGATGATCGCGTCCTTGCGCACGGCGAGAATGTCTTCCGGCGTGATCTCGGGATCGGGATTGGCCATCGCGAAGATGATCGGCTTCTTCGCCATCGACTTGACCATTTTCTGCGACACGGCGCCCGCAACGGAGAGGCCCAGGAAGCAGTCCGCACCGGCCATCGCCTCTTCGAGCGTGCGCAATTTGGTGTCCACTGCGAAGGCGGATTTGAACTGGTCCATGCCTTCCTTGCGGCCGAGATAGACGACGCCCTTGCTGTCGCACATGATGACGTTGTCATGCGGCACGCCGAGCAGCTTGATGAGCCCCGCGCAGGAAAGCCCCGCAGCGCCAGCGCCGTTGACGACGACCTTGAGGTCCTTCAGCTTGCGGCCCGTGACTTCGCAGGCGTTGAGCAGGCCGGCGGCGGCGATGATCGCGGTGCCGTGCTGGTCGTCGTGGAAGACGGGAATGTCGAGTTCGTCACGCAGACGGCTCTCGATGACGAAGCACTCCGGCGCCTTGATGTCCTCGAGATTGATGCCGCCGAAGGTGCGCCCGATGTTGCGCACGGTGCGGATGAGATCTTCGGGGTCTTCGGTGAAGACCTCGATGTCGATGGAGTCGACGTCGGCGAAGCGCTTGAAGAGGACCGCCTTGCCTTCCATCACCGGCTTCGACGCCAGCGCGCCCAGATTGCCGAGGCCGAGGATGGCGGTGCCGTTGGAGATCACGGCCACGAGGTTGCCCTTGGCGGTGTAGTCGTAGGCTTTGTCGGGGTCTTCCGCGATCGCCTTCACCGGCACCGCGACGCCCGGCGAATAGGCGAGCGAAAGATCCCGCTGCGTCGCCATGGGCTTGGTCGGCGTGATCGAAATCTTGCCGGGGGGATGCTGGCGGTGGAACGCCAGCGCCTCTTCATCGGTGAAGGTGCGCTTTTCGTCGGACATGGAGGGGGCCTTTGGGGCGTGAAATCAGTGGCGCGCACCGTAGCGGTCGAAGGGGGAGGGTCAATCGTGGCTGATGGTCCGCCGTCGATTTGTCGCCCCGGCGGCAGCGAGCGGCTAGTGTGCCGCCATGGCTGATTCCGCCGATCCTATTCCGCCGCAGAATGCGGTCATCAAGCCCGAGCACGTGACGCCGTTCATGGCGCAGTTCTTCGCGGCCAAGGACGCGCATCCCGATGCGATCGTCTTCTTCCGCATGGGCGACTTCTATGAGCTCTTCTTCGACGACGCGGTGAAGGCGTCCGCCGTGCTCGGCATCACGCTGACCAAGCGCGGCCATCACAAGGGCGAGGACATTCCGATGGCCGGCGTGCCGATGCACGCGGCGGACGGGTATCTGCAGCGGCTGATCCGGCACGGCTTCCGCGTCGCAGTGTGCGAGCAGATGGAGGATCCGGCCGAGGCGAAGAAGCGCGGCTCGAAGTCCATCGTGCGCCGCGAAGTCACGCGTGTCGTCACGCCGGGCACGATCACCGAGGACAGCCTGCTGGAATCGCGCGCGGCGAACATTCTGGCGGCCTTGGCGTTCGCGGGCGATCGCGCGGCGCTGGCGTGGGCGGACGTGTCGACCGGCGCGTTCGTCGTGCGCCCGATCCGTGCGGCGGCGGCGGAGGAAGAACTTGCCGCGCTCGCGCCGGCGGAGGTGCTTCTTGCGGAAGGGGAAAGCGCGCGCGGCAGCGCGCTCGTCGACGCGAGCGGCGCGGCGCTGACGCTGCAACCCGGTCCGAAGGCCGATGTGAAAGCCGGCGAACGACGGCTGAAGGCGCTCTACGAAGTGGCGACGCTGGAAGCCTTCGGGGACTTCGCGGCGGAAGAACTCGCCGCGATGGGCATGCTGCTCGACTATGTGGAACTGACGCAGGCGGGCGCCGCGCCGCGCCTCTCTGCGCCGCGCCGCATCGAAGGCGCGGCGTTCATGGCGATCGATCCGGCGACGCGCGCCTCGCTCGAAATCGAGCGCACGCAGCGCGGCCAGCGCGAAGGCTCCCTGACGCATGCGCTCGATCGCACGGTGACGTCTGCCGGCGGGCGCATGCTCGCGGAACGTCTGGCGCGGCCGCTGACCGATGTGGGCGCCATCAATGCGCGGCTCGATGCGGTGCAATGGTTTCTCGATCGCGACCGGCGCGACGGCGTGCGGGCGGCGTTGCGCGGCGGCGGCGATCTGGCGCGTGCGCTGCAGCGGCTTGCGCTCGGGCGCGGCGGCCCGCGCGATCTCGGCGCGTTGCGCGATGGATTGCGCGCAGGCGAAACGGCGGCGCGTGCGGCGAACGGGGAGGGCGCGCCGGCGGAGGTGCAGGCCTCGATCCGCGCGCTGACATTGGCGTCGCAGCCGGAACTCGCCGCGCTCGCGCAGAATCTCGATGCGGCGCTCGGCCCCGAATTGCCTTTGCTCGCACGCGACGGCGGTTTCATCGCAGCGGGCGGCGATGCGGCGCTCGACGCGGCGCGCGGGCTGCGCGACGACAGTCGTCGCGTGGTTGCGGGGCTGCAGCAGACCTATGCGGATGAAACAGGCCTGCCGCTCAAGGTGCGCCACAACAACGTGCTTGGCTATCACATCGACGCCACGTTGAAGCAGGCCGAGACCCTTTCGCGTGAGCCGCATGTGGGCCGCTTCATCCATTGTCAGACGACGGCGACGAGCACGCGCTTCACCACCACCGAACTCGCCGATCTTGATGCGCGCATCGCGCGGGCCGGGGAGGAGGCGCTGGCACGCGAACTCGATATTTTCCGCGCCTTTGCAGCGCGGGCCGAAGCGCTTGCTGCGCCGATCCGTGCGGCGGCCGATGCGGTCGCTGCGCTCGATGTGGCCTCAGCCGCCGCTGAATGGGCGATCGAATGGGACGCCGTGCGGCCCGAGATCGACGAGACCTGCGCGCTGCTCGCCGAAGGCGCGCGTCATCCGGTCGTCGAGCAGGCGCTGCGCAAGCAGGGGCAGGGCTTCACGCCGAATGATTGCCGCCTCGACGGCGATGCGCGGGCGGGCGCGCGACTGCTGATCGTCACCGGCCCGAACATGGCGGGCAAAAGTACGTTCCTGCGCCAGATCGCGCTGCTCGCGATCCTCGCGCAATCGGGGCTTTATGTGCCGGCGCGCCGGCTCCGTCTCGGCGTGGCGGATCGTGTGTTCTCGCGCGTCGGCGCGTCGGATGATCTCGCGCGCGGGCGCTCTACGTTCATGACGGAGATGGTGGAGACGGCGGCGATCCTCCATCAATCAGGTCCGCGCGCGCTGGTCATTCTCGACGAGATCGGCCGCGGCACCGCGACCTATGACGGCCTCGCCATCGCGTGGGCGTGTGCGGAGCATCTGCACGACGTGAACCGTTCGCGCGCGGTGTTCGCCACGCACTATCACGAGCTCACCGCGCTCGCCGACAAGCTCAGCGGCGGCGCCAACGCCAACCTCCGCGCGAAGGAATGGAAGGGCGATCTCGTCTTCCTGCACGAGGTCGCGCCGGGGCCGGCGGATCGCAGCTACGGAATCCAGGTGGCCAAGCTCGCGGGGCTGCCGAAGTCGGCGGTGGATCGCGCGCGGTCGGTGCTCGGGCGGCTGGAGGCGGGGAAGGGCGGCAAGGCCACGATCGATCTCAACGCGGCGCTGCCGCTGTTTGCGGGCGTTGCGGAGGAACCTGAAGCGTCGGCGGTCGAGACGGCGCTGGCGGACGTTCAGCCGGATGCGCTCACGCCGCGCGAGGCGCTGGAGTTGGTGTACCGGCTGAAGGGGTTGATGGGTTAGGCCTCCACGAACGTTCGTGCAGCACGTCAAACCGCACGCGTTTTCACGCTGCAGGCACAAATGGGAGGGCCGGGGACGCGGACGACATCCGCGAATTTGGTAGTGAGAGAGATGCGACTGCCGTCCGCGTCCCCGTGATCGTTTCGCGCCAGCATGTCACCGGGCCATATTAGGACCCATGCACAGTCAGGCCGACGCGCGTGCGGGTCCGCGCTGTTCGTCGCAGATCCCCCGAAGACTTCTTAGGACCCTTCCGGGCCCCGGTTTTCCCTCGCATTCCTCCGGGGTGCTCATCCCCCCGGTGCGAAGGCCTTCACGCTCGATCACCACACCTCCGCGCCAACAGAACAGGGTACCCGCTGCCCTCCCTGCGGAAGTGATGCCGCAATCTAGGAACATAAGCAGAACGAGTCAACACCCTTCGCGCTCCCGCGAGGGGGAACGGTGAGCTTAAGGCGCCGGCCGGACCGGTGGTGCGGGCGGGGGCGTGTCGACGCGCTCACGGCGGAGATTGGCGATGATCTCGCCCTTGGAGATGGCTTCCTGCGCCATATCGATGGTCGACATGGACGCGTAGTACATGCCCACGCCGCCGAGGACCGTGCCCAGGATCAGGCCCAAGATCCCCCACTTGGTGGCGGCGAACCAGTAGGCGGAAGAGCGCTCCCGGTTGAGGAAGCGGTTGAGCTTGCGGTCTTCGTCGAACGCTACCTGCTGGTCGACCTGACGACGCATGAAGTCTTCGTCCACCGGAGTGATTTTGCTCTTGCGCCCGCCGTTGCCGACCATGACTGCTCCTGCTCGCGTTTTCCGGTGTCCAACGCTCTACAAATAGGGCGACTTTGCGTCTCGCCAATGACTGTGGCGCCTAACGACAGCGACTGCGACACGATGCATAGTCCTGAGGCGCCTTTCGTCACCAACCCAAGTTTTTTGGCCACACTCAATCTCATGCCCAAGCGCTTGCCACCTGCCCGGATCGAAGACGTCGTCGACGGCGCGAAGCTGCGCAGCCAGCTGACGGCCGCTGCCCTCGATCACATCGGGCAGGAGAGTGCCGCGCGTGCGCGTGCCCTCGACCTGCTGCATGGCGCGCTTTTTCGCGGCCGCATGATCGCCAAGGATCGCCTCAACGACGGCGCGGGCGGCCACGAGACTGCGGCGTTACTGTGCCAGGTGGCCGACGAAGTCATCACCGCGCTCTATGCCTATACGACCACACACGTTTTTCGCTCGCGCAACCCGACAGAAGGCGAACGCTTCGCGCTCGTAGCGGTGGGCGGTTACGGGCGCGGGCAGATGGCGCCGTCGTCGGACATCGATCTGCTTTTCCTGCGTTCCTACAAGGAGACGCCGTGGTCGGAGAGTGTGACCGAGTTCATGCTCTACATGTTGTGGGACATGAGCCTGAAAGTGGGCCATGCGTCGCGCACGATCGACGAATGCCTGCGGCTCGCGAAGGAAGACCACACCGTGCAGACGGCGCTGCTTGAAGCGCGCTTTCTGGCGGGCGATCGTGAACTTTTCGAAGGATTCAAGACGCGCTTCCGCAAGGATGTCGTCGAACCGGGTCATCGCGCCTTCGTCGCAGCGAAGCTGAAGGAACGCGACGAACGCCACACCCGCGCCGGCGCCTCGCGCTATCTCGTGGAACCCAACATCAAGGAAGGCAAGGGCGGCTTACGCGATCTGCACACGCTGCTCTGGATCCAGAAAAACCTGCACGGCTGGACCGATCCGTTCGAATACGCGCGCACCGGCAGCTTCACCCGCGAGGAAATCGCCATCGGCATGCGGGCGTCGGAGTTCTTCTGGCGCGTGCGCTGCCATCTGCACTTCCTGACGGGGCGACCCGAAGAGCGCCTGACATTCGACGTGCAACCGGAACTCGCGCGCCGTCTCGACTTCGGCGAACGTGGCGGGACCCCAGCGGTGGAGCGCTTCATGAAGCGCTACTTCCTCGCGGCCAAAGACGTGGGCATTCTCACGCGCGTCATGTCGGCGAAACTGGAGGCCGACAACGCCAAGCGCATCCCAACGGGGTTGTCGCGGTTCATGTCGGGCGGCAAGCGCGTCAAGGTGGATGCTGAGGGCTTCAAAGTGGAGTCCGGGCGCCTTGCCGCCGAAAGTTCCGCCGTGTTCGACGAGGATCCGGTCAACCTGCTGCGCGTGTTCCGCATCGCCGATGCGCGTGATCTCGACGTGCATCCCGATGCGCTGGCCGACGTCACGCGGCGGCTGAAGAAGATCACGCCGGCGGTGCGCGCCGATCCCGATGCGCAGGAAGTCTTCCTGCAGATCGCGGCCTCGCCGAACAATCCGGCGGCGGTCCTGCGACTGATGAACGAGGCGGGCGTGCTCGGCCGTTTCCTGCCGGAGTTCGGCCGCATCGTCGCGCAGATGCAGTTCAACATGTACCACCACTACACGGTGGACGAGCACACGCTGCGCGCCATCGAGGTGATCAGCGATATCGAGAAGGGCCGGTGCGCGACCGAGCACCCTCTGGCTACGTCCATCTTCCCCAAAATCGTCAACCGGCGCGCGCTCTACATGGCGATGATGCTGCACGACACCGGCAAAGGCATCGGCGACCAGCAGGAAGAAGGTGAAAAGACCGCCATGTCGGCCTGCGCGCGCCTCGGCATGCCGCAGGAAGAGGTCGAGCTCGTCGGCTGGCTCGTGCGCCACCACCTCGAAATGAGCGACACCGCGCAGAAGCGCGACATCGGCGACCCGCGCACGGTGGCGAAGTTCGCCGAGAGCATCGGCACGCTGGAAAGATTGCGTCTGCTGCTGGTGCTGACCGTGGCCGACATCCGCGCCGTGGGTCCGGGCGTGTGGAACGGCTGGAAGGGTCAGCTGCTGCGCGATCTCTATCGCCTGACCGAAGCAGCGTTCCACGGCGGGCGCACCGACGAAGTCGGCGTGCGTGAGCGGCTTGCGGACCAGGCGCTGGAGATCAAGACCGAACTCATCGCCGCTGCAAAACCGGGCCCGCGCCTCGTGCAATGGCTCGACACGCTCGACGACGCCTATTGGCTCTCCTTCGACCGCGAGGCGCTCCGATGGCATGTGGAGGCGGCGTCGGCGTTCCTTTCCGGGGGCGGGGACGCGCTCGGCGTCCACGTGGCGGCGCGGGCCATGCCGAAGAAGGGCGTCACGGAAATGCTCGTGCACGCGCGCGATCGCCCCGGATTGTTTGCATCACTGGCGGCGGCACTCGCGGCGGGCGGGGCGGATGTGTCCGACGCGCGCGTCCACACCACCCGCGACGGGCAGGCGTTCGACGTGTTCTCGATTCTCGACGCGGAGGGCGCGCCGTTCGGCGGGGACGATCCCCGCGTGCTGCAGCGTCTCGTGGCGCGCGTGCAGGCAGCGGCCGAGGGCGCGCCGCAGCCGGCGCCGGGCAAGAGGCCGGTGCAGCGCCGTGCGGCGGCGTTCACCATCGAGCCGTGGGCGCGCATCGACAACGATCTCTCCCGCACGGCGACGGTGATCGAGGTGTCGGGCCGTGACCGGCCGGGCCTGCTCGCATCTCTCGCGCAGGTGCTCGCGGATGCGGAAGCCTCCATCGTCTCCGCGCACATCGACGCCTACGGCGAGCGCGTGGCTGACGTCTTCTACGTCACCGAGTCCGGTGGTGCGCAGATCACCGATCCGGCGCGGATCGCGCTGTTGCAACACCGGCTGACGGAAGCGCTGCGCGAGAGCGAGCCGGATGCGCCGGTGGACCCGGCAAGGCAGCGGCTGGCCGTGGCGAAGGCGAGTACGGGGCGGTAGCGCCCCCATCCCCCGGCTATGCCGGGTACTTCCCCCGCAGGCGGGGGAAGAAAAAGGCTCCGGTGCTTTCCTCCTCCGTGAGCGCAGCGAAACGGGGGAGGTGGCAGTCGCGGTACGCGACTGACGGAGGGGGCGTGCGGCCACCCGATTTCACTCCCGCCAAAACCCCTCTACAGCCACCCCCATGAGTCTCGCGCGCAATACCTTTGTTCAGACGTTCATGACGCTCGGCAGCCGGGTGCTGGGGTTTGCGCGCGATCTCGCGCTGAACGCCCGTTTCGGCCAGGGGCCGATGATGGATGCGTTCGCCACGGCGCTGATGTTTCCGAACCTGTTCCGACGCCTGTTCGCGGAGGGCGCGTTCGCGCAGGCGTTCGTGCCGATCTACGGCAAGGTGCGGGCGGAAGAGGGGGAGGAGGCCGCCGCGCGCGTGGCGTCGCAGACGCTCTCGTTCCTGCTCGCGGTGGTAGTCGTGTTCTGCATCGCAGCCCAGGTGGCGATGGCGTGGATCATGCCGGTGCTGCTGTCGGCCTATGCGGCGGACAAGGAGATGATGCAGCTCGCCACGCTCGTGACGCAGCTGACGATGCCGTACCTCGCGTGCATGACGCTGGCGTCGCTGTTGTCGGGCGTTCTGAACACGGCGGGAAAATTCGCGCTGTCGGCGGGCGTGCCGATTTTGCTGAACGTCTGCACGCTCGCGCCGGTGCTGCTGCTGGAGGACAGGGAAGCCGCGCTCATCGGCGCGGCGATCGCGGTGTCCGTGGCGGGCGTGTTGCAGGCGGGGCTGCTGTGGTGGGGCGTGCGGCGCATGGGCGTGTCGCTGACCATCGGCCTGCCGGCGCTGTCGGACGCGGTGAAGAAGGTGCTGGTGCTGGCGATCCCGGGCGCGCTTGCGGGCGGCGCCACGCAGATCAATTCGCTGGTCAGCCAGATCCTCACCGGCTCCGACGAAGGCGCGCGTTCGGTGCTCTACAACGCCGACCGCCTCTATCAATTGCCGCTCGGGCTCGTTGGCGTCGCCGTGGGCCTCGCGCTCGTGCCGCGACTGACGAAGGCGTTCGTTGCGGGCGACACCCAAGGCGCGCAGACCACGCTCGATGACGGCATCGGTCTCGCGATGGCGTTCACGATCCCGGCGGCCGCCGCGCTCGTCGTCATGCCGTTCTTCATCATCGATGCGACCGTGACGCGCGGCGCCTTCACCAGCGACGATGCGCGTCGCACGGCGGAAGTGCTGCGCCATTTCGGCTGGGGCGTGCCGGCGTTCGTGCTGGCGAAGGTGCTGACGCCGCCGTTCTTTGCGCGGCAGGATACGCAGCGGCCGATGCGCTATGCGTTCGTCACCGTGGCGGTGACGGTGGTGCTGGGGGCTGCGCTCTTCTTCGGGTTCAAGCGCATGGACTGGGACGGCGTCGTCGGTCTCGCCATCGCCACGAGCATCGGAGCGTGGGTGAACGTGGCGCTGCTGAGCGGCGCGCTGGCGCGGGATGGAACGTGGAAAGTTAGTGCGGCGCTCGGTAAACGCTTGCTGCGGCTAGGCATCGCCACGGCGGTGATGGCGGCAGTGCTGGGCGTACTCGCCTTTTTCTATCCAACGCTGGCGCAGGTCTTCTTCTGGAAAGAGGCGGCCATCGTCATCGCCTGTCTTGTCGGCGCGGCGGTGTACGGCGTGGCGGTGCTGGCGACTGGCGCAGTCACGATAAAGGAGATGCGCGCAGCGCTGCGCCGTGAGCCTGGCCCTGCCGCTGGCGGGGGAGGCGGCTTGCCCGGCGGTCTTGACGGCTGATAGAAGCCCGCTCCGGAGACAGAACGATGTACGCGCAACGCGACGGACGATGGCGGATCTGACCGCAACGACCTGAACACCGCCCTTTTGCGGCGGCCCTCTGCGCACGTTTTTTCCCGGGAGCACCCCATGTCCGCCGTACCCACGCCTGCCTATGCAGGCCCTCAGCGCGTCTTCTCCGGCATGCAGCCCACGGGCGGCCTGCACCTCGGCAACTATCTCGGCGCGCTGGTGAAGTTCGTCCGCCTGCAGGATGTGCATGAGTGCATCTATTGCGTCGTCGACCTGCACGCGATCACGATCGAGCACGATCCGAAAACCCTGCAAAACCAGTGTCGCGAAATCGCAGCGGCCTATGTCGCGGCCGGCGTTGATCCAAAGAAGGCGATCATTTTCGTGCAGTCGGCCGTGCCTGCCCATGCGGAACTTGCGTGGATCTTCAACTGCGTCGCGCGCATGGGCTGGCTCGAGCGCATGACGCAATTCAAGGACAAGGCCGGCAAGAACGCCGAGCGTATGTCGGTCGGTCTGTTCGACTATCCCGTGCTGCAGGCCGCAGACATTCTCGCGTACCGCGCAACGCATGTACCTGTCGGCGAAGATCAGAAGCAACACCTTGAATTATCAAGGGATATCGCAGCGCGTTTCAACAACGACTACAACGCGCCGAACTTCTTCCCGCTGCCGGAGCCGCTTATACAGGGGCCAGGCGCGCGCATCATGTCGCTGCGCGACGGCGCGAAGAAAATGTCGAAGTCCGATCCTTCGGACATGAGCCGCATCAACCTGACGGATGACGCTGACGTCATCGCGAACAAGCTGAAAAAGGCGACGACTGATTCGCTGCCTTTGCCTGCGCCGGATGACCCAAAGCGCTTCGAAAACCGCCCAGAAGTTGAAAATCTCGTGGGCATCTTTGCCGCTCTCGCCGAACAGACTGCAGAAGAAATTTTGCAGGAATGGCAGGGGAAGGGATTTGGCGCGTTCAAGCCCGCGCTTGCCGAGATTGCCTCGCAAAAACTTTCGCCCATCGCTGCGGAGATGCGCAGATTGTTGAGCGATACCAGCACTTTGGATGCGATACTCGCGGACGGCGCGGCGCGCGCGCATGCGATCGCGGAGCCTGTAATGTCTGATGTCAGGCGCATTGTCGGGCTCTGGCCACGGTGACGACACGCCCTTTTACAGGGCAATTGCTGCTGAACAGGATCAGCGAACCCAAAATGGGGTTTCAAAAGGTCGTGGCGTCTATAGTGTCATCTAATCGTCATGGGGCAGATGACATGGGCGCAGAGATCGTCGCATCGCGATTGTTCGAGTTTCTTGAGGAGGCGCGCGACGCCACCACGATGGCGACGCTCGATGCGTGCTTCTCCAATCTCATCGATGACTGGGGCTTCGACCGATGGACGGCGACGCCGATCTCGTCGGCCGTGCGCGGCAATATCCGCCCGTTCGAAATCGTCTTCGGCAAGCCCAGTCGCAACTGGAGCGCCCACTACCGAGAGCGCGGCTATTTTCGCCACGACGCCGTGCTGAGCCACATGATGCGCTCGACTGAGGCGGGCTGGTGGACGCGCTTTTCGAAGGAGGCGCGGCTCTCGCACGAGGAGCGCATGCTGTTCGACGAGTCGCGCGCCTTCGGCGTTGCGGAAGGTCTCACGGCGCCGGTACGCCTGCCGGACGGTTCGGTCTGGGTCTGTGCGCTGACGGGCGAACAACCGAACCCCCGCAGCGACGTAGCCGACGCCGCGCGCTTCGCCGCGGAGCGCTACATCCTTCAGGCTCTGGAATTGCGTCGGCCCATGGAGCCGGGGGTCAGGAGCCTCAACGTCACCGCCGGCCAGGCGCAGATCATCGAACTCCTCTCGCGCGGGCATACGTTGCGCGAAGCGGCCGACGCGCTCGAGATCCGTCCCTCCACGGCTTACAACCAGATCGCCGACGCCAAGCGGCGCGTGATGGTCAAGACCACCGCCGAACTGGTCCACAAAACGAGCGGTCGCGGCCCGCTCGAAAAAAAGTGACAAGTTCGCCACCTATTTTGGGGCGCATGGGCAATTATTACTAGAGACAGCCGTCTTTCCGACGATATGGCTAATGACCGGTCGCATGACCCGCAGGCCGCGTGGGGGCCACGCGCGGGACGGTCCGGCGCGAGCTGGGCCGTCCCCGCTTTTGCTCAAAAACCCCAAGGCCGCCAAGGCTTCCGCACAAGAGGCTTTGACCGTCCTGCGGCGCACGTTAAAGCCGGTTCAGTGACCCTCCCGTCCTCCCGCGCGGCGCCCACTCTGCGCCCGACCGCCCTCTAGAGGCGGCCATGCTGTTCGACCAGTTGCTCCGGCGATTGCTCTGGCGTGTCCGCCGGAAGGTACGCCCAGGAGCGGACAACGCGCCTATCGTCAGCGTCGAAAACCCGCCACCTCCGCTGCCGGCCTCGCTCACAAGGCCCCGTCGGCGGGACCGATGGCGGCGCGCCACGCTCGGGTTCGTTGCAACGTTTGCCGTACTCGCCGTCGGGTATGCCTTTCTCGTCGCCGCCAACAGCCGCGCAACGCTCGATGCCGGCTTTGTGGCCCCACCGGATTCCGGCGGGTCACGGGCCACGGCGGCGGCGGCGGCGCTCCTTGCGCTCGATGCGGCCGAACCAGCAGTGGTGGCCGACGATCTCCTGGTCATCCCCAACGGTCGGCGCCTGCGGACCGCGCGCATTCATGCGGGCGCTGCAGAGGCCGCCGGAACGTATGTCAGCCTTCTCGTGGGTGCGGCGACGCCGCTCGATCCGGCGCTCGGCGACGCGCGCGATGCGATGGCGGCGGGGGATCCGGCTGCGGCGCGCGACGCGCTCCTGAGACACAACAACAGGATTGCGCGCGGTCGCGCCGACGCGGGTTCCGGCGCTGCGCGCGTTTCGCTTCTGGCCGATGCGGCCGCCGCCGCGTGTGAGGAGGAGAGTGCGGCGCTGCGCGACCTGGCGCGGCGCGAGCAGGGATGGATGGGTTCGCCCGCTGCGCAGGCGCAGGTTTCGCATGCACGAGGCGTTGCCTTCGGGTGGCTGCTTCTGTTGCGCGGCGCCTTGGCGGATGCGCCGGATGTGGCGTCAGCGACGGTCGTGGAGGCGGCGATTCCGCTGGATGCGCTCGCTGCCGCTGCAGAACGCCAACCCATGTTTCTCTTCAATGGCGGGCCCGAAACGCCTTGGTCGCCCGCACACCTCATCGACCACGCCGATGATCTCGCCCGCGCCGCTGCAGGCGCGCGCTCGCTCGCCGCCGCATCGGCGCAGACAGTCGTTCCACCCGGCTAGGATCGCCGACTTGTGGGAATCGCGGTTTCGCGAGACCCTCCGCCCACATGATCGCACGCGGCTTCAAGTTCCTGGTGATCGCAGACGACAGCGCGGAGTTCGCGGCGGCGCTGGCCTACGCCGCGCATCGCGTCACGGCGACGGGCGCCTCGCTCCTCATCCTGCGTGTCGTCGACACCGTCACCGATCACGCCCACTGGGTCAGCGTCGGCGAGGAAATGCGGGCGGAAGCGCTCGAAGCGGCTGAGGCCCAGGCCGAACGTCTCGCCGCCGAGACCTGGGCCGAAACCGGCGTGCAGCCGGAGATCGTCATCCGGGAAGGAGAGCTGAAGACCGAACTCCGCCGTCTAGTGGACGAAGACCCCGACGTGCGGATCATCGTGCTGGGCGCGGGCGTTGGTCGCGACGGGCCGGGGCCGCTGGTGTCGTCGCTGGCCAAGCAGGGCCTCGGCGGGCGACCCGTGCCGGTGCTCGTGGTGCCGGGATCGCTGTCGCGCGAAGAGGCCAGGGCGCTCGCCATCCCCGCGCCGATCGCGCCTGACGTCTGACACTCGGCGCCAACCCCCACCGCTTGACCCTTACGCGCAGAAATCCCAAGTAAAGCGCTCAGGTATTGCCGGAGCCACCACGTGTTCATCCAGACCGAATCCACGCCGAACCCGAACACATTGAAGTTCGTCCCCGGGCGCGACGTGCTCGGGAAAGGCGCCCGTGACTTCGCCGATCGCGACGCGGCGGAGAAAGCCTCGCCGCTGGCGGCCGCCATCTTCGAGACCGATGGCGTGACGCGCGTGTTTCTCGGAGACGAATTCGTCTCCGTCACCAAGACGGACGATTCCGACTGGGCGCACCTCAAGCCCTTCGTACTCGGCGCGATCATGGAGCACTTCGTCGCCAACCGGCCCGTGTTGCTCGACGCGACCGCTTCCGCCTACGAGGCGATCGAGGAAGACGACCGCGTCTATGAAGGCGACGCCGCCGAAATCGTCGAGCAGATCAAGGAATTGATCGACACCCGTGTGCGCCCCGCCGTCGCGCAGGACGGTGGCGATATCGTGTTTCACTCGTGGGATCACGAGGAGGGCGTCGTGAAGCTGCACATGCGCGGCGCGTGCGCGGGCTGCCCCAGCTCCACGATGACGCTCAAGCAGGGCATCCAGAACATGCTGCGCCACTACGTGCCGGAGGTGCGCGCGGTGGAGCAGGTGGTCTGAGCTTTCGATGATCGTTCTCGCGATCGATACCGCGCTGACGGCGTGTGCGGCGGCGCTCGTGCGCGACGGGCAGACGCTTGCGGCGATGTCGGAGCCGATGGAGCGCGGGCATGCCGAGCGCCTCGCGCCGCTGGTCGATGAGTTGATGCGCGGCGCGGGCGTCGCCTTTGCAGACGTGGACCGCATCGTCGTGACCGTGGGGCCGGGCTCGTTCACGGGCGTGCGCGTGGGGCTTTCTTTCGCGCGCGGGCTGGCATTGGCGCTGGGTAAACCGTGCGTCGGCGTGTCGACGCTGGAAGCGCTGGCGGGGGAGGGACCGGGCTTGCGCGCCGGCGCCATCGCTGGTGCGGGCGAGGTGTATTTCGCAGCGTATCGACATGGTGAGACGCTTGTGGCGCCGGAGCGGTTTGCCCTGGAGCGCGCTCGCGCGCTTGCGCCGGCAGGCGTCACGGTTCGCGGACCGGCGGCGGAGACGTTCCGGGACGTAGCGGCCGCCATAGAGGTGAGGGCGTCACCCGATGTCGCCACGCTCGCGCGCCTCGGCGCGGCTCGCGAACCCGCCGCGCATCCGCCGAAGCCGCAATACCTGCGTGCGCCCGACGCCAGGTTGCCGGGCGGAAAGACGCCCCCATGACAAGCGGCGTGATCCGCGCCGCGACGGATCGCGACTGCGATCGATTTGCGGCGCTGCATGCCTTGTCCTTCGACGAACCGTGGGACGCCGCTGCGTTGCGGGTGCTGACGGACTCGCCCGGCGTCATTGCGCTGACGAGCTCGGACGGTTTCATCCTCGTGCGCGTGGCGGCCGACGAAGCGGAAATCCTGACCATCGCGGTGGATCCCGCGCTGCGTCGCGGCGGGCAGGGCGGCGCGTTGCTGGCCGCTGCAACCGAAGCCGCGAAGGCCGCCGGCGCGCAGCGTCTGTTTCTGGAGGTTTCCTCTGAAAATGCAGCGGCGCGAGGCCTTTACGCACGCCACGGCTTCGCGCAGGTCGGACAGCGCGCGCGGTACTACGGCGACGGATCGGATGCGCTGGTGCTTGCGTTGACGCTTGCGTGAGCCCCGCCAGAAGACCCACAAGACTGGACTTGTGCAGCGCAACCCATCATATCCCGGCGGAGGTTTGGGCCATGGATCGCATCGAGAAACTCTGCGTCGATCAGGGTATGCGCATGACCGAGCAGCGCCGCGTAATCGCGCGCGTGCTGTCGGCGGCGAAGGATCACCCGGACGTGGAAGAACTGCACCGCCGCGCGGTGGCGGTGGATTCCCATATCTCGATCGCCACGGTGTACCGCACGGTCCGCCTGTTCGAGGAAGCGGGCATCATCCAGCGTCACGACTTCCAGGACGGCCGCTCCCGCTACGAGGAAGCGCCGACGGAACATCACGACCACCTGATCGACATGAAGTCGGGCAAGGTCGTGGAGTTCATGGATGACGAAATCGAAAGGCTGCAGGAGGCCATCGCCCGGCGGCTCGGCTACAAGCTCGTGGGCCACAAGCTGGAACTCTACGGCGTGCCGATCGACGAGAAGAAGTAGCTCCGGCGCACGCCCGGACGGGTCAGCGCCTTGCCGCTAGGTCCATTCAACGGCATATAGGCCGCTTGCCCGCGACCCTGCGGGCCATCAGAAGGATTCATCGGCAGCCCATGACGAACGCGCAAGCTCCGTTGCTCAAGCGCCTGTTCATCGAGACTCACGGCTGCCAGATGAACGTCTATGATTCCGAGAGGATGCGGGACGTTCTGGCGCCGCTGGGCTATGCGCCGGTGAACGCGCCCGATGACGCCGATCTCGTCATCCTCAACACCTGCCACATCCGCGAGAAGGCCACCGACAAGGTCTATTCCGAACTCGGCCGGCTGCGCGCCCACAAGGAGCGCCGCGCGGAAGCGGGCGTGAAGACGACGGTGGTCGTCGCCGGTTGCGTGGCGCAGGCGGAAGGCGAGGAGATCATGCGGCGCGCGCCCGTGGTTGATCTCGTGGTCGGACCGCAGGCGTACCACAAGCTGCCGGAGCTGATCGCGCGGACCGCACGCGCGATGGGCGAACGCATCGCCGCCGATTTCACACCCGACGAAAAGTTCGATGCACTGCCGGCGCCGAAGGCCGAAGGCGTCACCGCGTTCCTCTCAGTGCAGGAAGGTTGCGACAAGTTCTGCACCTTCTGCGTGGTGCCTTACACGCGCGGCGCGGAATATTCGCGTCCGCTGGAGAAGGTGCTCGTCGAAGCGCGCGGGCTGGCGGGCCAGGGCGTGCGCGAGCTCACGCTGATCGGCCAGAACGTCAACGCCTGGCATGGCGCGCGCGGGGAAGGCGAGGCGACGTTCAGCGATCTCGTCCGCGAAATCGCGCGCATCGAAGGCATAACCCGCATCCGCTACACCACGAGCCATCCCGTCGAGATGACGGACGATCTCATCGCGCTGCACGGTGATGAGGAAAAGCTGATGCCGTTCCTGCACCTGCCAGTGCAGTCGGGCTCCTCGCGCGTTCTCAAGGCGATGAACAGGAAGCACACGGCGGAAGAGTATGTCGCGATCATCGAGCGTCTGCGCGCGGCGCGGTCCGACATTGCCTTGTCGACGGATTTCATCGTCGGCTTTCCCGGTGAGACGGAGAAGGATTTCGAGGCGACGCTCGATCTCGTGGGCGCCGTCGGGTTCGCATCTGCGTATTCGTTCAAGTATTCGCGCCGTCCCGGTACGCCTGCGGCGGGCATGCACGGGCAGGTGAGCGAAGAGGTTTCCGCCGATCGTCTCGCACGCCTGCATGCCTTGCTCGGCGAACAGCAACGCGCGTTCAACGCAGCCCAGATTGGAAAGACGCTGCCGGTGCTTGTCGCGAGCGCCGGGCGTCGCCCCGGGCAGATGCACGGCCGCAGTCCATACTTGCAGTCGGTGCACTTTGACGGCGCGGCGGATCTTGTCGGGTCCATTGTCGAGGTCGCCATCGCGGGCGCCACGCAGAACAGCATCAACGGCGCGCTCGTCGCGCACGCACAAGCCATATGAACCGCACCATCACCATCGCCGACAGCGCCGCCGCGAAGGACATCTTCGGGCCGCTCCACCGTCACGTGGCGCTGATCCAGGACTCGTTCCGCAAGGGCGAAAGCCACAGCGTGGACATTCGCGTCTCGGGCAACGAGGTCGTGCTGACGTCCGATGACGCCGGCGAACTCGCGCGCGCGGAAGGCATCTTCGCCACGCTGACGCGGCACTTCGATCTGCGCCGGAAACTGCGCGAGGCGGAAGTGCGCGCGGCGATTGCGTTCGCCACACCCGACGCCGACGGCCAGATCGAACTCCGCGACCTGCCGACGCTCGGCACCTTCACGTTGCAGACGCCGCGCCAGCAGCGCTATGTCGAAGCCATGCGCAGCGAGAGCAAGCCGCTCGTGTTCGGCGTCGGCCCGGCCGGTACGGGCAAGACGTTCCTTGCGGTGACGGCGGCGGTCGAAGCGCTGCGCAACGGGCTCGTCGACAAGATTATCGTCACACGCCCGGCGGTGGAGGCGGGCGAGCGCCTCGGCTTTCTGCCCGGCGCTCTGGAAGAGAAGGTCGACCCGTATCTGCAGCCGATCTGGGATGCGTTCCGCAGCCAGATGCGCGACGAGGAACTCAAACAGCGCCGCGAGCAAAACAAGATCGAGGTCGCGCCCATCGCCTTCATGCGCGGCCGCACGCTGACGAACGCGTTCGTCATCGTCGACGAAGCGCAGAACGCCACGATCCAGCAGATGAAGATGGTGCTCACCCGTCTGGGGCAGGGCTCGCAGATGGTCGTCACCGGCGATCCCTCGCAGATCGACCTGCCGAACGAACGCGCCTCCGGTCTCGGCCATGCGTTGTCGATCCTCGACAAGATGCGCCGGATCGAAGTGGTGCGCTTCACCGCGCAGGACGTGATGCGTCATGACCTCGTCGCCGAAATCGTCGAGGCCTACGACGACGATGAACGAAGGCGACGGCAGGCCACGTGATGACTGACGGGCTCGAAATCGAAACCGTCGTCGAGGCGGATGGCTGGGCGACCGCACTGACGGAGCCGCCGGAACATCTCGCTGCGCGCGTGCTTTCCGCTGCAGCGGTGGGGGAGGAGGCCAAGGGCGCCGTCGCCATTCTCTTCGCCGACGACGCTGCGGTGCGCGAGCTCAACCGCGCGTGGCGCCAGAAGGATCAGCCCACCAACGTGCTCTCGTTTCCCGCGCCGACGGGCTTCGACGCGCTGGGCGATATCGCGCTCGCGCTGGAAACCGTGCTTGCGGAAGCCACGGCGCAGAACAAGACGCCCACCGACCACACCGCGCATCTGCTCGCGCACGGATTTCTCCACCTGCTTGGCTACGACCACATGGATGATGCAGAGGCCGAAGCCATGGAATATCGCGAGCGCGTCATCCTCGCCCGTCTCGGCATCGCCGACCCCTACGAACAAAGGTCATGAGCGACCCCAACGAAACGCCCGACGGCTCTGGCCGTCCACTGATCAGGACGCTCTTCGAGCGCTTCCTCAAACGCGCGCGCAGCGATGTGCTCGGGGACGTCGCGGAGGCCTTCGAGAACCGCGAAGAGCGGGGCGAAGCCGTCGACGCCGCGCAGAAAACGATGGTCATCGCCGCCGCCAGCTTCACCGAGAAGCTGCGGGCTGGTGATGTGATGACGCCGCGCGCCGATATCATCGCGCTCGACGTGTCGACGACGCTCGGCGATGCGGCGCGTCTGTTTGCGGAGTCGCAGCACTCGCGCCTGCCGGTCTATCGCGACAATCTCGATGATCCGATCGGCTTCGTGCACGTGAAGGATGTGCTCGCGCTGCTGGCGCCGAATGGCGACGGCCAGGCTTCCGGCAAGTTTCCCGAGCGCGTGCTCTCCCGCATCAAGCGCGAAATCCTCTTCGTGCCGCCTTCGATGCCGTTGCCGACGCTGCTGGTGACGATGAAGTCGCGGCGCATCCATCTGGCGCTCGTCATCGACGAATACGGCGGCACCGACGGCCTTGTTTCCATCGAGGACATCGTCGAGCAGATCGTCGGCGACATCGACGACGAGCACGACATCGACGAGTCCGACCAGATCATCGTGCGTCCCGGCGGCGTTTTCGAAGCGGATGGCCGCGCGAGCGTCGAGGCGCTGGAGAAGCGCACAGGCGCGAAGTTTGCGCTCGAGGATCACGAGGACGAGGTGGAGACCGTCGCTGGGCTCGCCGCCGCCATAGCGGGCCGCGTGCCGCAGCGTGGCGAGGTGCTGCGCCATCCCGTGGGGTTCGATTTTGAAATTCTCGATGCCGATCCGCGTCGCGTGAAGCGTCTGCGCGTGCGCCCGGCACCCATCGTGCGCGAAGAGTCCGCGGCGTGAGGGCAGGCGACGACCGGACCCCGGCCCTGAGCGGAATCCAGCTCTGGCTCGACCAGCTGCCGCGTTGGCGGCTGTATGTAGTCGCGCTGGCGACAGGCGCGTTTTCCGCGCTCGCCTATGCGCCGTTCTACATCACGCCTGCGCTCGGCGTGGGTCTGTGCCTTCTGGTGTGGCTGATCGACGGCGCGGCGCGCCACCACCGGCCCATGCGCGCGGCCTTCGGGCGCGGCTGGATGTTTGCGTTCGGGCATTTCCTTGCGGGCACCTACTGGGTGGGCGCGGCATTCACGCAGGTGGATGGCGCGATGGCGTTGATGCCGCTGGGCGTGCTGAGCCTCCCCGCGCTGCTCGCGGTGTTCTGGGGCGCAGCGATGATGGTTGCAGTGCGCCTGTGGACGGCAGATTCGCGGCGCATCGGCGCGTTTGCCGCGACGCTGGTGCTTGCGGAAGTGGCGCGCGGACATCTGTTCGGCGGCCTGCCGTGGAATCTCGGCGGCTACACATGGGAGGCGGGGACAGCGCTGTCTCAGGTCGCGGCGTTCGTGGGGATTTACGGTCTCACGGCGATCACACTGCTGGTGCTGGCGACGCCGGCGACGCTGGCGGATTCGCACCGCGGCTGGGCTGCGCGCGCGACGCCGGCGATGATCGCGGCGCTGTTGCTGGGACTGTTGTGGGGCGCCGGCAATCAGCGTCTCGAAACCGCAGGCCCCGTCGACGCGCGCAAGGGCGGCGTCATCGTGCGCGTCGTCGATCCTGGCTACAGCCAGCGCGACAAGTGGACCGAAGGCCGCGAGCAGGAAGTGCTCGACCGCTATCTTGAACTCACCGGCCCAGCGACCGACGACAACGCCGAGCAGGTCGTCGTCTGGCCCGAGGGCGCGATCCCCGCGCGGTACCCGCAGATGCCGGTGCTTATGGAAAACCCCGACATGCTCGACGCGCTGGGGCGCACGCTCGGCGACCGCGTCCTGATCATGGGCGCTACGCGCATCGAGTACGATAACAAGGGCGCGCCGCAGAACTACTACAACGCCGGCGTCGTCGTGGACGGCGTGTCGGGCAAGGCCGAAATCCGCCAGTGGCATGACAAGTACCGCCTGACGCCGTTCGGCGAGTTCATTCCCGCGTTCAATCTGATTTCCTGGCTCGACATCCCGACGCTGCAGCAGATCGGCACCGGATTCACGCCCGGCGATGCGCCGTCACGCGTGGTGATACCGGGCGCCGAAGACGCGCTGATCCTCATCTGCTACGAGTCGATCTTCCCGGGCCTCGTACCGCGCGGCGCGGACCGTCCGGGCTGGATCGCCAACATCTCCATTGATGCGTGGTACGGCGATGGCACGGGGCCATTCCAGAACGACAACCAGTCCCGCTACCGCGCCATCGAGGAGGGCCTGCCGATGGCGCGGGCCGCGTCGGGCGGGGTGTCTTCCATCACCGATCCCTACGGTCGCAAGGTCGTGGAAGTCGGGCGCAAGGGCGGGGCGGTGGAAGCTGCGTTGCCCGTGCCGCTGCCGGAGACGATCAATGCGCGCTTCGGCTTCCTGTTGACGCCGCTGCTCATTCTGCTCATCGCCTTCCTGCGTTTTGCGCCGCCCGGCGCGCCGGCGCGGGGTTTCAGGTCATGAGCGAAGAGCGCATCGCCAACAGCGTGGACAAGCGCATCGGTCAACGGGTGAAGCAGCGGCGGCTGGAGATGGGCATGTCGCAGGAACGGCTCGCCGAGCTGCTCGGCGTCACGTTCCAGCAGATCCAGAAGTACGAGAAGGGCGTGAACCGCGTGGCGGCCAGCCGTCTTTTCGAACTCGCGAGCGCGCTGGGCGTCGGCCTCGCCTACTTCTTCGAAGGCCTGACGGCGGGTTCGCCTCATGAGGGAATCCGGGGCGGGGTCGCCGAGGACGGGCAGGGGTTCGTCTATGACATGCTCGCGAGCCCCGAAGGCCAGCAGCTGCTGCAGATTTTCGGGCAGATCCGGAGCGCCAAGGTGCGGCGGCGGGTGGTGGATTTGGTGCGAACCCTCGCCGAGGAGGACGCAGAGGACTCCGCCTTGCCGAAAGTGACTTAGAGATATAAGGAAGTCTTTATATCCCCCAATCCGTCGAGATGGAGACCGACCCCGTGCGCCGCCAATCCTACGTGTTCACCAGCGAAAGCGTCTCCGAAGGCCACCCCGACAAGGTCGCTGACCGCATCTCCGACACTGTCGTCGACGCCTTCCTGGGCGAAGACCCGGTCGCGCGCGTGGCGTGCGAAACGCTGGTGACGACGCAGCGCATCATCCTCGCGGGCGAGGTCCGCACGGGCGACGACAAGATCAAGCGCATCATCGACGGCCTCGAAGAGAAGGTGCGCGGCGCGGTCAAGGACATCGGCTACCATCAGCAGGGCTTCCACTGGGCAACGGCGCATTACGAGTGCCACCTGCATGCGCAGTCCGCCGACATCGCCATGGGCGTCGATTCCTCGTCCAACAAGGATGAAGGCGCGGGCGACCAGGGCATCATGTTCGGCTACGCGACGAACGAGACGCCGGAGCTCATGCCGGCGACGCTGCAATACTCCCACAACATCCTGAAGGTGCTCGCCGAGGCCCGCCACAGCGGCAAGGAGCCCAAGCTCGAGCCGGACGCCAAGAGCCAGGTCACGCTGCAGTACGAAAACGGCAAGCCCGTGCGCGCGATGGAAATCGTGTTGTCGACGCAGCACGCCGACGGCCTCTCGCCGCAGGACGTCGATGCGATCTGCCGTCCCTACATCCAGGGCGTTTTCCCGGCGGGTCTTGTCGATGACAAGACCGTCTTCCACGTGAACCCGACCGGCAACTTCGTCATCGGCGGCCCCGACGGCGACACCGGCCTCACCGGCCGCAAGATCATCGTCGACACCTACGGCGGCGCGGCTCCGCACGGCGGCGGCGCATTCTCGGGCAAGGATCCGACGAAGGTCGATCGCAGCGCAGCCTATGCGTGCCGCTATCTCGCGAAGAACGTTGTCGCGGCCGGCCTTGCGGACCAGTGCACGATCCAGATCTCCTATGCGATCGGCGTGGCGCGTCCGTTGTCGTTCTATGTCGATCTGCACGGCTCTGATCGCATCGATCCCGCGAAGCTCGAAAAGGCGCTGCCGGATCTTATGGGCGGCTGCACGCCGCGCGCCATCCGTGAACACCTGAAGCTCAACAAGGCAATCTACGCGCGCACGGCGGCCTACGGACACTTCGGCCGCACGCCGGACGCGGACGGCGGCTTCAGCTGGGAAAAGACCGATCTCGTGGACGCGCTGCGCGGTCTGGCGTAGCGCGGCGCGCGGCTAGATCAGCCGCGGCCCCCACATGAACATGGCGGCGCCGGCGATGCCGGCGGCCGTCACCAGAACAAGCACCGCGAGGCCCGCCGTCATGGCGTGCTTCGCGGTTTTGTTTCGGGCGTCCTGCGCACGCAGATAGAGCTCGAGCACGGCGAGCGGGACAAGGTAGCAGCCATACGCCCAGAAGCGCACGAACGGGCCGTCGAAATCCTCGCCCACGCCGACAGGCCCCCGGTTCGCCAGCACCCAGAACATGAAGCCGATGCGGAAGAACCAGACGCCGCTGACAAGAATGAACGTGCGCAGCGCCCAGCGCCGATGCGCATCGAACCGCCGTGAAAGCGCCGCGCGCCATGCCAGCATCGCGCATGCGACCAGAAGCAGGCCGTTGAGGCTGATGCCGATGCGCAGCGAATCGCCGCCCGCCGTGCCGCGCGTCCAGACCATGTAGATCCCGCCGAAACTCATGATCATTGCGGTGATCAGGTAGATGCGCCCGTTCCAGCGGTGAAAGCTGCGGAAGCCGTTGCGCAGGGCGGGGATTAGCTGCAGCGGACCGCCGAGTGTCATCGTCACCGCCAGCGCAAGATGCGCGGCAAGCATGACATTGCCGAAGAGCGCCCCCGCGCACATAGCCGCCGACGAGGATGTCGTTCCACTTGTCGAAGTCGCCCGCCGCCGCCGCCCCGCCGTAGAAGGCCGCCACATACGCGGCGAACAGCGCCTGCCCAGCAAGCGCCACGACGAACCATGCCGCGCCCACAGCGCGTAGCGCCTTGTCCGCCAATGGCGCGGCAGCGGAGATTTGGGCGTGAGCTGTCATTCGGCTTCCCTGAGGCGCGTGCGGCGTTGCCAACGGGCGCACGGCGCCGCATCTGCGGGTCAGCGTAGGACTGGCGTGCAGATGTGCCCATGACCGCAAAGCTCAAGAAGCATGGCCTTCGGGATCAGCGCGGCGGTGCGACTGTGTCTGCGGGCTATGCCGGCAATCTCGTCCACTATGCCGTGGCGCACGGGATCGACCGGGCGGCTCTCATCGCGCAATCCGGACTCGACGCCGCTGCGTTCGACGATCCCGACAACCGCATTCCACTGGAGGACTACAAGGCGCTCATGCGCGCGGCGAAGGCCATGACGGGCGATGCGGCGCTCGCGCTCCATCTCGGCGCCACGCAGGACTTCAAGGAAATCTCTGTCGTCGGTCTCATCTGCTACGCGGCGCCGACGATGGGTGAGGCGCTCATGGAGCTGAACCGCTACGCGCGTCTCGCCGCTGAAGTGGAATTTCCGGCGGAAGGCGGGCGATTCCAGATCCAGCCGCGCGATGGCGCGCTCTGGCTCGTCGATACGCGCAGCGATCCCGAAGACTTTCCGGAAATGACCGAGAGCACGTGGTCGCGCTTCATTTCTGAAACCGCGCGGCATTTTCCCGACGCGCCGTTCGCGAAGGCCGTCCATGTGCCGCATGAACGACCGGTGCACGCGGATGTTTATACGCAGGTGCTGAAAGTCCCAGTGACGTTTGCATCGCCCCTGAACGCCATTGAGATCGATGCGTCATGGCTGTCGCTGCCGCTGCACAATCCAAACCGCTATGTCTTCGGCGTGTTGAGCGAGCACGCGGATCGACTGCTCGCAGACCTACAGGCCGCAAAGAGTGTGCGCGCGCAGGTCGAGGCGCATCTCATTCCAATGCTGCACAAGGGCGACATGGGTATGGAGCAGCTCGCGCGCGCGCTCGGCCTCAGCCGGCCGACGCTTTATCGGCGCCTGCGCGAGGAAGGGGTGACGTACGAAGCGCTCGTCGACGATCTGCGCCGTCGCATGGCGTTGCACTATCTCGAAGGCGGCAAGACATCCGTGAGCGAGACGGCGTACCTCGTCGGCTTTTCCGATCCGAGCTCATTCTCGCGCGCGTTCAAACGCTGGACGGGCGCAAGCCCACGTGGGCGGAAGAGCGAGTGAGGCGCGGGTCTACTCCGCCATCGCCTCGACAGGCTTCGCTTCGCGCGCGCGCGCCGGCGCCTCGACCGGATGCGAAAACTCCATCGCATCGTCGTCCACCGGCCCGAACTTCAGGTCCAGGAGATCGCGCACGTAGTTCTGGTGCACGCGCCATGGCGAGGCCTTGCCCTGGCGCGGAAACTTGTCGATCGAGCGCTGCACATAGCCCGAGGAGAAATCGAGCCAGGGATCGGTCTCGATCGGCCCGCCGCGCAGACGCGGCGTCGCCTGTTTCATGCCGACGCGGTCCATGTGGTTGAGCAGACGGCACACATAGGCGCAGGTGAGGTCGGCTTTCAAAGTCCACGACGCATTGGTGTAGCCGAACGACGAGGCCATGTTCGGCACGTCGGAATACATCATGCCCTTGTAGTTGACGGTCTTCGACATCTCGACATCGACGCCGTCCACGCGGACTTCCAGCCCGCCGAGCAATTCGAGATTGAGGCCCGTCGCGGTCACGATGATGTCGGCGTCGAGTTTCGCGCCGGACTTCAGCTGCAGGCCGGTTTCGGTGAAGCGCTCGATCAGGTCGGTGACGACGGAGGATTTGCCTTCCTTGATCGAGGCGAAGAGATCGTTGTCCGGCACGAGGCATAGGCGCTGGTCCCACGGATTGTAGCGCGGCGTGAAGTGCGTCTGCACGTCGTAGTCGGGGCCGAGCTGTTCGCTGACCATGCCGATGAGGCGCTCCTTGACCTTTGCGGGGTTCTTCCGCGCCATGTCGTAGAACACCATCTGCAACAGCACGTTCTTCCAGCGCGTGAGGCCGTAGGCGACCTTGAGCGGCAGATGCTTGCGCAGCCAGTTGGCGATGCCGTCTTCGGCGGGGCGCGAGGCCATGTAAGTGGGCGAGCGCTGCAGCATGGTGACGTGCGCGGCGTCCTTGGCCATTTCCGGCACGATCGTCACGGCGGTGGCGCCGGAGCCGATGACGACGACGGTCTTGCCCTTGTAGTCGAGAGTTTCGGGCCACTTCTGCGGATGCACGAGCGCGCCCTTGAAGTGTTCGACGCCGGCGAAGTCGGGCGTGTAGCCCTCGGAATATTTGTAGTAGCCCGCGCACATGAACAGGAAGCCGCAGGTGAGACGCACCGTCTCGCCGTTGCGCTCCGATTCCACCGTCCACTTCGCATCGGCGGAGGACCACGACGCGCGCTTGACCATGTGGTTGTAGCGGATGTGCGGTTCCACGCCGTTCTCGGCGGAGGTCTCGCGCACATAGTTGAGGATCGACGGCCCGTCGGCGATGGCCTTGGCCTGCTCCCATGGCTTGAAGCCGTAGCCGAGGGTGTACATGTCGCTGTCGGAGCGGATGCCCGGATAGCGGAAGAGATCCCACGTTCCGCCGCTCGCGCCGCGGCCTTCGAGGATCGCGTAGGTCTTGCCGGGGCAATCCTTCTGCAGGTGCACCGCCGCGCCGATGCCCGACAGGCCTGCGCCGACGATGATGACGTCCAAATGGTCGATGCTCAAAACAGGGGTGCTCCGGCGGAAGAATGACGATTGCCCCCGCCATATGCCATCAGCCACCCCGCCTTGCGATACTCAATTACGCACCACCGGTCCGCAGCGTAGGCGCGGTCAGAACTTCAAGCTCAGTCCCGCCTGCACCAGGCGCGGCGCGCCGGGCAAGATCCCTCGGGCGCGATCAACGATGTAAACTTCGTCGAAGACGTTCTTGACCGTGACGAACACCGTCGTGCGGTCGTCGAAGGGCCGCAGGTTCGCGGAAAGGTTGAAGATCGTGGCGTCAGGGATGAGACCGCGCTGGCCGTTGGCGACGGGCGCCACGGTGTTGAGGTCGTCAGCGAACATCCCGCCAGTATACTGCACCTCCGCCTGCGCATCGAATCTGTCGCCGTGCGCATAGCCGACGGCGACCGACGCGATCCATTCGGGCGAGTAGGGCAGGCGATTGCCGCTCACCGACGTGGTCGCGAAGCCCGCGATGTTTGAAAAACGGCGGCCCTCGAAACCGGCTTCCGCAAGCCAGGTGATGGCGGTGCGGAAGAAGATGTCGTTTGCGTCCATCACGCCCATATCGCGCAGCGAGCCGTTGAACGAAGCCTCAAGGCCCGTGTGCTGCGTCTCGCCGGCGCTCGTCAGCGTGGCTCCTGCGCCGCCAGCGACGGACGCAGGGACGATCTGGTTTTCAAAGTCGAGCAGGAACGCCGCCACATCGAGGTTGACGCCATCGGCGATCTCGCCGCGCAGGCCGATCTCGTAGTTGACGCTCTTCTCCGCATCGAGGTCCACGACTCCGCCAGCGTTGGTGATGATGTCCTCGGTGCGCGGTGGCGCAAAGCCCCTGTGCACGCCGCCATAGATCACCATGTCGTCGCGCAGATCGAAGGAGACGCCGAGCCCCGGTATCACTTCCGTGAGATCGCTTTCACCGCGCTGGTTGGTGAGTTTGTTGATGCGTTCGTAGTCGATCTGCTCGATGCGCACGCCGGGGCTGATGCGCAGCCGTCCGAACGTCGCCTGCGCCGTCGCCCAGCCGGACACCGCCTCCGCATAGCGCAGATTAAGCTCCGCCACGCCGCCATTGGCGCCGCGTCCGCCGGTGCGCGCATCCGGCGTCGTGCCGTTCAGCTGCAGGCGGTTTTGTCGTTCGGTGTGATAGCGGGCGCCGATTTCCGTCTCGACGGGCGCGCCGAACAGGGCGCCTTTCCAGCCGAGGCGGCTCTCGACGCCATAGACGTTATACTCCCGCAGACGGCCTTCGTTGCCGCAGGTCGTGGAGATGTTTGCCATTCCGCCGCACGCGGTGTCGTTGGGGCGTTGCGAGGAGTTGGAAGACTGGCGCCACCAGTCGCGGTCGAACCAGATGGAATAGACCGATGTCGTCAGACGCACCGCTTCCCCCGCATTCCAGCCGTGCGTCGCTGATGCGGTGAAGCGTTCGGTCTCGAAGCGGTCGTTCGGGAACGGATTGCCGTAGGGATCGGCGGCGTACTCGGCTTCGGTCAGCCCCGAGTAACTCACCTGGCTGCTTTCGCTTGCACGGCCGATGCGAGCTGTAAGGCTGTGGTTAGGGCCGAAATCGCGGTCGGCTTTCAGGTAAATGTCGTCGAACTGCAGGCCGTGATTGGCTCGGATGCCGTCGAATTGCGTGTAGTTGGCGTGCGCCAGAAGGCGCGTGCCGAGCACCTGTCCGCCGATGGAGCCGTCCAGTTCGCCATAGTCCCCCGAGCCGCCCGCCGCGAGCATGCTGGCTTCGAACTCGCCCGGCGTTTCAGGCGTGATGTAGTTGACGACGCCGCCCACGGTCTGCGGCCCGAAGCGGATCTGGCTGGCGCCCTTCAGCACCTCGATGCGCTGGAAACGCCGGATCGGCGGGTGGGAATAGCTCGCGTTGTCGCCGTAGGGTCCGTAGGTCAGCGGCAGGCCGTCCTCGAGGAGCAGCGTCTTCGAGGACCGGATCGGAGACAGGCCGCGGATCCCGATGTTCGGCCGCAGACCGAGACCTTCTTCATCGCGCGGAAATACACCCGCGACCTGGCGCAGCGCTTCGTTGACAGTGAACACCCGTGAGCGCTCGAGGTCCTCCTGCTCGATGGTGGCGCCGGAACCAGGAATGTGGAGCAGATCGGCGCGTGTGCCCACGACGACGATCTCAGGCGCGGCGGGGGCTCCTACTCCGCCTGGCAGTTCCTGTGCCTGGACGGGGCGCGCGATGACGGCGGTCAGCGCGGCAGACGCGAGCAGAAACAACGATCTGGACATGGAGACCTCTTTGCAAGTGCGATTAACTCGCATCTGAGTTGCTAGCAAGTCTCATTCGCGCATGGAGGGTGGGCCTTCTTGACGCTGCCTGCGGCGCGCGCTTCACACGTGCGCCACCGCGCGCCTGAACAGGGACAACCTCATGGCCTGGGATACGCTGATCGTCGAAACGCACGGGTCGGTCGGCCTCGTGAAGCTCAATCGCCCGCAGGCTTTGAATGCGCTGAACAGCCAGCTGCTCGACGAGCTCGGCAAGGCGCTGGCGGCGTTCGAGGCCGACGCCGGCATCGGCTGCATCGTGGTGACGGGCTCGGAGCGTGCGTTCGCGGCGGGCGCCGACATCAAAGAGATGTCCGAGAAGACCTTCGGCGAGATGTACGCATCTGACTTTTTCGGAAACGCCGATCATCTCGCACGCTGCAGAAAACCAACCATTGCAGCGGTTTCGGGCTTCGCGCTCGGCGGCGGCTGCGAACTGGCGATGATGGCCGACATGATCTTCGCGTCGGACACGGCGAAGTTCGGCCAGCCGGAGATCAAGCTCGGCGTCATTCCCGGCATCGGCGGCACACAGCGTCTCGTGCGCGCGATCGGCAAGGCCAAGGCCATGGACCTCTGCCTCACCGGTCGCATGATGGATGCGGCGGAGGCGGAGAAGAGCGGGCTTGTCGCCCGGGTGATCCCCGCCGACAAGCTGATGGAAGAGACCATGGCCGCCGCCGCCGTGATCGCGGGCTTCTCCAAGCCCTCGCTCATGGTCTGCAAGGAAGCGATCAACCGGTCGTTTGAATCGACCTTGACCGAAGGCGTGCGCTTCGAGCGGCGAGTGTTCCACAGCCTCTTCGCCACCGAAGACCAGAAAGAGGGGATGGTCGCGTTCATCGCCAAGCGGGCCCCGGTGTTCAAGGATCGCTAGACGCGAGCGGCCTTGAAGCGGGTCGCGTACAGACCCCAATGCTCCTGAATGGAGTCCCTCGAACTCTTCCAACGTCTCGGCGTCGCGCTGGCGATCGGCTTCCTCACCGGCGTCGAACGCGGCTGGAAGAAGCGCTACGTCGAAGACGAGCAGCGCGTAGCCGGGCTCCGGACCTACACACTCATCGGTCTGCTGGGCGGCGTCGCGGGTCTGTTGGGAACTGTCGTGGATCCGCTGGCGTTCGCGACGCTTGCGCTGATCTTCGGTGCGGGATGGATCGCCTTCAAACTCAGGGAAACCTGGATCGACGGGGACCTCTCCATAACGGGCGCGGTCGCCGGAATTCTCGTGTTCGCGCTCGGCGCACTCGCAGCGGTCGGCGACATGGCGCTGGCGGCGGCGGCGGCTGTCGTCGTGGTGCTCGTGCTCGCCTTCAAGGACGTTTCGCATGGCTGGGTGAAGGGACTGACCTTTGAAGAGATCCGTTCCGCGCTGATTATTCTCGCCGCCACGCTGATCGCGTTGCCGCTGTTGCCGGATCGCGCGCTCGATCCGTACGGCGCCTTCAATCCGCGGGAGCTGTGGCTGCTCACCATCGTCATCGCGGGCGCGTCGTTCGTTGGCTATCTCGCGTTGCGCACGCTCGGGGGAACGGAAGGGCTCTACGCTGGCAGCGTCATCGGCGCGCTTGTGTCGTCGACGGCGGTGACGCTCGATCTGGCGCGGCGCACGAAGGCGCAGGAAGTCGTGGCCGGACCGGCGGCGGGCGCCGCACTGCTCGCCAACCTCGTGATGTTCGTGCGCGTCGGCGTGCTGATCGCGATCTTTGCGCCGGGCGCGCTGGCGTCGTCGGTTCCCGCGCTCCTCGCCGCCGCGATCGTCTCCGCGATCGGCGCGGCGCTGTTGATCTGGAAGGCGGGGAGGGAAGGGCGGACTGTCGGCGTCTCGGTCCTAGGGAGCCCGCTCGATCTGCGCGCGGTGCTGCGGTTCGCGCTGATCCTGTCGGTGATCACCGTCGCGGCGCGGCTGGTCATGCACTTCTACGCGCAGGCGGGCCTCATCGTGTTCGCCGCTGCGGCGGGCGCGGTGGACGTGGACGCCGTGGCGCTGGCCGTTGGCGGCCTGGTGCGGACCGGGCTGGGCGGCGCGGCGGCGGCGCAGGCGATCCTGATCGCCGCGGCCGTGGATACCGTCTCCAAGGGGGTCATCGCCGTGGTCGTGGGGACGAGGCCGTTTTCCGCACCTTATGCTCTAGGCTCCCTTGCGGCGCTTGCGGCGGGGGTCGCCATCTTCGCATTGGCCGGGGGCGGTTGAGTCCGGGCTTGCCGTCCGCCGGTCCTCGTTGACCCGGGTCTCAAGTCCGTGATTGACCGGACGCTCCCTCGCCGATATATCCCCGCGCTTCCTCTCCAGAACTCCAATTCGAGACCGAAGCCTATGGCCAATACCTCCTCCGCGAAGAAAGCGATCCGCAAGATCGCGCGGCGCACCGCCGTCAACACGGCCCGCCGCTCCCGCGTGCGGACGTACTGGCGCAAGGTGGAAGAGGCGCTGGCCTCCGGCGACGCGATGGCCGCCCAAGTGGCGTTCAGCACCGCGGAATCGGAAACGATGCGCGCCGTGACCAAGGGCGTGCTGCACAAGAACACCGGCTCGCGGAAGGTTTCGCGCCTCGCACAGCGGGTGAAGACCCTCGCCGGCGCCCGCTAAGCGAAACTCGCTACTCCAGATTGAATAGGGCGCGCCCAGAAATGCGGCGCGCCCTTATTTCGTGCGGCCGATGCCGTAGCGTCACCTGTAAAAATTTACACTTTCTTCGCGAATTTTTTCGCAGCGCATCGTTCGTTGCGCGCCAAGGATTTCAGGGGCTGTCAATAAAATTCGTTACGAAAGAACAATGACGCAACTTGTGCAAAACCCGTTGATACACAAGGACAAACACGTTCCACTTTCAAATTGTTCACCGCGCTTTCGCGTGCTTGACCGTCATCGTTAATGGGTGCCAATCTTTCCCTCGTTCGGGGAACAAACACATCCGACTACCCTCACAACGGGGCTGTTGAGGAGGGGCGCGAGCGCAGGGCTGCGGTTCGCGTTACGGTTGTGCTTTCCCCGAGGTCTGGAGCCGTCGCAAGGCGGCTCATAGCGAAAGCAAGGGGCTGATGAACCAACAACGGGAAACCGATCGCGCCGGATTCGGCGGCGACGTAAGCGCTCAGACGGCTTGGGCCATGAGCAAGGGCGAACTCCGGTCAGAGTTCGGCGAGGGCTACTACCGCTCCTACATCGAACCGCTCGATCTCGCCGCCGAGGAAGACGGGGAATACGTCTTCGTGGCCCGCAACGGCCGCACCCAGCGGGAATGGCTCGACGAGAAGGCCCGCGAGCGCATCGTCGCACGGATGGCGGCGCACATGCGCTCCATGCGCCCGGTGCCGGTCCGCATCTGCGAGTACCGCGACCTGTCGCCGATCCTGCGCGACTGTCTGGAACAGGCGCCATCCATGCCCCTGCCGGCGGGCGTCGGCGGCGAGCCGCCCCGCACCTCCATGGCGCGCGTCCACTGGAAGGGTCGCTTCGAGACCTTCTGCGAGGGCCCGTCGAACCAGAAGGCCCTGCGTCTCGCACGCCTCGTGGCCGAACGCGGCGCCAACCTCAAGATCGTCCTCTTCAGCGGCGTCCCGGGCGTGGGCAAGACCCACCTCGCCGAAGCCATCGCCAATGCCGCGCTCGCGCGCGATCCGGGCCTCGAAGTACGGGTCATCAGCGGCCAACGCTTCACCGAGGACTTTGTCGACGCCGTCAGCCGCAAGCGCGATCCGGCCGCGTTCAAGGCCTCGCTCCGGGGCGCCGACATCCTCATCATCGATGACGTGCCGCGCGTCGCGGGCCGCAAGGCCACCGAAGAAGAACTCTATGACACCATCCTCGCGGTCCTTGATCGTGGCGGCACCGTGGTGCTCACGGCGGCCAGCGCGCTCTCCGGCTTCGGCGAGCGTCTGTCCCATCACTTCAGCTGCGCCACAGAGTGCGTCATCGACCTGCCGGACCAGCCGCTGCGCCGCCAGATCCTCGATTCACTCGTCACCCAGCGGGCGGCCGAGTACGAAGGCTTTGGCGTCACCCCCGAAGCCCTCGACATGATCGCCGACCGCATGCCGGTCTCGGGTCGCGAACTCGACGGCGCGCTCAGTCAGGTGTTTGCGGAATGGCTGAACGGGGAGGGCGCGGTGTCGCTCGATCAGGCCGAAGAGGCGCTGCGCTCCAAACTGCCGGATCGCGAGCGTCGCGTGACGGTCGACATGATCAAGGCCGCCGTGGCCAGGCACTACGGCATGACGGTCGCGGAGCTCCTGCGCAAGACGCGCGAAAAAGCTGTGTCGCATCCGCGCCAGATGGCGATGTATTTGTCGACCAAGCACACGACGCTGTCCTTGCCGAATATTGCAAGGTTGTTTGGCGGATATGACCACACGACAGTTCTTTACGCAAAGCGCAAAGTCGCCGACCTGCTGCTGACTTGCACGCACACGCAACGGGACGCGGAGCAGGTCGTCAAGCTGTTGCGTCAGCCGACCTGAACGCCCACCAGCCCTTGTCGGCGCGGGCTTCCGCAACCGATGGGTTCTGCTAACCTTGACGCCCGTGCGACGTGAGTCGCGCGGGCGTTTCGCTATATGGCGGGGCGTGTCTCAGGGTCCCTGGAAATGGTTGCCACATGCGGTTGACGATCGAGCGCGCCGCGCTCCTCAAGGCGCTCACCCACGTCCAAAGCGTCGTCGAACGGCGCAATACCATCCCGATCCTGTCCAATGTCCTGCTGACGGCGCAGGACAACGCCTTGCGCCTGACCGCGACCGACCTCGACATCGAGATCGCCGAGAACGCCTACGCCGACGTGGAGCGCCCCGGCGCAACCTCGGCGCCGGCGCAATACCTCTACGACTTCGTGCGCAAGCTCCCGGACAAGGCGGCGGTGAAGTTCGACCTCGGCGGCGACGATCCGCGGCTGTCGGTGTGGGCGGGCAAGGCGCGCCTGAACCTGCCTGTGCTGCCGGCGCAGGATTTCCCGCTGATGCCGGTCGATGCGCTGGCCACGCGATTCGAGATTCATCCCACCGATCTGAAGCGCCTCATCGACAAGACGCGCTTTGCGATCTCGACCGAAGAGACGCGCTATTATCTGAACGGCATCTACCTCCACACCGTCGCGCAGGAGGGAAAGCCCGTGCTCCGCGGCGTCGCGACGGACGGCCACCGTCTCGCGCTCGCCGATACGCCCGCGCCCGACGGCGCGCAGGGCATGCCGGGCGTCATCGTGCCGCGCAAGACGATCACCGAATTGCGCCGCCTGCTCGACGATGCGAGCGGCTCGGTGGAGATCGCGGCGTCGGATCAGAAGATCCGCTTCCAGATCGGCGATGCGGTGCTGACGTCGAAGCTCATCGATGGTTCGTTCCCGGAATACGCGCGCGTCATCCCGAAGAACAACACCAAGATACTGCGCGTCGAGAACGCGGCCTTCCGCGAAGCGGTGGACCGCGTGTCGACGGTTTCCGCCGAGCGGTCACGTTCCGTGAAGATGGCGCTCGACGGCGATCGCCTGACGCTCACCGTGAACAACCCCGACGCCGGCCTCGCGACGGAAGATGTGATCGCGGAATACGATTCCGAGCCGATGGAGATCGGCTTCAATGCGCGCTACCTGCTCGACGTCGCCGATCAGATCGAAGGCGACTCCGCGCAGTTCGAGTTTGCGGACTCCGGCTCGCCGACGCTCGTTCGCGACGAGAAGGATGCGGACGCGCTCTTCGTGCTGATGCCGCTGCGCGTGTGATCACGCCGCGTCTGTGGTGCGCGCGGCTGACGCTGGCGGATTTCCGCAGTCACGCGGCGCTCGCTGTCGAACTCGACGGGCGCCCGGTTTGCCTCCACGGCCCCAACGGCGCCGGCAAGACCAACATTCTCGAAGCGCTCACCATGCTTGCGCCGGGCAGGGGATTGCGCGGCGCGGCGCTGATGGACGTGGCGCGCGGCGGTGCGGAGGAGGCCGTCGATCGCGCGCGTCCCTGGGCGGTGTCGGCGCGCATGGTGGTCGATGGCGACGATCTCGCGCTCGGCGCCGGCGCCGAACGCACCGATGCAGGGGTGAAGCGCATAGCGCGGCTCAATGGACGCGCAGCCACCGCCGGCGATCTCGCGCGCGCCGTGCGCATGACGTGGCTCACGCCGGCGATGGATCGACTGTTTGCAGGACCGGCAGGCGATCGCCGCCGCTTCTTCGATCGCCTCGTGCTCGGGCGTGCGCCGGAGCACGGACTGGCCGCCGTCGCTTACGAGCGCGCGATGCGTGATCGCCAGCGCCTGCTCAACGAGCAGAGCCGCGACGGCGCGTGGTTCGGCGCGCTGGAACGGGAGATGGCGGCGCATGCGTGCGCCATCGCGGCGGCGCGCCTGGAGACGCTGGAACGATTGCAGGAAACCATCGACTCGCGACCCGAGGGCGCATTTCCGAAGGCCCGCATGGCGCTTGAAGGTGCGCTGGAAGCGGCGTTCGCCGAAGGCCGCGCCAGCGCGGATATCGAGGATGAGTTCATCGCCACGCTCGCCCGAGGTCGCGCACGTGACGCCGCTGCGGGACGCACGCTGGACGGCCCGCACCGCAGCGACCTGCTCGTGCGTCACGCGCCCAAGGACATGCCCGCCGCGCACTGCTCCACCGGCGAACAGAAGGCTCTGCTGCTCGGCCTGATCCTGGCGCATGGCCGCGCGCTGGCGGAGGATCCGGGCGCCGGGCCCGCGCTGCTACTGCTCGACGAAGCCGCCGCGCACCTCGATCCCATGCGCCGTGCAGCGCTGTTCGACGAACTGCTCGCGCTGCCGGGCCAGGCATGGCTCACCGGCACCGAACCCGCGTTGTTCGATGCTTTCGGCGCGCGCGCGCAGATGATTGCGGTGGGGGAGGGATGACGTTGATTGCCGGCGGTTGCCTTTGCGGCGCGGTGCGGTTCGAGGCGGATGCCCCGCCGCTTTCCGTGGTCTGGTGCCATTGCGCCAGCTGTCGTCGCCAGACGGGTGCGCCGGCGACGGTCTATGCCGACTTCAGGCGCGACGTTGTGCGCTTTCAGGGCGCCGAACCGACCCGTTTCCGCTCCTCGCCGGGCGCCTTGCGCGGGTTCTGCGCCCGTTGCGGCTCCACCCTCAGTTTCGAGGGCGAAAACCTCCCCGAGATGATCCACATCCACGTCGGCGCGCTCGATAATCCGGGTGATTTTCCGCCCACCGAAGAGGTGCATACGGAAGGGCGTCTCGCCTGGTTCTGTCGGGCTGCGGAAGGCGAACAATAGGCCCATTCGCCGCTGCCCAAATCGGCTGTTTTTCAGGACATTTCGGCCCGGAACGCCTACATAGAACACACAGTTTTCCGGACGATTCGAGACCATGACAGCTCCCGCGCCGACACCCGCCTACGACGCCGATTCCATCAAGGTTCTCAAGGGCCTGGATGCGGTCCGAAAAAGACCAGGAATGTACATTGGCGACACGGATGACGGGTCCGGGTTGCATCACATGATCTACGAGGTCGTCGACAACGCGATCGACGAGGCTTTGGCGGGCCACGCCAAGCATGTGCATGTGATTTTGCACCCCGATGGGTCGGTGGAAGTGACCGACGACGGACGCGGGATTCCGACGGATATCCACCCCAGCGAAGGCATTTCCGCAGCCGAGGTCATCATGACCCAACTGCATGCCGGCGGTAAGTTCGACCAGAATTCCTACAAGGTCTCCGGCGGCCTCCACGGCGTCGGCGTCTCGGTCGTCAACGCGCTGTCGGAGTGGCTCGACCTCACCATCTGGCGCGACGGCAAAGAGCACGCCATGCGCTTCCGCCACGGCGACGCGGAAGCCCCGCTGGCGCTCAAGGGCGACGCCAATGGAAAACGCGGCACCGGCGTGCGCTTCCTCCCGTCCACCGCCACGTTCACGATGGTCGAGTTCGACCGCAAGACCATCGAGCACCGCCTGCGCGAGCTCGCCTTCCTCAATTCCGGCGTGCGCATCGTCTTCAAGGATCTGCGCGGCCCCGAGCCGTTCGAGGAAATCCTCTACTACGAGGGCGGCGTGCGCGCGTACGTGCAGCACCTCGACCGTTCGCGCACCGCGCTCATCCCCGACGCTATCTATGTCGACGGCGATCGCGACGGCATTTCCGTTGAAGCCTCGCTGCAGTGGAACGACGGCTACCACGAGACGATGCTCTGCTTCACCAACAACATCCCGCAGAAGGATGGCGGCACGCACCTTGCGGGCTTCCGCGGCGCGCTTACCCGCGTCGTCACGAAATACATGCAGGACTCAGGTCTCGCGAAAAAGGAAAAGGTCGACATCACCGGTGACGACGCGCGCGAAGGCCTCACATGCGTGCTCTCGGTGAAAGTCCCCGATCCGAAATTCTCGTCGCAGACCAAGGAAAAGCTCGTCTCGTCCGAGGTGCGCCCCGTCGTCGAAAGCGTGATCCACGAGGCGCTGTCGCAGTGGTTCGAGGAAAATCCGCAACACGCCAAGGGCGTGATGTCGAAGATCATCGAGGCGGCGTCGGCGCGTGAAGCGGCGCGCAAGGCGCGCGAATTGTCCCGCAAGAACAAGGGGTTGGACGTCGCCTCTCTGCCTGGCAAACTCGCCGACTGTCAGGAAAAAGACCCGGCGAAATCAGAACTCTTCATCGTCGAAGGGGACTCCGCAGGCGGCTCCGCCAAGCAGGGCCGCAATCGCGAGAACCAGGCCGTGCTGCCGTTGCGCGGCAAGATCCTCAACGTCGAACGCGCGCGCTTCGACCGCATGCTTGCATCAGATCAGGTGGGTACGCTCATCACGGCTCTTGGAGCGGGAATAGGTCGGGACGAATTCAACATCGACAAATTGCGCTATCATAAAATTATAATCATGACGGACGCCGATGTGGACGGCGCACACATCCGCACGCTCCTGCTCACGTTCTTCTATCGCCAGATGCCGGAGCTGATCGACCGCGGCCACATCTACATCGCCCAGCCGCCGCTCTATCAGGCCACGCGCGGCAAGTCCTCGCGCTACCTCAAGGACGACGCCGAGATGGACGCCTACCTCATCGAGGAAGGCACCAAGGATGCGGTGCTCACCACCTCCACCGGCGTGCAGATCGGCGGCGAGGACCTGAAGCGCCTCGTGCGCGAGGCCGCCGGCGTGAAGCAGCTCTGCCAGCGCCTCAACCAGCGCGCGTCGGCCTCAACGCTCGAACAGTCATCGCTCGCCGGCGCGCTCGCGCAGGGCGCCACGGACGTCCACGCCCAGAACGCCGCCGACCGCCTCAACGCGCTCGCGGAAGAAGGGGAGGCCACATGGACCGGCCGGTTCGACCCCGATCACGCGCTCATTCTCGAGCGCGTCGTGCGCGGCGTCGCCGAGCGCGTGGTGATGGACACGAGCCTCCTCAACGCCGCCGACACGCGCCGCCTCGCCGAACGCGCGGCCGCGCTCATGGAAACCTATGCCGGCCACGGCAAGCTCACGCGCGGCAATGACGATATCCCGGTCTATGGCCCGCTCTCGCTGCACGAAGCCGTGCTCGACGCCGGCCGCAAGGGCATCAAGATCCAGCGCTACAAGGGTCTCGGCGAAATGAACGCCGAACAGCTCTGGGAAACCACGCTCGACCACGAAGTCCGCACGCTGCTGCAGGTCCGCGTCGATCACGCCGACGAAGCCGACGAAATGTTCTCGCGCCTGATGGGCGATGTGGTGGAGCCGCGACGCGACTTCATCCAGGAGCACGCGCTGGAAGCGGATGTGGATGTGTAGAGATTCGCGTGAAAAAGGCGTTTGAGTTCATCAAGGACTTCGCTTGGCCGTTGGGCTGATTTTCGGCGCCTACGCGGTCGTCATGCGATTCGTTCAGCCCGACGACAAAGTTTCGGTTGAAGTATTTGCGGCGGTCCTGGCGGCGTACACCGCATTGCTGGTCACTCTTGCTGGCTATCTCGTGCGAGAAATTCCGAAGGAAGATTCGAGGCTTAAAATTGAGGCCGTGCGAGAGAAGGGGCACCTTTTCCTCATCCAGAAGAACGAAGTTCTGGGGCAGGACATGGGCGCAATCGTCTATTTTCGAGAGGGAAAGTACGAGCGACGAATTGGCTTCGGGCGTGTTCAGACAGTTCAAATGGACGGAAAAGTGCAGTTGGTCGTTGAGTTCGTAGATACTCTTGAGCCTGATCTAGTCATGCGTATCGCGGAGAACGAAGAAGCGGTGCGATCAAACCTAATCATTCGTGCTGGCATCATTATGATGAGTCCGAACGGAGGCTCGGGTGAAGGACCTGTATAATCTCAGGGTGGCCAAGACTCTGACAGACTATGATATTGTGCTCAATGCGGGGGAAGCTGACGGCGTAAAGGTCGGTATGACGTTCGTTGTATTCAGTATCGGCGACGAAATTGTCGATCCAGATACCGGGGAGTCGCTCGGCCATCTCGAGATTGTGAAAGGTCGTGTGCGCGTCAGCCACGTGCAGGCAAAGATCAGTACCGCGCGATCAAACGAAACTTTCGAGCGTCGAGTTCCGCGAGGCACCGCTGTTGAGCAAATCCTCGGCACGCGACCAGCAGACTACGTCACAGCGACAAAGATATTGGATGGCGTGCAGGTGGGCGATTTCGTTCGCCGCACCAGCTAGGCTGTCTTTTTTCCGGGAAACGAATAAGCGCACTAGATCTCAGCATTTTCGGTTGCATTCATAGCGCATCGAGAAATGTGCGGTTGAACTCCGTTCACGCCCATCGCACGCGTCGGGCCTCCCACTTCAGTTTCTGTTCTGCCCAGCTTCAGTTCCTGAACTGGTTCACACGTGCGTGCTGCGCGACATCTCAGGGGCGATACGGCGCGCATGTCGCGTGCCGGTCGCTTCATGAGAGCCAGTACAATGCGTCCCCACTTCTTCCGGTCGCGGATCACCAACCTGCTGTTGAGCGCCGCCATCGTGTGCGTCGTCATGGCGCCGTTTTTCGACATGGCGGGCGCGATCATGGCCTGATGTCGCAATCGTCGGGGCTGGGGGAGGGCCTTGCCGTCACGGCGCCGCTTGTGGCGCGGCGGCGGCGCTGCTCAAATCGGCGCACGAAAATGAAGGAAGCGCCCGTGACATATGACAAAGTGGTTCTCGGTCGCCGCTCCATCCGCGGCTATCTCAAGAAGCCCGTGCCGAAGGCGCTGATCCGCGAGGTTCTGCAGGTCGCCATGCGCGCGCCCACCTCGCTCAACACGCAGCCGTGGAATTTCTACGTCTGCACGGGCGCGGTGCTGGATGCGATCCGCAAGGGCAATACCGAGCGCATGGTCGCCGGCGTGCCGGAGTCGCGCGAATTCCGCATGGGCGGCGCCTATGAGGGCGCGCACCGGGAACGTCAGATCGGGATTGCGAAGCTCCTGTTCGCGGCGATGGGAATCGAGCGCGACAACAAGGAAAAGCGCCAGGACTGGGTGCTGCGCGGCTTCCGCCAGTTCGATGCGCCGGCCTGCATCGTCGTCACCTATGACCGCTCGATCCTCGGCAGCGACATCGCGCCGTTCGACTGCGGCGGCGTGGCCAACGCCATCGTGAACGCCGCATGGGCGCGGGGCTTGGGCTGCGTGATCAACAGCCAGGGCATCATGCAATCGCCCGTCGTGCGCGAGCACGCGAAGATCCCCGACGACCAGGTCATCCAGACCTGCATCGCCATCGGCTGGCCCGATGAAACTTTCCCCGCCAACGCGGTGGTGTCGGAGCGCAAGAGCGTGGACGAAGCCGCGACCTTCGTGGGGTTTGAGGAGTAGCTCCAGAGGTCGGTCCAGGACCGCCGGCGCCCTCGCCGGCATACGGCGTTCCAGCCGCTCAAGATCCCTCGGGACGTTCGACTTTGCCGGCGGGGGCGCCGGCGGTCCTCGTCATCCAGATCTGTGCTACGCTGCTCCCTCAAAAGGGTGGGGGCCATGTCGATCATCGGACACGCCGGATGGCGGTCGCGCGGATACCTTCCGCATTGCGACAATGCTGGTCTTGTGCAGCACGTTGTATTTGGCCTTCACGATGCATTGCCCGCACACGTTCCCTTCGAAAGTGATGACCAACTGGACGAAGGCCATGGCGCTTGTCTGCTGCGTGATGGCGATTGCGCCGACATCGTCGAGCGTGTGCTGTTGAAGGCGGACGCTTCGCAATATCGGCTCGTCGCGTGGTGCGTGATGCCCAACCATGTGCATGTGGTCTTCGAGCAAATGGCCGGGCGCCTGCTTGGACGTGCCGTGCAGGAGCTGAAATCGGTCAGCGCGCACCGGATCAACAAGCAGCTGAGCCGAAAAGGCGCCGTCTGGCGTCGAGAGTATTTCGATCGTTACATGCGCGACGGCGACCATCTGGTTCAGACCGTGCGGTACGTCGAGGCAAATCCGGTAAAGGCTGGACTTGTCGAGAACGTGATGGACTGGCCTTTCTCTTCGGGCTCATACTCGGCGCGAAAGCTTGGCGATTAGGACCGCCGGCGCCCCGCCGGCAAAGTGGATCGTCCTGATACAGCGCCAGTCGTTTGAACACCGCATGCCGGCGAGGGCGCCGGCGGTCCCTATTTCGGATCTCAGATGAAGGAGCCCCCCATGCGCATGATCGTCGCCGCTCTCGCCACGTTGACGCTCGCCGCCTGTGCGACGAAGGCGGAAATACCCGCCGGCCCGCCGTCGCTGGTGGAAGGGGTGGGCAGCGCGCCGCCCGCGCAGGCGCGCTTCTATTCTGCGTGCATCATCTACGCCGCCGCGCAAGGCAATGTGGACCGCATCGGCAACACGCTGCGCTATCGCTGCGGCGGCGCGCCCGCGCAGGCGTTCTATGACGGGCTCGCCGCCTACAGCGCCGAAATCGGCTCGGAGCTGCAGGGCGAAGGCCGCACCTATCGCGTCACGCAGAAACTGCAGAGCGATCTCGGCGGCGTCGACTTCTGCTTCCGCGACGCGGCGGGCGCCTATGGCTGCACCGTGGTGCTGAACGTCGGCGCGTTCCTGGCGAAGTAGCCGCCGAAAATAGGGGGAGAAAGGCCCCCAAATAGGGGGATTTAGCCGCCGCAATCCGACCGGGTTGCGGACGCGGTCATCATGACGATCGGATCAATCCGGAAGGATCGTCATGGAACACACACACGAAGACAACACACAGCACCACACCAGCCCCCGGAGCGCGGGCTTGCCCGCGAGTCCGGGGCCCATCAAAACGGGCGGAGCGCCGTCCGGCACTGAGCCCGCCACGCCGGATATTCCGGGTATCGAAGTGCCCGTGAAGCTCATCGGCGTAAAGCCGGGCAGACCCTATGGCGCCGCCGTCTGGGCTGAAGTGCGCGCCGCCTACGAAGCCGGCAAGATCGCGACCGACATCGCACCGCGCTACGGCATGGCGCCGGGCACCATCTACACGCGCGCCTCCAAGGAATCGTGGACGCGCACGAAGAGCCCCGTGACCACTGAAAAGCTTCTCGACTCCATGAGCGCGCACGCCGCGCGCGCGATCGTCGTCGAGTTGCGCGACGTGACGTTCGACATCTGTCGGGCATTCTCCGTGCTGCACGATCGCATCGTCGCCGTTTCGGAACTGAAGAAGCGCAAGCGCTCGTGGCAGGTTCTCTCGCCCGAGGCGGAGCAGCAGTTGATCGCCCGCTTCAAGAAGGGCGCGACGGCGGCGTCGCTGGCGCCTGACTATGGCCTCACGGAAGCGGGCGTGCGCGGGATTCTCAAGAAGCATGGCGTGTCGCGGCGCGGCCAGCCGCGCCAACCCGTCGACCTGCCGCCCGAACTGCCGCCGCCGCCGCCTCCGCCGCCATGGGAGGAGATGGCGCACGACGCACAGAAAGCGCCCGACGGCGCGTGGCGCACCTGGCTCTTCCAGGGCGGTCGCGGCGCGGGGAAGACACGCGCTGGCGCCGAATGGTTCGACGCATTGGCGCGCGCGACGCCGAAGGGCATATTCGCCCTCGTCGGCGCGACCTATCACGACGTGCGCGAGGTGATGATCGACGGGGAATCCGGGCTGATGAATCTCGGTCGCGGCGATCCGCCATACTACGAGGTCGCACGCCGACGCTTGCGCTACACGAATGGCGCCGTGGCGTTCGCATACTCTGCGGAGGAGTCGCGCCGCTTGCGCGGCCCGCAATTCCACGGCGCGTGGGCCGATGAGTTCTGCGCGTGGAACAAGCCGTCGCACACGCTCTCCAATCTCCGCCTCGCGCTCCGTCGCGGCCCCGATCCGCGTCTCGTCATCACGACGACGCCGAAGGCCATTCCCGAACTGCGCGCGCTGCATGGCGAGAAGGGGTGCGTGATCACCCGCGCGGGCTCTGTCGCGAACGCAGACAATCTCTCGCCCGCCTTCATCGAGCATCTGCGCGACATCTACGGCGATACGCCGCTCTCGCGGCAGGAACTCGACGGCGTGATGCTCGACGATGCGCCCGGCGTGATGTGGACGCACCAGATGCTGCGCGATTGTCGCGGCGCCACGCCGGTTGCGTTCGAGCGCGTGATCGTCGCCGTCGATCCGCCGGCCGGCACGGGCGGTTCGGCGTGCGGGATCATCGTGGCCGCGCGGCGCGAGGGGCGGGGCTATGTGCTGGCGGATTATTCCGTGCGCGATCTCTCGCCGCTCGGCTGGGCGCGACGCGTCTGCGAGGCCGCGCGCGACTACAACGCAGACGCCATCGTCGCGGAATCCAACCAGGGCGGCGACATGGTGCGCGCGACACTCGCAGGCGCGAGCCCCGTGTGCGGCATCGAACTCGTGCGCGCGTTCGCATCGAAGACGTTCCGCGCGGCGCCCGTATCGATGCTCTACGAACGCGGCCGCATCACCCACTGCGGCGATTTCGCGGAGCTTGAAGAAGAGATGATGGCCATGTCGCGCGACGGCATATCGCTCAACCGCAACGTCGGCGGCGACCGCGTGGACGCGCTCGTCTGGGCGCTCTCGCACCTCCTGGTGGACGTGATGCCCGCGCCGCAGTGGCGGGTGCGACGGTTGTGAGCGCCGTGGTTGCTTTTTCCTTCTCCCCCTCGCGGGGGAGAAGGGTTTTCCAAGCCCGCTACTTCCCCGCCGCAAACGCCGTCAGCTCCGCGACCAATGCGGGCGCATCCGCTTGCGTCGCCGGATTATAGATCCCCGTCGGCGTTTTCGGTTCGCTCGCGTGACGTCGCGGCGCGCGGAAGGTGCGGCCGCCGTCGCGCGTCGCATAGCTCGCCCACACGGTGCGGGGCGTTTCGTTGTTGGCGTCGACAGTGGCCGCCGCGACCAGCGCGCCACGTCCGCGCACGTCGATGTTGAGGCCTTTCACTTCGTAGAACTCGCCGTTCCACGATGGTTCATTGATGTAGCGGAAAGGCAGCGTCGCGCATGTCGATGTCGCGAAATCATCGACCGTCTTCACCACGGTGAACGACTGCCCCGGATCGCCGACCTGGCGCTGCGTGACGACAACGATGCCGGTCGCGGCGACGAACACGCCGACTTCGTTCTCCCAGTTCTGCGGCACGATCGCGCGCCAGCCGTCGGCGCGCTTGAAGAACAGCACCGTGCCGCTCGCGGCTTCGGCTTCTTCCTGCGGCTCGCGCATGTAGCTGAGATTGCCGATGAGCACGTCGTTGCGCCCGCCGAGCGCCTTGAGGCCCGACTGCGCTGCGTCCGCCACGAGACGCGCCGTGACGGGACGATCCATGCCGCACGCGACATCTTCCTCATCGACGGCGAGCGCGGGCGGCGTGAATGCAAAGAACGCGAGCGCCGAAGCGGCGGCGATGGAGAGTGCGGCGAACTGCATGATGGGCCCCGACTTCTGTGTGTGCGGCGCCTGTTGTGGTGCGCGAGCGCGGCGGAAAAGCGGCGCGCTGCATCGTGAAAATTGCGACGGCGTCTTAGCCGGATTCACGCTTGACGGGCGTGTGCGGCATGTGAGTTACTTCGCGTGCGGAAGTACTCGGCGACACGCCCGCCCTGATATGTCAGCTCTGCTGCAACACGCGAACGGGCCCGGCAAGTCGCCTCGTAGTCTTCCTGCCCAAAACTGAAAGACGACGCCACGACAGATGGCGGGTAGGTCTCCAAGGTTGGCCGGCGCACCCATGGCGCTTCAGCAAAAGCGGTGTTTGCGGGCACAAATCATGAACCAATACTGGAACGGTCGGCATAGACCACGAGCCGCCACGGCGACTTCTCCGTCGCGTTCACGGGCCAGCAGGTGACGAGCGCGAGCTGTTCGCCCGCCGCGTCGGGATAGAGGCGCGAATTGTCGAAGCGCACGACCTCGCGGCGCGTGACGGTGTAGTCGAAGCGCGCGCCGTCGCGCATGGTGACGCGTACGTTGTCGCCGGCGGCGAGATCGCCCAGTGCGCGGAACGCGGCGTTGCGGTGGCCAATGAAGATCGTCACGCCGGCCTCGCCCGGTTTGCGGTCGGGCCAGAGTCCCGGCGCGAGCGCGAGCGCGCGGGGTTTGACGTTGTCGACGGCGATGATCGGCGCGGCGCCTTCGAGGGAAAGTGCGGCGTAGGCTTTCGCCGGCGCGCCGGGCCAGGGCGTCGCGTCGTCGCGCTCGAACGCCTGCGTCAGGAATGCGCGCGTCAGCGGTCCGCGCGCGGCGCGATAGCTCACGTCCACCAGGATGGTCGCCGCGACCACTGCCGCCGCCGCGACCGCCAGTCTTCGCATCGTGACGCCGGCGCGCGTCCGCGTCCGCGTCAGCGCCATGCCGAGAAGCGCGCCCGCAAACGATGCGCACGCATCGAATGCCGACGCCTCACGGCCGTAGGGCATGACGCCTTGCGCGACTTCGATCGCCACGGCCACGCCCGCCCAGAACGCAAGCGCGCGCCACGACGGCGTCCCACGAGCACTCAGGGCGCCCGTCATCCCGCCGATCACCGCCAGCGTCGCGAACGCGCCGAAGTGCAACGCCTTGTCCGACAGCCCGCCGCTCGCCGCGCCGCCGGGCGCGAGCGCGTAGGCGCTTACGGCGGCAAGCGCGATCCAGAAGAGGGCGCGCCATCGGGACGGCAAGGGCGCATCGAGAACCCTCACGCCGCGCGTCGCTTCCACGCCGCGATACCGAGCACGCCAAGCGCGAGCGCGAGCGGCAGGAAAGGCGCGAGCGGCGCTGGTTCGCCGCCGTCGGGGATGATGATGCCGCCAGGCGGCGTCGGCGATGTCGGCGCGCCGGGTGCGGGGACGGGTGCGGGGACGGGCGCGGGGGTTGGTGCAGGCGGCGGCACGGGCGCAGCACGTCCCGGCGGAAGCTTCGTCGCATCGCCGCCGAAGCGGACATACGCCTCCCGCATCTTGCCGTCATAATTGTACACGACGTATGGCGGGCCGTTGTAAACGCGGGCGAAGCCCTCGAAGTCCAGGCGTTGCAGCTCATCGAGAATGTTGCTCCCGATGGCGAATGCGATCAGCGAGCGATACTGCGCGACATCGGACTTCATCATCTCTGCCACAAATTCCGTCGCAGAGCCGTAGCCAACGGCGCGGAAATTCTGTCCGAGAATCTGAAAGCTGCCCCAGCTCGTCGCAGAGACGGCTGCTTCGGGATCGAGCGCGTAGGCTTCACGCAGCTGTGCCCAGCGACCGTCCTGGGTGCGCGGATAGCGCGAAGAGTCCCATCGCGCATACGAGACGTTTGGATTCGACACGTCAAAGCGCCGCTGCGTGTGGCGCGAGAACAGGTGCGGCTCGAACAGGATAATCGGGCGCCCGTTGGCGTCAAAGCCGCCACGCGGCCCGGATTCGACTTGCGCCACCGCGAGCAGGGTGGCGGGTTCGAGATTGTATTGTGCGGCGAGTTGGTGAAGCTCCGCCCCCGTCGCCGGCGCGGGGTTCGACACGGTCAGCCTGTCGAGATAGGAGGCGCGACATTGCTGCGCCGCCGTCTGCGCCTGGGTCGCCACTTCGCCGACGGGTATGAGCGCTGCGAGATCGAGCAGGGCCTGACAGTCGCCGGCGTTTCCGGCGAGTTTTGCGCGGTTGAGCATGCGGGTGGCGTCGGCTGCAGTCCGAGCGAAGGGCCTCGAGACGACAGGCGGTGGAGCTGACGGAGCTGACGGAGTGGTCACCGGCGTCAGCAGGCCCTCATCTCCCGCAATATACACCGGCGCGCGGCCCAGCAGCGCCGTCACGAACGGGCGCTGCACTTGTCCAGTCAATTCCATCGTGCGTTCGGTCACGCCGCCTGCAACCAGCCGCACGTCCACGCCGCGCGTGGGCAGTTCGGCGACGAGCGCGCGCGCGAACGGGCTGTTGGCGTCGGTGGGCAGGCCGTCGCTGGCGGTGGCGCCCGGTTCGGTCGCGTACATCACCAGCATGCCGTTCGGCAGTGCGGCCTGGTTGATCGGCGCGAGGCCCGCGCCCTGATTGCCGGAGCGCACTGGTGCGCCCGCGCCAAGGCGGATCGCGCGTTCGAACGGATTGTTGCGGCAGGCGTCGAGGATCAGCACTTTCGTCGTCGCGCCGCCCATGGCGGTCAGCAATCTGTCCAGCGGGACGGTCTGGTCCACCAGGTCTTCGGGCTTTGATATGTCGGCGCCGAGGGGGATCAGCCAGTTCGTGCCATGCACCTCCATGCCGTGGCCGGCGAAATAGACGACAGCGATGCTTGAGCCGTCGGCGACGCGGCGGAATTCGCGCAAGGTGCGCAAAAAGGCGTCGATGTTGAGATCCGTCGCCTCGACGACGGTGGCGAAGCCGGACGCACGCAGGCTCTGCGAAATGGCTTTCGCGTCGCGCACCGGGTTCGTGAGCGGTCCGAGAACGCCATAGGTCTGGTTGCCGATCACGAGCGCCACGCGGCGGCCGTCGCCGCTCGGCGCGGGCGCCTGGGCGGAGGCCGGAATGGCGCAGGCGGCGAAAAGTGCGAACGCGGCGGCTATAGCCTTGAACAAGGTCATCGCGTGTCTCCCCAATCGCGTTCCATTAACCACCGGGACCTGTTGCTTGCAAAGGGGAAGCGGTCAGCGCGCCTCGTAAATCCCCGCCACGCGCCGTGCTTCCTTCGCGATGGCGGCGCGCAGTTCGGGCGGGGCCGTCACTTCGATCTCGGCGCCGAGGCGCAGGAGCTGCAGCGCGGCGTAGGCGTGACCCTCAATGGGTATTTCGCCCTTGATCCAGCCGTCGGGACTGCAGGGCCGGTGCTTCGTTTCCAGCGCTTGCGCCGCGACGGGGCTCACGTCGCGCAGCATCTTCATGCCCTCGGGCGAGATCTTCACGACGGCGCGATCGCGCAGGAGCCGCGCCTCGAACGCCTTCGCCCATGTCTTCCAGAAGCGCGCGAGATCGAAACGCGCCGGGCGGCGGAAGGATTTTTCCCCGACCTCGAGGTCCTGGATGTTGGAGACGCGATAGGTGCGCGGCTGGCCCTTCACCGCCGCGACGAGATACCAGATGCCGCCCTTCAGCACGAGGCCGAGCGGATCGACATCGCGGGTGACGATGTCCTTCCAGCTTTCATAGCGGATGGTGATGCGCCGCTCGCTCCACACCGCGCCCGCGAGCGCGGGGAGAATGTCGAGCGGCTCGGCGCGCGCGTACCAGTTCACCGGATCGAGATGGAAGCGCTGCGCGACGCGCGTGGCGCTCGCGCCGGAATCGGGCGGCAGGCTGGCGAGCATCTTCAGCTGTGCGGCCGCTGCTTCCGCGCCGATGCCGAGGTCGGCCGCCGCTGTGCCGACGCCCGCGAGCAGAAGCGCATCCGCTTCGGCGGGCGTGAATCCGGTGAGCCGCGTGCGCCAGCCGTCGAGCAACTGGAAGCCGCCCGCGCGGCCGCGCTCGGCATAGACGGGCACGCCTGCGGCGCTGAGCTGGTCGATGTCGCGATGGATCGTGCGGACGGAGACCTCGAATTCCGCCGCCAGCGCCTCGGCGCTGAGCCGCCCGCGCATCTGCAGGAGGATGAGGATGGAGAGGAGGCGGGAGGCGCGCATGGGGTCTCACATCGCGCGTTGAGAACCCCCGCCCCCTCGCGGGGCGGGGGCAGGGGGTGGGGGGGCAGAGCGAACGCTCAAGCGCTGGCGTTTTGTCGAGACGCGCTCGCTCATGCTTTCAGATTCATGCACCCGTCGCACCACCGTCCCCCCACCCCCGGCCCCGCCCCGCGAGGGGGCGGGGAGTTTTCGGTCCCTCCCTAATACATGACATCAGATGTCATGTATCCCCCCGTACAACCCGACCCATGAGCACAGAACACGATTTCGACTTCCTCATCGGCGCCTGGCGCGTCGATCATCGCCGCATGAAGCAGCGCCTCGCGGACTGCACGGACTGGGAGACCTTCGCGGGCGCCTGCACCGTGGCGAAGACGCTCGGCGGGCAGGGCAACTGGGACGACAACATCCTGCATCTGCCGTCCGGCAGCTACCGCGCCAAGGCGTTCCGCGCGTTCGATCCGCTCACGCGCACATGGGCGATCTGGTGGCTGGACGCGCGCAGTCCGCACGCGCTCGATCCGCCGGTGATCGGATCGTTCGTCGACGGCGTCGGCACGTTCGAATGCGGCGACACATTCGAGGGCCGCCCGATCCGCGTGCGCTTCCAGTGGTCGCGCACGGATACGGCGTCGCCGCGCTGGGAGCAGGCGTTCTCGCCTGATGGCGGCAGGAGCTGGGAGATCAACTGGGAGATGGATTTCCATCGTCTCGAGAATGGGGGAGCACTGACATGAACCAGGACCGGCGCAATATTCTCAACGCCGCCGCAGGCGCCATGCTCGCCGGCGCCGTCGCCCCTGCAGTTGCGCAAGAACCGGCGGCGCCCAGCAAGGCAGGCGAGTTCGATTTCCTCAACGGCGAATGGCGTATTGCACACCGTCGCCTGAAAGCGCCGGGCGAATGGGACGTGTTCGACGGCGAGGCGACCTGCTGGTCGATCCTCGGCGGCGTCGCCAGTGTCGAGGAGTTGCGGATACCCGCGCGCAATTTCGCCGGCATGGGCCTGCGCACGCTCGACCAGACCAATCACGTCTGGATGGATTACTGGATGAACGCGAAGGTCGGTCTCGTCGGCGGCGCCGGCACGCCGGGGCGCTTCATCAACGGCGACGGGGTTTTCACGAGCGACGACACGGCTGACGGCAAGCCGATCAAGGTGCGCGGCCTCTGGGACCGCATCACCGGGCGCTCGCATCGCTGGAGCCAGTCGGTCTCGCGCGACGGCGGCGTGACGTGGGAGGACAACTGGCTGATGGAGTGGGTGAAGGTCTAGGGCAGTATCGTTGCCGCACGCGCGAAAGTCGCGTCGGAGATCGTGCGGTTGGTCCGCACGTAGCGCGTGCGGCTGAAGGTATGGACCGGAAACGCCTGGCCCGGCCCGCCGAGTGCGATGTCAGGAATGCCGGTCGAGGCGTTGGGCAACAGCGCGATGTAGCCTTGCCCGTTGAAGATCACGCTGAAGTCAGTGCGCAAGTAGCGCACAACGTACACGTCGCCGGGACCGTCGCCATAGCAGGCCGGCGCGGTCGTCCCTGCGGGGACGACGACGACGAGGTGATTGCCGAGATTGCCGAGATCCACACGCTTCACGTCGAGCGTCACCTTGTCGCCGCAGGCATTCGTCACGCGGCCGTCGGCCTCCGAGCTGAGCTCAAGCAGGGCATTCATCTGCTGGCGCTCGTAGTCGGTCAGGACGACCGCATCGGCATCAGGCTCCTGCGCGGCGGCGAGCGGCGCCATGGCGGCGAGAGCGAAGGCGATCAGGACGGCGCGCATGATAACTCCAGCTGGATGCGTGATGTTCATCGGGATTTCAGCCCGCACAAGCGCTAACCGTCAAAATGGCGCGCCTACGGCTTCGGTCAGGAACTTGATCAGCGGCTTGGCGTCCGCATAGGCTCCCGCCACGTGATCGACGAACTTCGGATCGCCGGCCTGCGAGATGGTGGCGGTGGTGGTGACGAAGAAGCTCTTCTTCTTCAGGTCGTCGATCATCGGATGATCGGCGGGATAACCCTTCGGCGGACGGGTGAGGGGATCGCCTTCGGAGAGATCGCCGAACGTCTCGACGACGGACGGCGCCGTGCGCGCCTTCTTCCACGCGGGCGTTTTCGCAACGATGGCGTCGCGGATCTTTCCGAGCGTCGGGCTGTCGGGCATCCACACGCCGCCGCCGAAAAAGACCTGGCTCGGTTCGAGGTGGAGGTAGAAGCCCGGCGCGTGCGCGTCCTTGCCGAAGTCATGGCGGAACTGCAGGCCCGCGTGCGTCTTGTACGGCGTCTTTTCCTTGGAAAAGCGTGTGTCGCGATAGATGCGGAACATGGAGCCGCCGGCGGGGCGCGGGTCGGCGACGAAGTGCGGCGAGATCTTCTTCAGGCGCGGCCCAATCGCCTCGATGAAGGCGACGCAGGGCCCGACGACGACCTCCTTGTAGCGCGGCTTGTTGGCCTCGAACCACGCGCGGTCGTTGTTCTTCGCGAGTTCGCGGAAGAAGCCGAAGAAGGTTTTGTCGAAGCCTGTGAAACTCATGGCGGAGCCGCGTCCAGGGAAAGCGCGCGTACAAATGCTTCTGAGTTTGCGGCATCGAGATTGTCAGCCTCAATTTCGAACACGCGCTCGGGTGTTTCGATCGTGAATGCGCCGTTCCCCGATCCCTCAGAGAATCCGATGCGTGATGCACGCGAACCAAGCCCGCTTAGTGCAACGGACTCACCATACTTTGAATAGAATACTTGAAGGTCGTCGAATTGCTTCTGGGCTGTGTGAAGACGGTTGGAAATGTCTTCTTCTGCCAGTGATCCGAGTCTGATGGACTTTGTTCCGTCCGCACTTGTCCAGAGGCATCCTGGTACAAATATGCCTTCGACATCATGTGTTTCGGCGGCGCGCGCTTGCGGCCCCAAAAGCGCTTCTATCGCGCTGGGTTGCGCCACATGGCACCAGACAAGCTGTGCGCTGGAAGGCGGGGCATCTGGAGCTGGTGCGCTACATGAGATTAACAGCGCCGAAGTCACTACCGCCGAGTTGACCCACCTCATTGTCACCGTCCCCCGTAGTCGTTTCTACTGGTAGCTCTTTTCGCCGATCACCCATTGCTTCTGCCACTTTCCCCAGTCGGGGAAGTAGAGATAGATCGCGTTCTCGCTCAGTTCGATGCGCATGCCGGCCTGGCGGCCGTCGTCGCGCAGCGTGATGGTGTCGCCGTCGCGGCTTTCCTCGCGCCAGCGCGCGCCGTCGAGCGCGCCGGTCTTGTCGTTTTCCTCGATCCATGTGCCGGCCGCTTCGCGCACGATGGCGCCGCCGCTCTCAAACGCGACGCGGCGCAGACCCTGAGTTGCTGGCGCTGCTTCTGCGGGCGCGACCGCAGGCGCATTCATGTCGCCCTCGTGCGTCTCGATTTCGGGCGCGGTCGCGGGCGGCGGGGGCAGGGCCGGATCGGGTGCGGTGGTCTCGGCGGTTTCCAGCGGCGTCGAGCCGCCGAGCATGCCGCTCTGGTACGCATACCAGCCGCCGCCCGCGAGCAGCGCCACCAGCACGAGCCCGATGATGAGGCCGCCTGCGCCGCCTTTCTTCTTCGGCGTTTCGTCGATCGATGACGCGACCGCCGCGCGCGGCGCAGCTTTCGGCGTCGCGAACGGCTTGGGCGGCCCGCCCGGCGCGCGTCCGACGAAATGCGCCACAGCTTCCACGGCGTTCCGCCACTCGTGGTCGGCGGTATCGCCTGTCCAGCCGATCAGGCGGCCCGCCTCGATCTGGCGGAATCCGTAGGGAATTTCGACCTCGTCGATCATCAGCGGCAGGAGCACGTTGCGCTGCTTGCCCGCGTCCGCCTCGTCCAGCACCCATTGGCCCGCCACGGAGAGCTTGGACCAGACCACGACGACGCATTTCGCGGTCTGCAAGGCGGCGCCGATCACCTCGCGGTAGGAGCGTCCCGGCGGGATATGGTGGTCCCACCAGACCTCGTAGCCAGCCTGCGCAAGCGCGCGCGCGATCGGCTCGACGCGGCTTGCGTCTTCCTTCTTGTAGCTGATGAAAACGTCCGTCATCGCCTGTTCCCCGCAACGGTCGAGACGATGGCCCGAAGATGGCGCGGACGCAATGAAGGTGGGCCCCGCGCCGATGGCCAGCCGCGCGCGTACGCCCTATGTCCGGGAGCAGAGGCGAGGATCACCCATGACGAACTGGAACGACGCGGGCCGTACGGCGGTCATCACCGGCGGCGCGAGCGGCATTGGTCTGGCGACGGCGGTGCGGTTGCTGGGCCGGGGCATGAACGTGGTCGTCGCCGATCGCGATCAGGCCGCGCTCGACGTCGCGCAGGCGACGCTGCAGGCGGCCGGGGCGGACCGCGTGCTCGCCCGCGTCTGCGATGTCGCCGACGATGCGCAGGTGATCGCGCTGCGCGATGCGGTGCTCGATCGCTTCGGCGGTGTCCATTTCCTGATGAACAATGCCGGCAGCGGCATGGCGCCGGGCCTGCCGTGGGAAAATCTCGAGGCATGGAAGACGCTGTCCGAGATCAATCTCTGGGGCGTCATTCGCGGCTGCCAGGCCTTCATTCCGGCGATGATCGATGCGGGCGCGCGCGGCGTGATCGTCAACACCGGCTCCAAGCAGGGCATCACCAAGCCGCCCGGCAACTGCGCCTACAATCTCTCCAAAGCGGGCGTGCTCGCCTACACCGAGTGCCTCGCGCATGCGCTCCGGCAGATCCCGGACGGCGCGCTGTCGGCGCATCTGCTCGTGCCCGGCTATACGTTCACCGGCATGACTGGCGCGCGTGCGGCGACGAAGCCCGCCGGCGCGTGGACGCCCGACCAAGTCGCAGGCTTCATGTTCGACGCGCTGGAGAAAGGCGACTTCTACATCCTGTGCCCGGACAACGACGTCACGCGCGCGATGGACGAAAAGCGCATCCAGTGGGCGGCCGACGATCTCATCCAGAACCGCCCGGCGCTGTCGCGCTGGCATCCCGACTTCGCCGACGCCTTCGCAAAATACATGGACAGCTAGGGCGTGCGGCCGTTAGTCCGGCGCAAAAGCAGAACAGGGGAGGCAGGCATGCTCAGAACAACTCTCATCGTCGGCGCGGCGTTCATGGCGCTCGCCGCCTGCGAGCCGAAGCCGCCGGAAGCGCCGCCTGCGGCCGAAGCGGCTGTGGCGACCGTCGCCGAGGCCGATACCGAAACCCGCAACGCGCTGCTCACGGCGCTGACAGGCGTGATCGAGTACGAACTCGGCGGTCAGCGCGTCTCGTTCAAGCTTGAGACCGCACGCACGCAGGGCGATTTCGGCTGGGTCCAGGCGACGCCGCTCACGCGTGAGGGCGCGCCGATCGACTGGTCAAAGACGAAGTACGACGAACAGAACCGCGAGGGCATGCTCGACGGCGGCGGCGCGACGCGCGCGCTGCTGCAGAAAGTCAACGGCGTGTGGGAGGTGAAGGCCTTCGACATAGGCTCGACGGATGTGGCGTGGGGCAACTGGCCGACGGAGTACCGCGCGCCGCCGGAGTTGATGGGGCTGAGCGGGGCGACGGAAGAGGCGCCGACGGAGAAGGACGGCTGAACCATCGCGCTCTCCCTTCTCCCCCGCAAGGGGCAGAAGGTGGCCGCGAAGCGGTCGGATGAGGGGGTGAGTCTCAGGATGAAGTTGGACGCTGCGGGCAATCGCCGGGACGCCCCCTCATCAGTCCCTGCGGGACACCTTCTCCCCCTCGCGGGGGAGAAGGGCGGAGGAAGCGTATCTCATTGAATTCGCGCAGCGATCCGGCGTAGCACTCCTGCATGCGCACTCATCTCATCGCCTTGGCCTTCGTCCTCACGGTCGCCACCGCCGCCGCGCAAACCGCGCCGCCGCCCGTCGTGGCGCCCATCCCCGCATCCGTGCAGGCGAACGTGGAGCGCCTTCAGAAGGCCGCGCTCGGCAGCGACCTGGCCTATGACATCGTCGAAGGGCTTACGACGGAGATCGGCCCGCGGCTCGCGGGGTCGGACGCCGAAGCTAGGGCGCGCGCGTGGGCCGTCGCCATGCTGCGGCGCAACGGCTTCCAGAATGTTCGCATCGAGCCGTTCACGATCCCGTACTGGGAACGCAAGGTCGAACGCGCGACGGTCATCACGCCCAACGGGCGCCAGAACCTCGTCGTCGTCGCGCTCGGCGGATCGCCGGCGACGCCCGCCGCCGGCGTGGAGGCGGAGGTCGCGCGCTTTGCATCGATTGCGGCGCTCAACGACGCGGCGCCGGGCGGCGTGCGCGGCAAGATCGTCTTCATCGACGAAACCACGATCCGCACGCAGGACGGCGCGGGCTACGGCGCCGGCGTCGCCAAGCGGGGTCAGTGCGGCATGGCGGCGTATGCGAAGGGCGCGGTCGCGTGCATCATCCGCTCCGTCGGCACGCATTCGCACCGCTTCGCGCACCAGGGCGGCTCCACCACCCCGCGTCCCGCGCCGGCGACGCCGTCCGCAGCCGTGTCGCCGCCCGACGCCGATCAACTCACGCGCCTCCTCGCGCGCGGCGCCGTGCGCGTGAAGCTCGAAATCGCCGTGGAAACGCGCGAGATTGCGCAGTCCGGCAACGTGGTCGGTGAGATCGTCGGCCGCGAACGTCCCGAAGAAATCATCGTCATCGGCGGTCATCTCGATTCATGGGACCAGGGCACCGGCGCCATAGACGACGGCGCGGGCGTCGCGATCACGACTGCAGCGGCGAAACTCGTGCGCGATCTGCCGCGCCGTCCGCGCCGCACGATCCGCGTGGTGCTGTTCGGCGCGGAGGAAACCGGCATTCACGGCGGCACGGCCTACGCGCGCCAGCACGCATCGGAGCTGGACAAGCACATCGTGGCGGCGGAATCCGATTTCGGCGCGCGCGAAATCTACCGCATGCGCTCGCGTTTCGGCGAAGGCGCGCTGCCCTATGCAAGCGCCATCCAGCGCGCGCTGGCGCCGCTGCGCATCAACGCCGGCGACAACACGGCAAATGGCGGGCCGGACGTCGGTCCCCTGCGTCCGCTCGGCGTGCCGATGGTGGAATTGTCCCAGAACGGCTGGGACTATTTCGACTACCACCACACGCCCGACGATACGCTCGACAAGATCGATCGCGCCGAGCTTCGCCAGAACGTCGCCGCCTACGCGACATTCATCTATCTCGCGGCCGAAATGGACTGGGACTTCCGCAAGCCGGCTGATACGCCTGCGCCAGCGGCGCGCTAGACGCCGCAATCCCGTAATGAGCCCGAGGGGGGGAACGCATGATCGGCCGCATCTTTGGTCTCGTTTTCATCGCCGCGCTGATCGCGGCGGGCGTGTGGGTGTATTTCTTCCTGCAGGCGGCGGGCGTGTTCACCACCGTTTCGGCGAAGGCGCCGGGCGCGTGCACGGCGGTGACGGGCGGCGAGATCGTCGGCGTCGAGGATCTCACCATCGATCCCGTGACCAAAATCGCGTTTCTTTCCGGATATGACCGCCGCATCGTGACGCCGGGCGCGGCAGCGCGCGGAGCGATCTGGACGTATGATCTCACGGAGCGTTCCGATCCCGTCGATGCGACGGTGACGGCGCTGCCGACGGGTTTCTCGCCCCACGGCATCTCCCTCTGGAGCGGTGCAGACGGGCGCAAGGTGCTGTTTGCGATCAGTCACGCGGGCGGGCGCCACACCGTTGAAGTGTTCGACGTGAACGGCGCGGCGCTCACCTACCGACGCACCGTCGAAGGTCCGGAGCTCGTGTCGCCGAACGACATCGTCGGCGTCGGGCCGGACGCGTTCTACGTCACGAACGATCACGCCAACGTCGCCGGCTGGCGGCGCACGGCGGAGGACTATCTGCGGCTGAAGGAAACGAAGGTCTACTACTTCGACGGCCAGGGCTTCACGCAGGTGCTGGACAGGATCGGCGGCGCCAACGGCGTCAATGTCAGCGCCGACGGCAAGTCGCTCTATCTCTCCGCTGCGTCGGAGCGGACGGTCTATGTCTTCGATCGCGATCTGCAGACGAACGCGCTGACACAACGCGCCGCGATCGCCGTGCCGGGCTTCGCCGACAATATCGAGGTGCTCGCCAACGGCGACCTGCTGCTCGGCCTGCACACCAAGATACTGCAGCTCATTGCGCACTTCTCCGATCCGTCGAAGCGCTCGCCGAGCCATGTCATGCATCTGAAGCAGGACGGGAAGGGCGGCTTCACGGCGCAGACGATCTACTACAACGACGGCGCGGAGATTTCCGGCGCCAGCGTCGGCGCGGGCGTCGACCGCCGCCTGCTGATCGGTGCGATCATCGAGCCGAAGATCCTCGATTGTGCGTGGGAAACAGCGCCCTGAGCGCGCCGGGCCGTGAAGTAAAAGTGTCTCGAAACGGCGGTATCGTGCGAGACATGATACACAAGCACTTGATCCTCGCCGCCGTTTTCGCCCTCGCCGCCTGTGCGCAAACCGCCGAGCCGCCGCGCGATCCGGTCACTGCGCTTGCGCCCTACGCGGCGGCGGTCAGCGATCTCCCCGTGGCGCCTTCCGGGGCGGCCCTGCCGTCGGCGTCCAGCGTGCTGAACCGGATCGTGTTCGGCTCCTGTCAGACGGCGGAAAAGCCGATTCCGATCCTGGACCGCATCATCGCCGACAAGCCTGATCTCGCAGTCTATATGGGCGACAACGTGTATGGCGACGCGAACGCCGGCGACATGGCGCTGCCGGAACTGCGGACGCAGTACGCGCTGCTCGCCGGCCGGCCGGAATTCCAGCGCCTCCGCGCCGCCGTGCCGATGCACGCGGTGTGGGACGACCACGACTACGGCCTGAACGATGCGGGCGCGACCTTCTCCGGGAAGGGCCTGTCCAAGCGCATCTTCGAGACCTTCTGGGGCACGACCGCACGCACCGGCGCCCGGGACGGCGTGTACGACTCCGTCATCTACGGCCCTGAAGGCCGCCGTGTGCAGATCATCATGCTCGACACGCGCTACGCACGCTCGGCGCTGACACGCTATCCCGCCAACGATCCGCGCGGCCGGTACGCGCCGTCGGAAGACGCCGCGCAGCGCATGCTGTCGGAAGACCAGTGGCGCTGGTTCGAGGCCGAGCTCGCCCGGCCCGCGGACGTGCGCTTCGTGGTGTCGTCCATCCAGGTGCTCGCCGACGGCCACGGCTGGGAAGCGTGGAAGACCATGCCGCTCGAACAGACCCGCCTGTTCGAGACGATCAAGCGTGTCGGCGCGAAGGGCGTCGTGTTCGTTTCCGGCGATCGCCACGTGGCCGGGCTCTATCGCCAGGACGGGCTTATCGGCTACCCGGCCTATGAGCTGACCGCGTCGTCGCTCAACCTGTCGTTCCGCACGACCAGCGACGAACGCAGCAAGAACCAGATCGGCGATCTCTACGCGCCCCTGAACTACGGTACGGCGCTGATGAACTGGGACAAAGGGTCAATCGCGCTGCAGGTGAACGGCGAGACGGGTGCGGCGGTGCGCGAGCAGATCGTGCAACTCGCCGAGATCACCCCGCGCTAGATCCAGCCGGCCTCTTTCAGCGCCTTGACGTTCGGTCGGCTTACCGGCGTCTCGACGCCGCCCGGTATCACGAGTGTCACGCGCCCATCGGTGCGCTTCACCTCGGTCACCGCCTCGCGGGCCACCCACCAGGAGCGGTGCACCTGCGCGCCCTCGACGCCTTCCAGCTCGGCGATGGCGTCGGCCAGGCGGCAGAGGATGAGGTCTGCGCCCTTGGAGGTGTGCAGGCGCAGGTAATGATCTTCGGCCTCCACGGCGTGGATCACGGCGCCCATCAGCTTCGGCGGCAGGCGCTCCAGAAAGCGCACGCGCGGGGCGGGCGCACCGGAGGGCGCGGCATGCGTCGCGGGGCCGGGATTGTTGAGCACCATCATCAGCGCTGTGACCGGGGCGGTGACGATGGCGGTGACGCCCAGGAAATACGGAAGCGTGTCCGGCCCGCGCCCGGCGAACATGAGGCCGGTGAGCCACCACACGAACAGCGTCAGCAGCAGGGTGACGGCCGTGGCGATCACCGCCCATCGCAGCACACTGTTTTCGTCCAGACGCGGTCGCCGCGACGTGACCGCGCCGACGATGACCCCCACGACCGATCCGCCGATCATCAGCGTCAGCCAGTAGAGCGTGCGCGGCAGGAGCGGCGCGGTCTGCGTGCCGAACGCGCCGACCAGCGCCAGGAAGACGCCCACCACTGCGGCGGCGGCGAAGGTGCGCCAATGTTCGACCGCCATTCGCGAAGCGTGAGCGGCTAGTCCTTGCGGCTCACGGAGTTTCGCCGGCGGTTCACGCATGTGCGGGTGCATCCTCGTGGGCCACGGCCCATCGCTGCTTCGACGCCGGCCGACGCCGGCCGAGGAGATGCCCGATGAACGCCACCGCCAGCAAGAGCCCTAATCCCAAGACGGCTTTCACCATCTCGCCGACGGTGCGGATGATCCTCATCATGACGGTGGTGATCGCCATCGTGCTCTACGCCATCGGCATCACGCCGCAGATCCTGATGACGTCCTACCGCCCGCACGCGCCGGACTTCTCGGTGTTCAAGGGCATCTCGCTGATGCTGGCGGGGCATATCGCGGCGGCGAGCACGGCGCTGGTGGTCGGCATCGTCATCATGCTCGCGCCGAAGGGGCGGGGCCTGCACAAGCCTCTCGGCTGGACCTGGGTCGTCGCAATGGCGCTGACGGCGCTGACGTCCTTCGGCCTGCTGCTGGAGGGCATCGGCCTCAGCGTGATCCACGGTCTCTCGGGCTACGCCATGATGGCGCTGCCCATCGGCATCGCCGCGATCCGCCGCCGGGACATCAAGACCCACCGGGGCACGATGACCGGTCTTTTCATCGGCGGCCTGATGACCGCCGCCGTCCTGACGCTGCTGCCGGGCCGGCTCATGTGGCGGGTCTTCTTCGGCTGAGGAACTTTCTCGGGCGTGCCCGGTTATTCCCCGAACGCCGTCGCACACGGCGACTCTGGAGGTTTCAATGCGCGGTCTGTTGCTGTGGCTTGTCGGCGTGCCCTTGCCGATCGTTCTTCTGCTCGCGTTCTGCACCGACATCGTGTGAGCTCCGCTTTCCGCTTCGGCAGGTTGCGGAGTTCGGCGAGGTTCGCTTTGGTGGCGCCAACCACCACGGGAGGAACCTCAGATGAAGCTCTACACAGGCCTTGGTCCCAATCCGCGCGTCGTGCGTCTGTTCATGGCCGAGAAGGGGATCGAGATTCCGATGGAGATCGTCGATCTGATGGCCGGGGATAACCGCAAGGGCCCACACGTCGCGCGCAATCCGGCAGGGCAGCTGCCGACTCTGGAACTCGATGATGGCTCGATGCTCGCCGAGATTACCGCGATCTGCGAATATCTTGAAGAAAAGCACCCCACGCCCGCGCTCATCGGTACAACGCCGGAGGAGCGCGCCGCCACGCGCATGTGGACGCGCCGCATCGATCTCGGCATCGTCGAGCCGCTGACCAACGGCTTCCGCTTTTCCGAAGGCATGCCGATTTTCAAGGATCGCCTGCACTGCATCCCCGCCGCCGCCAATGACCTGAAAAAGATCGCTCGGGACAAGCTCGCCTGGCTCGACGGTCTGATCGCGGGCCGCGACTTCATCGCCGGGCCGAAGCTCACTCTGGCGGACCTGCACCTCTTCGCCTTCCTCGAATTCGGCAATCGCGTGGGCCAGCCGCTCGATCCCGCAAACAAGAACCTCGCCGCGTGGTACGCGCGCGTGGAAGCGCGCCCGAGCGTGACCGCGAGCGCGTAGACAATGTTCCCTCTCCCGCGTGCGGGAGAGTGTTGCTGACTGAAATGTCGGTTTCGCGTGCTATCGCCGCGCCCGAGTCGGCGTTACCACCGGCGCCATGACCTCCCTGCGCAACATCGCGTCGCTGGTGTCGGCGATCACGATCCTGCAACTCGCACAGGGGTTGATGGGCGTCTACCTGCCGTTGGCCATGAGTGCGGACCGCCTGCAGGGCGCGGCGATCGGATTCGTCGGCGCGATGTATTCGGCGGGCTTCATGGCCGGCGCTTGGTACGGCCCGACCATGCTCGCGCGCGTCGGCCATATCCGCGTGTTTGCGGCGGCGGCGGCGATGGTGACGGCGACGACGCTGGGTCTCGGCGCCGCTGACGATGCGATCTCGTGGGGCCTGCTGCGCGGCGTGATGGGTTTTGCCGTCGCGTTCGTGTTCGTCGCCGTCGACAGCTGGATGAGCATCTCCGTCTCGAAGGACGAGCGCGGCAGCGTGATGGGCATCTATCAGGTGCTGACGAAGGCCGCGCTCACGCTCGGGCCGTTCCTCGCCTTCGGCGCCATACCCGGCGCGATGGGGCCGCTGATGATCGCGGGCGCGCTACAGGCGCTGGCCATCGTGCCGATCAGCCTGACCTCGCGCGCGCAGCCCGCGCCGCCGATGGCTGCGCCGCTGGCGTTGCGCGGATTGTTCGACGTGGCGCCGGCGGCGGTGACGGCGTCCTTCTTTGCGGGGTTCGTGAATGCGGGCGTGATGACGCTGGCGCCGCTCTATGCGCTCGAACACTTCGGCGCGGCGCAGGCGTTGACGTTCCAGGCGGCGGGCTTCTTCGGCTCTCTGCTGCTGCAGTATCCCGTGGGACGCTTGTCGGACCGGATGGATCGCCGCGTGGTGATCGCGGGACTGTCCGGCATAGCGTCGATCGCGGCGCTCGCGCTCGCGCTGTTCGGCGGACAACTCACCTTCGTCGGCGCCGCGGCGCTCTTTGCATTGTGGGGGGCGGGGGCGCTCTCGTTCTACGGCATCGCGATTGCGCACATGGCCGATCGCGCCGAACCCGGACGCATCGCGCAGGCGGCGTCGGGTCTCTTGTTCGTGTGGGCGGCGGGCTCGGTCGCGGGGCCGCTCTTCCTCGGCATGGCGGTGGAGATCGGCGGGCGCGAGGCGATGTTCTGGTTCGCCGGCGTCTCCGGCGCCGCGCTCGTCTTCTTCATGTTCTGGCGACGCGCCGAGCGCGGCCCGGTGGAAAGCACCCGCAAGGAAGCCGTCGCGCCGGCGGCGGCGACGAGCGTCGCGGCGGCGGATCTCGCCTATGGCGGGGATGACGAAGCGCCGCCGCCGGCAGCTGAAGGCGCGGCGCCGCAGACGTAGGGGCCGTAGACGTAAGGGCAGGGCGGGGTCGGTTCTTGCGGGCTAGGGCGCTCCGGTCCATTAGAGCGGCTGATTTTTCCACTGCCGACCGGAAGGGCGACCAATGAACATCCACGAGTATCAGGGCAAGGCCATCTACGCGAAGTACGGTCTCCCGGTCTCGAAGGGCTATGCCGCCTTCACGGCGCAGGAGGCCATCGAGGCCGCCGCGAAGCTGGGCGGGCCGCTGTGGGTGGTGAAGAGCCAGATCCACGCGGGCGGGCGCGGCAAGGGCAAGTTCAAGGAAGCCAAGGCGGGCGAGAAGGGCGGCGTGCGTCTCGCGTTCAAGGCCGAGGACGTGGGCATTTTCGCCGAGCAGATGCTGGGCTCCACGCTCGTCACAGAGCAGACCGGCCCCGCCGGGCGCGTCGTGAAGCGCCTCTATATCGAGGACGGCTCCGACATCGAACGCGAACTGTATCTCTCCGCGCTCGTCGACCGTGAAACCGGCGGCATCTCGTTCATCGCCTCGCCCGACGGCGGCATGGACATCGAGAAGGTCGCGCATGACACGCCCGAGCGCGTGCACACCATCGCGACGAACCCGACGATCGGCGCCACCGATGCCGACGGCAAGAAGATCGCTGCTGTGCTCGGTCTCACCGGTCACCTCGAGGCCGAGTGCGTCGACGTGGTGAAGAAGCTCTACGAGATGTTCGTGAAGGAGGACATGAGCCTCCTCGAGATCAATCCGCTGATCGTCACGAAGGAAAACCATCTCAAGCTGCTCGACGCGAAGATCAGCTTCGACACCAATGCCGGCTACAGGCACCCCGAGTGGTCGGAGCTGCGCGACCTCGGCGAAGAGGACGAGAAGGAAATCGAGGCGTCGAAATACGACCTCGCCTACATCGCCCTCGACGGCGACATCGGCTGCATGGTCAACGGCGCGGGCCTCGCCATGGCGACGATGGACATCATCAAGCTCTTCGGCGCCGAACCCGCCAACTTCCTCGATGTGGGCGGCGGCGCGTCGAAGGAGAAGGTCACGGCCGCCTTCAAGATCATCACCGCCGACCCGAAGGTGAAGGGCATCCTGATCAACATCTTCGGCGGCATCATGAAGTGCGACGTCATCGCCGAAGGCGTCGTCGCGGCGGTGAAGGAAGTGGGCCTGCAGGTGCCGCTGGTGGTGCGCCTGGAAGGCACCAACGTCGACCAGGGCAAGAAGATCATCAACGAGAGCGGCCTGAATGTGATCTCGGCGGATGATCTGGAGGATGCGGCGCGGAAGATCGTGAAGGCGGTGAAGGGGTAGGGGACTACCGCTCCGCCCGATGACGCGCTAGACTCGACCCCTATTGACGGGGACGGTCGATGGGACGGGTTTCAATGTTTATGGCGGCGGTCGCGGGCGCGATCGCCGCCTATTTGCTGGTCGCTCCAGCGGCGCACGCGGAAACCGCCTGGTGGCGCGGGCAGTCGGTTCAGAACGGGCGGGCCACGCCGTTCGAGGGGGCGCTGACCATCGAGAATGGCCGCGTCACCGGGCGTTTTTCCGAGATCAACACGTTCACGGACCGCCGCTATTCGCATCTGTTCTCCACCGTCATCAACGGCACGGTGCACGGGCGCACGATCCGGTTCGGCAAGTTCTATGACGGCTTCGCGCGCATCGCCGGCGAGGCACCCTACACCGGAACCTACGACGCCGCCGCCGGCATGATGCAGGGGACCTTCACCTTCAACGGCGCGCGCGGCACGTTCACCTTGCGCCGCGCCGCATCGCCGCCGTCGCTCTCCAACATGCCGAATACCGCGCGTTTCGTGGCGATGATGGAAGGCTCAGCGATGAACCGTCTCGCTGGGCAGTTCAACGAGGTGTTCTGGGCGTTCAGTCCGAGCGTGGCGGCATCCGGCCTGCCGGGCGGCAGGCTCGCGTCGCGCATCCGGCGCAAGGATGCCGCCGCGCTGCGGGAACATCTGACCGAGACGATGGCGCTAAACCTGCCGAACCTGCAGGCTCATGCCAATCAGATGTGTTCGCGCCTGACGCCGGCGCAACGTGAAGCGCTGCGCGCCGTCGCGCGCGAACGCTACGCCGTTCTCACCGCCCAGCTCGCGCGGCGGCGCGGCGACATTTCCCGGGTGATGGTGCGCGATATTTCGGGCGTCTCCGCTGATGTGGTGCCGCTGCGCTTCTCCACGGAATGCGGCGCCGGCGCGTCCAGCGGTGCGCCCGCGACGGGCGCCCGTGACGAAATCGTCGTGGGCGACGACCTGCTGCTCTCGGCGGTCTTTGCGACGATGTATGTCGACAGCCTGTTCTTCGTGTTTCCCGATCGCGCTCTCGCGAACATGGAGACGTTCCGGGGCGACGGCAGAGCCGATTCTCAAACGCCGGCGGATCTCAGCGCCGCACTTCTGCGACTGCGCGCCTTGCCGCTGTGGGAAAACACGATGCGCCAGCAGCGCGTGAGCACCGATCAGCGGACGATCCCGCTACACATGTTCGAGGGCGGATTGTTCTGGGCAAGGTGTCCGGACAATTCCTTGCGGTGCTGGTTCGATCAGGCGCTCACCTATGCGACGTTGTCCCACTACAAGTCCGAAGCGCTGCTCCAGGACCAGGTGGACTTCGTCCTTGCGCACGAGATCGGCCACTATGCGCTTCAGCATTTCTCCGCCGTCCAGAGTTGCGATGCAGAGCTTCCGCGCGAGCGTGACGCCGACTTCTTCGCCGTGGCGCTGATCCGCCCGCCGAGCGGACTGTTTACGGAACGACGTGAGCTGCGGCACATGAAGGGCGCGCCGACAGACGCCCGCTTCCAGTCCGGCGTCGAGCTGTTCATGACGCAGGACTACCACGGCCTCATGGCCGGCGGTTGTCAGTATCCGCCGATCTCGGAGCGCATCGCGGCGGCCAAGGCTTTTGAGGCGCGGGTCTTTCCACCTGCCCGACCGTAATTCCACCACCCCGATTGCGTTCGCGCCCGGAAGCGCCCAGCGTCGCGCGACACGAGAGGTCCACATGAACCGCGCATTGCTCATTGCTTTCTCACTCGGCCTGGCGGCGTGCGCTTCTGCGGAATCCCGCGGCGCTGCGCTGACCGGCGCGCGCCTTGAGCGGGCTCTCTCCAACGCGTCGGCGCATCCGCTCGGCAGCCGCGCCAACCCCGTGCGCGCTGAAGGACTGGCGGGTTCGCGCGCCTATCTCGCTCGGCTGCGTTGCGCCAACGGCGCGGCGCCGCGCGCGACGAGCAGCGGCAGCGCAAGTATCGGTCCGTTCGGCAGCGTGATCGAACGCTATGAGGTCGTCTGCGACGGCGGCGACCCACCGGCGGCGTCGCTTTTCGTCGACACGCATCACGCACACATTGAGGCCGAAGCGCCTCCCGGTTTCGCGATCATGCCGTAAGACGCGATTTTTCCGGGCGTGTTTCGGCTTTCGCCCGAGTTTCTGGTGATTGTGCTTGCGTTCGTGAGACCACATGCCAGCATCCCCAGGGTAAACAGTATCTGGGGAGCGCGTGCATGGAACCCGTGTTGGCGACTTCGGCCGCCGCAAAGGGCTGGCGCAGCGATCAGCCGTTGCCGTTCCAGCTTGCGCTCGCATGGCGACGTCACGGGCCGATCGGAAAATCCGCCATTCCGCGCATGATCGGGCGCACGCTCGGGAAGGGGATGCGCACGACGATCCCTCTCGCCAGCGGCTCGCGCCTCGCGGTGGATCCGAGCAATCTCGACGTGTTCACGAACGTGGTCGCCAACGGCGGCTGGTGGGATCGCGGCGTGACAGTGGCGCTCTGCAGCGCGATCCGCGACGGCGACGTGGTCTATGACATCGGCGCCAACGCCGGTGCGATCAGCCTGGAAGTCGCCGGTCGTTTCCGCGACAAGATCAAGCTCTTCGCCTTTGAACCAATTCCAAGCCACACGCAGCAGATTGCCGTGTCGGTGGAGATCAACAATCTCGGCGACACTGTGAAGGTGTATGAGGCGCTGCTGGGCGAGCAGTCCGGTACGGCCACGCTCTATGTGCCGCGCCATTCGATCCACGCGTCCATGGTGGCGCGCGAAGCCGACGCCGAAAAACTTGAGCGCCCCATCCATCGCCTCGACGATCTCGTCGCGCGCGGCGAGCTGCCGGCGCCGGACGTGATCAAGATTGACGTGGAGGGCGCCGAACTCAGCGTGTTCAAGGGCGCGCTGGAGACGTTCCGCGCCAAGCCGCCGGTGATCCTCATGGAAGCCGACGACAACATGGCGCGGTTCAACTACACCCGCGCCGATCTCCTCGGCCTGCTGCGCAGCGTGAGCCCGGACTACCGCTTCCAGTTCGTCGATGAACACACGGGCGCGCTGTCGCCGATGACGGACGAGAGCGCCGAACTCGTCTCCGAGACGCGCAACATTCTCGCGTTGCCGCCGGGACGCGACGTGGCGCAATCCTAGAGTTTTCCGGCCCACCCTCGGCGGGTCGAAGACCCCGATCACAGAAGTGGAAGTCGGGCGGTCGTGCGCTTCAGCGTGTGTAGCTCACTGTGCTCGTCTCGCCCGCGACGTGAAGGCGGGTGACGGCAGGGGCGGCGAGAAGCCGGACGGCTTCGTTGAGCGCTTCGTTACGGCACGCCGCCATCGCGCGGCGCGTGGCCGCCGTGGGATTGTAGAGCTCCGGCGCGTCGCAGACCGCGTCCGCCGCCCGGCGCAGGCGCTGCAGCATGATCGACGCGCCACGTTCGGAAGAGAGATCGAGATCGTTCTGGCGCACGGGCGCAACGCGTTCCGCCGGCGCGGATCCGACCCGTTCATCGGCGGCGGCGGTTCCTGCGAGGCCAACGACGGCAAGGCTGGCGAGGGCGATCAGGGCGGTGCGGATCATGGCGTTTCTCCCGGCGCGTCGACACCGTTCATGCGGCGGCGATCGCAAACTTCATCGAATTGAAGTCTACATGTCATACAACTGTCATGAAAGTGGATTATCGTAAAACGAGCAACGGCTCTGATGTTGTAACGAGGGGTGTTCACCGATCGCCCTTGGCGCGCAAGCCCAGGCATGGGCTCAACCTCTCCCGATTTTATTTGTGCGCGCCGCTGTTCGTCGCTGCTGACTCTTCCTGTCAGCAGGGTGGCTGTATGATCGCGCCATAGCCACCAAGGAGGGACCGGCCATGATCGGATACGTCACACTCGGCACCAACGACCTCGACCGCGCCGCGAAATTCTACGACGAACTCGCCAAGGAGCTCGGCACGGGCCGCATGATGGAGTGGCCGGGTGCGATCGCCTGGGGCACGCCCGGCGGCGGCGCCGGCATCGGGCTGACCAAGCCGTTCGACGGTAACGCGGCCAGCGTCGGCAACGGCGTGATGGTGGCGCTGGAAGCCAAGGACAAGGCGCACGTTGATCGCATCTATGCCTGCGCCATGGCCAACGGCGCGACCTGCGAAGGCAAGCCGGGTCCGCGCGGCGACGGCGGCTTCTACGCGGCCTACTTCCGCGATCCCGACGGCAACAAGCTCAACGCTTTCATCATGGGCTAGAATCCGAAGCCCTCGACATTTCGGCGCGCTCATTGAAAGTGCCCGCCTCTCTTGGAAGGGGCGGGCATGCGCGTTTTCATCGGTCTGATCTTCGCGATGCTTCTTTGCGTGCAGCCCGCAGCGGCGCAACAGCGTTTCTTGCCCGGGCGTGCGGTCGAGGAGAAATCCATCGCCGGGCTGCAGGCGGAGATGACCGCCGGACGTACGACTTCCGAGCGGATCGTGCGTGCTTATCTCGCGCGGATCGACGCCATCGACCGGCGCGGACCTGCCTTGCGCAGCGTCATCGCCGTGAACCCGGACGCCGTGGCGCAGGCGCGTGCGCTGGATGCGGAACGGCGCGCGGGGCGCGTGCGCGGACCGCTCCACGGCGTGCCGATCCTCGTGAAGGACAATATCGAAACGCTCGATCCCGTGGCGACGACGGCGGGATCGCTGGCGCTGGCGCAGAACGTCACGGGCCGCGATGCGCCGGTGATCGCGCGGCTGCGTGCGGCGGGCGTAGTGATCCTCGGCAAGACCAATCTGAGCGAGTGGGCCAATATCCGCAGCAATGATTCCACCAGCGGGTGGAGCGCCATCGGCGGGCGCACGCGCAATCCATATGCGCTCGACCGCAATCCGTGCGGATCGAGTTCGGGGTCGGGCGCGGCGACGGCGGCGAGCCTGGCTGCGGCGTCTCTCGGCACGGAAACGGACGGCTCGGTGGTGTGTCCGTCGTCGGCCAACGGCGTGGTCGGCATCAAGCCGACGGTTGGGCTGGTCTCGCGCACGCACATCATTCCGATCAGCGCCACGCAGGACACGGCGGGTCCGATGGCGCGCTCTGTGGCGGACGCGGCGGCGCTGCTGACGGTGATGGCGGGGAGCGACGGCGCGGATAGGGCGACCGCGCAGGCGGATGCGAAGAAAGCCGACTACACGGCGGCGCTCGACGCGAACGCGCTGGCGGGCAAGCGCATCGGCGTCGCGCGGTTTCTCGCCGGCTGGCACGGGCCGACGGATGCGGTGTTCAACGAAGCGATCGCAGCGCTGCGTGCGGGCGGGGCGGAGATCGTGGAGATCACGCAGGGTCCGCCGCGCGCTGAGATCGGGCCGGCGGAATTCGCGGTGCTGCTGACCGAGCTGAAGGCGGGGCTGAACGCCTATCTCGCGACCACGTCGGCCGAGCGCGTGAAGGTGCGCACGCTTGCGGACGTCATTGCCTTCAACAAGGCCGAGCCACGCGAGCTCGCCTTGTTCGGCCAGGAGGTTTTCGAGCAGGCCGAGGCGACGAAGGGCCTCAGTGATCCGGCCTACCTCGCAGCAGCGGCGAAAGCCAAGCGCCTCGCCGGCGCCGAAGGCATCGACGCGCTGATGGCGCAGCATCGTCTCGACGCGCTCATTGCGCCGACCGGTTCGCCGGCGTGGACGAGCGATACGGTGCTCGGCGATCGGTTCGTCGGCGGGTCGTCGTCGCTGGCTGCGGTGTCGGGCTATCCGAACATCACCGTGCCGATGGGCTATGTGCGCGGACTGCCGGTGGGACTGTCAATCTTCGGAGCCGCGTGGAGCGAGGCGAAACTCATCGGGATCGCCTATGCATTCGAGCAGCGCACGAAGGCGCGTCGCGCGCCGACCTATCTGCCGACATTGCCGGAGTAGAACTCAGGCGAGCGTCGCGGAGGCCATGATCGCTTCGTCGCTCGGCAAACCGGCCGCGAAGTAGTGCTCCGTGGCGGCGAGATAGAGGATGACGCTCAGGCGTCCGCCCTTTTGCGCGTAGAGCGCGGTCCCGGAAAAAGCGAGGCCGTCGCCGGTGGCCGTCGCGATGTCGAGGCGCCAACCGTCGGCGCCGCCGAACGGGGCAGGGCGGTCGTTCGACAGGGCGGGCGCCGTGAATCCCAGCGCATCGACGCTCGCCACGATGAAAGCGTGCAGGTATTCCGCCGTGCTCGTCGACTTGTAGACGCCCGCGCCGCGCGGGCGGTTCGTCAGACCCTCGCCGGGTTTCAGGCCGCCAACGAGATAGAGTCGGTCCAGCGTTGGTCCGTTCTGCGAAAGCAGGCGTAGTTTGCGCGCGCCGGAAGGCGTGAAGTCAGACCGGACGCGATCGAGCTGCACGGAGAGGCCATCGCCGACGCGAAACGCGCCCGGAGCTGGATCGCGCATGGAGGCGCAACCGGCAATGGCAAACGCCGAGAGGAGGAGCGTGCGACGCGCGATCACAGCGGCGCGTCGTTCAGCAGAGCGGCGACGAACGCCTGCGCGCCTTCCGCAGTGCGCACGTCCTGATCGGGCCGCGCGACAATGCTGTTCTTCCAGACGATGGCGCCGCTTTCGAGATCCACGAGCGACGCAGACGCACGCGTCAGACCCGTCGGCGCGAGCACGCCCGTCGCCGCCGCGCCGACGACGAAAACCGCACGCAGTGCGCTGGTGAAGTCGCCGTCGCAGCTGATGATCAGCGCGTGCGTGGCGGTGCTATCCGCAGCAAGCGATTTCGCGCCGGCGCCGAGCGTCCAGGCGCGTTCGCGGCGCATCGTGGGCGGGGCGGGATCACCGGTTTCGGCGGTGCGCATGGAAACGCGCAACGCGTCGTGCAGCAGCAGAATCTGGCGCGCCTGCGCCGATGCGTCGGCGCGCGACAATGTCAGCGCCTGTCGCCCGCGCGCCGCAACCGTGTTGCGCGCATGCAGCGCGATGTGATCGCGCGCGGTGGCGCTCCAGTCCGGCTTCGCGATCGTGCGCGCATTTACGGCAAGCAGCGCCAGATTCACGTCCGGCTCGACGATGACGATGGCCGCGCCCGGCAGCGGCAAACGGGGCGCGACAGCTTCGGGTGGCGTCGTCGACGCACAAGCGGTCACGCAAGCCAGCGCGAGCGTCGCAATCCAGTGTTTCATGCAGCCCCCAGCTATCCCCCGAGGGCACCTTAGACAGGGAGGAAACGCCCCTCAAGGCCGGTTTCGACCCGCGTCGAAGGGCAGGGTTTGCCTTTCGGGCGCCGTGCGCTAGGACGGCGCGACTCTTTCCAAACAGCGGCGGTCCGGCTTCTCATGTCCATCCTCATCAACGCGTCCACCCGCGTCATCTGCCAAGGCTTCACCGGCAAGAATGGCACGTTCCACTCCGAACAGGCCATCGCCTATGGGACCAAGATGACGGGCGGGGTATCGCCAGGGAAGGGCGGGTCCACGCACCTCGGCCTGCCGGTATTCAACACGGTGGCTGAAGCCCGGGACAAGGCCGGCGCGGACGCGACGGTGATCTACGTGCCGCCGCCGGGTGCGGCGGCCGCCATCGAGGAAGCCATCGACGCGGAAATCCCGCTCATCGTGTGCATCACCGAGGGCATCCCGGTGCTCGACATGGTGCGCGTGAAGGCCAGGCTCGCGAAATCGAAATCACGCCTCATCGGCCCGAACTGCCCCGGCGTGCTGACGCCGAACGAGTGCAAGATCGGCATCATGCCGGGCTCCATCTTCTCGAAGGGCAATGTCGGCGTCGTTTCGCGCTCGGGGACGCTGACCTATGAGGCGGTGTTCCAGACGACCAATGAAGGTCTCGGCCAGACGACGGCGGTCGGCATCGGCGGCGATCCCGTGAAGGGCACCGAGTTCATTGATATGCTTGAGATGTTCCTCGCCGACCCTGCGACGACCTCGATCATCATGATCGGCGAAATCGGCGGTTCCGCCGAGGAAGACGCCGCGCAATTCCTGGCCGACGAGGCCAGGAAGGGCCGCAAGAAGCCGACTGTCGGTTTCATCGCCGGCCGCACGGCGCCTCCGGGCCGCCGCATGGGCCACGCCGGCGCGATCATTTCCGGCGGCAAGGGCGACGCGGAATCGAAGATCGCCGCCATGGAAGCCGCCGGCATCACCATCTCCCCGCACCCCGCCGCGCTTGGCAAGACAATGGCGGCGTTGCTGAAAGGCTGAGCGTCACGCTGTTTGGCATGGCAGGCCTGCGCCTGTGCAGGACAGTCGGCGCGTGATTTCCCGCATTTAGGGAGGCGCGCGCAGACAAACCGCCCTATATCCCGTCCAAATCACCGGAGGTTTGACGACTATGGCGGATGGCGGCCGTGGCGTGCCGAATGCGGCGTTTCTGGAAACAAGTTTCCTGGACGGAACGAACGCGCTCTTCGTCGAGCAATTGCACGCGCAGTACCTCGCGGATCCCACGTCGGTTGATCCGTCGTGGCGCACCTTTTTCGATGAGATGGGCGACAAGACCGCTGCGCACGGGCCGTCGTGGGCCAAGCCCGGCGTCGCCGACCCTGCGCCGAACGAAATCACCGCCATGCTCGACGGCAACTGGGCCGCGCTCGAGCCGAAGATCGCCCAAAAGATCACCGAGAAAATCGAAGCGCGCGCCGTCGCCACTGGCGGTCCGGCGCCCGCGAAGGCGGTGATCGAGGGCGCTGCGCGCGACAGCGTCCGCGCACTCATGCTCATCCGCGCCTATCGCTCGCGCGGGCACCTCGCCGCAAATCTCGATCCCCTTGGGCTGGAAAAACCGCAGCCCGTCGATGGTCTCGACCCTGCCGGGTACGGCTTCGGCCCCGGCGACATGGATCGCCAGATATTCATCGACGGTGTTCTCGGCCTGCAGGCCGCCACTGTCCGCCAGATGCTCGACATCCTGCGCCGCACCTACTGCGGGCCGATCGGCGTCGAGTTCATGCACATCACCAACCCCGTCGAGAAGGGGTGGATCCAGCAGCGCATCGAAGGGCCCGACAAGGAAATCACTTTCACGCCCGAGGGCAAGAAGGCGATCCTGCGCAAGCTGATCGAGGGCGAGACCTTCGAGCGCTTCATGCACAAGCGCTATCCCGGAACCAAGCGCTTCGGCCTCGACGGCGGCGAAGCGATGATCCCGGCGCTGGAGCAGGTCATCAAGCGCGGCGGCGCATATGGCGTCGATGACATCGTGCTCGGCATGGCGCACCGCGGTCGTCTCAACGTCCTCGCGGCAGTGATGGGCAAGCCGTATCACGTGATCTTCCACGAATTCCGCGGCGGCTCGGCGACGCCGGAAGACGTGATGGGTTCGGGCGACGTGAAGTATCATATGGGCGCCTCTTCGGACCGCGCGTTCGACGGTCGCGTGGTGCACCTCTCGCTGACGGCCAACCCCTCGCACCTCGAAATCGTGAACCCTGTCGTGCTCGGCAAGTCGCGCGCGAAGCAGGCGTCGCGTCAGACGCATGTGGAGAACGACAAGGAACTGTTCGATCTGCGCGCCCGCGTGATGCCGTTGCTGATCCATGGCGACGCGGCGTTCGCGGGGCAGGGTGTGGTGGCCGAGTGCTTCGCGCTTTCCGGTCTGCGCGGTTACCGTACCGGCGGAACGATGCACTTCATCGCCAACAACCAGATCGGCTTCACGACGAGCCCGCGCTTCTCGCGCTCTTCGCCGTATCCGTCCGATGTCGCACTCATGGTGCAGGCGCCGATCTTCCACGTGAACGGGGATGATCCCGAAGCGGTGGTGTACGCGACAAAGGTCGCGACCGAGTATCGTCAGGAGTTCGGCAAGGACGTCGTCATCGACATGTTCTGCTACCGGCGGTTCGGCCACAACGAGGGCGACGATCCCTCGTTCACGCAGCCGCTGATGTACAAGAAGATCAAGGATCAGCTGTCCACCCGCGAAATTTACGCCCGCCGTCTCGTCTCACAGGGAGACATCACGCAGGCCGAAGTCGACGGCATGGTCAGCGACTTCGAGGCGTTTCTCGATACCGAGTTCGAGGCAGGCAAGTCCTACAAGGCCAACAAGGCCGACTGGCTGGACGGCGTGTGGGCGGGTCTTGGTCTGCCGGGCGACGAGGATCGTCGCGGCGTGACCGGCGTCGCCGACGAAAAGCTCTTCGAGATCGGCCTGCGGCTTACCGACATTCCGAAATCCGTGGACATCCACAAGACGCTCGCGCGCGTCGTCGACGGTCGCCGCAAGACGATCGAGGCCAAGGAAGGCATCGACTGGGCGATGGCCGAGCATCTCGCGTTCGGCACGCTACTGGACGAGGGCTTCCCGGTGCGTCTCTCGGGGCAGGATTCCTGCCGCGGCACGTTCAGCCAGCGTCACTCGCATTTCGTCGATCAGACGACGGAAGAGCGCTACACGCCGCTCAACAACATCCGCCCCGGCCAGGCGCATTACGAAGTCATCGACTCGCTGCTCTCGGAAGAAGCGGTGCTCGGCTACGAGTATGGCTATTCGCTCGCGGCGCCGAAGACGCTGACCCTTTGGGAAGCGCAGTTCGGCGACTTCGTGAACGGCGCGCAAGTGGTCATCGACCAGTTCATCTCGTCGGGCGAGCGCAAGTGGCTGCGCATGTCGGGCCTCGTGATGCTCCTGCCGCATGGCTACGAAGGGCAGGGCCCGGAGCACTCCTCCGCGCGGCTCGAGCGCTTCCTGCAGCAATGCGCGGAAGACAACATGCAGGTCGTCAACTGCACGACGCCGGCGAACTATTTCCACGCCATCCGCCGCCAGATGCACCGCGATTTCCGCAAGCCACTGATTGTGATGACGCCGAAGTCGCTCCTGCGCCACAAGCGCGCGATCTCGCGGCTCGACGAAATGGGTGCGGGCACCTCGTTCCACCGCTTGCTGTGGGATGACGGCGACGCGGGCCTGCCGGGCACGCTCACGTCCACCCGCGTGAAGCCGGATGCCGACATCCGCCGCGTGGTGATGTGCTCGGGCAAGGTCTACTACGATCTGCTCGAAGATCGCGAGAAGCGCGGCGTCGACGACATCTATCTGCTGCGTCTCGAGCAGTTCTATCCGTGGCCGATGAAGTCGGTGATGGCGGAGCTGGCGCGCTTCCCGAACGCCGAACTCGTGTGGTGTCAGGAAGAGCCGAAGAACATGGGTGGCTGGCAGTTCGTCGATCCGTGGCTCGAAGTCACGCTTGAGAAGATGGACCAGAAGGGCAAGCGCGCGCGCTATGCGGGTCGTCCCGCGACGGCGTCGACGGCGACGGGCCTCATGTCGAAGCATCTGAAAGAGCTGGAAACGTTCCTGGAAGAAGCGCTGGGATGATCGAGGCTTCGTGCCATTGCGGCGGCGTGCGCTACACGGTCGACATCGCGCCGACCTGGGCGATGGACTGCAACTGCTCGCACTGCCGACTCTACGGCAGTCTCTGGGCGTACTATCCGCAGCGCGACGTGAAGTTCGCGGCGGCGCCGGATACCTTCATCTACCAGTGGGGCGACCGGATGCTCGACATGCATCATTGCCGGACGTGCGGCTGCTTTTCGCACTTCACTCACACCGGCAAGGACGATGCTGAAAAGATCGGCGTCAACATTCGTCTCATGCGCGGACTGACGCCGGACATCGTCCCCATCGTGCAGAAAAATAACGGCAACGATCACGTGTTCTGGACGAAATCGGATCGCCCGCCGCTCCCGAGCCATGACCAACCCGCGCAATCGTGATAACGCGGCGCAAAGGATCGAAAGATGACTGATATCGTAGTGCCCACACTGGGCGAGTCCGTGACGGAGGCGACCGTCGCCAAGTGGCTGAAGAAGCCGGGCGACGCGGTTGCGAAGGACGAAGCGCTCGTCGAGCTGGAGACCGACAAGGTCTCGGTGGAAGTGTCGGCCGTTGAAGCCGGAACGCTCGGCGATATCGTCGCGGCGGAAGGCGACACCGTCGGCATCGGGGCGCTGCTCGGACGTCTCGGCGCTGCCGGCGCTGCGAAGCCCGCGCCCGCCGCGAAGCCTGCTGCGGCTGCGCCCGCACCCGCGCCGAAAGCGCAGCAACCCGCCGCACAGACCGCGCCGCCGAGCGTGCAACGCATCGCCGCCGAGAACGGCATCAGCGTCGACGGCATGAACGGCTCCGGCAAGGATGGCCGCGTCACCAAGGGCGATGCGCTCGCAGCACTTCAAGCCAAGCCCGCCGCGCCAGCGCCGTCTGCGCCTGCCGCGCCGCGTCGTCTCGATGCGCGTGAGGAGCGGGTGAAGATGACGCGCCTGCGCGCCACCATCGCACGCCGCCTCAAGGAAGCGCAGAATTCCGCCGCCATGCTCACCACCTTCAACGAGGCGGATATGAGCCCGGTGATGGCGGTGCGCGCGCGCTACAAGCACAAGTTCGAGGAAAAGCACGGCGTAAAGCTCGGCTTCATGAGCTTCTTCGTGAAGGCGTGCGTGACAGCGCTGCACGAAGTGCCGTCGGTCAACGCCGAGATCGAAGGCGACGACGTCATTTACAAGAACTACTACGACATCGGCATCGCGGTGGGCACGGAGAAGGGGCTCGTGGTTCCGGTGCTGCGCGACTGCGACAAGAAGTCGATGGCGCAGATCGAGCAGGATATCGCGGGCCTCGGCAAGAAGGCGCGCGAGGGCCAGCTGAAGCTTGAGGACTTGCAGGGCGCGACGTTCACGATCTCCAACGGCGGCGTCTATGGCTCGCTGATGTCGACGCCGATCCTGAATGCGCCGCAGTCGGGCATTCTCGGCATGCACAAGATCCAGGACCGCCCGGTGGTCGTGAACGGCCAGATCGTCATCCGCCCGATGATGTATCTCGCGGTCAGCTACGATCACCGCCTCGTGGACGGCAAGGAAGCGGTGACCTTCCTCGTCCGCGTGAAGGAAAATCTCGAAGATCCCGAGCGGATGCTCCTCGACCTCTGAGATGCCGCTCGCGGAAGGCCTCGTCTGGGTGCTGCGCGCGTTCGGCGTGCTGTACGTTCTCGGCGCCGTGTTCATGGTGCGCCAGCTGCGGATGGATTCCTTCCTCGACCGCGCGATCTCGCAGATCGAGACCATGACCGACGCGATCGCCGCCGATCTCGAGGAGAAGGCGCCGACGCGATCAAAGTTGCCGCCGGACGATCCGGGCCGTCGCGTCTGGCTGATGAGCGGCGCCGTGCTGCTCTTCATCGCCGGCGTCGCCATGGCGATCGGTCACCGAATTGCCGTGCCGCTGATGGTGCTGCTCGTTGCGCAACAGCTCGCCTACTTCACCCGGCAGCGCCGCCGCGAACTGCGCGCAACGACCCCGGAGAAGGCCGCCGACGCGCGGCCCGCACAATCGACGCGCAACGGGCTCTACTGGTGCCTCATCCTGACGGTGTTCGCCGCTTGGCTCGGCTGGCAGGGCGCGCTGCTGTGATGACGAAGCGGAACGCGAAGCGTATGAACGCCGCAACATTTTCCAGAAGGCTATTCCATGTCTGACACCTATGACCTCGTCATCATCGGCGGCGGCCCCGGCGGCTACAACTGCGCGATCCGCGCGGGCCAGTTGGGCCTGAAGACCGCCATCATCGAGAGCCGCGGCAAGCTCGGCGGCGTGTGCCTCAATGTCGGGTGCATCCCCTCGAAGGCGCTGCTGCATGCTTCGGAGATGTTCGAGGCGGCGAAGTCGACGTTTGCGTCCATGGGCGTGATCGTCGGCGAACCAAAGCTCGATCACGCGGCTTTCATGAAGCAGAAGGACGACGCGGTCGACGGCCTCACGAAGGGCGTCGAGTTCCTGATGAAGAAGAACAAGGTCACGTACCTGAAGGGGAAGGGCCGCATTGCGGGCGCGGGCAAGGTCGAGGTGACGGGCGAGAACGGCGTGGAGACGCTGACGACGAAGAACATCGTCATCGCTACGGGATCCGAGCCGACGCCGCTCCCGGGCGTGACCATCGACGAGAAGCAGATCGTGTCGTCGACGGGCGCGCTGTCGCTCGAAAAGGTCCCCGGCAAGCTCATCGTCATCGGCGGCGGCGTGATCGGGCTGGAGCTTGGCAGCGTCTGGCGCAGGCTCGGCGCGGAAGTGACGGTGGTCGAATATCTCGACCGCATCCTGCCGACCAATGACGGCGAGGTGTCCAAGCAGTTCCAGCGGATGCTGACCAAGCAGGGCTTTGCGTTCGAACTGTCGACGAAGGTCACGGGCGTGGAGAAAAAGGGCGGCAAGCTCGCCGTCACCGTCGAACCGGCGGCCGGCGGCGAGAAGCGCACGCTCGACGCCGACATCGTGCTCGTGGCGATCGGACGTCGCCCCTACACCGAGGGCCTTGGCCTGGAGACGGTCGGCATCGAGACCGACAAGCGCGGCTTCATCCCCAACGATCACTGGAAGACGAGCGCGCCGGGCGTCTACGTCATCGGCGACGTCACCTACGGGCCGATGCTCGCGCACAAGGCGGAAGAGGAGGGCGCCAACGTCGCCCAGATCATCGCCGGCAAGTGGGGCCACATGAATTTCGATCTGGTGCCCGGCGTCGTCTACACGAAGCCGGAGGTCGCTTCTGTCGGCAAGACGGAAGAAGAGCTCAAGGCCGCCGGCGTGAAGTACAAGGTCGGCAAGTTCCCGTTCATGGCCAACAGCCGTGCGCGCACGAACCATGAGACCGACGGCTTCGTGAAAATCCTCGAAGATGAAGCCACCAGCCGCATCATCGGCGCACACATCATCGGCGTCGGCGCCGGCGAACTGATCGGCGAAATCTGCGTGGCCATGGAATTCGGCGCGAGCGCTGAGGACATCGCACGCACCTGCCACGCCCACCCGACCATGAGCGAAGGCATCCGCGAAGCCGCCAAGGGCGTCGACGGCTGGACGATGCAGGCGTGACAACAAAAAAAGCGGGGAGGAGAGGATGACGGTCGTTCGCCGTGCGTTTCTCACGGGCGCCATCGGCGCGTCTTTGGCCGCCGGCTGCGCGAGCGCACCGGAAGGGGTCTATCTGCTCGAGCTGCTCGAAAAGAAGGCTGGCGGACGTCTCGGCGTCTTCATTCTCGATACCGCCACGGGTCTTGCGCAGACGCATCGCGGCAAAGAGCCGTTCGGCATGTGCTCCACCTTCAAGCTGCCGCTGGCGGGCGTCGTGCTGCGTGAGGCGGATGCGGGACGCCTCGATCTCGCGGAGCGGCTGACCTACACGCAGGCCGACATGGTCAACTATGCGCCGGTGACATCGCGCAATCTGGCGCAAGGCTGGATGACGGTCGAAGCGCTCGCGGAAGCCGCGCAGAAGACGAGCGACAACGTCGCCGCCAATCTCCTGCTGAAGCGCCTCGGCGGCCCGGAAGGCTTCACGGCGAAGGTGCGCGAAATCTATGCGCATGGTTTCCGTCTCGACCGCTACGAGACGCAGATGAATTTCGTCCCCGCCGGCGAAGTGCGCGACACTGCGACGCCGGAAGGCATGGGGCTGATCGTGTCCAATCTCCTCGCACCCGAAGAGGGCTCGACACGCGGCCTCGCGCCCGCCTCACGCGACAAGCTCAGCCAGTGGATGGTCGACACCACGACGGGCGCCAAGCGCATCCGCGCCGGTCTGCCGCCCGAATGGCGGGCAGGGGACAAGACCGGCACCGCTGACGCCACGGGCATGCCCAACAAGGTCAATGATGTCGCCGCCATCTGGCCGACACCGGGCGGCGATCCCGTCATCGTCGTTTCGTTCTACGAGGCGCCCGGCGAATTCGATGGTACGCGGGATCAGGATCAGGCGGTGCTCGCGGAAGTCGGCAAGCTCGCGGCGATCTGGATCAGGCGGCAGCGCGAGCTCTGACGTTCACTCCGCCGCGCTCAGCATCGCCTTCAGCCGATCTAGATACGCAATCCACGCATCGCGCCCGGCCTCCGTGAGATGCGCGCGCGTCACCGGCTTCTTGCCCTCGAACTGTTTCTCGATGCGCACGTAGCCCGCCTCCTCGAGCTTGGAGAGGTGCGCGGAGAGGTTGCCGTCCGTGGCGTTCACCTTGGCCTTGAGTTCGAGGAATGTCGCGGGGCTCGCGGTGGAGAGATACGCCATCACACCCAGCCGCAGGCGGCCGTGGATCACGTCGTCCAGTTCAGTGTGATCGAAGGATGTCATGGCTCAGACGGTCGTCGACGGTTCTTTGCGCAGGAGCGCAATGCCGGGCACGAGCAGCGTCACGATCGAGCCCGCGGCGCCGGCCAGATAGAACCACGACTCGCTCAGGAACACGCCGAGCGCAGCGGATAGGCCGAATGACACCAACGCAAATCCGCCGAGCCACTTTTCCTGCGTGACGATGGACGTGACCATCAGCGCGCCGCCGTAGAGTGCGAACGCCGCAGGTACGATCACATCCGGCGCGGTGCGGTCGCCGCTGAACGCCATGTGTCCAATCGCGCCGATTACCACGGCGCCCGTGCCGATGCCCGCCCCCGCCCACGCCGCGCGCTCCATGCGGTTGCCGAGCGAAGATGTGCCGGGCTTTTCCTTGATGCGGTTGCCGAGAAGCACGGAGCCAACACCGGCGATCACGCCATAGCCCGCCCACAGCGCGCCGAAGTGCCAGCTCGGATCCGTGACGAGATACTGGTTCACCAGTCCCCATTGCACCGCCCAGGCGACGGCGTTGAGCACGCCCCAGAACATGAGGAACGAACCGCCGAGCAGCGGCGCGTGACGGCCTTCTTCAGCCAGCGTGCGGACGTAGTTCAGATCCTCGGCGATCTCGCGGGGGCTCATGTCGTTCTCCATTCGATGGAGGGGACATATGCAAAGCACTTTGAAATGTCAAGTATAGTGGGGACCCCCTACGCGGCCGTCTCGAAGAGGGGCTTGCGGTAGGTGGCGGGAACGGCGAGCGAAAAGGTCGAACCGCGTCCCGGCGTGCTCTCCACGGTGACGTCGCCGCCGAGCAGGCGCGCCAGGTGGCGGGTGATGGCGAGGCCAAGACCCGTACCGCCGTAGGCGCGCGTGACGGAGGCGTCGGCCTGCACAAACGGCTGGAAGAGGCGCTGAAGTTTCTCCGGCGCTATGCCCACGCCTTCGTCGGCGACGTGGATGACGATCCACTCGGCGCCGTCGCGCACTTCACGCAGCGCCGAGAGACGCACGGCGCCGCCCTTGGTGAACTTCACGGCGTTCGACGTGAGGTTGAGCACGCACTGGCTGAGCTTGAAGCGATCGGTGAAGGCGTCGCCGAGGCCTACGTCCATGTCGATGCGGACTGTGTTGCGGTTGGCGGCGGCCATCGGTTCGATGGTGCCGGCAATGTCCTGCAGCATCAGATCGACGGAGAAGGGGGCGGGTGAGACGTCCATGCGGCCCGCCTCGATCTTCGACAGGTCGAGCACGTCGTTGATGAGATGCAGCAGCTGGTTTCCGGCCGCAAGGATGCGGCGGAGATCCTTGTCGTCAGACGCGTCGCCGCGCGCCTGCGCGAGTTCGAGCAAGATCTCGCCGTAGCCGATGATGGCGTTGAGCGGCGTGCGCAGCTCGTGGCTCATGTTGGCGAGGAACTGCGACTTGGCGAGATTGGCGTTTTCGGCGGCCGCGCGGGCGTTGTCGAGGTCAGCGATCATGCCCACCAGCGCTGTGTCGCGCGCGGCGATCTCGCCGACGACCGCACGCAGGCGCGCGACGGAGCCGGCGAGCACGAATTCGGCGCTGATGCCGTTGTCTGTTTCCGCCAACGGCTGCGGCGCGAGCACTTCGCCGGCGTAGGCGGCAAAAATCTGCCGCTTCTCGTCGAGCGCCGCTTCGGCCGCACGCGTGGCTCCCAGCAGTTCGATTTCGAGGCGTTTCTCGGCGGTTATGTCGTGCGTGAGTCCGGAGAGACGGACGAACAGTCCGCGCTTGTTGAACGAGGCGATCGCCGCCGTGCGCAGCCAGACGATCTCGCCGTCCGGGCGGATGATACGGTGGTCATTCATGGCGCGCGGCGATTCCGGCGTCATCGACAGGATCGTGGCGGCGACGCCGGGAGAGTCGTCGGGATGTGCCAGCGTGGTGCCCGGCGTCATCACGTCTTCCCATGCGAGCGCGCGACCGTAGAGGCGCTCCATGCCGCCGCCGGTCCGGAAAGTCTGCGTGCGGTAGTCGATGTCCCATGTTGCGGCTTGCATGGAGTCCACCGCGAGGCGGAGCTGTTCCACGAGCGCGAGATTGTCCGCGTGCGTCTGCCCGACCTTCTTCTCCACCATCGCGGCGAAGAAAATCTGGGTGCAGACGGCGCCGCCGAGCACCAGGAACGCGCACAGGATCGCGAGGCTGCCGCCGTGCTGGATGGTGTCGACGACGAAGTACATCGCCGCCAACGAATAGGGCGCGCTGATCGCGACCATGATCTTCGGTGAGCCGCGGAACTGCGCCGCCACGAGCGCGAAGCCGGCCGCGACGTAGAGCACGGCGACGGGAATCGCGGCGGAGTGTCCCGAGTGCCATGCAAGGAGCGGCGCGGCCGCCCAGAAACAGGTGGTGGTGAAGCCGACGGCGAGGAAACGCGGATCGCGCGTGGGGTCGGGGCGCGTGTCGCCGCCGCGCGTGAAGAGCCACTTTTCTGTCAGCGTACGGCAATGCGCGGCGGTCAGCGTGGCGCAGGTCCACAGCGTGGCTGTGAGAAGGCCCGCCAACGGGATGAGGCCCACGCCCCAGCCGAGGATCAGGAAATATCGTAGGTTCTTGCTGCTCAGAACGGCGGCGATGGTCGCGTTCGTTCGGACGCCGGCGATGGTGGCGGACAAGAAGGGGCTCCCCAACAGGACGGCGCATAGTGCCGGGGAGGGGATAAATCTTCGTTTGCGCGCGCTTCGAAAGGCCCAAAAAGCAACTGCGCCCGACCGTGAGGCCGGGCGCAGTGTTCACTTCACGAAGAGGCGGACGGGCTTCGTCCGCGCTTTCGCCGCGAGACCAGTTAGGCCTTCGCCGCGACCGGCTTCACGACCTTCGTCGTGCGAGCGGTCGTCGTGCGCTTCGTCGCGACCTTGGCCGGACGGCCGCGCTTTGCGACCTTCTTCTTCGCGGCCTTCTTGGCGGTCTTGCGAACGGTCTTCTTCGCGGTCTTCTTGGCGGTCGTCTTGCGAGCAACCTTCTTCTTCGCGGTCTTCTTCTTCGCGGTCTTCTTCACGGTCTTCTTCGCCGCCGACTTCTTGGCGACCTTGCGGACCGACTTCTTCGCGCCGCGCTTGGCAGTGGCCTTCTTCGCGGTTTTCTTGGACACTTTCTTCATCTTAGTTCTCCCGTTTTCACTGTTTCACTAGGTTTCACCAAAAGCGATCTGCTCCATCGCTGCGTGCCAATTTGGACCACACATAGTTGTCAAGTGGTTTATACCGCGAGACCTCGAAAATGTTTTTCGTTATATTGTGGTTAAATTGGTCGGTGACTTCCCATTACTTCTTTTGCATTCTGCAGGGGGCCCTAGCCCTTGGGTCCCATAGGTTTCAACGCCTCAAGCGCGCGGGTGCGCAGACCTGTAAGCGTCGAAGACGCGTGCCGCCTCCACGTCGGCATATTTCTGTGTTGTCGAAAGTGATTCGTGTCCGAGCAGCTCCTGAATCACGCGCAGATCGCCGCCGTACGCCAACAAATGAGTCGCGAACGCGTGTCGCAACGCATGTGGCGTCGTTGATTCGGGCAGCGAAAGACGCGCGCGAAGTTGCGCGACACGTTCCTGGATGATGCGCGGCGAGAGTTCGCCGCCACGCGCGCCGCGAAACAGCGGCGCATCGCGATCAAGTGCGAAGGGACAGAGTGCTGCGTAGCGCTCGACGGCGTCGCGCGCGGCATCGAGGATCGGCACGATGCGTTCCTTGCCGCCCTTGCCGGTGATTCGCAGCGTGCGCGGCAGCGGACGGTCTCGGCCCTTCAGCGAGAGCGCCTCACTGATTCGCAGGCCGGCCGCATAGAGCAGGGTGAGCACGGCGGCGTCGCGTGCCGCAATCCATCCGGCGTTCTCGGGCGCCGCCACGTCGAGCATGGCGCGAGCGTCTGTCTCGGAGACAGGGCGGGGGAGCGTGGCGCGCAGGCGCGGGCCGCGCACGAGCTTGATGCGCGCATTGACGACGCCGCAGCGGCGCTCGAGCCACTGGAAGAAGGCGCGGATCGCGGCGAGCGCGCGCATCCTGGAGCGCGCCACGAGGCCGTCTTCGGCGCGGTGTGCGAGATAGGCCCGCAGGTCCTGCGGTTCCAGCACGCCCAGATCGCCGAGTGTCGGGGCGCCGCCGAGGTGCCCGGTGAGAAACTCAAGGAATTGAAGGACGTCCCGGCGATAGGCCGAAACGCTGGCCGGGCTGAAGCGCCGCTCGGTGGCGAGGTAGTCGACCCAGCGGGCCGAAGCTTCCAATGCTGGCGTCGAAGCGCCCGTATCCCTAATTAGCGACATATGAGTCCGTCAGCCCGCATGCGCGCCGCGCGCCGTCGATCGAATACGATCGCGTCGCTGCCCGGCTTCGAGGAGGAGTCCTCGGACTTCACGCATGATGCTCAACTCTCCAAAGTCGCCGTCCTGTTCCCACTGCCTTTGCCGGAACCATTCGACTACTGCGCGCCCGATGCGTGGTCCTTGCAACCGGGCGATCATGTGATCGCACCACTCGGTCCACGCAGCGTACGTGGAGTCGTATGGAGCGTTGAAACAAAAAGTGCAAATGCCGCGAATCTGAAACCGCTCGAATCGAAGGCGCTCGCGGCGCCGTTGCCGGATATTTCGCGACGCTTCATCGACTGGACGGCGAAGTATGTCGTCACGCCGCCGGGCAACATTCTGCGCATGGTCGTGCGCTCCACCGAAGCGCTCTCACCGTCGCCGACATACGCTGTCTATGCACCGACCGAGACCATGTCCGGCGCCGTTACACCGCAACGCGCGAAGGTGATGAGCGAGGCTGCGCGAGAGCCTGCAACAGGCGCCGAGCTCGCACGGCGCGCCGGCGTTTCTTCAAGTGTTGTCAAAGCCTTGGTCGAAATGGGCGCGCTCACGCGCATCGACGTTCCGGAAGACGCGCCGTATCCCGAACCCGATCTTTCGTTGCCCGGAAACTCGCTGAACGCGCAGCAGGACGCGGCTGCGGAAATGCTCAAGGAGAGCGTGCGCGCCGGCGACTTCCAGGCCGTTCTGCTCGACGGGATCACGGGCTCTGGAAAGACCGAGGTCTATCTCGAAGCGATCGCCGAAACGCTCGCCCGCGACCCGTCGGCGCAGGTTCTCGTGTTGCTTCCAGAAATTGCACTGACGCAGGCCGTGCTCGCCCGATTCGAGCAGCGATTCGGCACGCGACCCGTCGAATGGCACTCCGCGATCACCCAGAAGGCGCGTCGTCGCGCGTGGCGTGAAGTGAACGACGGACGCGCCCGACTGATCGCCGGCGCGCGCTCGGCGCTCTTTCTGCCGTTCCGGAATCTGCGCCTCATCGTGGTCGATGAGGAACATGACCCATCCTACAAGCAGGACGACGGCGTTGCATATCAGGCGCGCGATCTTGCGGTCGCGCGGGCGAAGCTCGGCGGATGCGCCATCGTCCTCGCCAGCGCGACGCCGTCTCTCGAAACGCTCGTCAACGCGCAGGCTGGTCGCTATCGGCACGTAAAGCTGACGGCGCGTCACGGCGTTGCGGTGTTGCCGGACGTGGAATTGATCGATCTCAAGATCGACGCGCCGGACAAGGGCCGCTGGCTGTCGCCCAAACTCGTCACCGCCGCCGCCGAAGCGTTGGCGCGCGGAGAGCAGGTGCTGCTCTACATGAACCGCCGGGGCTACGCGCCGTTGACGCTGTGCCGCGCGTGCGGCCATCGCATGCAGTCGCCGGACACGCAGAGCTGGCTCGTCGAGCACAAATACTCCGGCCGCCTCGTCTGCCACCTCACCGGCTTCTCGATGCCCAAGCCGAAGGAGTGCCCCACCTGCATGGCGCCCGACAGCTTCGTGGCCATCGGTCCGGGCGTGGAGCGCGTGGAGGAGGAAACGCGTCAGCTCTTCCCGAACGCGCGTATCGAAATATTCTCGTCGGACACGGCGCAGACGGGCGATCAGGTCCGCGCGATCGTCGAGCGCATGGCCGTGGGTGAGATCGACATCCTCATCGGCACGCAGATCGTCGCCAAGGGCCACAACTTCCCGTTGCTCACTGTCGTCGGCGTCGTCGACGCCGATCTCGGACTTAAGGGCGGCGACCTGCGGGCAGGGGAGCGGACGTATCAGCTGCTCAGTCAGGTCGCTGGCCGCGCGGGTCGTGCGGATCGACCCGGTCGCGCGCTGATCCAGACTTATGCGCCGGAGCACGATGCGATGATCGCGCTGTCCAAGCATGATCGCGACGGCTTTCTCGCGGCGGAAGCCGCGGGACGCGAGGCGATGGGCATGCCGCCGTACGGGCGTCTGGCGGCGGTGATCATCTCGGGGCCTGACGAGCCGACCGTGAATTACGCGGCGATCACGCTGGGCGAGAAGGCGCCGTCAGCGGACGGCGTGGATGTGTGGGGCCCTGCGCCTGCGCCGCTGTCGGTGATCCGCGGTCAGCACCGCCGGCGCTTCCTGGTGCGCGCCGATCGCGGCGTCGACATTTCGGCCTTCATGGCGGCCTGGCGAGAGCGGGTGAAGCTCCACTCGTCGGTGCGGGTGCAGATCGACGTGGACCCGTATTCGTTTCTCTAGCGCTCACATCAACGGCAGTTCCACCCTCACGCTTTGCCCCGCATCGTTCCGCGCATCGCCGACGAGGCGGAAGTCGTCGGTGGGTTGCAGGACGAGAACAGTGTTGCGGTCGTCCGCGCCGATCTTGCAGCGCGCGGAGATGGTGACGCCCGTGCGGTTGACAGTGCCGGCCATGCCGGTCGGTGTGCAGAGGCCGCCGTCGAACGCGCCGGAGGTTTCGTTCAGCGAGCGGATAGTCAGGCCCACGCCCTGCAGCGCGTTGGCGAAGGATTGCGCATCTTCAGTGGCTGCCACGGCCAGCAGCGGCATCCGCGCGCCGCGCCGCATGGAAAGCAGACGCTTCACCGCGATCTGACGCAGCGCGGGATCGTTGGTCCGGTAGAGCTTGTCCACCGAAGCGGCGACGACGGCGTCGTCCTCGCTGTCGAGCGCGTTGAGGCCCGCACGCAGACGTTCTGCAGGATCGGGGGACGCGATGCCGGTCGCCAGGTCCTGCATGGCCTTTTGCGCTTCGGAGAGCGTCGGCGCCGCGACGCCTGCCGGCGCGACAACGACATCGGCCTTCGGCGTCAAGGCCGAGAGTGCGAGAGCCTGCACGTCGGCCGCCGGCGGCAACACGGTCGCGAGGAAACCCTTTGCCGGGCCGGACGGCTTCGGCGCGACGAAGTTCTGCAGGCCCGCAAACGCGCCGAACACGATGGCGCTGACGATGGCAAAGCCCGCCAATGGCCGCAGCAAGCCCGTCAGCGGCGGCAGCAGGGAGAGCAGCACCGCAATCACCGCGACCACGCCGAACACGCCCGTCAGCGCGATAGCGATCGGGCCGAACGGTTGCAGGATGTCGGCGGTGACGGCGGTGATGAGGGCGGTAGCCGTCCCCGCGATGGATGCGCCGATGCCGATCCCGCTGCCGGCGCCGTGGCCGCCATGATCGTCGCTCATGGAAATCCCCTTCCGATGGACGCTTCTCTTACCACCGCAGCAAGGCTGCGCCACCCGGACTCGCCGCCACGGCTTGACGGAAGGGCCTGACGCATGCGCAAAGCGGCGAAAATCAACGGACGCCTATCGCCATGATCGAGTTCCTCGCCTCGCCGGCCTTCTGGACCAGCCTTGCGGCGCTGACTTTCCTGGAGGTCGTGCTCGGCATCGACAACCTGCTGTTCGTGTCGATCGCGGTCGGCAAGCTGAAGGGCGCGGAAGCGGAGAAGGCGCGCAAGATCGGCATCTGGGGCGCCATGGTGCTGCGCATCGTCATGCTGGCGGGCATTTTCCTGATCATCGGGGCGAGCAAGATCACGCTGCTGCAGTTGCCCGAATGGCTGGCCTCGGCGTTCGGCAAGTCGACGACCGATCACTACGAGGACTTTGTCAATTTCACCGTGAAGGACCTCGTGCTCTTCGCGGGCGGGCTATTCCTGCTGTGGAAGGGGACCCAGGAGATCCACCAGTCGGTAGAGGGCACGCACCTTGAACAGTCGGAGGCGAAGTCCGATTTCAGCTCCGTGGTCATTCAGCTATTCGTGATCAACGCGGTCTTCTCCATCGACTCCGTTCTGACGGCGGTGGGCCTCGTGGACATCGAAGGCGCGCCCGTCGAGGCGATCACGACGGCGGTCGGCGCGGTGGTGCTCTCGACCATCTTGATGGCGTTCGCGGCGAAACCCCTGGCCGAATTCATCGACCGGCACCCGACGACGAAACTCCTCGCGCTCGCCTTCATCCTGCTGGTCGGGGTGGCGCTGGTCGCGGATGCGCTCGGCTTCCACATCCCACGCGGCTATCTCTACTTCGCAATCGCCTTCTCGGTGGCGGTGGAGTTGCTGAACATCCGCGCGCGGTCGAAGGACGGGGACGGGGTCAAGACGGCGGCGCACTAGGCGAAGGCTGGCGGCGCGCAAGCGCCGGCGCCGCCAGAGTCCGAACGCCAAGTCCGCCGCGCGTTGAGGTTTGCGCCGGTTGGCGGAGTTCGCGGCCAGAGAGATTTTGGCGGAACTCCTGCGCAAGCGGTACGTTCTTGGAGGGGATGTTCCGACCATCGTTGAACACCGCCTGATGAGATGCGCCGACGTGCCAGAGACCGAGACCGGCGGCGCTGTGTGGAGCGCCAGGCATCTGCGCCTTGCCATTGAAGCCGCAGGTGTGGCGCTATGGGCCTGGAATGTAGAAACCGACCATTTCAGGATGGATGAGCAGGGGTGCAGGCTCTGGGGGATGCCATTCCGGCCATCTGTGAGCTTTGAAGACCTTTCAGCCAAAATTCACCCTGCAGATCGCGACAGGGTGCGCTCAGCCTTCGCCGCAACCCGGGCGATTGTCGGGCAGTACGACATCGACTTCCGGATCATTGTGGACGACGAAGTGAGGTGGATAGCCGCGCGGGGACAAGGCGACGATGCCGAGGCGGAAGGACAGACAATGTTCGGCGTCTTTATCGACGTCACCGCGCGCAAGCACGCCGAAGAGTCCAACGAACTTCTCGCCGGCGAAATGAGCCACAGGGTGAAAAACCTGCTCAGCATTGCTTCAGCACTTACAACGATAACATCGCGCTCGGTGCAGAGCGCTTCTGAAATGGCCAAGGAACTGACCGGCAGACTGAGCGCTCTGGGTCGCGCCCATGACCTTGTTCGTCCGGTGACGGGGCGGGTGGAGAATGGCGCCCTCCTAGGGGATCTGCTCACGATACTTCTCGCCCCCTACGACGAGGACACCCCTTTTGGCGGGCGCATCCGCGTTTCAGTGCCCCGCATGTCGGTGGGTGAAACCGGCGCCACGGCGCTGGCGATGGTCGTGCATGAACTCGCGACCAACTCCATGAAGTACGGATGTCTTTCCGTACCGACGGGCACGCTCGATATCGCCGCAGACGTGGATCAAAATGCCGTCACCCTCGTCTGGACGGAAACGGGAGGGCCGCCTGTTGTGGCCCCGACGCAACCACCCGGCTTCGGAAGCGGTCTGATGTCGCGAAAGATGAGCCTGCAACTCAACGGGTCCATCGAATACGACTGGTCGGAACAAGGCGCGGCCATAACCTTGCGCGTGGCCAAGGATCGTCTCGAGACCTGATTGCCGACTCCGCTTCGCGGGTGCAGCTTTCTCACTCACCTGGAGCGAGACGCCGCCATGACCGATATCCTTCTCGTCGACGATCTCGCGCCCTTCGTGCGACGGCTCACGCTCAACCGGCCCGAGAAGCGCAACGCGCTGTCCAATGCGCTGCGCGGAGAAATCTTCGCGGCGCTGGAGGCGATCGAACGCGACGACGCCGTGCGCGTGACCATCATCCGCGGCGCGGGGTCATGCTTCTCGTCCGGCTATGATCTCGCCGGACTCGGCGACCTGCCGTTCCCGACGTCGGGCGGGCAGGGGCAATGGGCGCGGCATGTGGTGGAGGGCTGCTTCCGCATGTGGGACCTCGCCAAGCCGATCATCGCGCAGGTGCATGGCTGGTGCCTGGCGGGCGGGTCGGAACTCGCGGTCGCGTGCGATCTCGTCTACGTCGCCGAGGACGCCAAGATCGGCTACCCGGCCGTGCGCACCATGGCGCCGCCGGACAACCAGTATCACGCCTGGTTGATCGGCATGCGTGCGGCGATGGAGGCCATGCTCACCGGCGACGCCATCGACGGGCTGGAGGCGGTGCGGCTCGGCTTCGCCAACCGGGCCTTCAAGGCGGAGGATCTCGACGCGGCGGTGCTCGCGGTGGCGGAACGGGTCGCCAAGGTCGATCCGCAGCTGGCGCAGCTGAACAAGCGCGTCGTGCACAGGCAGATGGAAGCCATGGGCATGCGGGCGGGCCTGCGCGCGGGGACCGACCTCCACGCCCTCGGCTGGCACACGCCCGCCTCACGGGACTACGCCCGGGCCTTGCGGGAAGGGGTGAGCGCCGCCCTGACGCAGCGGGACGGGGCGTTCGGGGACTATCGCACCGACAAGAAGTAGGGGCCGCGCCGTCTCGTCGCGGGGCCTTTGGGCCGGTTGTCATCCCCCGAACCTCCGTGTACCACGCGGGCGCGTTTCGGGCTGGGGGCAAAAGCGATTGCCGCCGGTCCTTGAGGCGCGTTTTTCGTGCCGCTGGCGATTGCCGGCTTCCACCGTTTCTCTGCGTAGGCGGGCGGGCTGGCGACAAGCCGGGGCTTCGGGAAACCGGCTTTGAATTCAGGGAACTGACGTGGCGCAATCCAACGAAGGCCAAGCTTTGCAAGTCAGGCCCTCCGAAGCGGCGGAACGTTACGCGCAGGCGGCGTTCGAACTGGCGCGGGACGGCAAGGCGCTCGAAGGCCTGGAAAAGGACTTCGCGACGTTCAACGCCGCACTCGCGGAGAGCGCGGACCTGCGCACGACGCTGAAGTCTCCGCTAATCGCGTCCGATGAAAAGAGCCGCGCGCTCGTCGCCGTGGCCACCAGGCTCGGCCTCTCGGAGCTGGGCCGCAACATCATCGGCCTCGTGGCGAAGAATGGCCGCGCCGTCGACATCCCCGGCATCATCACCGCGTTCCGCGCGCGTCTCGCCAAGTACCGCGGCGCGAGCCAGGTGGAAGTGATCTCGGCCAGGCCGCTCGACCAGAAACAACTCGATTCCATTCTCGCCGGCGTCACCAAGGCGCTCGGCGGCAAGGTCGATGCGGTCACCCGCGTCGACGAGAGCCTCATCGGCGGGTTCGTGGTGCGCGCGGGTTCGCGCCAGTTCGACGCCTCGCTGAAATCGAAGCTCGATTCTCTCAAACTCGCTCTCAAGTCAGCCTAATCAAGGAAGCCCCGCGATGGACGTCCGCGCCGCCGAAATTTCCGCCATTCTCAAGGAACAGATCAAAGGCTTCGGCGCGGAGGCGCAGGTCGCCGACGTGGGCCGCATCCTTTCCGTCGGCGACGGCATCGCGCGCGTCTACGGCCTCGACAACGTCCAGGCGGGCGAGATGGTCGAGTTTCCGGGCGGGGCGAAGGGCATGGCGCTCAACCTCGAAAAAGACAACGTCGGCGTCGTCATCTTCGGCGAAGACCGCGGCCTGAAGGAAGGCGACACCGTCAAGCGGCTCGGTGAGATCGTCGACGTGCCGGTGGGCAAGGCGCTGCTCGGCCGCGTGGTGAACCCGCTCGGCGAGCCGATCGACGGCAAGGGACCGATCAAGGCGACCGAGCGTCGCCGCGTGGACGTGAAGGCGCCGGGCATCATTCCGCGCAAGTCTGTGCACGAGCCGATGCAGACGGGTATCAAGGCCATCGACGCGCTCATCCCGATCGGTCGCGGCCAGCGCGAGCTGATCATCGGCGACCGCCAGACCGGCAAGACCGCCGTCGCCGTCGACACGATCCTTTACCAGAAGGACGCGCACGACAAGAATCTGTCCGAGACCGAGAAGCTCTACTGCATCTACGTCGTCATCGGTCAGAAGCGCTCCACGGTCGCCCAGATCGTGAAGATGCTCGAGGACAAGGGTGCGCTGCAGTACTGCATCATTGTCGCGGCCACCGCGTCGGAGCCCGCGCCGCTGCAGTTCCTCGCGCCGTTCGCCGGCTGCGCCATGGGCGAGTATTTCCGCGACAACGGCATGCACGCGCTCATCATCTATGATGACTTGTCCAAGCAGGCCGTCGCGTACCGCCAGATGTCGCTGCTGCTGCGCCGCCCGCCGGGCCGCGAAGCCTATCCTGGCGACGTCTTCTATCTCCACTCCCGCCTGCTCGAGCGCGCGGCGAAGCTGAACGAGGATTCGAAGTCCGGTTCGCTGACGGCGCTGCCGATCATCGAGACGCAGGCCAACGACGTGTCCGCGTATATTCCGACGAACGTGATCTCGATCACCGACGGCCAGATATTCCTCGAGACCGACCTTTTCTACCAGGGCATCCGCCCGGCGGTGAACGTCGGCATCTCGGTGTCGCGCGTGGGCGGTTCGGCTCAGATCAAGGCGATGAAGCAGGTGGCCGGCCCGATCAAGGGCGAGCTCGCGCAGTACCGCGAAATGGCGGCGTTCGCGAAGTTCGGCTCCGACCTCGACGCCTCGACGCAACGCCTGCTCAACCGCGGCGCGCGCCTGACGGAACTGCTGAAGCAGGACCAGTTCTCGCCGGCGCCCGTCGAGGAACAGATCATCCTAATCTTCGCCGGCACGCGCGGTTATCTCGACAAGTATCCCGTGAACGCTGTGCGCCGTTTCGAGGCGGAACTGGTGTCGTGGTTGCGGGCGAAAAAGGCCGATGTGCTGAGCGAAATCCGCACCAAGAAAGAACTCGACAAGCCCGGCGTGCTGGAAGGCAGGATCAAGGCTGCGCTCGACGAGTTCAGCGCGACGTTCTCGGCCTGATAGGGAAGCACGCGGCCCATGCCGAGCTTGAAGGAATTCCGCAACCGGATCGTCAGCGTGAAGTCCACGCAGAAGATCACGAAGGCGATGCAGATGGTGGCCGCCGCCAAGCTGAAGCGTGCGCAGGGCGCCGCCGAAGCCGCGCGTCCGTACGCCGAGCGCATGGCCAGCGTCATCGCCAACCTCGCCTCCAGCGTGAAGGGCGACGGCGCGCCGTTGCTGCTGCGCGGCACCGGCAAGGAGGACGTGCATCTCGTGGTGGTGCTGACCTCGGAGCGCGGGCTCTGCGGCGGTTTCAACACGCAGATCGTGCGCCTCGCGCGCGAGAAGATCGCCGAGCTGCTGGCGGCCGGAAAGCAGGTGAAGATTCTCACCGCCGGCAAGAAGGGCCGTGACCAGATCCGTCGTGTGTACGGCTCGCTGATGGTCGAACACATCGACCTCTCGGAATTCCGCAGCATCGACGCGACGGCCGCCAAGCTCGTCTCCGACAAGGTCGTCTCGATGTTCGGGGCGGGCCAGTTCGATGTCGCGACGCTGATCTATTCGAAGTTCAAATCGGTGATCTCGCAGGTCCCCACGGCGCAGCAACTGATCCCCGCGATCGCACCCGCCGGCGCGAAAGCCCCGGACCTGAAGGGCGCCGTCTATACCTACGAGCCCAACGAGACCGAGATCCTCGAAGCGCTTCTGCCGCGCTACCTCTCGGGGCAGGTGCTGTCGGCGCTGCTCGAAAACGCCGCCGGCTTCTTCGGCGCGCAGATGAGCGCGATGGACAACGCCACCCGCAATGCCGGCGATCTGATCAAGAAGCTGACGCTCCGCTACAACCGCCAGCGTCAGGCCAACATCACCAAAGAACTGATCGAAATCATTTCGGGCGCCGAGGCGCTCTGAAAACCGCTGTCTGAAGGACGAATGAGATGAGCAAGCCCGGTATCGGAAAAGTGGCGCAGGTGATCGGCGCGGTCGTCGACGTCGAGTTCGATGGCAAGCTGCCTGACATCTACAACGCGCTGGAAATGCAGCTGAACGGCTCGCGCCTCGTGCTCGAAGTCGCCACGCATCTCGGCGAGTCGATGGTCCGCACCATCGCGATGGACTCCACCGACGGCCTCGTGCGCGGCATGGAAGTCAAAGACACCGGCGAGCCGATCAAGGTGCCGGTGGGCGAGGGCACGCTCGGGCGCATCATGAACGTCATCGGCGAGCCGGTGGACGAAGCGGGGCCCGTCGTCGGCGAAATGCTGCGCTCGATCCACCAGCCGGCTCCGTCCTTCGTGGACCAGAAGCCGATCCCGGAAATTCTCGTAACAGGCATCAAGGTCGTCGACCTGCTGTGCCCCTATTCGAAAGGCGGCAAGATCGGTCTGTTCGGCGGCGCGGGCGTCGGCAAGACGGTGCTGATCCAGGAACTCATCAACAACATCGCGAAGGCCTACGGCGGCTATTCGGTGTTCGCTGGCGTCGGCGAGCGCACGCGCGAAGGCAACGATCTCTATCACGAAATGATCGAGTCGAACGTCAACAAGGCGGGCGGCGGCGCCGGCTCGCGTTGCGCGCTCGTGTTCGGCCAGATGAACGAGCCTCCGGGCGCCCGCGCGCGCGTCGCGCTCACTGGCCTCACCATCGCCGAACACTTCCGCGACCAGGGCAAGGACATCCTCTTCTTCGTCGACAACATCTTCCGCTTCACGCAGGCGGGCTCGGAAGTGTCGGCGCTGCTCGGCCGTATTCCGTCGGCGGTGGGCTATCAGCCGACTCTCGCCACCGAGATGGGTCAGATGCAGGAACGCATCACCTCCACGGTGAAGGGCTCCATCACCTCCGTGCAGGCCGTGTACGTGCCGGCGGACGATCTCACCGACCCCGCGCCGGCCGCGTCGTTCGCCCACCTCGACGCCACGACCGTTCTCAACCGCGCGATCTCGGAAAAGGGCATCTACCCGGCGGTCGATCCGCTCGACTCCACGTCGCGGATTCTCGATCCGCTCGTCGTCGGCAAGGAACACTACGAAACCGCGCGCGCCGTGCAGGAAACGCTGCAACGCTACAAGGCGCTGCAGGACATCATCGCCATTCTCGGCATGGATGAACTGTCGGAAGACGACAAGCTCGCGGTCGCCCGCGCCCGCAAGATCGAACGCTTCCTGTCGCAGCCCTTCCACGTCGCCGAACAGTTCACCAACCAGCCGGGCGTGCTGGTCGACGTGAAGGACACGGTGCGCGGCTTCAAGGGCCTCGTCGAAGGCGAGTTCGACCACCTGCCGGAGCAGGCTTTCTACATGGTCGGCACCATCGAGGACGCGATCAAGAAGGCGCAGAAGATGGCGCTGGAAGCGGCGTAAGCTGCTTCGACGTGTTGAAGTTCAAAGGCCCGCCCCAGCGATGGGACGGGCCTTTTTCGTTTGTGGCTGATTTTCCTTCTCCCCCTCGCGGGGGAGAACCATTTGCGATCAGTCTTTTACGTCCCCTTGCGACGCTTCACGTCGTCTTCGCCGGTTTCCTCACGGTCCTTTTCGTCGAACACCATCGCTTCGCCGGCGTCGAAATAGGCGCGGGATTTGCGGGCCATCATCTTCATGGACGCGCCCATCATGCCGGCCGACATCGCGACCTGCTGACCGCGCGCCACGCCGACGGCGTCGGCATCGGAGAACTTCGCGAACTCCGCGCCGAGGAAGACGACCTGCCAGCCCTTCTTCTCCACGCGATCAAGCGCGGCCTTCACGTCTTCCTTCTTCATCTCGCGCGAGCTGTTTTCCTCGCCGTCGGTCATGATGACGAGCACGGCCTTTTCCGGCGCTTCGCTTTCGGCGCGCGCGATCATGCGGCCGATGGCGTCGAAGAGCGGGGTCATGCCGCGGGGCGTGGCTTCGGCGTCGGTGACGTCCTTCCAAGTCTGCACCGGGACGGCCGCGCGCAGCACGTCGAACTGCAGGCCGTCATGCGCATCGAACACCGCGAGCGTGGCGTAGCCGTCGCCTTCGGCGAGGCCCTTCACATAGGCGTTCACGGACCCGAGCGCCTCGGTCCAGATCGACTGCATCGAGCCGGTCCGGTCGAGAAGAATATATGCGTGCATGGGCGCCTCCTATGCGTTGGGGGAGGCGCGCAAATGGTGCGGGAAAATTCCCGCGCAAGGGGCAGGGTCATTTTTCGCGACTTGAACCCGGGTGAATTCGCCGACACGTTTGCGCGATGACGACTCGCACACCCTCTACCCGCACCATGCTCCGCGCGTTCCAGGCGCTGCACAAGGAAGGGCTCGATCCGGCCTTCATGGCGGACGTGGAGCTGTTGCGGCACAAGGACCTCGACCTCTCGGTGAAGCTCGGCGCGCTGCTGGCGTTCGATGCACTGATCATCGGCGCCGGCCTGCAGCCGATCTCCGCCTCGCCAGGGGCGCCACTGTCCATCAACGCCGTGGAGCATCCGCTGATCGCGATCACGACGCTTCTGGGCGTGCTGATGCTGATCGCCTCGGCGTACTTCTGCGTCCGCGCGGTGATGGTAGGGGAGGAGTTCGACGATCACGGGCTCGAGGGCGATACGAAAGCGCTCGCGCAGCGCATGTTCGCGGCATTCTGCGCGGCCATCGACCTGCAGGTGAAGCTCCTCGGCCGGGCCACGCGTCTGACGCTCTATGGCGGAGGTCTTTGTGCGACGGGGCTCTTCTGGGCCATGGCGGAGAAGTTCGTGTTCTAGGCGTCCGTGGCGGACATCCCGCCGCGTTGACGGGGCGGACGCCGGCGGGTAGCCAACGCGCTTCCGATTTCAGCCTTTGCCAAGGACCGCCCCGTGGCCGAAAAGCTCCAATTTGCCCTCGTCTCGCCGGAACGCGAGCTGTTCAACGGCGAAGTTGACCAGGTCGTCGTGCCGGGCGCGGAAGGCGAGTTCGGCGTGCTGCCGAAGCACGCGCCGGTCATGTCGACGATCAAGCCGGGCGCGCTGCGCATCCTCAATGACGGCACGGAGCGCCGCATCTTTGTCAACGGCGGCTTCGCCGACGTGACACCGGACGGCCTGACCGTGCTGGCGGAAGACGCCGTCGATCTCGCCGGCATCGATCTCGCGGGCGTGGAGCAGGATCTGCGCAACGCAAAGGAAGACTTCGACGGCGCCAAGGACGACGCCAAGCGCGCCATCGCCGCCGCGAAGATGCAGCGTCTCGAAGCGCTGAAAGCCGCGATCCGCTAGAAGCCTGCGGGCTGCTCGACGGCTGCGCCGCGCCGCGTCTTGCCGGACGCCTTGGGCGAAAGCTCTTTCGCCTTCAGCCACGCTAGCGCGGTATGCGCCACGTCTTCCCATTCCGGTTCGCCGATGAGCCAGTGGCTCATCTCGGGGAATTCGCGATAGGTGCATTGGCCGGCAGGGAAGCGCTTGGCGATGCGGCGGACAGTGGAGGCGGGGTTCACGCGGTCCTTGCCGCCGGCGAGCGCGAGGATCGGCGCTGAAATCTTGTAGACGGGCGCGGCCGACGCCATCGATGCATCAAGCCACCACTGGATCGTTTCCATCACCACGCGGCCCGACTCGGGGACAAACTGTGCGTAGATGCGGCGCGCTTCGTCGCGCTCAAGCCGATCGAGTGTTGCGTGACGGGCCACGCTGTAGTCCGGCGCGATGGGACGGCGCCAGTAATCGTGCCCTAGCATGGCGAGGCCCACGGCGCTGCCGTGTTCCTCGAGCGTCGTCGGCATGACGCCCCACGGCGCGGACGGCGCAATGAGCACGAGGCCCGCGACGGGCGTCTTCGTCGCCACGATCTGCGCGATGAGGCCGCCGAGCGAATGCCCGATCAGCACCGGCGGGGCGGAAAGGTGGTGGATGTCGCGGATGACTTGCGCGGCCAGCGCCTTCGTACCGATGCGGCCGAGTTTCTCGGGATCGTCTGAAGTACTGCGGCCGGCGAGGTCGGGGGCGTGGGTCTCGAAGCCAGCCGCTTCGAACGGTGCGCGGAACGCGTCGAACGCCCAGCCGCCGCAGAAGGCGCCGTGCAGGAACACGAGCGGTTGGCTCATGGGCGCAAAACCCTGGAAACGGCCATCCCCTGGCCAGACGAACGGTCAGCATGACGTGGTTGCCGCGCACGTCAAAGTGAATTCAACCGTTGCCGCAAGGGCGAGAACGGTCAGACTTGGTCGCCGCGGGCGTGCAGAGCGAAGCGCCGCGCCACTTCCTCGTACACCGCGCGCTTGAAGGGGATCACCAGATCCGGCCCTTCATCGAGCCGTCCCCAGCGCCAGTTGGAGAATTCCGGCGTGTGCATGTCGAGGCGGATGTCGGCGTCGCGACCCTTGAAGCGGAAGGCGAACCACTTCTGGCGCTGGCCCACATAGCCGCGCCCCTCGCGCTTCAGGCCGCCGGGAAAGTCATAGTAGAGCCAGTCATCGGTTACATCGATGATCTTCACGAGATTGGCGGTGACGCCGACTTCTTCCTCGAGTTCCCGGAACGCGGCGTCGCGCGGATCCTCGCCGCGATCCACGCCGCCCTGCGGCATCTGCCAGATGTGCGGACCCGTCACGCCGAGACGTTTGCCGTAAAAGACAAGCCCGGTCTTGTGAAAGAGCGCCAGCCCGACATTTGGCCGGTAGCGCTGGGGATCCGGCTGAACCGGCTCTGTGCTCATCGTCTTGTCGTTGCCCGGCTCTCCATCACGTTGGAGGCCGGAGCCAATACATATCCGCGCATGGACAGGTTCTCCGCCCACTCTTCAATCTGGTCGATCGTGACAGGAAACGCGAATCCCGAGCCGAGCGCACTGCCGTTCTGCAGTGCGAGGGCCTCCAGATTGAGCAATTGCTCGTCGATGGCGTTCGCGTCGCGCTGGACGTCGATGATGCGGTCGGCTGAGGAGAAGGGTAGACCCGCCCGGCCCGCTTCCACGCCGAACGCCGAACGCGCGCCGATGGCGTTGCCGACGAAGACGAGTCCGCGCGCCTTCAGCGCCTGCGCGACCGGGGCCGACGCCGTCCCCGAGGTGGCGAAGCGGCCGCCCTGATAGTTCGTGACGCCGAAATAGCCTGCGCCGCGCGAAAGCAGGTTTTCCAGCCGCGCGATGTTGTCCCGGCCGGAGCCGGTGGCGAGGAGTGTCTGCGGGCCGGTGTCGTCGGCTTCCTGATCGAAGGGTTCCATCGGCAGTTCGAGCAGCACTTCGTGGCCGCGCGCGCGGGCGCGGTCGATCCAGCCCTGCAGACCGCTGGCGTAGGGCACGAAGGAGAGCGTCACCTCCGGCGGCAGCTCGTCGATGGCGGCCTGCGTGGCGCCGGCGTTGAAGCCGAGGCCGCCGACGATCAGCGCGATCTTGGGTTTCGTCGCGTCGCCGGTGAAGGGCCGTGCGTAGGCGCGCGCGACGGTGCGCCCGTCGGTGGCGATGATCGGCATGGGGCCGAGAGGGCCCGGCTGGTGAAAGCCGTTGAACGGCGCTTTCGGCAGCGGCGAGGCGGGGCGACGCGGCGGTCCCTTTTGATCGGCGCCGCCATCGGGGCCTGTGGGGATGGACTCCGTGCCTTCGCCCGCGTTGTCGAAGAAGCTCGCGTCTTCTTCCGCGACTTCAGCGACGTCGATCGCGGCGTCGGTGACGGAGAGGCGCGCGGCTTCACCGCCGGTGGGCGCGATGGCCAGCACGCTGCGCGGGCCTGCCGCGCGGGGATCGCCGAACAGCGTTACGCCGCCCGCAAAGGCGCCGCCAACGGCGACCAGCGCCGCCAATCCCAACAGTCCATGCTGCAGCGGGGTCAAAGACCACAACCCCTTGCCGCCGCCTGCCGGCTTGCCCGCCGGCCCCGTCATCGCCATGCGATTTCAACCCCGATGCGCGCGCCGTCGCGATCTTGACTCTGAATCACGATTCTCACCGGATTCGGGGGCCGCGTCACCTTTTGACGCTGCGCTGCGGCGCCACGACCCCGCACCCCAAACGAAAAGGGCCCGCCGAAGCGGGCCCTTTGGTTTGGTTGGACGCTGAGGTCAGCCCGCGTTGCGCGCGCGCAGGCGTTCGGCGACCGTGCCCTGACGCAGCAGCTCGATGGCGCGCTTCATCTGGTAGTCGCCGGTCTTGTCCCAGCTTTCCGGAGGCTGGTCTTCCGGCACGTGGGGGCCGCGACGGCGGACGCCGTCCTGGTTTTCCAGCGCGCGGGGGAGATCGGCTTCCGAAAGGCCGAGGCGGCGGAGACGGGCCGGATCGACGCGCACCTGAGCCACTTCGATGTCCGGCTCGATGCCCGAACCCTGGATCGAACGGCCCGACGGCGTGAAGTAACGCGCGGTCGTCAGGCGCAGCGCGCCGTCGCGGCCGCCCTTGAGCGGGATGACGGTCTGCACCGAGCCCTTGCCGAAGGAGGTGACGCCGAGAACCACGGCGCGACCGCGATCCTGCAAAGCGCCGGCGACGATTTCCGACGCCGAGGCCGAGCCGCCATTGATGATCACCGCAATTGGCACGCCTTCCAGCATGTCGCCGCGGCGGGCGTTGTAGCGCTGGATGTCGTCGGGCTGGCGACCGCGGGTCGAGGTGATCTCGCCACCGTCGAGGAACGCGTCGGAGACGCGGCTGGCCTGGTCGAGCAGACCGCCCGGATTGTTGCGCAGATCGACGACGACGCCCTTGAGGCCCGCGCCGCCCTGACGGCGCACTTCGCGGATCGCGTCTTCGAGCGCCGCGCCCGTGCGTTCGTTGAACGTCGAGACGCGGAGAATGCCGATATCGCCTTCCATGCGGCTCGTGACGGCGCGCACGGAGATGATCTCGCGGGTCAGCGAAACGTCGAAGGGATCGGTGTTTTCGCGCGCGATGGTGATCGTGATCGGCGTGCCGACCGCGCCGCGCATCTTCTTGACGGCGTCGTTCAGGGTCAGGCCGACGATCGCTTCGTCGTTGATGTGGGTGATGTAGTCGCCCGCCTGGATGCCGGCGCGGCTGGCAGGCGTTTCGTCGATCGGCGACACGACCCGGACGACGCCGTCCTCGGTGGTCACTTCGATGCCCAGGCCGCCATACTCGCCGCGCGTCTGCACGGACATGTCGCGGAACTCTTCCGGGCTCATGTAGCTGGAGTGCGGGTCGAGCGAGGTGAGCATGCCGTTGAGGGCCGCTTCGATCGCCTTCGGATTGTCGACCTCGGTCACATACTCCGACTGCACGCGCGCGAGCACGTCGGCGAACAGTTCAAGCTGGCGATAGGTGTCCGCGCGGGCCGGCGAGCCGTCCGAGTCTGACCAGGCGAGGGCCCCGACGCCCACCGCCAAACCGATCACCGGGACCGCGATCCACGCCATCCGCATATTTGCCGCTCCTTCGTCGCCCCGGATCTTAGCATCGGGGGCTCGCCTTCCGGCGTGGGCCTCAGTTCTTTCAGTCCCCGATCCGGAGTTTGCCCCGATTCGGTCCTTAACTTTCATCACCTGCCGGCAGCGAGCCATCGTCCCGGATCGACCGGGTTCCCGCCACGTCGGACTTCCACATACAACTCTGGCGCCGGTGAGGCGTCACGGCTCATTTCTGCAATCGGCTGGCCGGCAAGTACACGCTGTCCAGCAGTCGCCAGCAGGGATGAAGAACCCGTCAGCACCACAGCGTAATCACCGTCCAGCTCAAGGATCAAGACATTGCCGTAGCCCCGGAACGGTCCGGCGTAGGCGATCTCGCCGCTGGCGGGGGCCAGCACCTGCGCGCCGGGCCGGGTGCGGATGGTCATGCCGGAGGCCGTACCGCCCGGAATTGTCTGGCCATAGCGGCGTATGACCTCGCCTGCGGCGGGCGTGAGGCGTGCCAGCGAGGCGCTGGAAACGGCCACCCCCTTGGTCGGCGCGCGCTGGGCGGAGGCCTTGGTCGAGCTGGTGCGGCGCGCCACGGCGCGGCTCACCAGCTCGCGCAGGTTCTGCGCTTCGCGGGCGAGTGCGCGGGCGCGGGTCGCTGCGGCGTCGGCGATGGAGCTCAGGGTTGCACGGCGGGCGCGCCGTTCGACGAGAATGCCCTCGATGCCGGCGCGGTCGCTGTCGAGGCGGGCCTGCGCGACGGCGAGCATGGCGCGCTGTTCGGCGATGGCCTGGCGTGTGTGGCGCGCTTCTTCAGCGGCGGCGCGAGCGTCGCGCGCCTGGCTTGCCGCTTCGCGCCCCGATGAGGCGGCGATGGCGATGGCGACGGGCGCTTCTTCGGAAGCGCTGTGTTCGGCGCGAGCGAGCGCGATCAGCGCATGCTCCAGCGCATCGGATGCTTTCGTGGCGCCTTCGGCGAGCGCGCGTTCCTTGATCATGAGGCGCTGGATGTCGGCTTCGGCGGCGGCGATGGCGGCTTCGGTCTCGGCGCGCGATTGCGCGGCGGCGACGAGCCTGCGGTCGAGTTCCTCGATGGCTGTCTGCACGCGACGGCCGTCCGTCGTCGCGCGTTTCTGTTCCGTGATGGCCTGCGCGCGTCGACGCTCCACGTCCCGCAGCTTCGTCGGCTGCGTGGCGTCGGCTCCGGTCACGAGGAAAAGAACGGCCGCGATCGCGCCTGCGATCGTCGCCGTCGCCCCTTGGCGCATCGGTCCATACCCTGGCCGGGCTGACTTCTTCAGTCCCGGTGGTAGGGAGTAGAACCCAAAATCATGATGGCCCGGTAAACCTGCTCGCAGAGCATGGCGCGCACGAGTTTGTGCGGCCACGTCTGGCGGCCGAACGCGATCTTTACGTCCGCTTGATCTTTCAAGCCCTGCGCGGAACCGTCGGCGCCGCCGATCCAGAACGTGACACAGTTAACGCCGTCATCACGCCATTTCGCGAACGCTTCGGCGATCTGGCGCGAGGACCAGTTTTCGCCGCGCTCGTCGAGCAGGATGGTCTTCGATTTTTCCGGCGTGGCGGCAAGAAGCGCCGCCGCTTCGCGGCGCATGTCGCCCGGCGGCTTGCCTTCCACTTCGACGAGTTCGATCGGAGTCAGCGCGAGCTGTTTGCCCGCAGCGTTCGCGCGCGTGATGTAGTCGCGGACAAGCTCGATCTCAGGCCCGGTGCGCAGACGCCCGACGGCGGCGATCACGATGCGCACGGAAAATCCTTACGCGCGCGCGGCGTTCGGCTCGGGTAGCCAGATCTTTTCGATGTTGTAGAAGCCGCGCACTTCCGGGCGGAAGATGTGGACGATCACGTCGCCGGCGTCGACCAGCACCCAGTCGCACTGGGGCAGGCCTTCGATGCGCACATCTTTCGCGCCCGCTTCCTTGAGCTTGCGCGTGATGTGGTCGGCCAGCGCGCCGACATGGCGCTGCGAACGGCCGCTGGCGATGATCAGCATGTCCGCGACGGACGATTTTCCACGGATGTCGATGGAGAGGATGTCCTCGGCCTTGTCGTCTTCCAGCGAGGCGATGACGAGTTTCGTCGCCTCATCGGCGTCGATCGTGTCGGCGCTGGAATGCACCAGGGAAGGGCCGGTTGGGGGCGCGCCTGCGGAAGACCGCGGGCCCGGCGTGCGCTCTTGGTTCGGTGACAGCTGCTGGTCCCTTTGCTGACCGTGAAAGACGGCATCCTAGCACGAACGCCCCGGAGTCAGAAGGGGCGTTGGCGGCGGCTCACTTCCGGGCGTTCCGGATGACGGTGGAGGACGCCGGATCGAGACGCGCGGAAATGTACGCCCACGCGGGAGCAGGGGTTCCGGGCAGCGCCCGGTCGGCGGGGCGCCGTGTGGCGGCGAACTGCCGGAAGGCCGGCCCGTTCCGCGCTGCGCCGCCTCGCGCGATCACGACGATGGGCACGGCGCGGAAGATCTCGCGCCAGCGCTTCCAGCGGTGAAAGCCACCGATGTTGTCGCCGCCCATGATCCAGACGAACTGCACGCCGGGGTAGCGCCTTCGGAGCGCGGTTATCGTGTCCACGCTGTAGCGCACGCCGAGGCGCGTTTCGATGTCGGTCACGCGCATGCGACTGCCGCGCAGCAGCGCCCTCACCGTCGACATGCGTTTCTTCAGCGGCGCCGACTTCGGCTTGAGCGGATTCTGCGGCGTGGCGAGCCACCAGACCTGATCGAGTCCGAGGCGGTTCATCGCCGTGGTCGCGGTGTGCGTGTGGCCTGAGTGCGCGGGATCGAAGCTGCCGCCGAAGAGGCCGATGCGCATGCCGGCGTACGCTTGCGGGTCGCGCCTCACGGACGGATCTGCCCTGTGCCGCGCACGACGTATTTGAACGTGGTGAGCTGTTCGGCGCCGACGGGCCCGCGTGCGTGCAGCCGTCCCGTCGCAATGCCGATCTCGCCGCCGAAGCCGAACTCGCCGCCGTCGGCGAATTGCGTGGAGGCGTTTACGAGCACGATGGCGCTGTCGACGCGCTTGATGAACGCCGCTGCAGCGGCTGCATCTTCGGTAATGATCGCTTCGGTGTGGCTGGTGCCGTAGCGCGCGATGTGCGCGATCGCAGCATCGAGGTCATCGACGACGCGCACGGCGAGGATCGCGTCGAGATATTCCGTGCGCCAGTCTGCTTCGGTCGCAGCGTCCATGGGCGTGATGGCGCGCGCATCGTCGTCGCCGCGCAATGCGCAGCCGGCGGTGCGCAGCGCATCCGCAATCTGCGGCAGCAGGGAAGGCGCAACCGCGCGGTCGATCAGCAGCGTCTCCGTCGATCCGCACACCGTCACGCGCCGCATCTTCGCGTTCACCGTGATGGCGATGGCCTTGGCGGGATCGGCGCCCGCGTGAACATAGGTGTGGCAGACACCTTCCAGATGCGCGAACACCGGCACGCGCGCTTCATGCTGGACGCGGCCCACCAAGGATTTCCCGCCACGCGGCACGATTACGTCGATGGCGCCGTCGAGACCTTTCAGCATCAGCCCCACCGCCGCCCGGTCCGTGGTCGGCACGATCTGGATCGAATCTTCCGGCAGTCCGGCGTCGCGCAATCCGGCACGCAGCGCGATGCCGATCTGCGCGACGGTCAGCACGGAGTCCGATCCGCCGCGCAGGATCGTGGCATTCCCCGCCCGCAGCGCAAGCGCGCCGGCGTCGGCCGCCACGTTCGGACGGCTCTCGAAGATCACGCCGATCACGCCGATGGGCGTGCGCACACGGGCGATGTCGAGGCCGTTCGGTCGCGTCCAGCGCGCGATCTCCGCGTTGACGGGGTCGGGAATGGCGGCGATGGCGTCGAGGCCTGCGGCGACGCTCTCGACGCGTTCAGCGGTGAGCGTGAGGCGATCGATGAAAGCGGCGCTCACGCCGGAGTCGCGCGCTGCCGCGACGTCTTCGACGTTCGCATCGAGAATGTAGTTGGTCGTGAGGCGCACATGATCGGCCATGGCGACGAGCGCGGCGGTGCGTGTGGCGGCGTCGGCGTCGCGCACCGCTTCGGCGGCGCGTCGCGCACGCACACCGATATCGCGCATCGTCTCTTCGAGCGTCATGCGCGCACCCGTTGCGCGAGATCGTCGGCGTGGATCAGTGCAGCGCCGTCGTCATAACCGAGCACGGATTCGATTTCGCTGCTCTTGCGGCCCATGATCCGCTTCGCATCGGACGCGTCGTATCGTGCAAGCCCGCGTGCGATTTCGCGCCGCGCGGAGTCGAGCACGCGGATCGCGTCGCCCTTGTCGAATGCGCCGCTCACTTCGATGACGCCGGCGGGCAGAAGGCTCTTGCCGGCGCCGATCGCGCGCGCCGCGCCGTCGTCGATCACGACTGCGCCTTCCGCATGGAGCCCGCCTGCGATCCACGCCTTGTAGGCCGCCTTGCGGTCCGCAGCGGCGAGAAACCACGTGGCGCGCTCGCCTGAAAGCAATCGAGCAAAGCAGTCCGGCGCCGCGCCGTCCGTCACCGCCACCGCGCAGCCAGCGGCCGTCGCGATGCGCGCGGCCTCGATCTTCGTCACCATGCCGCCCGTACCGACGGCGGCGGTCGCGTTCGATCCACCGGCCATGGCTTCGATCTCCGCGGTGATCGAGGCGACTTCGGGAATGTGGCGCGCATTCGGGTTGCGGCGCGGATCGGCGTCGTAGAGGCCGTCCACGTCGGAGAGCAGGATCAGCGCGTCGGCGGAAATCATCTGCGCCACCCGCGCAGCGAGGCGATCGTTGTCGCCGAAGCGGATTTCCTGCGTCGCGACCGTGTCGTTCTCGTTGATGACCGGCACGGCCTTGTGTTCGAGCAGTGTTTCCAGAGTCGCACGCGCATTGAGCCAGCGACGGCGGCGCTCGGTGTCTTCCGGCGTCAGCAGCGCCTGCGCGACGATCACGCCATGCGGCGCGAACGCTTCTTCCCACGCGCGCATCAAGCGCGCTTGGCCCGCAGCGGCGGCGGCCTGCTTTTCTTCGAGCCGCATCTTGCCGCTCATGCCGAGCGAGCGCCGCCCCAGCGCAATCGCGCCGCTGGACACGACGACGACCTCGCGCCCGCTCTCACGAAACCCCGCCACATCCGCCGCCAGCGCCGCCAGCCAGTCGCGCGCCGCGTGACCATCGGCGCCGACCAGCAGGGAGGACCCCACTTTCAGCACGACGCGACGGGCAGTGGAGAGCGGGCGTGTCGTCAAGGCTGCCAGGCCTCGCCGGTCTCCTCGACGTCTTCCTCGTTGTGGTCACGCCCCTGGATGATGTCGTTCAGCTTGTAGAGCACGTCGCGCACGCCTTTGCCGCTGACGCCGGAGATCAGCATTACGGGTTTGCCGCAGGCGCGGCGCAGCGCATCGCGGCGCTTTTTCAGGGTCTCGGGATCGAGCGCGTCGATCTTGTTGAGCGCGACGATCTCGGGCTTGTCGATAAGGCTGGCGTCGTAGGCTTCGAGTTCGCGGCGCACGGTCTTATAGGCCGCGCCTGGCTTTTCTTCGGTGCCGTCGACGAGATGCAGCAGCGCGGCGCAGCGTTCGACGTGGCCCAGAAAGCGCGTGCCGAGGCCGGCTCCGTCGGCGGCGCCTTCGATGAGTCCTGGAATGTCGGCGAGCACGAAGCGTTCTTCGCCGAGCATCACGACGCCGAGATGCGGGTGCAATGTCGTGAACGGATAGTCGGCGATCTTCGGCGTCGCTGCGCTCGTTGCGGCGAGGAAGGTGGACTTGCCCGCGTTTGGCAGGCCGACGATGCCGGCGTCGGCGATCAGTTTCAGGCGCAGCCACAGCGTGCGCTCGATGCCTTCCTGACCGGGGTTGGCGTGACGCGGCGCCTGGTTGGACGGGCCCTTGAAGTGCGCGTTGCCAAAGCCGCCATTACCGCCGCGCGCGAGCAGCACGCGCATGCCCACTTCGGTGAGATCGGCGAGGATGTGCTCGCGCTCTTCGTCCATCACCTGCGTGCCGACAGGCACGCGCATGACGACGTCGCCGCCATTGGCGCCGGTGCGGTTGCGACCCATGCCGTGACCGCCGGTCTCGGCCTTGTGGTGCTGCTGGTAGCGGTAGTCGATCAGCGTGTTGAGACCGTCGGCCGCCTCGATCCAGACGTCGCCGCCCTTGCCGCCATCCCCGCCGTCCGGGCCGCCATACTCGATGAACTTCTCGCGCCGGAACGATACCGCGCCGCCGCCGCCATTGCCGGAGCGGATGTAGATTTTGGCCTGATCGAGAAATTTCATACGTGCGCACCAAGGCGGACAACCCGCCGACGACGGACGCAGGTCCGTCGCCGACAGGTCTCATAGCAGCTTATGCGCGTGGACGCCCTCATGCGGCCAGTCGCATGCGACGCGTGGGTGCGCTTTCGCCCCGCGCGAGCGAAAAGAGCGGCGTGACTTCGCCCGTATAGACGAAGCCCGCCTTTTCCAGCGTGCGCCCTGACGCCGGGTTGTCGGTGAAGTGCCCGGCGATGATCTGACCGTATGGACGCACGCGTTCGATCACCGCCTGCAGCGCTTCGGTGGCGTAGCCGCGTTTCCAGAACGGCTTGCCGAGCCAGTAGCCGATCTCGAGCGCGTCGCCATTCTCGTGCGCGCCGATCAGGCCGACGAGTCCTTCGCCGGGCAGATCGATCGCGTACTGGACGCCGTCGGTCAGCCCCGCCACGGCCTGACGCAACAGGATCCAGCCTTCGGCGCCGACCACCGTCTGCTGCAGAGGGAAGGAGCACGTCATGCGCGCGACGCCGGGATCGCCGGCGAACCGTGCGATGCGCGGCGCGTCAGAGAGTTCAGGCGCGCGCAGGACGAGCCGTTCGGTGGCGATGAGATCAAGAGTCATTAGCCGCCTCCCTTTCTGGCGAGCGCTTCATCAGACGTGCAGGCACCTTTGCGCCGCGAGCGAGGCAATGCATCGCGCGGACGTCGCCCGTGTAGCGGAAGCCGAGTTTCTGCAGCACGGCGCCGCTCGGCTCGTTCTCTTCGAAATGCTCCGAGCGGAAATCGCGGACGCCGAGATCCTCCGCCGCGTGCGCGAGCAGCGCCGCGCCCGCTTCGGTCGCATAGCCCTGGCCCCAGAACGGCTTGCCGAGCCAGTAGCCGAGCGTCGGCGTGTCTTCCGTGCTGCGTCGCTCCAGCGAAATCGCGCCGATCACGCCGTCATGCGCGTTGGCGATGGCGAACGGAAATGCCGTGCTGTCGGCGCGGCCTTTGGAATGCGCAGCGAACCACTGTTTCGCGTCGTCTTCGTCATAAGGATGGGGAATGCGGGCGCACATGCGCGCGACGTCCCAGTCGCCGACGAGCTGGGCCACGGTCGCGGCGTCGGACGCCGTGAAGGGGCGGAGCGTGAGGCGGTTGGTTTCGATCGTGTCGCGCATGGGTGCAGTCCTTGTTCGATCCACGCGGGCGAAGGAAATGCTCCAACCGAAAACGAAAACGGGGGAGCCGGCGTTCCGGCTCCCCCGCGTGGGACTTGTGAACCGGATCGCCTTGTTGGGGGCGATCCGGACTGGTGTCGGATCGCTTATTCGGCGGCTGCCATCGGAAGAATCGATACAAAGCAACGGCCTTCGCGCTTCTTCTGGAACGCGACCTGTCCGGTCACGAGCGCGAAGAGCGTATGGTCTTTGCCGATGCCCACATTGGAGCCCGGGTGGAATTTCGTGCCGCGCTGACGCACGAGGATGTTGCCTGCAGCGACCGTCTGGCCGCCGAAACGCTTCACGCCGAGGCGCTGACCCGGGGAGTCGCGCCCGTTACGGGAGCTGCCGCCTGCTTTTTTGTGGGCCATGGGAAAATCTCCGAAGTCTTGTTGGTCGGTCGCCAGAGAAACCTAAACAGGTCAGGCGCCCAGTTTAAGGTTCAGCCAGCCGTGATGCCGGTGACGCGGATGACGGTTTCGTATTGGCGGTGGCCCTGCTTGCGGCGGTAGGTGGAGCGACGGCGCTTCTTGAACACCTTCACCTTGTCGCCGCGGCGCTGCTCGACGACTTCGCCCGCCACCGAGGCGCCCTTCACGACCGGCGCGCCGACCGAGATCGTGTCGCCGTCGGCGACCAGGAGCACTTCGCCGAAGGAGATCGCCTTGCCGGCGTCGCCCTCGAGCTTCTCGACGACGATCAGATCGTCCTTTGCGACGCGGTATTGCTTGCCGCCCGTCTTGATCACCGCGAACATCGGTTCTGGTCCTGAATACTAAAATGCATACGCCGGCCGCGGGTCGCGCAGCCGGACAAGAGCGGGGCATATACAGGCGGGGGCCGGGGGACGTCAATCGCCGATGGGGCGAAAAGGGCGCGCGGCGAAGGGTTCGTTTCGGTCATGCCGGCGCGCCGTTTCGGAATTGCGCCAAACTGCGCCGCTTCCTGCCAAACTGCGCCAGACCCTGACGTCTGACAGGCCGGACTCTGACGTCTGAGGTGTCCTGAATTGTCATGTCGGCGTGGGCGGGGCGCGGGGCATCGTCCGTCGGCGTCCTGGTTTTTGGGGAGAGGGGCGGGCCAGCGGCGAACGGGATGGGCGGTGTTAGCACGGCCTGAGCCGACTAGGAAATTATTCTTTGTCCATGCTGCCGCCGCTGACGCGCGCCCAAGTGGAGGGCGCCGCCCCATGCCGGCTTCCCGCGCCGCCGCTCATTTTCAACGCCGCCCGCGCGCGTCCGTTGCGCCGGCGCAGCCCTTGCACTATGTCCGCCGCTTCCTGAAGCGACGGTCTCCCCGGACACCGCCGCACCGGGCGCGGAGAGGTGGCCGAGTGGCTGAAGGCATCAGTCTCGAAAACTGACATAGGGGCAACTCTATCGAGGGTTCGAATCCCTCTCTCTCCGCCA